>Ga0070765_100001514_pt1 | contig 14291 bp, 17 predicted proteins | sample HubBroMetageWFT5_FD_71516 | JGI IMG/M metagenome (GOLD analysis project Ga0070765, IMG submission 71516) | Warmed and freeze-thawed soil microbial communities from the Hubbard Brook experimental Forest, New Hampshire - Hubbard Brook CCASE Soil... | ecosystem: Environmental > Terrestrial > Soil... | reverse complement strand
AGCCCCACCCCGCTGCGGCGACTCGAAAGTTCCCTTTAACGCCACCCCGCGGACGGCCGATCGGACCCCACGCTTGCAATCGCCGGCCCGTCGCCTGAACACCGCTTCTAGGTTCGACCTCACCGCTCGATCGAGTGCTCACGAGCAGCATCAGGAGCGCCACCGACGACATCGCACAAACCCGTGCGAAACCGAAAGCAGGCCCCCGGACCTGAACGGTTGCGCCCCCGTATTCGCCACGAGCAGGTGGAGAGAGTCCGGCTCGCTGTTCGCTCAGCGTTCCTCAGCTGAGACGCCCTACCCGGCGAAGCCGACCGCCCGGGCGGACTGGCGCAGACCGTCCTTGGTCGATCGACAAACGACTGCGCGCAAGCAAGGCACGTCCGATGCGTCGCTCGGCGTGCCGGCGCCATGGCCGCGCAGCATCAGGGAGCGGCGACCTCAAGCTGAGCCGAGTGCGGCTCTGGGGCCGACTTCGCGTCTAGCCGCCGCGCCGAACCCGCGGGCTTTAGGAGCCGGCTTTAGTTCTCAGGCGATCAAGTGGCGAGAGGATTGCTCGGCGGTTACGACCGTCACGGGCAGCCCGAGCGCCTGGATTCGTGACGGCACATCGCGGTGCAGCCACTTGGAAACCCGCTGGGGAAGGGTCGATACGATCACCTCGTCGACGTCGGTGCTGGCCAGAAGCTGACGCACCGCCTCAACCGGATCGGAGTCGCCGATCAACGCCTCGATGCGCCCGCCGACCGCCACCTCTAGGACCGGCACAGCCAGCTCCACGACTAGCTCGGCCTCGTCGGTGTCCGGGTTCCAGTAAGGCCTCGGCACCAGCAGCGTGATCTTGCACCGCCCCACTTGGGCCCTTCGGCGAAGCTCGCTCAGCAGCCGCGGCGTCGCTGCGGTGCGATGCGCAACCACGAGGACGTGTGGCACACGCTCGGCCACCGGGCCATGGTACCGCCGCAAGCCACACACGCGATCGCGCCCGACCCGCGGAGTGCGTTGATGCTGCTACTCGGCGTTGATCAATCTGGCGTTACGTCGTTGGGTATGTCAGCCGCTGGCGACCGCCGACCTCCGAGGAGCGAGGACCGCATCGCAGACCCCGTGCACGAAGGTGTGCTCCCAGCCGAGGATGTACCCGGCGGCCACCAGTGCTCCATGAAGGGGGTGCTCGGGCTCGGTCACGATGATCCCTCCCCAGCGGACGATCCAGGCCAAAGCCTCAGGGCGTCTGCCGGAGGCTTCGGGCGCGGCTGATGCAAGCGCTCCGCTGGCAGAATAGTCTCGTTGCCCGAGCACTACCAGCGTCCGGGATGGTTCACGACCAACGTTTTCAACCGACTCGTGGCCGCGCTCACGCGCTTGGGCGTGAGCGTGTACGGCTCCCGCGTGCTCGAGGTCAAAGGCCGCAAGTCCGGAGAATGGCGGCAGACCCCGGTGAACCTGCTCCATTACGAGAGCGCCGATTATCTCGTCTCGCCGCGCGGCGAGACGCAATGGGTCAAGAACCTGCGTGCCAGCGGTGAAGGGCGGCTGCGCGTCGGCCGGCGGACAGAGCCGTTCACGGCGGTCGAGCTCACCGACGACGAGAAGCCGCCGCTGCTACGGGCCTATTTGAAGAAGTGGAAATTCGAGGTCGGGGTCTTCTTCGGCGGGGTCGGACCGGAGTCATCCGATGATGAGCTGCGCCGGATCGCGCCGGATCATCCGGTGTTCCGGCTCACGAAGCGCTAGGACCCGACGCGTCCAGCCGGGACATCGCCGCCCGTTCGCTGAGCGTTGGATGTGCCACGCACTCGGTCCTTTGGACGAGCTCAAGCTCGGTGGTGATGTCGATTGCGCCCTCGAGGTTGCGTGCGACCGGGCAGAACCGAGCGTGGAACGAGTGCACCCGCTCAGCTTCCTCTCGGCGTTCCTCAGGGATCGCGAGCCGGTAGCGCACATGGATGCGTTTGATGAGCAGCACGCGGTCCTCTGTCTCGATCTCGCCAACCGCCTCGACCTCATAACGTTGGGGATCGACCTCGATTTGACGCGCCTCCAGCGCGCCGGCGAAGGTGCCCGCCAGTCAACCGCTAGCAGCGGCCACAACGTAGTCCAGTGTCGTGGCGTGGGGTGGGTACTGCTCAGGCCGGACGCCGTAGTGCTCGGCTACCTCGGAGTGCACGCCGAACACAACGGGCGAGTCCTCGGCGGGCAGAAAGGCAAGACGCTGCGGGCCGCCAAGACGCTCAATCCTCACGCGAGAAACGTAAGAAACGTTGCCCATGAGGCCGAACTCTAGCCCCGGCCGGGAATCGTGACCATCTCGGCAGAGCAACGGACCAGCCGTCAACGCTCCCAAAGCCCGCGTCCGGCGCCATTCGGCCAGCGCACAATCCCGTCGGCCACGCGTCAGCCAAACGGGCGTTGACCGAGCTCGAAGCGGCGTGTCAAGACCGTGCGGCGTGTTCGGTTGCCGTTGGCGTTTGCGATGTTGCCGTCGGCCTGGACCCCACTGATCGGCCGGAGCGTGCGCTCGTCGATCCCCTCGGGCTCGCGGCCGGAATTAAGCCTTGTCCCCCAGTCTGCGTCGCTCTTGTAACGGGAAGATTCCGCGACCGCGGGTGTCCGACTACGAATGAGCGGCCCCGCTCGCGGAACGGAGCCGCTCGGCCTCCCGCGGAGCCAGGCCCGCATCGGTGTCCGCGAGCACCTCTCCGTGACGGACAGCCACGGTCTTGAGGAACCGCTGCTGTCCCAGCGTCAGCGCGATGAAGTGCCCGAGTTCGACCAGCTGAGGCTCGGTGAAATGGCGGTGCAGGCGGTCCCAGAGATCGTCGGCGGCGAGTGTCGGATCCCACGCGATCGCCATCGCCCATTCCAAGGCGGTGCGCTCGCGCTCGTCGAATCGTGTCGAGTTCTCAAAGTCGAGGATCTCGTCAACCTGGGCCTCGCTCGCACCTTGCTGTTGAGCGAGCACCGACCTCTGTCCGCCGCAGTACTCGCACTCGACCGATTTTGCGATGTAGAGCCGGCCGGCACAGCTCCTTGATCGCGTGATCCGCCACGCCTTGGCGAAAGAACACCTCCCAGGCGTTATTGAAAGCCTTCATCACCTCTGGGTGGTGCAAGCGGATCGCCTGGCTTTCGGGACGGGGCGTGCCGTACAAGCGGGCGCGCTCCATGATCGCCTGAAGCTCTGGGTCGTCGACGGTGGCAGGGTCCATATAGCTGATGTGCGGCATCTTGGCTCCTTGATCGCGCTGTTCGGAAGCGTGACACAACGCGCTTGGTCTCCGACGAGACGTTTCTCGACCGGCGCTGGCTCACGCGATCTCGTTCCGCTGAGCGTTCCGCGATTGAGACGAGTTCTGCGTCGCCCCTGATGGCGCGAGGGCGCTCTGCGGCGTTCGCTGCGGGATCGGTATTCGGACAGCGGTCGCTCGTACTCGCTGACCCGCTTCCCGCGTTGAGCAGGTGCGACGCGGGCGTCGGGATGCTCGCCGGCGGCTAAAAGCAGGTCCGGGCAAGAGTGTTACGTGTCGATCTGAGCGAGACGCCACCGTCGAACCGGCGTGCTGTTCCTTTCTTGGGTTTGGGGAAGGCTGGGCGAAGGACCCGTGCGACGACTGCTGCTGGCCCAACCAGTGAGCGAGTCGAGTACTGGCCCTGGCGAGGTATCGGTCCCGCAGGGCGGGTTGACCCCTTGTGGTGCGACGGGTGGATTTGACTTAGATAGTTAAACTGTATATGCTGCTCAGCGTGGCAAAGCGGCCGATGCAAGAGGCGACATTCATGATCCTGACGGCGCTGGCCGCGGGCAGCCAACATGGCTACGGGATCATCACCGACGTCAAAGCGATCTCAGCTGGCCGGGTTCAGCTGAAGGCCGGCACCTTGTACGCGGCGCTTGACCGTCTGCGCGCGGACAAGCTGATCGAGGTTGACCGGGAAGAGATTGTGGATAGCCGACTGCGCCGTTACTACCGGCTGACGCCCGCAGGTGCGGAGCTGCTGGCCGCCGAGGCAGCCCGGTTGCAGGCCAACGCTGACGTCGCGATGTCGCGCTTGAAGCCGGCTGCAGGGATGCTCAGATGAGTGACTCCGCAAGCCTCGAGCGACGCTACGGGCGGCTGTTGGCCTGCTACCCGCGAGCGTTCCGGCGCGAGCACGAGCAGGAGATCCTCGCGGTGCTGATGGCCGGCGCCGACGAGGGGCAGCAACGGCCCCGACCGGCAGAGGCCTTGAACCTGATTAGACACGCGCTGTGGATGCGTCTGGGGCTATCCCGAGGAGGGATCATGATCAACGATAAGACGTTCCCAATCAGCGTCGACCCACCCAGCCGCACCCTCATGACGGCGTTCGGCGCCGGTCAAACAGGCCCGCGGGTGACGATGAGTGATTCAACGGTCGACGTTCGCATGGGGTGGGCCTTTCACGCCACGATCCCTCGCGAGGCGGTGGCATCTGCTCGGCCCCTGAGCAGAGATGAACTGCGCGGTCCTTTTAGAATCAGCGTTCTCCGCGGAGTCAACTACTGGCCACGCACCGCTCTTGTCAATGGCGCCGCTAGCGGACTGGTTGAGATCAAGTTGGATCGACAGAAGTGGGTGTGGCTCGGTCCGCTCCGAGCCCCGATGTGTCGGCTCATCGTGAGTGCCGAGGACCAATCCGGGCTCGTTGCGGCGCTCAACCCGAGCACCGCAGATTCGCCAAGCCCGACCGACCCGAGTCTGTAGTCGCGGCTGCCGCTGATCGATCATTGGGGAAGCGAGTGTTTTCGCTCCCCTATCGTGCGACGGACCGTCTCGACTGAAGCCGTCAGCGGGCCCGACATCGCGGTCCTTTTCGGCGAGCCCTCCCCGTAGGCTCGCTGCCGGACCCCTCCGTAGGCTCGCCTTTCGGCCTAACCCGCTCGGGAAGCACGTCCGAACTCCAGTCGCCGACCGTCCGCGTCACGTACAGCCGAACGGGGGGTGACGCATGCAGGCACCCGACGTGCGGTGCGAGGGGCTCGTCGTGGATCCGCTGTTCTGCGGCTGCGCCACCGGTGCGAACGAAATGATCACCGTCGGCTCCTCCTGTTCGGCCGTGCCCAATGAACCCAACGACCCCGATGGTGTCAATGCCGCCATCCGCTGCTCGTCCTCGATCTTTCCGACACTGCGCTCCGAGCGCGCCAGACCCGCTTTTCATCCGCCGGGAGCGTCCCTAGTCGCTCTCAGCGGCGGTCGCGTTCCGCGCTCTCGCATCGGTGCAGAGCGCGTGTCGCACGCCATTTGACGCACGACCCGGCGGCGGGCGCACAGAATCCGGTGGTTGCTTGGCGAGCCCTTGACTTTGGATAGCAAAGTATGTTAGCTTTGCAACACAAACCAAATTGAGGGAGCAGCACCGTGCAGGGAACACACGACATCGATCAGACCACGACAGCCAACGACGGCAACGGGCTCGATCCCCGTGAGGCGGCGCGGCTGTTGGCTGAGACCAAGCGCGACGCGCAGCGCCAGTTCAGCCTCAGCCCGCCATGGATCTCCGCGGTCATGGGCGCGGTGATCCTCCTCGGCTACGCCGCGCTGTGGCTCTCAACGCGCGGCCAGCATCCATACAGCGGTCCCAGCGCCGGCGCGATCGTGCTGGTGTACGTCGCGGTGGCCGTCTCGATCGCCGTGTCCGTCAAGGTCTACCAGCGCGCGACCGCCGGCGTCAGCGGACCCGCCCTGAGAAAGCAGAAGGTCGAAGGGGCAGCGATCGCGCTGTCCTACATCGGCAGCCCCCTGATTCAGGGCGCGATGTACCACTATCACGCAAGCCACACGATCGTTTACGGCGTGATCCCGGCCGCTGGGCCGCTGATCATCGTCGGCACCACGGTGCTTGGCGTCGCGGCCAGCAACGGCAACCGGCCGCAGTTCATCACCGCTCTGGCGGTCGTCACCGGCGGCATCGTCGCCCTGTTCGTGGGACCGAGCGGAGCATGGCTGGCAGCCGGGATCACCCTGTTCATCGCCGTGGTCGGCTACGCCGCGATGACCCGCGGGCGCTTCCTCCACCCGCAAGGAGGCACCGATGAGCACCGACACGCTTGACGCGGTAATCCACGCCCCCGCCAGGCTGCGGATCGTGGCGACGCTGGCCGCTCTACCAGACGGAGATAGCCTGTCATTCACCCGCCTTCAGGACATCCTCGACCTGACGCCCGGCAACCTGATCACCCACCTACGAAAGCTCGAAGACGCCGGCTACCTGGTCAGCGAGACGACCGGCAACGGGAGAGCCTCACATACCACGATCACGCTCACCCGCCAGGGCCGCACCGCACTCGACGCCTACACCAAAACGCTCCGCGAACTGCTCGGCGGCCTGTGAACGATGCGCGCCGCACGAAATGTGCGCGCGCACCCGACCCACGAGACCGCGCGCTCAGACCGCCAACGACCAGGTGTCGCAACGAACAAACACGGCGGCCACACGAACAGTTCGCCGACGACCCGCGCCCAACAGAAAGCAGGGCGAAGTGCCGACCTCGACACGGACCCGCCCTCCGCCGCCAATCGCGAGACCGTCGGGAGGGGCTAACACCAGAAGGCAGCGGATGCCGGCGCCAACACGGATGCAGGTCTTGACCGCCGGATCGACGAGAGACGCGCAAATCGCCAGCAGCGAGGCGACGAGTCACGCCGGCGGCCCGGCCCATGTCGCCTCCCCTCCCATCCGCGCAATCCGGGAGGACGATCAGCAGGGGCAGATGCACGGCGCGGCGCGGAAGCAGGGCGCGCAGTCCGACTCAGCGCAGAGCACGAGCAGACCCGGCCGACTATGAGCGGGCGACAGTTGTGCCCGTTCGCGCATGCAGCAGTCGGCGGGCGACCGTCCTCTCGGTGGGTCTCGAACGAGTTGTACTCGACCGTGTTCAGCGCAAGAGATGCGTAGACCTCGAACAGCGTCCGCGTAATCGACAAGCTGCTCGCGCTGCTTCCGGGCATCGCGGAGGGTGACGGCCTCGAGGGTGCGAAAGCGCGGGCGCCCGCCAACCATTACACCGACGGCGTACTTGCCGTTCGTCTGCCGATAGATCCCATGCTTGACGCGCACGCGTGTGCAATCGCCGCTGCTCGGCATGCTGGCTCCTCCGTGTTGTCGGGCGCCCCCCGATTGCCATGACTTCCTCCTCAGACCCCGAGGGCCTCGATGACGAGTTGTGCGGCGGCGCCGGTTGAATATTGCTGCTGCCCGGTGATGAGATGTCCGTCGCGCACGGCGAACGGCTTGAACCTGCTGTTGACGACGAAGTTGGTTCCCTCGAGGCTACGGGCTTCCTCCTCGATCCGGAACGGCTCGCTCCGTTGCCCGACGTACTCGTCCACGTAGTCCTCCTCGCTGTCGGCGAAGCCGGTCCAGGTCTTGCCGGTGACGAGGAGCGTGCCGTCGGAGAGCGTCGTCTTGAGCAGCACGCTCGTCGCGTGGCAGACGATCGCGGTTACCTTCCCTGCCTCGTAGAAGCTCCGAACGAGCTCGTGCACGCGCGGCTCGTCGACGAAGGTGATCATCGGCCCCTGGCCGCCGACGAGGAAGACCCCGTCGTAGGCGGCCGGGTCGAGGTCGGCCAGCGGCCTGCTCTGCTCGACGAGGGCCGCGTGCTTGGGCGAGGCGATAAAGCCGAGGCTGAGGATGTCCTCGGCCGAAAAGCCCGACTTGTCGCGAGGGTCCGACCAAGCGTCGGCGGCGAGCGCGCCGCCGTCGGGGCTGTAGATGTCGACCTCGTAGCCGTGCTCGGTCAGCTCCCAGTACGGGTGCACGAGCTCCGCCCACCAGAATCCGACCGGCCAGCCGGTGGCCGGGGAGACGGCGGGATTCGAGACGAGGATCGCGACCCGCTTCGGCTTCGCGGGATCGAGGATGTCGATGGTGGCAGTCACAAGCTCTCCTTTTGATGGTGTTCAGACGGATTAGTGGAGGGGATCTTGGTGAGACCCGGGATGAAGCTGGTCTCGCGGCCGAGCTGGGTTACGTGGAGGCTCAGAGGGCATAGCCGCCGTCGACGTTCCAGGTCGTGCCGGTGACGAACCGTGTCTCGGCCCGCGCCAGGAATGCCACGGCGTCGGCGATGTCGTGGGGTTGGCCGTAGCGGCCGACAGCCGTCACCGACCGCACAGCGTCGGCGAACTCTCCGGTGTCGGGATTCGCGTCGGTGTCCACCGGCCCGGGCTGGATGGTGTTGACGGTGATGCCACGGGGTCCGAGTTCGCGGGCGAGATTGCGGGACAGTCCAGCGACCGCGGCCTTGGTGAGCGAGTAGACGCCGATGCCGCTGATCGGGGCCCGATCGGCCAGCACGCTGCCGATGGTGATGATTCGCCCACCGTTGCCGAGGTGCGGTAAGGCGGCCTGGATGGCCACGAAGATCGCCCGGACGTTGACGGCCAGAAGCCGGTCGTATTCGGCCATCGGGAACTCGTCGATCGGGGCGTGATGAGAGGTGCCTGCGTTGTTCACGAGGACCTCGAGGCCGCCGAACCGGCCGACGGTGTCGGCTATGGCTGCGCGAAGCGCTTCAGGGTCGGCACTGTCGGCCTGGATCGCCAAGGCGCTGGTACCGGAGCCGACGATCTCCTGCTCGAGGTCGTTTGCTGGGCCCTTGGCCTCTCGGTAGGTGAACGCCACGGCGGCACCATCGGCCGCGAGCCGCCGGACGATGCCGGCGCCGATCCCCCGAGAACCCCCGGTGACCAGCGCTCGCCGGCCCGCGAGCGGGGCGCTCGCGACGTCGTCGAGTTGTGCTGTCTCAGTCATGAACGCTCCTTACGTATCGAACGGTTCGGGTTACCTACGGACGGGCGGTCACGGGCTCTGCTTCCGGAGCGGCTTCTGCTTCGGGGCGGACGAGTGTCCAGCTGAGGACGAGCCCGGCTGCGCCGATGCCGGCGAGCACCCAGAACGCGAGTGCGTATCCGGAGGTGAAGGCGGCGCCGGGCGAGCGTCCCGCGCTGAGTAGGTGGTCGGCCCGGCTCAGGCTGATGCTCGAGACCATGGCTGTGCCGACGGCACCGCCGATCTGTTGCGAGGTTGTGAGGAGGCCCGATGCGACGCCTGCGAGGCGCGGCGGCACACCGGCGAGCGCCGCGATCGAGACCGCGATGAACCCGAGCGCGAGACCGACGCCGACGAGCAGGTAGCCCGGCAAGAGGTTCGATACGAACTTGCCGTCAACGGGGATCTGCGCGTAGGCGATCATTCCGGCGGTGAGCGTCACGAAGCCGGCAGCCAGCACGGGCCGCGGGCCGTAGCGCGTCGAGAGCGCCTGAGCGACTGCGGCAACGGCGACGAGTGTTCCCGCGGTCGCGAAGAAGGTGAGGCCGGTCTTGATCGCCGAGTAGTGCAGGACGTTCTGCACGTACAGCGTCAGCAGGAAGAAGTTCGAGAACACGACGGCGCCGAGGAAGAGCGACGCCGCGTTCGCGCCTGCGACCGTGCGGATGCGGAAGATGCCGAGCGGCATCAGCGGCGCGCGCACGCGGGCCTCCCAGACGACGAAGAACGCGAGCAATGCCGCGGACGCAGCGAGCGAGGCGATCGTCGAGGTGGCGCCCCAGCCGTGTGCGGGCGCCTCTGAGACACCGTAGACGAGCAGCGCGAGCCCGCCCGTCACCGCTGTCGCGCCGAGCAGGTCGAAGCTCCGGTGCTCCGGCTCCTCGCGGCTCTCGTGGACGAACGGACGCGTGACGGCGAGCACGGCCGCGCCGACCGGGGTGTTGACGAAGAAGATCCACTCCCAGCCGAGGTAACGCGTGAGGATGCCTCCGAAGAGCACGCCGGCCGCAGCACCGCCGCCGCCCATCGCACCCCAGATCCCAAGCGCCCTGTTGCGGTCGGCGCCCTCTTCGAACGTCGTCGTGATGATCGACAGCGTCGCCGGCGATACGAGGGCCGCGCCGACCCCCTGCACCGCGCGAGCGGCGATCAGCATCGAACTCGAGCCCGCTAGCCCGCACACCAGTGACGCGGAGGTGAAGACGGCCACACCGGTCATGAAGATCAGCCTGCGGCCGAGTAGGTCTGCGAAGCGCCCGCCGAGCAGCAGGAAGCCGCCGAAGGTGATCGTGTACGCCGTGATCACCCACTGCAGCCCGCTCGCAGAGAAGTGGAGCGCTCGCGAGATCGAGGGAAGCGCGACGGTCACGATCGAGACGTCGAGAACCGTCATGAAGTACGCGACGCAGACGATGGCGAGAACCAGCCAGCGCCGGCCGTCATGGGCAGAGGCAGTGTCGTTCATGAGCTCCTCCGATCCGGTCGAGACCGACCAGGCCGGATGCCGGCGGCCACGTAGAGGAACCTGGTCCTGTGTTTCATCGCTCTCACTCCTCGTGCTCGACGGTGTCGTCTGAGGGTGGAGGCGAGGAGCGTGAGCGGTCGTCACAAGATTCGTGTGATTTCGCTCAGGAGTGCGTTCGGCGAACTTCGATCAGCTCGAGTCCGAGCGCTTCGATCTGGGCGAGGACGCCGTAGAGCGCTGCCTGATCGGCGAGCGTTCCCGCCAGCACCGTCTCGGCGCCGTGCGCTTCTGCACTCAGCGTCGGGAAGGCGGCGAGCAGCGTCTCGCTAAGCAGTCCACGCACAACGATCTCGCATCGCACAGGCCAACTGTCCGCGCTGTGCGCGTGAGCGCACATCGCACGAATCGTGTGAGTGCTGTTGCTACCGCCGCCGGACCGATGGCCCGACCAGTCCAAGCTCGCGCGCCCGGTCGACCGCCTCGGTGCGGCGGTGCACGCCGAGCTTTGCGTAGATATGGCGCATGTGCGTCTTGACGGTGTTCGGCGATACGTAGAGCTCGCCGCCGATCTCGGGCGCGGTCAGGTTGCTCGGAAGGAACCGCAGGACGCGGAGCTCGCCGTCGCTGAGCTCGTCGACCATGGGCGCACGCTCGCCCTGCCGTCGTCGCGAAGTTGAGCCGCCGAGGACGTCGAGGATGTCTGTCAATAACGCAGCGTGGGCGGTGTTGTGACGCGGGTGGCGTTCGAGCAGGTCTCGGACACCGCTCATCACGAACGGCAAGACGAGCCCGTCCGGCTCGGCGACCTCGAGAGCCCGCTCGATATCGACTGCAACGGCCTGCGCGTCGGCGAGCTGGTTCTGCGCGATCGCGTCGAGCAGCAGCGCATCCACTAGCGAGGAGGCACCGGTGACAGGCGCGGTTCCCTCCAGGACGGGCGCGACGGCTTCGGCCGCGGCCTCCGCGTTTCCCTCGGCGAGCTCGATGACCGCGAGGGCGGCGTGCGCCTCACCCCAGCGGCGATCCTCGTCGCTCATCTCGGCATACGCGGATCGGGCGGCCGCGGTGTCGCCCAGCCGCGCCCGCGTCTGCAGCAGGTAGCCGCGCGTGCGGAGCGTCAGAACCTGAGACGGCACGAACAGCGTCGGAGCGTGGTCGGCGGCGCTGAACTCACGCAGCGCCTGCTCGTGCCGGCCTCGCCCGCAGTGGAGCAATCCTCTCGCATAACGCAGCAGCAAGGCGGTCGCGGGCTCCGCCTCCGGCCGTAGGGCTTGATCGGCGCGGTCGAGCCAGTTCTCGGCGGTGTCGAAGTTGCCCGACCACAGCTCGATCGCGCCTAGCGTCACGAGCGCAATCCCGACGATCGGTTCGGATCTCCAACCGTGCGCCTCTGCCCTGGCGATCGCGAACTCGCAGCGCCCCCGCGCCAGAGCCGGCGAGCGGATGTACCCTGCCGCCCCGAGGTGGGCGAGGGAGCCGACCTCAACGTAGGCCAGCTCGAGACGCCTCGCGAGCTCGAGGGATTCCTCCAGATGTTCTTCGGCGGCCTCGGCCTGCCCTGACCAGAGCTCGACGATGCCGAGGTTCAGCAGCGCGAGCGCGCGCAGCTTTTGCCCGAACTTTTGCCCGAACTCGATCTCGCCCGGTGTCTGCGGTTCCGAGAGGAAGTCGGCCCACCCACCGTCGAGCGCGCCGTCGAGGTCTCCGCGGCGGCGCGCGACCAGCAACCTTCCGTAGGCGATAGTCCACTTAAGGCGGCGGCGTCGATCGTCCGGCAACCTCGGAGCCTGGCGTTCGGCCAGATCGAAGTACGCCGTCGCCCCTTCCAGCGAGCCTCGGGTTATCTGATCGGCACCGAAGACCGAGGCCAGCTCGGGATCGGCCGAGACCGCATCGGGCGGAAAGCCGGCGAGCAGGGCACGCAGCGTCTCCCCCTCTCCGTCGAGGAGGAGGCCCGGCATGTGTTCGGCGAGCAGGCGGCTAGCCTGCGGCCAGTCGCCCGCCGCGTGCGCGTGGCGGACGGCGTCGACGATCTCGGCGTGGTCCGCGTACCACCGCGCGGCGGCTTGGTGCAGCTCGTCTACCCGGCCGGGATCTGCTCGCCGCAGCAGGAGGCGCAGCAGATCGGCGAAGAGCTGGTGGTAGCGAAACCACGAGCGCCCCGCGTCCAGTGCGGCCACGAACGAGTTTCCCTCCTCGAGGTTCTGCAGGATCCGCTCGGATCCCGTGCCTCCCGTGAGGAGGTCCGCGAGCGGCCCGTTCACCCGCTCGAGCACAGAGGTGCGCAGAAGCAGGGTTCGCACGTCCGCCGGCTGGCGATCGAGCATCTCAGTCAGCAGGTAGTCGGCGACCGTACGCTCGGTGCCGGAGAACTCGGCCACGAACTGCTCCTGGTCGGGGTGCTCGGCGAGGGCGATCGCTGCCAGCCGCAAGCCGGCGACCCAGCCTTCGGTGCGCTCGTGGAGGGTCGCAAGAGCGCCCTCCGACAATTGGATCCCGGCCGCGTCGAGCAGTTCGCGCGCCTCCTCCAGCGTAAACCGAAGGTCGGCAGCGCGAATCTCGGTCAGGTCCCCGGCGAGACGCAGCTGGCCCAGCGGGAGGGGCGGGTCTCGGCGTGTCACGAGCACCAGGTGGAGCGCGTGCGGTAACCGGGCCAGGAGCAGCTCGAGCTGGGCGAGCGCATCGGCGGAGTTCAGTTCGTGCAGATCGTCGATCACCAGCACGACCTGCTCGTCCAGCGAGTCAAGGTCGGAGACGAGATGCTCGACGAGTGCGAACCCGTCGAACTCCGGCGAAGGCGTGAGCTTCTCGACGAACGAGTTGTCGCCCACCCCGTCACGCAGGCTGCCGACCAGCGAGAGCCAGAAGCGCTGCGCGTCGCTCTCACCCCGGTCGAGCGAGACCCAGGCGACCCGCAGTCCAGGCTCCGCCTGCTGCAGCCAGGAGCGCAGCAGGAATGTCTTGCCGCTGCCCGGGGGCGCCGACACGACAGTGACGCGCCCCGACAGCGCACGGTCGAGGACATCGAACAGCTCGCGGCGAGCGACGAGACCTGGCGCACCGGGCGATGCGGCATCCACGACCCCAACCCGCGTCCGACTCATTCGGTCGTCACTCCCTTTCCAACGCCCGAACCGAGAGGATGTTGGCGTGCCCGAGCTCTGCGAGTTCGCGCGCGTTCGCGTGAGAACGGCTCGTCGGCATCCAGTTCCGATTCCTCGAACAGGTCCGCCGGAGCCTTCGACTCCGCAGACCCACCGTCACCGTCACCGTCACCGAAGGCTCGGGCATGGCGCCACGCGTGCCTGAGGCGCTTGACAACGTCGTCAGCTGAGCGCTCCAACCAATCCCGCCCCTCTTCCAGGGCGCGCTCCAGCTGCTTGCCCTTGTCATCTTCCATCATCGAACGCGTCCCCTTCGTCATATACGGCGCAGTCTAAGGTGACGCCGAGACCGCGGCCAGCCACGCAACTGGCCTGCGGCGGCTGGAGAACGGCACCGACGCCGGCGGCGGAGCGGATGACGGCTGCCCGGTGCCAACGGTGCTCAGTTCACACGCCGAGCGTGCATTCCGGATCGCCCGCCGCCTGCCTTGCTTCGACGAAGCGGGCGAGACCGGCGCTAGCCAGAACGCAACCGGTTGCAAGCGCGAGAGCTTAAGCGACGGGGGTGGTGTCGTCGCCGCCGCTCGGCGCGCAGCGCCGCCACGATTTCGCCGTCGCCAGCCCCGCCTCGGGCTGCCGGTGCTAGACACAGGCAGTCACGAAGCCGGGCCGGCCCAACGTGCCCGCGCCGGAACTTGACCTCAACCGGCCGGTGCCCCACGCCTTAGTTCTAGATCGTCTCATCTCATCCGGGCGCTGTCGAGCGAAGGCCGTAGGCCGAAGCGAGATCAGCGCTCGGGCGCGCCCGTGTGGAGGGTGTCGATCAGATCGGTGAGTTTCTCGGCGGGGGTTCGGAAGCCGAGCGTCTGGCGGGGCCGATCGTTGAGCTTGCGGGCGACCTGGTCGAGCTCTGCCTGGGTCAC
>Ga0070765_100001513_pt1 | contig 14304 bp, 15 predicted proteins | sample HubBroMetageWFT5_FD_71516 | JGI IMG/M metagenome (GOLD analysis project Ga0070765, IMG submission 71516) | Warmed and freeze-thawed soil microbial communities from the Hubbard Brook experimental Forest, New Hampshire - Hubbard Brook CCASE Soil... | ecosystem: Environmental > Terrestrial > Soil... | reverse complement strand
GTTGAAAATAAAAGGGTTGCTCGCTCCAGAGCAACCCTTTGTTATTGAAATACGGCTAATGTGCCCAAACTGTGCCCAAACTTATTTCCGCATCGCAACCACGTTTCGTTGTTGAGCGGCCTCGGAAGCTTGCACCTCGCGGAATTCCTGCACCAATTCGAGAGCCTGGCGCTTTCGCTTAACGTCGGCGATGTTGTACCGCGTGTACATCGCGTCGGTCTTGTGGCCGCTGATGGACTTGGCCACGTCACGCGACACACCTGCCTCATCTAGGTTCTTCACCGCACTTCGGCGAAGATCGTGAAACAACAGACCGGGGACACCAGCCTTTTTGCGGGCAGTCTTCCAAGCCTTGCGGATGTCCACGATGGGATTCCCGTTGTGATGGAAGATCAGAGCCGCGAGAGTCGTGCCGCCATCGCATTTCACCTTACGAGCGATCTTCCTGCGTGCAAGAATTCCCGCGAGGTCCTTGCCAACCATCGGAATCAACCGGGCATTCGATTCGTCGCGATCTCCCTTTGCGTCTACTGCCTGAAGTTCGATCACGTCACCGCTGACGTACGCCCACTTCAGGGACCTGATCTCCCCGTAGCGCATCCCGGTGCAGTATCCGAACAAGCAAAAATCCTTCAGGTAGCTCGGAAGAACTTTGAGGATTTTACGGAACGTTGGTTCGTCGCAGAAGCCCTTCCGCGCGTTGCCCTTCTCCGATAGAAACTCAATATTGGGAACTCGCGAAATGTGGTCGCGCTTGACTGCAAACCCATACGCTTGTCTAACTAATTGTAATGGACGGTTGATACTCGCTGGTGCATTGCCTTCAGCGAGTCGCGCTTTCTTATACGCATCGATTTGCTCAGCCGTTAGCGCAATGGCTAGGCGGTCCCCGAAGTCAGCATCAGCACGCTTTAGATGGGAAGCACTCTGCGAACTTAGCTTCCCACGAAGCTGTAAATCTGCCTTCAGTGCCTCCAGGAGATCATGAACGGTTAGACGGCAGGCCTTCGGTGTGGTGAAAGTACGGGCACCAATTTCATCCGCATGCACTTCCTTGAGGCGATTACGCAGGAATTTTTCGGCGGCTTTTTTATCCCCAACTCTAAAACCTGTCGACTCTCGAATTTTCTTACCCCGCAAGTGATAGGCGACCCAGAGCACTTTCCCACGGGCATAGACACGCCCGTCACCTCGTGCGCGTGCCATCACTCACCTTCTTTCTTCGCCCAGCGCTTTCCTGCACCGACTTTGCCGATCTCGGAAAGCTGTTCCTTGGTCAGGTTCCTCTTGCGAGCTAGACCACCTTTACGTCCCAATTGGACCGCCGCTTGATTCTTTTTCTTTTTCATCCGCGATTCCTTCATCTTAGGTGCGTACCGCTAGGCATATAATAGCTACCGCTAGGCATGATGTCAATCGTGCTTTTTCCTCATATAAGCATGCAAGCCAACCGAACTAAAAAGGAGCTTGCGGCCTTCGCGCCTGGTGAACGAAAACTTCGAGTGGTTCCTGTAGATGTAATCCTTTGACACGTTGAGCTTGGTTGCCGCTTCATCGACGCAGAGCAATTCGTCGTTCTCTTCGGTGCGCCGCGTCAAACGAACTAATGCCGTCACACGGATTCGCTCAAGATCACCTAGAAACTGGGGTAATTCCACTTGCGGCGTATCATTGGCTAACTCCAGAAGAGACTGGAGTTCACGTTTCAGTCCCGTTGCTGGCAGAACGTTAATACGGCGAGGCTCGCCAATCGTAATGAGCCTTCCAGGAATTGCCGGATCAACGACGAATTCTTTCTGAGCATCTCCATGTAACGACGGTGCAGGAAGCGGAAATGCTTTTGAATCGTGACTCGTTCGCATGATTGATTTCATAAGCCGACCGGGTCTCCTTAATAACCGGTATAAGCCGACGATAACCGCTGAATCCCCATGTTGGGACTGTACGAATGGACACCAAAAGGGCAGGTGGCCATTATTGTTTAGGAGCGCTTCGGAGCAGCCTATGTGCGCGAATTCAACGGCGGCGAAACTCTGCAATCCACCGGAGCGCCCGCCTAGCGGCAATCTAACTGCGGCGATGCGGAAAGCTGACCAACATCGAAAATCTGCGCTGCTTGAATCACGCGATCAAAATTCGGAACCACTCGGCTGTCGAGAGGCGAGGAGACCGTCAGCGCTGTCGGGGTGAAATCCTGGTTGGGCACATTCGAACCGGCGACCACGACGGCGAGCGCCATTGGTTCAAAACAAAATTCACAATGCGGCTTCGGTTCGGATAGTTGAGTTGTGTTGACTTCGGGTGCGCGTCGTTTTACGTTCTCACCACATTACAGCCATGACGATTACTGAGCTTCGAAATATCGCGGAAGGCTTGTCGAACCGTGCGAGTCGGGCAGCCGGAGGTAAGCAAGACTCGATAAATCGCGGTTGGCTTGCAATCGAAAGGTTGTACAGTGACGCCAAGGCTACGCTGCCCAAGAGGTGGATTGGATTGTCGCTACAAGGCGAGCCGGAAACCTGGGCGAACATCGCTCGACTAGCAAGGGCGATTGTGACCGCCTGCGATCATGCGGAACCGCGAGCACTTGAGCGGAACCGTTCTGACTCAAAGTAATGTCGAATCCTCGCAAGATCGAGCCGGGACAAAGGGTTCGTGTTCGCCTGGTTTCGGGCAGAAGTGTGGAAGCAATCGTTGTTGAGTGCAAGGCGGGACCCTACGGCACCGGCCTGCTAATTGAATTCGGTCAGGAGCGAGCAATAGTTTCTCGACGACAAATTGTGGAATGGTTATAACCTTCGTTGATCTGCGGCGCTTCGGAACGTGACGACGGGTTCAAGTGTCCTAGGCCGCCTAGAACCAGGTAAAAGCAGTATTGCAAGACACACCGACTCCAACAAAATAATTTCGGTGCTCATTGTCGTCATCACCGTGCTCGCGATACTGATCGTCGGTGGGACAATCCTATCGGTTTACCTTTGGTATCTAACACCCGGTCCTGGTGACCGCCTGGAGTAAGAGAACATGCCCCGTTGTCCGCGATGCCACAGCGATCATGTTCGAAGGTCCAAGCGGAGAGGATTGATTGAACGTCGTCTATTGAAGATGATCGCGCTGAACCCATTTCGTTGCGGAGATTGCCATCGCCGGTTCTTTCGGCCAGCGACAAATTTGCGTGAAGAACCGACACCCACCAACACTTTTGCTCCGCAGAGTTCCGGCAATGAACTCTAAACCGTTCTCTAGTCGTAAGCCATTAGACGGACGACTCCGCCTACAGCGCAATACTGACCGGCGATAATGAAAACACGGGATAGACGGGAGCGCACAGAGGGGTAAGGTTCGCGATCACCATGGCCCCCGGTGATGCGGCAATTGTTGGAATGATTGTGGTGTCGGTGCTTCTATGCCTTGTTCTTGATCGACTCATCGCCAAGCGTAGAGAAGCGCGGGCGAAGGACTCGGATAAAAGCCCGCTGGTTCAGTAACCCGGAGTCAGCGCTTGCGCCACCACGACCGGCGACCACACTCGCTTCACTCCTCGGAATGCGTGGAGATTTGTTACGTCAAATCCGGTCTTCGTGACATTTTTTGGGTGTCGAAATGTCTGGCGAAGGTCTTCGCGAATCTGGCCGTCGGGCGCCAGAGTTTCAACGCTGAGAATCAATGATATTTATCGATAATCATGATATCTGCATTCACCTCATCTGCCTCGGAATATAAAATGTAGCGGCCATCCGACGACACAGATATTCCATCGTCAAAATCCCGTTCTAACGTAAAAATGTCTCTGCACTTATGCGTTGCGAATTCAAAGTAACGCATCGTCCGGGGCGCTTCATTCGGAACAAAGTAGATTCCCTTTGGAGTAGATTGCCAAAGCGTCCATTGCGCGACATGAGGGATCGGCACCGCTTGAAGCCCGGACTTCGTATCTCGCAGCGGTAGCTTTTCGAGTTGAGAGTCGACTTCACGTGAGGTGAAAAATAGATATTCCCCATCGTTCGATTCTTCGGGACGGGTTCCAAAGACAACACTAGTCGAGAGTTTCTCCGCCGTTCCGCCTTGGGCACTACAACGGTAAATTGAATGGCCCTTGTTGGAATCCGATATGAAATAGATCCATCTTCCATCGTGCGACCACGTTGGCAATTTCATGTCAGAGACCTGCGTCTGAAGTTTTCGCGGCATTGCTTCGGCAACATCAACTACATAAATGGACGATGGATTCAGCGCCGCCGTATCGAAGGCGAGCCTGGTTCCGTCGGGTGACCATCGTGGGCTGCCTGATACCAGAATGTCTTTCGAAACCTTGAGCAGATTTCGACCGTCGGGGTCGCTAACCCACAAAGCCCAGTTGCCGCCACGTTTCGATTCGAACGCAATATGGTTTCCGTCCGGTGAATACTGCGGAGAGTTCTGTTCTCGGCTTGACGGGATCACGTTTACGGGAGGCAGATCCGGATCAGAGAGATCGCGTCTCCAGATACTGCCACTTCCAACTTGCGTACTGAAGGCCACCTTATCGTCTTTCGCTGAGATCGTTGGCCACGATGAATCATCCGGTACGGTGACGCGATCTATCGAGCCATCCTTTACATTTACGAATGATATTCCGGACCAACCATATGCATTCGAATATGCGACACGCTGGTCGTCGCCACTCACGGCGAGACCAACCGGAGGGCTTGATGTCCGCGCGATTACTGTAGGCAATCCTCCTACGAGTGGGTGCGAGCGAAGGTCACCCTCGTACATGGTGTGTACACATGAATAAAAGATCTTCTGGCCGTCGTGGGAAAATTCAGGATTCGCTTCGCCAACGCAATCCGGGTCGCGAGCGAACGGGATGACCTCCGATGTTTCGACAGAGATGCGATATAGACCATACGGGGGCTCGTTAGGCAACGAATTGCTAAAAGCGATCCACTTACCGTCCGGTGACCAACTAATGGGTGCTCCTACCCCGAAGTCTATGTGGGTGGCAATCAGCTTCCGTTCGGGACCCCCCATTGCCGATACGATGTAGATTCCTGTGTCTTTTCCAGCCATGCGATGAAACGCAATTTGCGTGCCGTCGGGCGACCAAGCAGAAGCGATCCATTCCGCGGGTTGACGCGTCAGCTGCAATTTTTCCTCACTACCTAGTGCTTTGACGTAAAGATCAAATCCAGCCGCGTTCCCATTTGTATTGCCGCCATTCCAGGCGAACACGATCCGCGAACCATCTGGTGAAAACTTGGGTGCGACCGCTAGTCCAGGGAGGCTTGTGAACGGAAGAGGGGCCGAAGATATCACCGCCTGCGGACCCATACGGTCCCGCACAATGACAAATGCGAGTGTGAACAGCACAGCGATGGCAGCCAACACAACTCCAAAAATTAGCCTGAGCCCAATAGATGGTTTTAGGGCATCCGATGCACCGCGATTCCTTTCCACCAACGCCGACGTTGAAACTAGGGGTCTGGTGGACTGTACTACCGGCACACCGGGCAGCTCGTCGCGCTCAATCGTTCCGATGAAGCGGTATCCGCGCCTGGGGAGCGTCTCGACGTATCGAGGCTTTTCCGCTGAATCAGCGAGCGCCTCTCGCAGTTTGTTGATAGCCGCTGCCAAGCGGTGATCGAAGTCGACGAACGTGTCTTCTGCCCAAAGTTCCCGCCTTAAATCCTCTTGGCTGACAATCCTGCCGGCGTTTCGCAACAACATGATGAGTAATTGGAAGGGTTGCGGCTGAAGGTGAATCTTGCGGCCGTCCTTGCGCAACTCGCCCGAACGTAGATCGACTTGAAACCGGTCAAACCGGATGACCTGCGCGTCAGTAGATGAAGTGTTTAGCCGGGGGCTTTCCTGAGAGGCCATCCGGTCCTTCCGGCTTGGGAATGGGCCGGATTTTAGCAAATCCTACCATTCCGGTCAACGTAACGTCTCTTTAACACCGAGCTAACACCAGATGCGACAGATATTTCGATGGTGACAGCCTGAGAATGCAAAAAGAAGCCAACGAGCATTGCCCCTGGCTTTCGCTTCGGGCATTTTGCGTCGCACCTCACCGTCCCGCTGAATGACGGGCGGCGGGCTAGCACCGGAAGCTGTCCAGCTTATCGAGGCCAAACTCAAAGGAGAGAATGAAATGACTCTGATTCGAAAGCAACTAAGGACGAAAGTCTGCGCGGTTCGTGTTGGCGCGGTTCTCACTCTGTTGATCGCCGGGTTATTCATCGGAGTTAAAGGCGCCAACGCCTGCGGGGAACCGGGTAAGGCTGTGGCGTCGCCCGCGATGCCATGGCTGGAGCACCAGGACGAAAGCGACTGGCAGCAAACCGTCGTCGGCCTTTGGCATGTCAACTATACCCAGAGCGACGGAACGCCATTTGTCCAGAGTTTCAAGATGTGGTGGTCTGACGGCATTGAATTCGACAACGCGCTCATGCCTCCAACTGGCGGAAACATCTGCTACGGCGTCTGGAAGCAGACCGGCCGCGGCACCGTAAAGCTCCACCATATCGGCATCATGTGGGGCTCGGACGGAAAGATCGCCGGAACGTTCACGATCGATGAAGAAGATACCGTCGCGTCGAACGGAAAGTCGTACAGCGGTAACTTTGAGTTCAAACAGTATGACCCCAGCGGTACTCCGGTGGCAGACATCAAAGGCACCACGTCGGCTAAGCGTGTGACATTCAAAACGCCAAGCACCGAAGTCGACTGAATGTGACTTCGATTCGGACGTTGAAGGAAGGGCCAGGTCATCCGCCTCACGACTCTTCCTTCGGCGCTCCAAAGCCTTGTTAAGGAGTTCTCCGATTCTGGAGTCGCGAAGCGCAACCTGTTCAACTCCCGATTAGTTTGAAGGTATAGGTCGGAGGAGCGCTTGGTGTAGAAAAGCTGAACTCAGCGGACGCTGATTCAGAAACACCGCGGCTCCCCCGTTGGAAAGTATGTATTGCATCGGCCTGGATGTTCACAAGCGCAAGATCAGCCACTGTGATTGACCGACCTTGTCACGCCGTCCACGGTGCGATCAACGCCTGCGTCACCACGACTGGCGCGACCGGAGGAGGCCATTCGGAATGCCACCCTGGCTAGATTTGGGCGAGTTCAGCGATACGGATCGGTTGCATAGGGCACATGTTGTCGGATCACCTGATCAGATGGTGTTGTATCGACATCAGATGGTGTTCAGTCATCTCCCACTGACGACGCTTGACGGAGACGTCGCGGTGTCCTTAAACCCGAAGGAATAGGAATCTATGGTGCGGCAGCGCTTCAAGAAGAGGCGCGGCGCGAGGGCGCGGCGAACTTTGCGACCTCTAAGGCGCGACCGCCGGTAGATTGATCTTGCGGGCCAGCGCGGGCCAGCGTGGGCTTTGCCGCAAATCCTTGCATAGAGAAGAGCCGGCGTAAATAACAGCAAAGGGCTCTCGTTGCTCGATCATCTTCTCGTACCAATCCGCGGCAGCGTCGATTTCCGACCGGTATAGATGATACTCAACTCTGCCCCATGTAGGTTTGGGCGAATCCCCCATTTCGCGTAGGACCTCCGCGGCTCGGTCCCTTTTTCCGAGCTGGACGAGCCCCGCCGCCAATATTGCGGAAGGCATGGAGTGCAAAGGATTGACGCGATGAGCCTTCTCGGCAGCCGCCGCAGCTTCGGCATACTGTCCTGTAGCCATGTAGATTTGGCCGAGGATGCAATTAGGCAGCCAATGATTCTCGTCGATTTCCAACGCCCTAAGCACCTCCTCCTGCGCCTGATCATTCATCTGTGAAAGATTTAAGTGGCTTCCCAAGATTGAGCGCCACGAGACATTCAGAGGATCTTGTTCGACGGCGCGTCGCATTTCCGTCACCGACTCGCGAAAGCGGCCCAACGGCTGGAGGTAGAAGCTGGCATAGGCCCAGCGAGTCTCGGCTGAGACGGAAGGGCTAGACATGGCAATTTCAAAATGTTTGGCTGCGTCCGCCCAGTCGTAATCATGCGTCGCGGCGATAGCTCCAAGGAGGGAGTGTGGGTTGGTCTCCGCTGGGTCGAGTTCTAGCGCCTTCAACGCCTCGGCACGAATCAGAGGGGTTAATTCGCGCAGGCTGCAAGCAACGTTCGTGGAGGACAGCAGGTAGTTCAGAGCCAACTCGGCATGGGGCGCAGCATATCCTGAATCGAGCGAGGCGGCCTGCTCAAAGCATTCATGGGTCCGTCGGTGAGCATCCTGCGTTAGCTTTTGACGGTAATAACGTCCCCGGAGAACCGCCTCATAAGCCGGGAGCTCAGGAGTGTACTTAGGTTTCCCGCTGATCTTCACTCGCAGAGCGCCCGCGATGGCACTTGCGATCTCGTCCTGGATCGCGAATACGTCCACCATTTCCCGATCATATCGCTCAGACCAGAGATGGCAACCGTCGGCCGCCGCAATAAGCTGAGCTGTGACGCGAATGCGGTTGCCGGCTCTGCGTACACCGCCATCGAGTATGTGAGCTACCCCGAGCGTCTCGGCGATCCGCCGTACGTCTTCGTGTTTACCTTTGAACGCAAACGCCGACGAGCGTGCGATCACTTTGAGCCCCGGAATGTGGGCTAGCAAATTGATGATCTCTTCAGCCAGACCGTCGCTGAAATATTCGTTATCTCGATCCGCGCTCATGTTCGCGAACGGCAATACCGCGATGGACGGTTGCGGTTGATTCGGTTCCAGGGAGGCCTGCTCGAGTGCGCTTCGGACTTCAGCCATTGTTTGATATCTGTTTGTCGGGGACTTCCGTAAACAGTGCATCACGATGTCTCCGAATTCCCGGGGTGCCTGGAGAGGAGGCGGCTCCTTGAGCAGAATCGCGGCTAGGGTGGATAAATACGTGTCACCATCAAAAGGGCGACGGCCGCTAAGCAGTTCGTAGATCACGACGCCAAAAGAAAAGATGTCTGACCGGACATCCACGGGCTCGCCTTGCGCTTGCTCCGGGGACATGTAGGCAGTAGTGCCCAGGAGAGTTCCGGCCAACGTCTGCGGCAAAGTCTCATCTCCTAGTTCAGGGGCTTGAACCGCTTTTGCCAATCCGAAATCCAAAAGCTTTATCCCTTGGCGTGTTACCAGAATATTGGCGGGCTTCAGGTCGCGGTGAATGATGCCCTTGTTATGAGCCGCCTCGACTGCTCCGCTAATTTCCAGGGCGATTCGTAAGGCTTCGGCCACCGGTACGGGACCGCGAAGCGGCTGCCCTTCGACGTACTCCATTACCAGGAAGTCGGATCCCACATCATGGAGAGCGCAAATGTGCGGATGGTTCAAAGCCGCAATGGCACGGGCCTCCACTTCGAAGCGCTCGAGGTCGCCGCCCTTCAGAATCTTGATGGCAACCGAACGCCCTAACCGCGTGTCGGTCGCTTTATAAACTTCGCCCATGCCGCCCACGCCGAGCAGAGTCTGGATCTCAAAAGGCCCAAGTTTCGTACCCGAAGCAAGCGTCATAAGCCTTGATTATAGCTATGCCAGCCCCCAGCACTGTACCTCGCCTCTAGTGGACGAACAACAAACAGAAATCCGCCCGCATTGCCAAACCCCGCTCACCGGGAAGGGAGCCACTACCGAGTCGCATGACCAGACATTGAGGATTTGGCCAATTTTAAGTTTCCGGTGACGGCTGCCGGCTCAGCCGGTCGACGCAACACCAATTTGAACTTTGATCTGACGATACTTCTACAGGACGTTTCTATTTGTAGGCCGAGTGCTCGATTGGACGAGCCAGATCACCGCGTTTACCAGGACACACCGACGGAATACTTCGTGGGTGTTCGGAGGTGCGCAGCATGGACTGGAAAACGCATAGTGGTTGCGCTATTGGCGATGGCGACCTCACAGACAATGGTCGCGCAGGAACAAAGGTCGGCGGATCAAAGGACAGCCTCGGTTGAGGAAGCTTTGTCTGCGTTCGTGACAGCTTTTGACAATCTCGACTGGCAAGCCTTTCGGAATTGCTTCAGAAACCACCGCGACTATTTTCCATCCGGCGGCTCCTATACAAAGCTCATCGATTCGCCCGAGCAGTTCGAAAAGGCATGGCTCGGCATCTTCGAAAGAATCAAGAAAAGTTCCGGCCGCACTTCTCTACCGTACATGAATCTTCACCCTCTTGATCTGCGCGTCGAGAAGTTATCTGAAGAAGTGGTGCTGATCACGTTCCATTTGGTCGATAGGGCCACGGTGAGTCGGCGCACTCTCATTTTCAAGCGGGAGCCTGATGGATGGAAAATTGTTCATATTCACACCTCGAATATCACCGCTCCGTAGGCAGACGGCATTCGAACAACAGCCATTCCACCTCTCCGGTAACGGCATTACTCGGGCATGCGTATTACTGCGGGTAGCCCGTAATGCGTCCAGTGAGCGGCCGTGAAAAGATCAGTGTTGTGAATCAGGCGCCAGCAGGAGGATCTTCCCAATGCCGCCTTTCTCTCCTAGCACATGCGCTTCAGCCGCATCACGCAAAGGCATCCGGCGACCAATAGGCAGGACGAACTTGCCGTCGCGCAAGTCATCGGCAAACTCACGAACTTTAGATGGATCTGGCTGCGTAGACACACGCTTAATCTGGACGGTCGGATTTTGGACCGTCGCGCTTTCCGGCAACACAGCGGTGTAGCCAAAGGAGCCGCTCTGCTTTACCTTCGCGATTAGCTTCGCGGCGACCTCACCGCCAACGGTATCCGCAATTGCATCCACCACGCGGAACTTCTCAATCGCTTTATCGTCATCAATCGCGAGCACGTCAGAGACAGCGAGGGAGCGGGCCTCATCCAACTCCTTCCCGCGAACACCTGCAATCACCTGCGCGCCTATCTTCTTTGCGGTATGCACTGCAGCGCGCCCAACACTGCCTAGCGCTCCTGTTACCAGAACGACCTGTCCCTTTTTCGCGTTTGTGGCAAAGCGCACAAGCTGGTCTCCCGTGAGGGAAATCAGCGGGATTGCGGCCGCGTCCGCCAAGTCCACGCCATCCGGCAGATGGGTCAGGTCCGAGTCGTCCACTGCCACCAGTTCGGCATAGGTCGCGTTCGATAGTGCAAGAACGCGATCGCCAACTTTGAAGTGCTTCACATTGGCGCCCACCGCCCGTACGACGCCACTCACATCGCGGCCGAGAATTGCGGGAAACGACAATGGAAAATCTTTCTGCCGCAACCCTGAGCGCAGTTTCCAGTCGATCGGATTGACGCTCGCTGCGGCTGCCGCGATCAGTACCGTACTTCCGCTAATCTGCGGGTCAGGAACGTTGTCTTCAAACTTCAGGTTCTCCGGACCGCCATACTCATGCAGCACCACTGCCTTCATCACGTATCTCCCAATCGCAGAGCTTCAGGGCATAGGTCTAACGAGATCATACCCTGCCCCGGGCTTCATTTGAACGAAGTCTGGCGCAACTCCCATAGGGTCGGCAATCGGAACTCATCGTCGGCCCCTGTGGTTAAGTCTCGACAATTCGCGGTAAGACAACCCAGATTGCGCGCGAAGGTACGGAACGCGGTTTTGGCCAGAACTTCAAATAGCGTGAGGCCGCCGATCACCTCGTTGGCCTGGCTGCTGTCCTTTTGGGCAGCTAACGGCTAAGCTGACACTGTCGTCTCTTCTCTATGCCCCAATAGATCCTTGGTTCATTGTGGGGTGCGGAGGGGCGCACGTGAAGGCAATCCGCAGAAATAGTAAGCCACACCACCACGAACCGAATCAGTTGATTGCATCCGGCCGAGGTCCTTCCCATGAAACATATTTCTTTTACGAAAAGAGCACCGGCGTTTCGCATTTTCACGTTAGCGCAGGTCCGGACGGCCAGTTTCCCGTCGAGGAAGCCGCCGGTCTCCTGGCAATGCACTGCATGGTCCGTGGCCAATCGCCGCGCGACTATGTCGTGATGGTGGAAGTCGCGCACGATTCCCTGGAAGGCCTGACGGAAAAAGCCGAAAAGCTCCTGCAAGCCGGTCACTCGGTGGGCAGCTCGGTCAAGCTGACGCGACGCGAAGAGGAAGTGTTGGGGGGCGTTATGCGCAGTTTGGCGAACAAGGAAATTGCCGCGACGCTGAATCTTTCCGAACGCACCGTCAAGTTCCACGTTTCGTCTCTACTGTTGAAGTTCCGGGTAAGGGGGCGAATGGAGTTGGTGCGCCAAGCTACGCGGCTCGCACCGACAACGACAGGTCCGCAACCTTCCATGACACGGGAAGCCCGAGCATACACGCCAGTTCCAGCGAGCTACCACGGCGCACCGCGTGTGGATGCTACGGCGGTAACCAGCCACCAACAGACGGGCTTATCCTAAATTCTTGGTCGTCGCTCGCTTCGTTTTCAGTGCCTTACCGGTGGATTTCGACATCCACCGGCCCGCTTATCGCGTTTCAATCATTCATCAGCGTCCCCGTTCCCAAATTTTTATGATCTGACCGAGTGCAGCGCCGATCTCTCGCCATGATTTGCCGGTCTGGATGCTGCGATTATATTCAGCCTCCAACGTCGCCTTCTGCCCATGAGTCGTCCATTGCGTCATGTATCGCCCGACTATGTCTTTCCAGGCGTCGATCACTGGCGCTGATTTGTGTTCTTGTGGCTTCGACTGGACTTCGGATGCGTGATTGCGACGGCCATTACGGTATTCGACCTGTAGTTCCTTCGACTTTGGATCGTCGCGATGAGTCAAAGCGTGATTAATTCTGCCTCCCACAATGCTTCGATCTTGCTTGGGCGCTGGCTTGAAATGGATGCGGCCGAACTGTGGATTGTTGATGATGTTTCCTAACGCCAGATCGAGAGTGTGTTCTGTCACGGGATTTCCGCGCATCCATCCGAGGAGCGAAGCGCAGTTCTCGTATCCCTCCTCCGATCCATCAAGGCCGATCCAACGCGATTGATGCGCAGCCCAGTTGCGATACGCCTCCACTTCAGCGGGGCTTAACTTGTGAGCAAGTTCATCGGCTCGCGAATGCGCTGCGCTTTTCAATTTAAGCTGGTTCTTCACTCGCGAGAAGCTGAGAGACAACGTCTGCGGGGTGATGTCGGAATTCCGGTCGATGATCGAATTGCAAAGAATGTCTGCATTCTTCACACCCACACTACCGTCTATGATGACTTTGTTTTCTAATGCGAATTGCGTGTATGCGTCGACTTCGTTCTGAGTAAGGCTCGATGATGTTCTCATTGTGAATCTCCTTTACTGCTGTCCGCGTAACGCGGCGTTCAATTGAAATTGCCCGAACAAGCGTGACCACTGTCGTAACTGTTCTTTAGAAGCTTTGATCAAGGTGGCGCGGTCGATGTGGGCGGGCAGAGGTCGGTAAGCTGTGTATTGATCACGTTGCTTTTGCGCTTCCAGAGATGCGTCCGCCTGAGCTTGCTGACTTGCTGCTAACTGCGTTTGCGCTTCGTGCCTGGCTTCGGTTCGTAACTCCGTTGGGCTTGCCGAGTTGATGAGCCACTTTCGTCGAGCCAAAGCAGCGTCGGCTTGAAAGTGTTGGAGTTCCACTTGGGAAGCTCCGGCCCATTGCTCAGTGCCAATCCCAGCCTGGTGAAGTTTTGCATTTGCATCGCATTCGCTGAGATTGTTCTGTCGGCAGATCGAGACGAATTCGGCTCGGCGTTCTTCATCGCTCTTTTTTGTTGGTGGGGATGACCATGCGAAGCGATGGGGATACTGCTCGGCCAGTGCGATATAGAGTTTCGCGCTTGGAGCTTCCCCCGGATTGAGGAGTGACTCCAAAAGGTCGCGGTTACTTTGTACGATCGCCAGACGCTTGCCGTTTATCAGAGCGCAGCAAGCTTTTGTCCATGCGCCCTCTGAGACGGACTCGGCACGCATGTCGGCGGCGTGCTGGTTTATTCGCTCGGTCGCTTCTGTCCGCGCCTTCTTTGTGATGGCGTCTTCCAGAATCGTTTCGAGATCGAAGACGCTTTTTTGCAGCAAGCGTTGAACGACATCGTCTGGTGCGTCGATTAGGTGAGGAATGATTCTTCCGACCAATAATTGCTTTTGTTGCAGGACATCCATGGCTTCTCCTTGTTACTGTTTCAATGACGGCTAACTTCCCCCGCTGTTCAGAAATCGCTGCGCGTCCGGTGGCATCCAGACGAAATTAATTGAGGTGGGTTGTTGCTGCGGAATTGGCGGCGGTGGTGTCGGTGGTGGTGCGGCCTTCGGCGCGGGTTTAGATTCCTGGGCGATCTTTAGTTTCTTTAACTTTGGCAAGGACGCGAGATCGATCTTTTCCTTCGCACCAGGAAGAGCTTTCCAGCATTCGTCGAAGTTTCCGCAACATTCGATCCAATA
>Ga0070765_100001508_pt1 | contig 14346 bp, 11 predicted proteins | sample HubBroMetageWFT5_FD_71516 | JGI IMG/M metagenome (GOLD analysis project Ga0070765, IMG submission 71516) | Warmed and freeze-thawed soil microbial communities from the Hubbard Brook experimental Forest, New Hampshire - Hubbard Brook CCASE Soil... | ecosystem: Environmental > Terrestrial > Soil... | reverse complement strand
CGCACCTGCTGCTCGTAGGCAGTGGAGCATTGGCCCCCTATATGGCGCAGGCGCACTGCGTAGTCCGGCCAATTCGGCGCGTGAGCATCTGGGGCCGGCGGGCCGAGCGTGTTGCCGCTGCCGCCCAGGTCACCGCAAGGCTTGTGGGATGCAATGTAGAAGTCGTGGCGGCCAGCGAGCTGGAGTTGGCCGTCGGCCGGGCCGATATCGTCTGCTGCGCCACGAGCAGTCGCACGCCGGTGGTCGCCGGCGGCTGGCTTCGGCCCGGAAGTTTTGTGGATCTGGTAGGTAACTTTTCGGCGACCTGCCGCGAAGTAGACGACGACGTGGTCCTGCGCTCTCGTATCTTCGTAGACACCCTCGAGGGCGCGATGACCGAGGCGGGTGACATCCTCGACCCCCTATCGCGTGGTGTCATCGCGCGCGAAGCGATCGTGGGCGAGCTATCGGATTTGGTTGGCGCAAGAATTCAGGGGCGCGGTAACCCTGAGGAGATTACACTTTTCAAGTCGGTCGGCGCCGCACTGGAGGATCTGGCAGCGGCCCAAGTGATCGTTACCGCGGCCACGCTGTGCTAAGGAGAATGCAATGCCAACCAATCGTCGCGAAGTTGTCAAACTCTCGGGTGCCACCCTCGCTGGGCTAGCTCTACACCGACTGGCTGCAGCGCGAGAAACGACCAAAGCCTCCAAACCCCTCCGCATTCTGATTCTCGGTGGAACTGGCTTTATCGGCCCGCATCAGGTGCGCTACGCACTCTCTCGCGGCCATACGGTCACGCTGTTCAATCGCGGACGTCAGAAGCAGGAATGGCCAGGCACGGTCGAAGAGCTGCTCGGTGACCGCAACACTGGCGATCTCAAATCTCTACAAGGGCGCACCTGGGACGTCTGTATCGACAACCCGACTTCACTGCCTTTTTGGGTGCGCGATGCTGGCGCGGCGCTGCGTGATAAGGTCAAGCAGTACATTTTCATCTCGACCGTGTCGGTCTACGCTGACGATGCAAAACCAAACGCTGATGAGACCGCGGCGGTCGCGCAATACACCGGTGCCGATCCAATGGCAGAGACACAGGAAACGTTTCGTGCGCACCTAGCCGAGCTCTACGGTCCATTGAAGGCGGTAAGCGAACAGGAAGCGAGCAAGCAGTTCTCTGGAATGGCGACGATCGTGCGCCCCGGATTGATTGCCGGTCCTGGTGACGAGAGCGATCGTTTCACGTACTGGCCTGTGCGCCTGTCGCGCGCGGGCGATGTGCTCGCTCCGGGTGATGGCTCCGATGCCGTGCAGTTGATTGATGTCAGGGATCTGGCCGAGTGGACCATTCGGCTCGCAGAGACACGTACTTTCGGCGTCTTCAACGCCACCGGCCCAGCCAAACCCATCAACATGCGCGAAATGTTGACCACCGTCGCGCGCTCCTTGCGGACGAGCCCACATATCGTATGGGTACCCGCAGCGTTTCTCGAGCAGCAGAAGCTGCAAGCGTGGAGCGATATCCCTGTGTGGGTTCCAGGTGAGGGCGACAGCGCGGGCTTTGCAAAGCGCAGCATTCAGCGCGCCCTTCGCACCGGGCTGACGTTCCGTCCGCTTGGAACCACTGCGGTAGACACGTTGGCGTGGTTCCGACAGCAGCCGGCGGAACGGCAGGCAAAGCTGCGCGCCGGACTTACGGCGGATCGGGAAAGCGTGGCTTTGGCCGCATGGAGCAAGAGTTCGCGGTCCGCCAGCAGCTGACGCGGGCATGTCAACTTGTGAGTCTTTCCGAGCATGGCAGCTCGGCTTAACTTGGCACGGTAAAGTAATCAGGTTGGTTGTAACAGTTACATTGTGACAAATATAAAAACAGCAGCCGCGCATGAAACTGATAGATTAAAAAAGTAGCGCAACTCGCGTCCGGCACTGCATCCACCGTCTCGCCCTAAACGTAAGGGAGGCAAACTCCCAGTGGACGAGACAGAGGATGGATCCTAAATACCCGGAGGCTACGCGCGCGCTACAGGCGGTCGAATTCGATGCGCTGCTGCAGGCACTTCTGAGTGAATGCATGCGTGGCGATGCCAGTGCGCTCGAACAACTCTACAAGACCGTGGCGCCGATATTGTTCGCCAGCATCACGCGAATTCTGCGAAGCCGCTCGATTGCTGAAGATGTGCTGCAGGAAGTATTCGTCTCAATCTGGCAGCGCGCGGAGCAATACGATCCGACGCGTGGCCGGCCGATCACCTGGATGATGACCATTGCACGCAATAGGGCTATCGATCAGTTGCGGCGCGAGCGCGACAAGCCGGTGCAGCTCGAGAGTTCCGAGGCCGAGGACAAAGAGGGCGTATCCGTGTGGCTGGCTGGCGGCGAATTGCTCAACCACTGCATGAATCTTCTCTCCGGGCAGCAGCGGAACTTCCTGGAATTGGCCTACGTCACTGGCGCATCACACCAGGAGATTGCCTACATCACCGGCAGTCCACTCGGTACGGTGAAGAGTGGCATCCGCCGCGCCCTTTTGCGCTTGAGGCGTTGCCTCGAGTCGTAAGCTACTCGGCTTCGATGAATGGCTCCCAGATGCTGCAGAAGTGTTCTGCCGGGAAGGTGGTAAAGGGCGCTGGAGTGGGTGGGCCGGGTACGAGGTTTTGCAGCGTGGTATTCGCGCTGGTGAAGGCGGTCCACTGTGGAAGCGTCCCGCTCGGCATGTTTGGATTGCCCGAGACGATGAAATTGGCCCAATAGGTTTTCATTTCAGCGGCCAACGTGTCTTCGTCACCGCTGAGCTGCACGTCTGTTCCGGTCTCAGTGAAGAGGAACGGCAGCTCAGAGGCATGCTCTGATCCGGTGGGAAATCCGTCGATGTCGTTCGGTGCCTGCAGAGCGGTATTGGATCCGCTGATCGGCGGCGCGTTGGGATCGTTGAACTCATAGCCGTAGACAGTGACGTATTGCGACAGCGCTTTGTTCGAGTCCAGCCCATTGCAGGAGAACACCAGATCAGTGAACACCTGCGACAGCCCTTCATCAGAGCTGGGCGCGTTGCTTGGAAGATAGGGGTCGGGGAAATTGCTCAAAGGATACACGGCCGCGATGTCTGAGCCGAAGGTCGGCGTCAGCACGAAACTGGGGAAGCCCAGCAGTCGGAGAAAATCGTCTATCTCCTGCGCATACGTGCAGGCCTGATTGGTGCCACCGGAGGCACAGAGCGCATTGGCGTTGGATAGATCGTAGTTGGCGGGCCCGCCGGCACTGGCGACCTGCGCGGCGGTTACGCCGTTCGGGACCGGGAAAAACTCTGGCTCGAACAGTCGCCCCTCATTGGCGTTGGTCCCTTGCAGTACCGGCACCTGAATGAAGGCACCATTGGTTAGCGCGCTGATCAACGAATTCGGCAGCATCTTGTTGCCATAGTCGGGCGCAATGCCGTTAGCGCCGAATGCTTGGAACTGAGCAGCCACAATGTCGTTGACGGAAGCGTTTTGCAGGCACGCGGCATCCGCTGGAGGTGTGCAACTGAGGGCGCTGTCGAATGCCGGGCCGAATGTCGATTCGTATGCAGTCTGCGATAGCACCGAATGCAGCATATAGGCGCCGCTTTCGATGATTGCGCCACGGAACAGCCCGGTCGCGGTGTTGGTCGACGTCAGATTGGAGGTGACGCTCAATCCTCCGGCCGATTCACCACCGATCGTGACTTTGGTCGGATCACCACCGAATGCCGCGATGTTGGCCTGGACCCACTGCATCGCGAACTGCTGATCCATCAGGCCGTAGTTGCCGCCGTCGCCCACGTTCTGATAAGCATTCGCAGCGGTGGCGATGAGACCAGGCTCAACCAGCCAGCCCAAAGCGCCAAGCCGATAGTTGATGGTGACCACGATGATGTCGTTGCCTTCCACCAGGATGGAGGGATCCCACGTGGCTCCTGTTCCTGCGACCAACGCGCCGCCGTGAATATAGAAATAGACCGGCAGCTTCGAGTTGGGCGTTGCACTCGTCGGCACCCATACGTTCAGGAACAGACAGTCTTCGCCCTGTGTGATCGGGGAGAGATCCCCCGCCTGCGGACACGCATTCCCGGGGGTGGATGCCACAACGGTTCCGCTCGGCGGCGTCGGTGCGGTCGGCGGCTGCCAGCGCAGGGCTCCGACCGGTGGAGCGGCATAGCGGATGCCATAGAAGGCAAAGACGCTGTAGCTAGAAGGCGAGTAGATCGAGGTGAACGTCCCGGTCGTGGTAGCCACCGTGACCTGCGGACTGACTGGCGTGGGTGTGGGCACGGCACCGGCGTTATCGCTTCCGCCGCAACTGGCAAGTGCCAGTGATACCGCAAGCACAGCGATTGATCTGACTTGATGTGAAGTCATGAGAGCTACCCCCGAGATCCAGTTGTTTCAGCCCGGCAGCGCTGGTCGCGCCAAAGCGAGGGCTGCTTTTCTGACAGCGCTAGAATGACACAAATGCGTCGTCCAAATCACCTCGGTCTGGCCGGTTTCGCCAAAGTGGCCTCGCCTCTGCTCCTGATGCTGCTGCCGTACCGAATGGTGCAGGCAACACGTTCGGATGCGCTTCCGGTCTGCACCAATCTTGCATCGACGATCGGAGGCGCAGGGGTTAAATCCGCCCATAGCGCCATCGTGCCAGCCTTCGGTTCGGATATAGCGTACTGCCGGGTCGACCTGCTCTATGGGAAGAACCCCCAGCAGAACATCAATATCGTTGTGACGTTGCCTTTGAGCGCCACCGACGGTGGCAGCGGGGGTATGGAAGGTGCCTGGAATGGTCGAACGCAAGGCCTGGGTGGGGGTGGCTGCACCGGCGTGCTCTTCATGCCGCCTTCGCTGGCGCAGAGGGCTGCTATCAATTCAGGGTATGTCGTATCCGGCAATGATCTCGGCCATGCCGGCGGGGACTGCGAACCAGGAGTCAACGCTGATGGCAGCTACAACCTGCAGTTCATACAGGATTTCATACGCAACGGTGTCAAGCAGCAGATTCTCTGGTCAAAGACACTGACGCGTCACTACTACGGGCGTCCGGCGAAATATAACTATTGGAGTGGTTGCTCAACCGGCGGCCGTCAGGGCTACCTGTTGGCGCAGGAACTTGGCGATGAGCTCGACGGCATCATGGCGAACGCTCCCGCGATTTATTGGAGTCGCTTCCAGACCGCCCAGATGTGGGGACAGATCGCGATGCACCAGGTTGCGGGATCAGTCATCTCTCCCGCGAAACTGCAACAGGCTCGAGATTCTGCCGTGGCAGCTTGTGATGCTGCCGACGGCGTCAGCGATGGAATCATTCAGGATCCGCGTGCCTGCCACTTCAGTGCACGCGCGAATATCTGTGGGGCGGCTACAGCTCCGCAGACCAACTGTCTCACGCCAGATGAGGCCACGGCGATAGACAAGATCTGGGACGGTCCACGCAATGTGCACCAGATGCCTGTCTGGTATGGACTCGATCGCGGCACCGAGTTCGCCGGACTGGACGGGGCTCGGCCATTCACGCTTGGGGTTACTCAGTTTCATTGGGATACGCACAACCGAGGCTTCGCGTGGCAGTCGGTATCGCTGGACGCCTATGTGGACGTTGCTCAACAAGGTTCGCGCAACCTCGGTGACCTCACTGATACGGCCAAGCCGCTGGATGCGTTTCACGCACACGGTGGCAAACTGCTCACGTTCGTCGGCAGCAATGATCAGCTGATATTCCCACGTGGCGTCATCGGCTACTACCGCGAGATGGCAGCACGCTATTCTCACGGCCGCGCAGCGGATTTCAGCTCCGTCCAGCAGTTCTATCGTTTGTTTCTAGCACCTGGCGTTGGCCACTGCGGTGGCGGTGCCGGTCCCGCGCCAATGGATCCGTTCGATGCACTGGTCAGGTGGGTGGAGAAGGGCGTGGCTCCGGCGACCCTGCTTGCCTCGGGAGGCGCGGCGGCGCCGCCCGCGGGCCGTACGCGTCCGCTATGTCCGTACCCGAGCAAGGCGATCTATAACGGCAGCGGTAGCACCGACGACGCAGCGAATTTTCACTGCGGCGGCAATCTGGACGAGCCGTCATTGGTCTGCACGGACGTGCCAGCGCGATACAAGCACGAGAAGGACGCGCAACCGGATTTTGGAGCTGTCGGCCTGAGCGCGAAGCTTTGCCGAGGGGCTGATACTGACGAACGTCATTGATCAGACAGACGGTCGGGATGTGCGCTTTCCGGGCAGCGGCGCATCGCCGCTAGCCATCGCTGTCTGCCCGCGACCGCTGGCCTTGGCCTGATAGACCAGCGCATCGGCACGCGAGACGAGTCCAGTCCATCCGCCACTGCTGTCGGCGTCAAATGCGATGCCGACGCTTGCCCCGATGGCTAATGTCAGCGGACCGACGACAAATGGCTGCGCCGAAAATTCCACTACCTTGTCAGCCACTGCGACCGCGTGCTCGGGCTGATGAATGCCCGAGAGCACGATTCCGAACTCATCGCCGCCGAGGCGCGCTACGGCGTCGGTCGGGCGAACCAGCTTTTGCAGCCGGGCTGCGAACTCCCGCAATACGTCGTCGCCTGTCATATGTCCGTGGCTATCGTTGATCTTCTTGAAATGGTCGAGGTCCACGTAGAGCATCGCCAGCGAGGTGCCAACCCCCTGTTCGGTCATCTCGCGCAGGTATCTCTCAAGGCCCGCACGATTGAGCAGTCCGGTGAGCGGATCGCGTTCGCTGAGCATCATCAGGCGGACGTGTTCTTCGCGATGCAGCGTGATGTCCTGCGCCACTTCCACGAATCCCCCAACCTGACCATCCTTCAAATACAGTGGTACGTAAGTAATAGACACGTGCCTGGATTCGCGGGCACTCGGATACTCCTTCTCGTAAGAGACGGTTTCCCCGGAAAGTGCCCGATGTACCCACTCGAGGCTTCGCGGGTATTCGGTGTCGCCGACAACTTCCTCCATCGTACGCCCGACGAGTTCCTCGCGACTCTTGCCGCGCCAGCGCTCAAAGGCCTTGTTCACGAGGCGATAGCGCAAGTCCGTATCCCACACGGCAACCATTGCCGGAATGGATTCGATGACCGCATTGAGCGTCGCGGTCTGTGTGGCCAGATCGGCGCGCGTCGCAAGCTCTTTCAGCTCCATTGTCTTTCGGTCCGTGATGTCCTGTATGGCGCCGACAAGCCGAACCGGCCTGCCGCTCGGGTCGACCTCAGCCTCGCCCACGGCACGAACAAATAGATCCCTGCCCCTGGCCGTGGTCAGCGGCAACTCCAGGTCCCAGGGTGTTCCTTTGTTGATACATTCATTAACCGCCACGCGGATTTGCTCGCGGACCTCAGGCTTGTAGAAATCGATCACGTTGTCGATCGTCGGCACGAAGTCACTGTTGACTTCGCACATCTGCCGCAACTCGTCGGACCAGTGGACCTGGCGCTCTAGCAGGTCGAGCTCCCATCCGCCGACGCCGGCCACTCGGCCGGTACGCGTAAGGAATTCCTTGCTAGCCTTGAGCGCGAGCTCCACTTGTTTGGCATAAGTGACGTCACGCCCGACTGAGTGGACAACGAACTCACCGTCCGCGACCTGAATGCGATGACGCCACCAGATCCATCGCTGTGTTCCTTCCGGTCCACTCACGCGTGTCGAGAGCGACAATTGCTGGCCAGCGCTCATCGTTTCAGACAGACGGGTGCGCATCACCTGCGCGTCGGTCGGCGCAATGGCGGCGTACAAATTGGCGCTCGGCAGATCCGACGCCGAGACCTTGAAGAACCGCATATATGCGGGATTGGCATACTTTATTGATCCGTCGTGGCGCGACAGAGCGATGAGGTCAATCTGTTCCTCTACGATCGCGCGATGCTGTTGCTCGCTTGCCACGAGAACCCGCTTTTCCCGCAGATGAACAGCCAGCAGGCGGCGGATCTGAATGGCTACCAGCACCACTGAAAGAAACAGCGCTGCTACGGTGACGATGGCAAGCTGCTGAATCTGATTGATGCCCGCCGCGACTCGCTGGCTGCCGGCACGACGGTTGGCGCGAATGCTGTTGGTGATGGCACCGATGTCCTCTCGGATTCGCTGCAGACGGTGCTGATCGGCGTTCGTGCGTGCCTGCGCGATGGCCGCTTCGCGTCCGTTCTCGTCGTATACCTTGAGCGTTGCCGTGAGTTCCGACAGCTTCAATACGCTCTGCTGATGAATGTCGCGAATACGCTCTGCGACAGCCGGGTCTGCTATCGGCAGGCCCTCGAGCTTATCGAGCGTACCCGGCAACTGCTGCACGGCATCGCGGTAGGGTGTCAGGAGGCCGGCATCGCCCCACAGAAAGTAGTCACGCAGCGCCGCGTGAGCGTCGGTCACGGAAACATCCACTGATTCCAGCAATTGTTGCCACCCGGTGAGCCGGGACTGCTGTGCGGTGGTTGCCCGCACCAGCTGAGAATGCCGCACCAGTAGGAAAGTGGCGCACACGAGCGCAATCAGAGAGCACGCCAGTGCTACTGCCGTGAGATTCAACCGCCCGCTGAGGGCAGGGCGGGACGATTGCGGTTCGGGCTCCAACTCTGGCTCTCGTCCAGAAGATCAGTGGAAGATCAAAGGCGGAGCATTGCGCGCGCCGGCAAACTCCTCAGGAATCGGATCTCGTTTCCCTTAATTGGACAGCGAGATAGGGCCTGGACCCGCCGCAACTGAGAACCAATTCACAGTTTCATGGACCCAGCACACCCGCGGCGCGCATAGTAAAGTTACGGGCGAGGACTTGCAGCCCAGGAGGATCAGCTTATGTGTAGAAGCATCAAGACTCTGTTCAACTTCGAGCCCCCGGCGACCAAGGAGGAAATTCGCTCGGCCTCAGTGCAGTTTGTGCGCAAGCTAAGTGGTTTCCACACGCCATCGAAGGCGAATGAACCGGCGTTCGAACGGGCTGTGAAGGACATTTCTGCCTCTGCCGAGGCTCTCATCGCCTCCCTGGTGACCACCGCCGAGCCGCGGGATAGGGCCCTGGAAGCCGCGAAGGCGCGCGCCAGAGGTGCCGTGAGGTTCGCCGCTCAACGTTGAGCTCCTTCATGCTGTTCGACGACGTCCGATACTTTGCGGAGACCGCACTGGTCGCCATCGCGGCGCTGCTGCCGATCGTGGACCCCTTGGGAGGCGCCCCGATTTATCTGGTGATGACCGCAGGACTGCTGCCCGCCGAGCGTGCGCATATGGCACGTCTGGTCGCGATCAACAGCTTCGTACTACTCGTAGCCTCGGTGCTGGTTGGCGCCTACGTGCTCGACTTCTTCGGAGTCTCGATTCCTGCTGTGCAGGTCGCCGGCGGCTTCATCGTCTGCGCGATTGCATGGTCGTTGCTGACCAGTCCGAGTACTCCCGCCGTTTCCGAGCGGTCAGCAGCCACCGGTCCGGATGTCCTCAGCCAGCGGGCGTTCTATCCGATCACGATGCCCCTGACGGTCGGTCCCGGCTCGATTTCCGTGGCGATGACCTTGGGTGCCAACCCTCCCAGAGGCATTCGCTCGCTGGTGACCACGGCAGTTGCCCACGTCGCCGGTATCTTCGTCGTTGCCGTGTCGATCTACCTGTGCTACCGCTACGCCGATCGAATCCTGCGCAAGCTTGGCACCACCGGCACAAATGTCTTGATTCGGCTCACAGCATTCATATTGTTTTGCATTGGTGTGCAGATCATGTGGAACGGACTGCGCACGCTGCTCATGGCTGTGCTGCATCCGCTAGCCGCTTGATTGCCAACTCGAGCTGTGAGCGACGGTAGCTCCACTCATACCACGCATGTGACGACGAGCCGCCAGGAGCGTCCGATACGTAGGCACTCAACAGGTAGGCACGCAACTGCGTCCGAATGGGAAGCGGCAATCGCGGCAGATAGCTCACGATGTCGGGTACTGCGTCCGGTGCCAACCCGAAAGCCGCGTAGCTTACATCCAGATCGCCGGTGAGTTCGTATCGACGGAAGTTCGCCCGCGCAATCCATCCGGCATGATTCCAGTAGACCAGTGCTAGCAGGGCAACGAACGCCGTCGCGGCGCAGTGTCGGGTAAGACGATTGAAGTCCGGGAAACTCAAGGTCTCCAGCGCCAGTGCACTCATGGCCACGGCTACGACGCCGATGTAGACCTGAACCAGAAGGCGCGCTTCAGTGAAGCCGTAGGCGTCCTCGTAGAGACGCATGCGACAGAAAGCTGAGACCAGAAGTAGCTGCGTCTGCAGAATCAGCACGAAACTCAAGCTCCGATCAATAGGATGAAGCCGCCTCGAGGCGGACGACTTCGTCAGAGCGATCAGGAGAGCTGCGCACAGAGACGAAACGACTGACAGTTCGATGAAGCCCTCGTGTGCCGTCTGTGCATAGGTCACTCCGTTGCCACGTACTCCAGCTGCATTTCCAAAGAGATGCGACGCCTGCAGCAGCAGGAATACTGCGAACAGCGAGACCACGGCCCCTAAAACAATCCGACGTTCGGTATTCCCAAGAACACCGGACGAGGTCCGAGAAGGCTGCGATCGGCTCTCAGACTCGTTGGCTGCCGTCAGCGCAATGCCCAACGCGCCCAATGACACGATGCCAAGGGCAACGAAGCAGGTCATTCGGCCCAGGAATGACAAGCTTCTGATGGCTTGTATCAAGGTGTCGCGCCAGTAGGAAAGCACAGGATCGGCATTGCTCAACAGCAGCCCGAGGACGAGGGTCACCGGGGCTGCCATCGCGATGCCTCGCAAGAAGGGGAGACTTGACTCCGCACCGGCGAAGCCCAGCGCCTCGTCGATCCTGCGCCGTGCTTCGCGCAGAATGTCCGCTGTTGCCTGGAATGGCGCCGACAGAAGGACGGGCAGCCGAAATTGGTCGACAACGCCTCGCTGACTAGCGCTCAGCAGCGTGACGGCCAGCCCTTCCAGCGTGCCGATCAGGATCAGTCCGTCCATAAATGCGCTGGCTGTGATGGCGGCGCCGAACGCGAGGACGCAGACTGCCAGCAGCGGCAACATGCGCAGCCACGTCCGATTCTCACTGCGCAGGCGTAGAAATGCGGCGAATAGCGCCGAGGTTGCAAGCGCGGACAGGAGCCAATTCAGGCCGGGGCGTGCATCGAAGTCGACCCAGGTTTCACATGCTGCAAGCGACAGGGCGGCACACCACAGCATGTAGACGAGAACGGCGGAACGGGGCTTGGGATTAGACACGGCCTGCGACCTCCGCATCGTGGGAACGAACGCGCCCGAAGCGTCGCTCGCGCTTGGCAAAAGCTGACAACGCGAGCCGGAAATCCTGCTCGCTGAAGTCCGGCCATAATCGGTCGCTGAAGTAGAGTTCCGCGTAGGCAAGTTCAAACAGTAGGAAGTCACTCAGTCGCTGCTCGCCACCCGTGCGAATCAGCAGATCAACTTCCGCAGCAGCAGGAGTAGAGTGGTTGACCTGCGCCAATGCCCGCAGAAACGTCTCACGATCGGCGCCCAATGTGGCCGTGTGCAGCGCAGCTGCCGCCACCGCCATCAGGCTCTGCTGCGAGGAGTAGTCGACTGCGAGCCGCAAGTGCATTCCTGAGCACTGCGCGGTCAGACTCTCGCTCGATTCGATCGCTCGAATCAGCGATGGATCCAGGCGATCCCGTCGGCCGATCACGTTGAGGCGGATCGAATTTTCGATGCAACGGCGGGTCTGCGATAGCAGATAGCGACGCAACAGCTTGAGCAGGCCACGGACCTCTTCCTCTGGCCTCCTCCAGTTGTCTGCCGAAAATGCGTACAGGGTCAGTGTGCCGACGCCGTTACGCACCGCGGCTTCGACGATACGATCCACGGTGTCCGCGCCTGCGTGATGGCCCTCGTGGCGCGGCAGACCTCGCTGCAGCGCCCAGCGGCCGTTACCGTCCATAATGATTGCGATGTGCATAGTGAAGTACTCTGTAATGCAGAGTTAATGGTTAAAAAAATCAGCGTCGCCTGGTCGCCTTGATCACAGCCTCAACGTGGTCCAGGTAGCGGTTGAGGGCGGTCCGACCGGCAGCCGTCATTCGGTACATGCTCTTGGGCCGGCGTCCTTCGAATGACTTGGTGCAGGTAAGATATTTTGCCTCCTCTAGCTTGCGCGCGTGCGCACTCAGGTTGCCGTCACTGACATCGAACAGCGCCTTCAGCTCATTGAATGTCAGCTCGTCCTGGACAGCTAGTGCGCTCATGATTCCGAGACGCACGCGCTCATAGACCAGGCGGTCAAACCCGGCATCATCGTGCTCGCTGCGTGCTCGTCCACTGGTGGTTGCCTTGGGTCGTACGCGCGACTCTGCCTCTTCGGCCGGCTGAGCCTTGGGTCTAGCGCTCATGCGCTGCGCGTCCCATCAGAAAACTGCCGAACAGAAGATGCAAGCCTCCGAAAGCGACACCCAACAGCACATTGTGTGTATTCGTCGGCAGCAGCAGCGCCACGGCACCAAACGCCATGAAGAGTGCACCGAGCCATGCCAGCAGCCGTACCGTCAGAACGCTGGCGGCCATGGTGCTACCACCAAAGAGCAGCAGCCACGTACCTGCGATCGCGTGCAGCTGCCCGTCGTACAGGTCAATGCACGTCAACGCCGCACCCGCGACCAGAGGGGGCAACAGGCACAGCGCAAATCGCACTCCAGCCGCACCGAACACCGCTCGCCCCTGCCGTGACCACTGGCGGGCGACCACCCACACTCCCAGTGCTGCGGCAACCGGTGCGCTCGACAACCAGACGATAATCCAATGAGCCTGCAATGCCGGCACTGAGGCTATCAGCGCCGCCGCAACGCCGACCAGCCCCACTGCAATGCCAGCGGAGCCGGGCACCGCAAGCGATGAGGCGGCGTCCATGGATGCGCGGATGTAGCGCAGCGTCGCGCGTGCATGCTCATCCATCGAGACGGTATTGGCCGGAGAGGGCATGGGGTCACTCTATGCGAGCCGACAAATGACGTCAAGTACTCCGCAATGCAGAGTTATATTGCCGGTCCGTTCTTTGACATATGCGCCGCAGCGCTCACACTGGCGACTTTTATAAGAACCTAAGCGGTACGCGACATGACAACTTGCCATCGTTTGCTGATGCGGATTCTGGGGGGATTCGCCTTGACGATCACCGCGCTCGGTGCTGCTGCGGATCCTTCGGATCTGCGACAGTTTGCCCACGACTACTACCAGTGGCGGGACGCCGCCTATCCCGTGGCCACGAGCGGATTGGGAGATCATCGATTCGATACGAAGCTCACCGACTATCGCATGAGCGAGGTCGTGGCCCGTCGCCAGCATGTCAGCGAGCTGATGAAGCAGGTCAATGCGCTCAATACCGACGCCTGGAGCCGCGATGATCGCGTGGATTTGATCCTGTTTCAGTCGCAATTGTCATACGTCGATTTCTTCGGGCGTCAACTCAATCCCGAAAGCTCCGACCCGCAGCTTTACGTCAACGAATGCAGCAACGCCATCTTCAGTCTGCTACAGAAGGACTACGCACCACATAAGGTTCGTGCCATGGCGGCGATGGCCCGACTGCAGCAGATGCCTGCGCTGCTAAAGCTTGCCCGCACGAATCTGACGCAACCCGTCAAGCTCTATGCACGCCTTGCAATCGAGGCGGCTCGCGGCGGCGATGAGCTGTATACCGACAGCCTGATGACACTTGCCGACAAGCTGTCTGGCGCAGAACGCCGACAGCTGGTCGAGGCTCGCGACAGGACTCTGAAGGCTTTGCACGACTACGCCGATTGGCTCTCGGTGAGTCTCGACAAGATGCCCGATTGGCAGCCTATGGGCGAGCAGAACTACAACTACCTGCTGCGGCATGTGCTGTTGCTGCCCTTTGATGCGCATGATGTGGCACATCTGGGGGAGGTGGAACTGGTGCGCTATCGCGCATTGGAGGCAATGCTCAAGGATCCGAAGCTGGCATCGCCCGATCCCTCGCGAGCGGCACATGTGCCTCACGATCAGGCGGAATTCCTGGCAGCCTATCAAGCGCGTCTCAAAGAGATCATCGACTTTCTCAACACCAACCACCTGGTGACGATCCCCTCCTACATCGGGCCGTTCACGATCCGCCAGCTCCCAGATGCCTTCAAGCCCACCTTTCCCGGAGGCTTCATGAACCCACCGGGCATCTATGATCAGGATCCGGGCGGGTTTTATTACATTCCGACCTACAATCCGAAGAGCGGCAACTTTTATATTCGAGCGGCGATCGAAGATCCTCGACCGATCCTCGGCCATGAGGGTATTCCCGGACACTTTCTGCAGTTATCGATTGCCAACCATCTAACCGATGAAATTCGCCGTCAGCATTCAGACAGCGTGTTCGTGGAAGGCTGGGCGCTCTATGGTGAGG
>Ga0070765_100001506_pt1 | contig 14355 bp, 15 predicted proteins | sample HubBroMetageWFT5_FD_71516 | JGI IMG/M metagenome (GOLD analysis project Ga0070765, IMG submission 71516) | Warmed and freeze-thawed soil microbial communities from the Hubbard Brook experimental Forest, New Hampshire - Hubbard Brook CCASE Soil... | ecosystem: Environmental > Terrestrial > Soil... | reverse complement strand
ATTTCCGCCCGTGATCCAGATGTGCGATCCGAGGAAATCGCTGCCGCTGATTTGCAGCAAATTGTCCGAGCCGCGCGCCGCTGCGTTGTGCAGCCAAAGCACCAGTGGACGCTTCATCGCCGCGTCATAACCAGGCGGGACAAACAAGCGATAACGCATCGTCTCGCCACTCTTGCTGTGGTAGGAGCCGGCAATAAACCCTTCGGTTGGATCTTTTTGCGATTGTGGAGCGGCGAAAAAGGACGTGGCGATCGAAGTTAAAAGGAGACATCCGAGCGAGAATCGGCAACGAACGCGCATAGCCCAATCCACTCTCGCACGAATAAGCCGCGAACCCGGCGAGAAAAATCAGCGCGAGTAGTTCCGCACATTCTCGGGGGGCTCGAGTCCAGCGTTGAGCTTTGGGTCGGGAATGGGGGTGCCGGGGACGATGGGCAGTGGCAACACGCCGGCCCAGATCGGGAGAGCGTAATCCTCCGCATCATCCTTTGGCGGACCGGTGCGCACTTTCGCTGAAACTTCGGCAAGCGGAAGCGAGAGCACTGTCGTCGCTTTCATTTCCAGGTCGGTCGGCGGTCGAATATCCTTCCAGCGGCCGCGCATCACGTGCTCGGTGAAGGCTTCGAGTGCGCTGATCTTTTCTTCGGGCTTATCCACCAGAGCGGCTTTGCCAAGAATCATTACGGAACGGTAATTCACCGAGTGGTGAAACGCGGAGCGCGCGAGCACCAGGCCATCCACCAGCGTAACCGTGACGCAAACGGGAATTCCTCCCGTAAGCGTTTTCAACATGCGGCTTGCCGACGAGCCGTGCAGATAAAGCGTGTCTCCGACGCGGCCGTAGTTGGTGGGAATTACGAAGGGCTGCCCCTCCACAACGAATCCCACATGGCAGACGAATCCAGCATCGAGAATTTTGTGGACCGTTTCGGCGTCGTACTTGCCGCGGTCGGGGAGGCGCTTCACTTGCGTGCGCTCGGTAGGGGTGAATTGGCTCATAAAAACAGCGTAAAGCCCCGCACTCAATCCAGCAAGTGCCAATCTGGCTCGTCGGCGCGAATCCGCCGGATGTTATTTTGCTACCGGTGCGCCGTGAACCACGCGGAATCCGGTATATGCCGGATCGGCCGCCCGAAAGTTCGATTTCGAATCCGAGGCATGGTCCGCGCTGCCGCCCATCGTCTTGCCGGTGCCGTCTTTGGCGATGGCCCATTCCGCCACGTTGCCGCCAAGATCGAAGACGAGCTCTTCGCCTTCCTCGCCTTCCCCCGAAAAGCTGCCGACTTCGCGAAGCAACGGAGCGTTACCTGGCAGCGCCTTGAGTTTCTCCATCAGCTGTTGCTCGTCCTCGGGATTCACGGCGTAGCCCGCCCAATAGTCGAGCGTGTTTTCGCCCGGGCGGTCCTTATATAGTTCAGCCACTTCGCTTTCATTCGGCAATCGGTAGACTTCGCCGGTCTGCTTGCTCAGCCAAGCGCAGTAGGCCTTAGCCTGGTCGAAGGAAATTCCATTTGCCGGGAAATTGGCTGTACCGGCGTCGTACATAAATTTCTCGTCGAATGAAGCAAACTGCGCGCGCGTGATTTCAAAGCGTCCAATTTCAATTTCCCCGCGCTTCACGACCTCAGGAAACACGATCTGGTGTGGCGAGACCATGCCCGATTTCATATCGTATTTGTGCGCCATCATGGGCTCGTAGCCATACATTGTGCCCACTTTCTTGATGGACTGACGGCGCATGGCAACATCCAGCGGCGAACCCTTTTTAAACGCCTCGTTATCCGGCGGATTTGTCTTGAACAGGTATTTGTCGAACCATGCCGCTTCTTCGGTCACTTTGCGAAGCTGGTGCGAAAGTTTGCGCGGGCCGTGCGCTTCGCCGGGAAACATCACGAGCTTCACAGGAACTTTGCCGAGCCAGTAGAGCGTGCGGTAGTAGGTCCAACTCTGAGACGTCGGCACCTGGCGGTCGTTGGTCCCGTGAAAAATCAGCGTGGGAGTTTTCACGCGGTCCATTTTGAAGAGAGGCGACTTCTGGATGTAGAGCTGCGGATCTTCGAAGGGCGATTTTCCGAAATAGTAGTTGTCGAAGGCCTCGCCGAAATCCACATTGGCCCAATCGCTGATCCACTCGACGTCGCCAGCGCCTACAGCGGCCGCTTTGTAACGGTCCGGGTCAGTGACCGTCAATTGAATGGAAAGAATCGAGCCATTGGACCATCCGAGCGCACCGATCTTGTCTGGATCCACGAGACCCTTGGCGATCAAATTGTCCACGCCCTTTTCGATATCGGGAATTTCCAGCTCGTAATAATGCCCGCAGCAAATGGACTCCACCCATTTCAAGCCATAGTCCGAGCTGCCGTGATAATTGGTCTTCAGGATGAAAGCGCCGCGCTGGGTGAACAATTCCTGCGAATACGCCCAACTTTCGCTCCAGGCGTCGTGATCGGCGCCCGCGGGGCCGCCGTGTGTCGCGGTGATAAGGGGATATTTTTTGCCGGGCTCGTAGTTGAGCGGATAGAAAAGAATGCCTTCCACGTCGTCGTCGTTCGCGCCCTTCCAGTGGAGGACTTCGGTCTTCGCGATGGTCTTGCCCTTGAACTGCGGGTTCAGGTCCGTCAATTGAACGGGCGCGGTGACTTTTGCGCCATCCAGGCGTGCGCGATACCACTGCGTGGGAATGCTCGCGGTCGAATATTCGTAGATCACCGTGTGATCGTCCGCGCCGAGGATGAAATCGAAATAATTCCTATTTGTGTCGCCGCTGATCCATTCGCGCGACCAGGTGGCGCCGTGGCGCGTGTATCGCGCAGGTTTCGTGTAAACGCCATCGTTCAGCAGGGCCACGACGCCGTCGCTCGTGATTTCCAGGTTGTAGCCAATCGAGCGCTCCCAATCGAGATTCACTTCGGTGGGCGTGCCGGAGGCGAGATCGTAGTAGTAGAGCTTCTCGATCGAAGCGGTGTAAAAGCGCGGCGAATCGGAAAACGGAGCGGTGACGTAGAAACCGGCATTGTCGCGAGCCCAGCGGATGCGGCCGGGCAGAATCTTGCGTCCCGGGAAAATTTGCGTGCGCTGGCCGGTGGTCACATCCACGAGATAAGTGACGGGAGCGGTCTTCTCGTCCCAGGCGTAGCTCAATTCACGACGCGCGACGGCGACGGCTTTTTTCCCGTCGTAGGAGGGCTCGAATCCTTCGATCCAATCCGTGTTGTCTGTCAGGCGCGTGACTTTCTTTTCTTTCACGGAGAGTTTGAAAAGCCTGACGGGCGCTTCGTGCGCCTCATCATCCACCGCGTCGCTATCGTCCTTACTTTCTTTCAGGTTGTGTTCGTAGAGAGTCGAATCTTCCTGGGCGCTGAAAAGAATCGTGTCGTTATCCAGCCACTCGAATTGATTGATGCCGCGATCGGATTCCGTCACCGACCATGGTTCGCCGCCCTCCATGCTGAGAAGCCAAAGCTGCATGGGAGCCGCGTCTGGCTTCGGCTTGGGTAGGGCGCGGCTGCTGAGGAAAGCGATCGTTTCGCCGGAAGGCGACCAGCGGGGGCCCGAGACGTTGTCCGTGCCGCGCGTGAGCTGGATTTCCTTTTTCTCGGTGAGGCTGGAGAGATAGAGGTTGCTGATGCGGCCGTCTTTCTCCTTGTCTGTGACGCTTTTCACCCACACCGTCCATTTGCCGTCCGGTGAAATTCGGAATTGGCCGGCGCCCTCCGTGTAGACGAAATCCTCTGGCTTCCAGGGAGTTTTTTTCGCGAGAGCCGCTGGCTTGTTGTCGTCACCGGCGAGGGCAATGCCGCCCATCATCACAAACACAGCCGCGATCGTCAGTGAACGAAGAATTCTTGCGGACATTTCCTTGCCTCCCCGGTTCCTGCTGAATGTGAAGCAAACGCTATCACGCCGCCGCGAATTGCGGCTACGGGTTATATCGCGCCAGCCAGGCGGCAACTTCGCGGAACACATCGCGCCGCTGTTCCCAAAGCGTGGGAAAGTGTGGCGAGCCGGGATACGTCACCATGCGTACCGTTTTTCCGCGCGCCGCGAGAGCCAGATAATATTCGCGTCCCTGAAAAGTGGGAACGCGGAGATCGCCCGCGCCATGAAGGATCAGCAGCGGAGTCGTTACGCTTGACGCATGCATCACGGCCGAAAAGCGCATCAATCCTTCGGGATTTTCGTCCGGCCAGCGCGCGTCGTAATCAATCTGTTCCACGTCGCTCGTCCAGATGAAACTCATCCAGTCCGTGATGCCCGCGCCTTCGATGGCCGCGCGATAACGATGCGTTTGAGTGACGGTCCAGCTGGTCATGAAGCCGCCGGCGCTCCAACCAAATATGGCGAGACGGTTGGGATCGGCCCATCCCTGTTCGACGGCGAAATCGGTGGCGCTATCCACGTCCGCGTAGGCGCGGTCGCCGAAATGCTGGTAAATCGCTTCAAGAAAATCTGTGCCGTAGCCCGTGGAGCCGCGATATTCCGGCTGCAGGACGACGTAACCGAGGCCTGCGACCAGGCGCGAGAAGGCGTCGAAATCCAGGCGATCGTTTGATTCCGGGCCGCCATGTGGCAACACGAGAAACGGATATTTCTTTCCGGCAACATATTCGGCGGGAAATGTGACGATACCTTCGAGTGGAATTCCCTCTTTCGATGTCCAATGGACCACTTGGACGGGGCCGAGCGCGACGTTGGCAATCTGCTCCTCGCCTTCGCGCGTGATTTTCTTCAGCGCGCAGCCGTTTACCACGGCCACGTTGGTGGCATGCTCGGGATCTCCTACGGAGAAGGCTAGCGTTTCCGCGCCGCTGCGAATTTCGGAAGAAACCGGTGTCGCGCTCACAATGCCGCCCGGCCATTGATAGGGCGTTTTCAGCTCGCCGCCTTCGAATGTATCCACTTCGCCGCGAACGCCGCGCGCTACCTCCACCCAAACGCGGCCGTGAGCGTCGCCGAAGAGCGACATGGCGGAGCCTTGCAGGTGCGGCGTGCGATCCACTGGCATCCCACCATCGGCGGATACGGTCCAGACATGGTCCGGCGTGAGTGTGTTCGAAGTGGTGCTGAGGAACGCAAGTTCCTTGCCGCCGTTTGCCCACGCAATTCCGCCGGAACCGGTGGCGATTTCAGAAGCTGCGGAATTTGAAATATCGGCGATGTGCCGCGCGCCGGCGGCCGAGCAGACGTCAATTGAGCTGTGGACGTAGTGGTAGCCGATCATCGGCGTTTGCGAAACGATGGCGACCGACGATCCGTCCAGCGCCCAGGACATTCCCGCAAGTTGCGTGAGCGCCGGGCACCACCATGCGCCGCCGGTGGCGTCCGCGTTTACCACATATAAACCCGACGGCTCGTTTTCCACCACCGTGTGGATTTCCGCAAGTGGGTCAACAGGACGCGGATCGGCCACAACAGCGAAGCGCGAGCCATCTGGAGAAATCGAGGCGGTGCCGATGCCCGAGGGAATCGCCGTCAGAATTGTGGGTTTGGATTCGGGCGCGGCAATCAATATGATCGCAAGTTGCCTCTTTTTGTCCTGTTCGATCGGCCCGTACAATCCCGAGCCGTCGCGCGTGAATCCGATGGGGGAAAAATGCTCCGGCAGCTTGAGTTCGCGCGAATGCGAACCATCCGGCGCGATCAGCCACCATTCTTCTTTCGCGGCGCCTTTCAGCACCCCGTGGACGACGCGATAGAGAATCGCATTGCCGTCGGGCGAGACCGCAATGGCCGAAGCGCTGCGCAGATTGGTCCAGTCATCACCATTAAAGGGATGCTTTTCGGCCGCGCGCGCGGCAAAACACAGCAATGCAAGTGCGAGACAACATGCGCTATACTTTTTCATCGCGGTCCTCTTAAATCCCCCTGGAGAGCCGGAGCGGTGGTCTGATCTTCGGTTGTGGACGCTGACGATAACACAAACTTCATGAACCAAACGCCAGTTTTTACACCCGATACGGTGCGATTCTTCCGCCAATTGGCAGGGAATAACACCAAGGCGTGGATGGACGAAAACCGCGAGCGATATCGCACGACGGTCGTCGAACCGTTTCGCGTCCTGCTCGACCGGCTTGCGCCGGCGGCGCAGAAACTGAATCCGGGGTTCGTTATCAGCGGGCGCACGGGCGACAATTTTTCACGCATCAACCGCGATATTCGTTTCGCGCGAGACAAGACTCCTTACCGCCCGCAGATGTATCTTTATTTTGGGGAGCCCGGCGGCGAAGGCGGCCAACTTTACGTGGGCGTTTCCGCCGAGGCGGTAACTTCGGGTTTTCGCATTTACGGCGGAGAAAAAACTTCGCCATTGATACAAATTGGTCGCGCCCGCGGCCTTGAGAATTGCAAATGGATCGCGCGGCAAAGCCGCCGCCTCGCGAAGAAATACGAAAGCTATTGGTATTCCATGGAAAAGGGCGAGTGGACGAAGCATGGTGGCTGGCCCGTTGATCCCGAGAACTGGAAAAAACTAGGCGCGTGGGTCGTTCGCAGGAAATTCGCCTCCGCGGCAGCGAGTCGCGAAGGATTTGAAGGCGAGATCGCGAAAGTTTTCCGCGACGTGTACCCGCTGCTGCCGTTCACGGGTTCGCCGAAATGGAAACCGTAGTTAGAGAGGATAGACCACGATGGCCATGAGCCGCGAACAAGCCCGCAGCGAACATAGTGCCAAGATGGCGGGCCACGAACAATTCAGCGAGACGATTTACGGAGTTGTCTGCGCCACCTGCCACAACTATGTCTTCGTGGATAAGACGAATTGCCCGAACACCTGCCGCGAACACGAAACCTGCCGCCAGGCTTATTCCTGATTTCTTTAGTGAGTGGGCGCTGCTTTTTTTGGCGGCCTTTCATCCAACCGAAATCGCCGGATCGGGTGGCGCGTCACACGCCTGATATATAATGGCGCTCCCAATGGCCCTCGCCTCTGGCACGAAATTTGGTCCCTATCAAATTGAAGCTCCGCTGGGAGCAGGCGGCATGGGCGAAGTGTATCGCGCGATAGCGGGCTTTGAACTTGAACCACCACACTCCGCTGAGTGCGTCGTTGACGCAATCGCGCAAAACCCCGTATAATCAGAGTTTGTCACTAGAGTTGGGAGGAAGCATGTACGCCGTAATTCGCAGTGGGGGAAAGCAATATCGCGTCGAGGCGGGCAAGACCATCCAGGTCGAGCTGCTCGACGGAAAAGTGGGCGGAAAGGTCACGTTTGAAAACGTCCTCGCCGTCCGCACGGATGAAAAAAAGATTCTCGGCGGCGCTCATATCGCCAAGGCCAAAGTCATCGGCAAGATCGTCAAGCACGTGCGCGGCCCGAAAATGAAGGTGATGAAGTTTAAGACGGGCGGCCAGTACAAAATCTGCACCGGCCATCGGCAGGGCTACACGGCCGTCGAAGTCAGCGATATCCAAATCGATTAGGGGTATTCCATGGCACACAAAAAAGGTGGCGGGTCTTCCGTCAATGGACGCGACTCGCACGGACAGCGGCTCGGCATCAAGCGTTTCGGGGGACAACTCGTCACCGGCGGCAGCATCCTGATTCGCCAGCGCGGCACGCATTACAAAGCCGGCAAAAACGTCGGGCGCGCCAAGGACGATTCTCTTTTCGCGCTCATCACCGGCGTCGTCCGCTTCGACGATAAAGGCGGACATGGGCGGTTCATCAGCGTCCTGCCGGTCGAAGAAGCCGCGGCCATCGCCGATGAGAAGAAGTCCGCAGCCGCATCAGCCGCAAACTGAATTCCTTTTATTCCAGGGCAGGATTTCGGGGCAGCGCGGATTTTTGTCTTTCGCCGCTTCCCTGGCGTAAGCTATTTGTGTGTGCTCTCCTGGATCGTGTGATCTATGTTTGTTGACGAAGCTAAAATCCTGGTGAAGGCCGGCGACGGCGGCAATGGCTGCCTCGCGTTTCGCAGGGAGAAGTATGTCCCGCGCGGCGGCCCTTCCGGCGGCGATGGCGGGCACGGTGGCGACATTTATCTGGAAGCAAATCCGAACGACAACACCCTGCTCCGCTACCGTTACAATCGCGAATTTCGCGGCGAGCGCGGCCGCCACGGCGAAGGCTCGGACTGCCACGGGCGTTCCGGTGAGCACTCGATTCTGAAAGTCCCTGTCGGCACCGTTGTTTTCGATGCAGAGACAGGCGAGCAGCTTTGCGATCTCACCGAGCCCGGCCAGCGCTACCGCGCGGCACTCGGCGGCCGCGGCGGCCGCGGCAATGGCAATCCGAAATTTGTTCGCCCGTGGCACCAGGCGCCACGGGAACATGAAGACGGCCGGCCCGGCGAAGAGCGCACCCTGCGGCTCGAATTGAAATTGCTTGCCGATGTCGGGCTGGTTGGCTTTCCAAACGCCGGAAAATCCACGCTGATTTCGCGCATCTCCGCCGCGCGCCCCAAGATTGCCGCGTATCCTTTCACGACACTCGAACCAAGTCTCGGCGTCGTCTCGGCCGATCCGGATGCCGCGCCTGGGAACGGCCGCACTTTCGTGGTTGCCGATCTTCCCGGATTAATCGAAGGCGCGCACGAAGGTGTTGGCCTCGGCATCCGTTTTCTGAAGCACATCGAGCGCACGCGGCTGATTGCGCACCTTGTGGATACCAGCGACGCGAACGGCCGCGATCCGGTCCATGATTTCGAAATAATTGAAAACGAGTTGGCGTCTTTCAGCCCGGCGCTCGCCGAAAAGCCGATGATCGTCGTGGCCACCAAGCTGGATGCCACCACCGATTTCACCCATCTGGAGGAATTGCGCGCGTTCGCCGCAAAGCGTGGCCTTGAATTTCACTCGATTTCGGCCGCCACAGGCGAGGGCGTGGTCGAACTCGTCCGCGCAATTGCCAACGCGCTCGATACGATTCCGAAGCCCGCACCACCGAGCGCCTCGGACGCGCCCGGTCCGCACGAAGCAGCGCAGGAATCCGAAGCCGAAATTTCCAGCCAAGCCGCGCCTGATCCGGAGGAGAATTGAGTTCGCATTCCTCCTCGAAGTCGCACGCCGGTGGGCATCAGCGATCGGTCGCGTTGTTTGGCGGCACGTTCGATCCGATTCACGCCGGGCACATCGCTGTGGCGCAAGCGGCGCAGCGGCGCTTCCATCTGGACGCGATTTATTTCGTCCCCTCTTCGCGGCCGCCGCACAAATCGAAGCCGGCTCTTACTCCCTTCATTTATCGGTATTCGATGGTCGCGCTCGCCTGCTCCGGCCATTCCGCATTTGTTCCTTCGCTTGCGGAAGCGCCGGTGGATGCCTCGGCGTCGCACATTTTCTACACGATCGACACGGTCCGCCGCTTCCGCCGTGAGCACCCGGACGATCGCCTATTTTTCATACTCGGTGCCGACCAGTTTCTCGAAATCCCTACCTGGCGCCAATATGAATCTCTGCTCGATGCTTGCGATTTCATCATCGCCAGCCGCCCCGGCTTCCGCTTAGACGCGTTGCGCCTGGTGATTCCTCCGGAAAAGTTTGGCCGAAGCGGGGGAAGCGATCCGCATAAGATCGTGCTCAGGAAATCGGTGATTCATTTGCTCACCACCGTGGCCAGCCATATTTCATCCACTGAAGTGCGGCATCGTCTTGCGAAACATCAATCCATCCACGGGCTTGTGCCCGCGCCCGTGGAGGAATACATTTTGGGACAGGCTCTTTACCAGTGACCATCGACCCCCTTCGCCCCGAAATTCGCTGGGCCGTGGAAGCGGCCCAGGACAAGCAGGCCGTGGACATTACGGTTCTGAATCTCACCGGCGCCGGCGCATTCGCCGAATATTTTCTGCTTTGCTCCGGGCAGAGCACGCCGCAAATTCACGCCATCGGCGGCGCAATTGAGGAGCGCCTCGGCCGCAACGGGGTGCACTGCGCTCATCGCGAAGGCCGATCGGGAGCGGAATGGGTTCTGCTCGACTACGGGTCGTTCGTCGTACACATTTTCAGCGAGCGCGCACGCGAGTATTACGATCTCGAGCGCCTCTGGCGCAATGCCGAGCGCACTGATTTCCCCGCACCCAGCGGGCTGCGGGAATCGCGCGCCGAATCGGAATCCGAATCCGGCGCAGCCCCGCAATGAACCCGACGAATATCGCCTGGGTGGCGGCCGATCCGGCCTCACTCGGCGTTCTCGAAATCGCAGAAAAACTCGCGGAAACCGCCACCACCCTTCTCATCACCGGCGAAAGCGGCACAGGTAAAGACCAGCTCGCGCGCTGGATTCATGAACGCGGTCCGCGCCACGATGCCCCGTTCCTGAAAATTGATTGCGCCAGTCTGCCCTCGGAGCTCGTGGAATCCGAATTATTCGGCCATGAGCGCGGCGCTTTCACGGGCGCGGTCGCGCGCAAACCCGGCCGACTGGAAATGGCGCAGGGCGGAACGATCGTTCTCGACGAAATCGCCGCGCTCACTCCGGGCATGCAGGCGAAACTGCTGCGCGTTCTCGAAGAGCGCACTTTTGAGCGCCTGGGCGGCACTGAAACGCTGCGCATGGACGCGCGCCTGATGGCGCTCACGAATACCGATCTCACCAAAGCAGTCGCAGATGGCCGTTTCCGCGAAGATCTTTTTTTTCGCCTCAACGTTCTTGCGATTGCCGTCCCGCCGCTGCGGCAGCGGCAGGCCGATATTCCGTTGCTCGCCGGGCATTTTCTTGCGCGGCTTGCACCTGTGCACGGACGTACTGATCCGGCATTCGATCCCTCTGCCTTGCAATTGCTCGAATCGTACGGCTGGCCGGGAAACGTTCGCGAGCTCAAGAACGCTGTCGAACACGCACTCGTCTTCTCCAAGGAGGCATTGCTTCAGCCGCAGGATTTTCCTGCGATTATCGGCGTCGCAGGCGCTCCGCAAGGAATCACCGGCACTCTGCGCAACCTCAACGAAATCGAACGCGAGGCGATTCAGGCCACACTCGAAGCCACGCATTACAAAATCGGCCAAGCCGCGCAAATTCTGGGCATCACGCGGAAGACGCTGCTCGACAAACGCAAAAAATACGGTTTGATTGGATGAAAATCCGCCTCGTGATGCTTGGAAAGACGCGCCGCGACGAATTCCGCTCGCTGCTCGATGAATACGTTCACCGCATTTCGAATTACGCCGTCATCGCCGTCAACGAGATGCGCGATTCGTCGCCGGTCTCGTTTCAAAAGCTCAAGATCGATTCCGCCTCCACGGTCGTCCTCCTCGACGCCGGCGGAAAGCAGCTCACGTCAGCTCAATTTGCCCGTTGGGTGGCGAATCTTCGCGATCGCGGTACGCGCGAGATGGTTTTCCTCTGCGGCGACGCCGACGGCTTCCCGGACGAGCTCCGCGCCAAAGCCAGGCAGAAAGTTTCGCTTTCTACTCTCACCATGCCGCACGATTTCGCGCGCGTCGTCCTCGCCGAGCAAATTTACCGCGCCTTCACCATTTTGCATGGACATCCTTATTCGAAATAGGAAGGCTTCTGCGACAATAGGCGGATTATGACCATCAAAATCTCTCACGATTCCGGCGCGCTCACCGCTTCCATCGAATTGATGATCACGCGCCCTCTTCCGGATTACGATCTCGACGATGTCGAGGCCCCCATCCCGCGCGGCGTAGATCCCATGCTCGCCTCCCAGGGTTTCAAGGATTTGCTCGATGAAGTTCGCGGCATCCTTGACTGCGAACTTGCGAGCAGCTCGCTCGAGATCGCTCAACTCACGGGCGCCATCTGCCACGACAAAAATATCCACCGCCCCGGCATCTGGCTCGTCCTCCGCGAGCGCAGCGCGGCGAGGGACATGTCCCCGGCTGCCCGCCAGCAAGTCGCGGCAATTGCAGAAGCCATCCGCTCGAACCTGCAGCTCTCGTAGTCGTCATCGCCCGCTATCGCGCCCGTTATCACGCAGCCGCCTTTTGGCGCAAAGCGCCCAGGCTGCTACAATAACCAGTTTCTGCAGCACACAATTGTTCATCCGAGGCCCACATGGCTGAAATTCAACCCTTTCGCGCTTACCGCTACGACACGAATCGCGTCGCCCTGAAAGACGTTCTCACGCAGCCGTACGACAAAATCTCCCCGGCTATGCAGGACGCCTACTACGCCGCCAGCCCATACAATCTGATACCTGTCGAAAAGGGTCGTATCTTTCCGGACGACACGCCTGAGAACAACGTCTACACGCGCGCCTCGAGAAAAATCGAGGAATGGATCGCGGAAAAGATACTTTTGCAGGACTCTGCTCCCAATCTCTATATCTACTCCCAGGATTTCTTCGTTCCCGGCAGAAATTCCCATCGGGTTCGTGTCGGCTTCATCGCGCTCGCCCGCCTCATGGATTACGACGCGAAGGTCGTCTTCCGCCACGAGCACACGCTCTCCGGCCCCAAGGCTGACCGCATCGAGCTTTTGCGCAAGACCCGCGCGCAAACCGGCCAGTTGTTTCTTCTCTACGACGATGCAGCTCGCAAAATCGATTCCATGCTCGAGGATGCCTCGCGCAAGAGCACACCGCAGGAATTGCACGACGAATTCGGCGTAACCCATCGCCTTTGGCCCGTTTCTGACGAATCTTTGCTCCGCCGGGTCCAGCAGGAGATGGCCGATAAGAAACTCATCATCGCCGATGGCCATCACCGCTATGAAACCGCGCTCGCTTACCGCAACGAATGCCGCGCGCGCCTGGGCGCCACCGATCCGATGGCCGCTCACGAGTTTGCCATGGCCACTTTCATCAACACGCATTCCAAGGGCCTGGTGATTCTTCCCACCCACCGGCTCGTTCGCAACGTTCCCAATTTTGATTTCGAGGCATTTCGCAAGAAGGCCGGCGCATATTTCGACTGGTATTCCTATCCATTCCAGAATCCGGAGGAACGCGTCACGGCCTACGCCGAATTCCTGAAGGACTTCGAGGGCCATCACCATGGCCGCCGGGCGTTTGGAATTTACGCGGGCGGCGGAGCGTTCTTTTTATTTCTGCTCCGGCGCGATGCAGATCTGGAACATTTGCTCCCGGATATTTCCGAAGCGCAGCGTGGACTTGACGTTGTTCTACTGCATCGCTTGATTCTCGAGAAGTCGTTGGGAATCACTCCCGAAGCGGTTACCGCGGAAAAGAATGTGGAATATGTCAGGGAAGCGGAAGCTGCAATTGCCGCTGTGGATCGAGGCGAAGCGCAGCTCGCTTGCTTGCTGAATCCTGTGCGTATGCAGCAGATGGCGGATATCGCGCTCGCCGGTGGGGTGATGCCGCAAAAATCCACGGACTTTTACCCAAAGATGCTCAGCGGGCTGGCGATTTTTCGCGTGGAAGGGCGACTGGGATAAGAAAATGGGACGTAACCGCCGTTAACAGTCCCGCGGTCAACAGGGAATAAAAACGCGGCCCAGCGTGGCCGGGCCGCGTTCGGAATCCTTCGCAGCAAGCTTCGAACTAAGTGAAGCTCTGAACCGCCGCGGCTTCGTTTTCGTAGGTGTCGAACACGGTCATCAGCTTCGTCACCTGAAGAACTTCCTTGAACTTCGATCCTAGATTCGCCAGCTTCAGCGTTGCGCCTTGCGAGCGGGCGCTGTGGAAAGTCGCCACCAGTGTGCCCAGGCCCGCGCTGTCGATATAGCCGACGTTCGAAAGATTCAGCACGATTTTCTTTTTCCCCGCCGCGAGCAGGCTCTTCACCTTTTCGCGGAACGCATTGCTCTCTTCGCCCAGCACGATGCGCCCCTCGATTTCGAGAACGGTCACTCCATTCACATCCCGATCGGTCATTCTCAGTGCCACGTTCGCGCCTCCTGGAAAATCTCTCGCTTCATCTTTGAATGCAAATTCGGGAGAAACCGCTCCCCTTCGACGGGAACTCTTGTCTTCTCCTCAGTAAAAATCCGAGCAGGACATGTAATACCCGCAGGCTGCGCATATCATTTTGCAGCTCCGCTGCTCCAGACGCGCCGAACATCGCGGGCAATAAGCGGAAGCGTATTCAATTTCCGGCTTCAGCCCGGGGGCAACTCCGCTGGAGTTCGCTGGTTTGGCCGGTGGAACAATGGCTTCCGGCTGTTGCATGCCTGTGCGCCCTTTGGACGGACTTTTATAGCACATCCCGCCTATGAGGAAAAGCAAAGGAAAGTCGTCACAGGCCCCGTCGCCTTGGGAACAACTGCAGGGGTATAGACACCACAGGGGGCGTCCCGGTGCCCGTCCCAGAGATGCAAATCACGCGAAACGGGACTATAGTGGAGTCTCGGCGGCCCCGGGGCGGGGCTTCTCGCCGGTTGATGTGGAGGCGGCCATGAGAATTGGCAAACGATTTCCGCTGCTTCTAGCTTTGGGATTTGGTCTCGCGTCTCCGTTCGCGCAGGCGCAAAAGCAGGCTCATTCGGA
>Ga0070765_100001504_pt1 | contig 14364 bp, 12 predicted proteins | sample HubBroMetageWFT5_FD_71516 | JGI IMG/M metagenome (GOLD analysis project Ga0070765, IMG submission 71516) | Warmed and freeze-thawed soil microbial communities from the Hubbard Brook experimental Forest, New Hampshire - Hubbard Brook CCASE Soil... | ecosystem: Environmental > Terrestrial > Soil... | reverse complement strand
TTCAAGTCTGGCGGGCGGTGGATCGAGGTTGCACCTCCCGATGGCAGCGCGAGCCTCTCTCTGGCCTTGGCGGTGCCCGACTCTCCGGCAGAGAAACTCGTAGGACGCGACACGCAGATATATTTCACAACCGAAGATGTCAACGCCAAGTTCTCCGAATGGAGCAATCGCGGAGTCCGCTTTCAGTTTCCACCCCAGAAACCCGCATGGGGCGGAACCTTCACGCGATTTGAAGATGTGGACGGAAACTCATTCGGGCTTGCCGGTTTCGATGAACTGACACAAGGCGTTGAAGCGCAACGCCGCGCGCTGGCCCAAAAGGTCGAATCCGAACGCCGCGCCGCGCAGGAGTTGGAAATTGCGAAGCAGGTTCAGTCAAGGCTGTTTCCTCAAATCTATCCCAAACTTAAGACCCTTGAATACGCGGGCGTATGTTTTCAGGCTCGTCAAGTGGGTGGGGATTATTTCGACTTTCTCGATCTCGGCCAGGAGCGCCTCGGCTTGGTGATAGGCGACGTTTCGGGCAAAGGAATTGCGGCCGCTCTCTTGATGGCTAATCTGCAGGCGAGCCTGCGCAGCCAGTGCGCGATCGCCTCGGATCAGCCGCAACGTTTCTTACGTTCCGTGAATCACTTGTTTTACGAAAATACCGCCGACGGTGACTACGCAACTTTTTTCTTTTCTGAATATGACGATAAAACGCAGCGATTGCGCTATGTGAATTGTGGGCATCTTTGCGCCCTTCTCCTGCGGAGCGATGACACATTGGAGCGCGTCGAGTCTACTTCCACTGTGCTCGGACTCTTTGAGAATTGGGATTGCATGATCGAGGAACGCCAGCTCTTCCCAGGAGACACATTCCTGCTCTACACCGACGGAGCGACCGAGTCGTTCAACGACGCCGGCCTAGAATTCGGAGAGCACCGGCTAATCGAAGTGCTGCGCCGCCATCGTGGAAAATCCCCGCAAGCCTTGATTGCGTCAATCGTCGAAGAAGTCCGCCAATTCAACCCTAACGAACAGCAGGACGACATCACGCTAATCGTCGCCCACTGCCGAGAAAATGTAGTCTCGGCCTGACAGCATTTAGAAGAAACGCATCAAATGCGGCACAAGGCGGCGGCCCCGGCGATCCCTGCGTCCGCCCCGTACTTCGCTAGGACCATCGGCATTTCCGCAGAACGCTTGTTCACGCACCAATTCGCCAACTGTTCGCGGATGCGTCCGAAAAAGCCGCTCATGAGTTGCGCCACGCCTCCGCCAAAAATAAACACATCGGGTTCGAGCAGGTCGATGACGTTTCCGGCCCAAACTGCCAGGAGATCCGCAGTTTCGCGCAGCACCTCGGCGGCAAGCGGGTCTCCCTGGCGAAACGCCTCGGCCACAAGCTCGGCATTTACGGCTTCTACATCGCCGTCGGCCAACACGAGCATTTTCGAGTCGGCCTCGGGCGTCTTCGCAAGCCGTTCCCTTGCGCGCCGCGCAATGGCTGGACCGGAGCACAAGGCCTCGATACAGCCGCGTTTCCCACAGCCGCATAGCGGTCCTCGATAATCGATCGTCACGTGACCGCCTTCGGCAGCGCTCCCCGTTCGCCCGTGATAAATCTTGCGATCGAAAACGATGCCGGTTCCAATGCCGGTACCGAGCGTCACGTAAAAAACGTTCCGGTATCCAACGCCGGCGCCCCAGATCGCCTCGGCCAGCGCCGCCGCATTTCCATCATTGTCTACTCGCGCCGAAAATCCAAAGACGCGCTGCACTTCCGTAGCCAGCGGAAAGTTCCTCCAGCAAGGCACGTTTGGCGGGTTGAGGATCATTCCGGTAACAGGATCGAGCGGACCAGGGGCGCAAATTCCGATTCCCGTCAAACTTGCTCTCGCCTCCGGCTGCGCCGCAAAAACGCCTTGGATAGCGGATTGCACCGCGCCGAATCCCTCCGCGGCACTTCCACGCGCGGGCATCGCCACGCGCGTCTGAGAAAGAATCGCGCCCTCGCCATCCACGAGCCCCGCGGCCACCTTCGTCCCCCCGATGTCCACACCAAGCGCAAAGGTCCGAGCCACGTCCATTTTGTGAGTCCTATATGCTCAGCAGACGAATCACTCGATTCCCAACCGGCGCTGCATCTTCTCGAGCGTGTACCCCTTGGTCTCCGGATAAAAGAAAAGTACCACGAAGAATTGCACTACCATCATTGCTCCGAAAAACACAAAGGGATATGCGCCTGAAGATTTCGCAAGTTGCGGAAACGTATAAGCAATGATGGCGTTCATGATCCAGTGCGAAGAGCTTCCCACGCTTTGCCCCTTTGCGCGGACGCGGCTCGGGAACACCTCGCTTATGTACACCCATATCACTGCACCTTGCGAAATGGCGAAGAAAGCGATGTACGCGACGAGGAACACGAGAAGATAGCTTTGGTGGCTATTCGTAAAGAACACCCAGGAAACGCCCAAAAGGCACGCAGCCGTTCCCACCGATCCAATCAGCAGAAGAGTTTTGCGCCCCAGCTTATCGATCACGGACATGCCCAGCAGCGTCGCCCCAAGATTCATCCCGCCGACAGCCACTGCCTGCAAATCGCCGGACATCTTGCTGTAGCCGGCCGCGGCAAAAATGTCATTCAGATAGTAAAGAATGGCGTTGATGCCCGAAAGCTGATTGAACATGCCAATGGTAATCGCGAGAAAAAGAGGGAAGCGGTATTTCCAGGAAAAAAGCGGCTCGGAAGTTTGCAGGCGCTCGAGATGAATCGAATCGACGATCTCGCTCAGCTCTGCCTCAGGGTTTTCCGCGCCCATCATCTGCAGCACGCCCCGCGCTTCGCCCACTCGTTTCTGGGTGACCAGCCAGCGCGAGCTTGGCGGAATGCCAAAGAGCAGCACGAGAAAAAGCACCGCAGGAAGCGCAGCAATACCAAGCTGCCATCGCCATTCAGCCGCGCCCAGCCCGAGACGCCCAATACAGTAGTTGGACAAATAAGCGAGCAGAATGCCGATCACGATATTTATTTGAAAAGTGCCGACCAGCCGCCCACGCGTTTTTGCGGGGGCGAGTTCTGCGATGTAGACCGGCCCGAGCACCGAGGATCCGCCGATGCCAAGTCCTCCGATGAATCGGGCAACAAGGAGCGCGTACCAGTTCCACGCGAACGCGCAACCCAGAGCCGAGATCACGTAAAAAACGGCGAGGACGCGCAAGGTCTCGCGTCCGCCCCATTTTTGCCCCGGAATTCCCGCGGACATTGCTCCGATAATGGTGCCGAGAAGCGCCATGGCCACTGTAATCCCCAAGGCTTTCGGCGACAATCCATACGCAATGGTAAGCGAGTGCGTCGTCCCGGAAATAACGGCAGTATCGAAGCCGAACAACAAACCGCCGAGCGCACCGACAGCGGTGGCTTTGGCGAGATTGGCGTTCATCGCCGTCCGCTCGAACGCAATATTGTCATTCGCATTTCCTCAATCAATCGCACAGTATCGCCGCGCAGGGTCCACCTTCCGAGGCGAAACCCTCTTTGGTCTTTCACTGCGCGTAGAAAACGCTCATCGTCCGATAGAAATTCCACACATCCACTTTGGAAGACATCTCGAATGGCGAATGCATCGAAAGCAGCGGCACGCCGAAATCTATCACTTCCATATCCTCTCGAGACATGAATCCGCCGATGGTGCCACCACCGCCGACATCCACTTTATAGGTGTGCGTCTGCCATGGGATGCCGCTGCGGTCGAGCAGGCCGCGGATCTTCGCGGTATATTCCGAAGGAGGGTCGAATCCTTCCCCGTACAGCTTGATGGTCACGCCGTAACCGAGCCGCGCCGCGTTTGTGGCTTCTGCAGTCGAAGGAAAAATCGGGTTCAGGCTGTCATTAGCGTCGGCGGAAATCACGAGCGAGTTATGCAGGGCGCGGCGCAAATCCAAATCGCTATACGCCGAACCGCGCTGCGCTCCAATGAGCCGCGCGAACGTCGAGTTCAGAAATTGCGACCCCGCTCCGGTATTATTCACGGAGCCGACCTCCTCGAAATTGGAAAGATATGCGAGCGCCGTAAATTTCGGCGTGCCTTTAAGATCGATGATAGCGCGCGCGGCGCAATAGGAAGAAACGCGGTCGTCCTGTCCGTATGCGCCGACAAGTCCGCGGTCGAAACCAACATCCGCAGGATGCGCCGCGGGCACCAGAGCAAGCTCCGCGCTCACAAGGTCTTCTTCTTTGATCTTATATGTGGACGTCAGAAGCTGCGTGACTTCCACCGCCACGGATTCTTTCTCGCCGGGGATGCTGCCAATGACGGGGTCGAGCTCTTCGCCTTGCAGCACATTGGTGTACATGCGCGTCCGCAAGTCCACATCCGAGTGCGGTGCGCTGTCGGGAATCACAAAAACTGGTTCGCCTGCATTCAGCCCGATAGAAACGTCGATAGTGCGTCCATCGGCTGTATCGATCCGGCCGATGAGTGCCAGCGGAATGTTGGCCCACTGATATTTTTTAATTCCGCCATAATACTTCGTCTTAAAAAGCGCAAATCCCCCCGCGGGATAAATCGGGCGCCCCTTCAATTCAATGTGCGGGCTGTCCTGATGCGTGCCCACAACGCGCGAACCCTCCACGATGGGATCGGATCCAATCACGGCGAGAATGAGACTGCGATCGCGGTTTGGAACAATCAGCCGCGCGCCAGGCTTCACTTGGTCCGCTTTACTGAACTCGGTGAAGCCGGCCGAGCGCGCTCGGCGAATGACTTCGCGCGTGGATCCCAGCGCTGATCTCGCGATATTCAAATAGTTCTTATAGTCTTCGGAAAAATCCTGAACTTGCGTACGCTCCGTCGGCTTGAGCAGAAGCCAAGAAGATTTTTTCTTTCCCCAGGCGTCGCCTTCGTCTTGCGCAGAAAGTGTGGCGGAAAAACTTCCGGCGAGCGCGAGCAAAATGGCCAACAGAAAAAAGCGCCGTTGCACAATCTTCATCGTACTTTCTCCTCATCTCTGAGCGTCACTGAAGCAAATTCAAACCGGCAAGCCTGTAGGGAACTGAGGATGGTACCTCAAAACCGGCTTGGCGAGTGTTGGCGCACTGGCGCGAACTCCCACCGCCGGGAGCGCCGCAGCGTTACCTGACTTGTAGCTCCGGCCGTCGCATGACGCGCACCCTCTCCAGTTCTTGGTTCACTGCTGCGGCAAAAAGAGTTAACGTACGCAGCATGTCTTCCGCTATCAACCTGTATGACAGCGTGCCGTATCCAAGTCTGGCTTTTTTGCAGACGCATCCCGACCGGCTCGCAGTAATGGGCACTCTGTATGGAATGAATCCCGTGGCCGTGGAACATTGCCGCGTCCTGGAGATCGCTTGCGGCAACGGTAGCAACTTGATTCCGATGGCCTACGGGCTTCCCGGTAGCCAGTTTACGGGCCTGGACCTTGCCGCGAACCCGGTTAGATTTGCTCAGGAAAGAATTAGACGCCTGGGCCTCAAGAACATTCGAATCGAGCAGTTGGATTTAATGGAGGTCGGCCCGGAGTTCGGGGAGTTTGACTACATCATTGCGCACGGCGTTTATGCGTGGGTTCCAAAGACTGTCCAGTCAAAAATCCTCGCGATTTGCAAAGCGAATCTCAGCGCCAATGGTGTGGCGTTCGTCAGCTACAACACACAACCGGCAGGGCACGTCCGGGAAACCCTGAGAGAGATGATGCAGTTCCACAAACGTCGTACGAAGGGAACGGCGGATCGCGTGAAAGAAGGGCGGGACTTTCTGGAATCGATTCTGAATGCAACCGATTCGAGATCGCCGTGGAAAGCGCTGTTCCACGATGAACTGAAGGTAATGTTTAACCGCGACGAAAGAGTCGTGTACCACGACGATCTGGCGGACTGTTTCCTCCCGGTCTCTTTCGGGGACTTTGTTCAGCGCGCGACAGATAACGGATTGCAGTTCTTGAGCGAGGCGCTCCTCAACGATGTGCTGGAGCCCGAGCTGGAACAGGACGCCCTTGACGCGTTGAAGCAGGTCGCGGACGGCGATTTAATCGCGTACCAGCAGTATCTAGATTTCGCGAGGTATCGAAGATTCCGGCAATCGTTGTTGTGCCACGCCGGGCTTCCCCTGCGGCGAGAGGGAGTACTGGCGCGCGTGCGAAAATTGCTAGTGGCTTCACCGATGAGAGCGGCCGCGGACCAACCCGATGGCGCCGTGGAGTTCACCAACATCCGTGGCGCGGGCACACTGACGACAAACAATCCAGTGATTATCGCCGTTCTTCGGCGGCTCGAGGAAATTTGGCCCCGGGCCGAGAGTTTCGAGCAGCTGGTAGCGGCAATGCTTCGTTTAGTTCCCGACGCCCAGCAAACAGAAGCCGTAGAAGTCCTCGCTCAGTCAATGCTAAAACTTGCTGCAAGCACGCTGGCCGATCTGCGAACCTACGACTTGCCCCTGCCTGCGGGCGTCTGCGAGAAGCCCACCGCAAGTTTGCTCGCGCGATTGATGGTGGAAGAAAGCGGCAGGGTGACGACGCTTCTTCACACGCACCTCACTATACAAGATGAGCAGGGAAGAAAGTTTCTGCAATTGCTGGATGGAACTCGCGACCGCCAGGCGCTGACCGAAGCGATTACGGCGGAGTCCCCGAACGACTCGCGCGAAACAATTTTCAGGCAAGTGGACGGGAACCTGGTCAACTTTTATCGCATGGGATTGTTGGTGGCGTGATTCGGAGATTCGAAGCATGGCCGGTTGGAGAGCGCAAGTCCTCGGATTTGGGAAGCAGCCGGCCTTTCTGTATGATTTTACCCCGTGAACATTGCCCTGAGTGATGTTGAGGCCAGAGTGCTCGGCTGTCTAGTGGAGAAGGAAATCACCACGCCGGAGTACTATCCACTTTCGTTAAACGCGTTGGTTCATGCGTGCAACCAGAAATCCAATCGCGATCCGCTGATGAATCTCGATGAAGATGGAGTGCGGAACGCCTTGCGTGCGTTGGGCGAGCAGGCGCTTGCCAGGTCGGCAAGCGGGGACAGCCGCGTGGCGAAATACGAACATCGCCTTGCGGACATGTTTAATTTCACGCGGCCGCAGACGGCGATTTTCTGCGAGTTGTTGTTGCGCGGCCCGCAGACGCCCGGCGAATTGCGGAATCGCGCGGAACGCATGCATCCGTTTGAAGACTTGAACGTAGTGCAATCGACTTTGAAACATTTGATGGAGCGCCAGCCGCCGCTCGTGAAGCTGCTACCGCGCCAGCCGGGCAACAAAGAGGCGCGTTATGCGCATCTATTGTCGGGTGACGTGGAAGTGCGCAAGACACCGCCGGCAAAAGAAACGGCGGTATTTAGCAACCCCGTCGAAAACGCGCGAATGACGGAGTTGGAAACTGAAATCGCGGCTCTGCAAAAAGAAATCGCGGATTTGAAGATGCAGTTTGCTGAGTTTCGAAAGCAATTTGAGTAGGCTGCGGGTCTCACGGTCGCAAGCCTGAGAGATTTTTAGTTTTTCGAAGGAAGGGTTGACATGGGCCTGTCTGACTTCATAACATGAGGTTTCACGAGTAAACAGTTCAATCTGCTTAGGGCGGTTCGAAACGTTGTGTATCTCGCGGCAAGAAACAAAAATACATGATCACAGTTAAAGAGCTTACGAAGAGGTACGCGCGCAACACCGCTGTCGACCACATCTCCTTTGAGATTCAAAAGGGGCAGATCGTCGGGTTTCTGGGGCCCAACGGCGCGGGCAAAACCACGACCATGCGCATGCTGACGTGCTTTCTGCCTCCCACGGCGGGCACCGCGACAGTGGCCGGGTTCGATGTGCTCGAAGAGCCCATGGAAGTGAAAAAGCGGATAGGGTATCTACCGGAAACTCCACCGCTTTATCCAGAGATGATGACCGGCGAATATCTTTCTTTCGTCGGGAGCTTGAAGGGTCTCCGTGGCGCCGAATTAAAACAAAGAATCGATTACGTTAGCGAGCGTTGCGCGATCGCAGACGTGCGAAATAAGCAGCTCGGCAAGCTCTCGAAAGGCTACCGGCAACGCGTCGGACTCGCCCAGGCCATCATTCACAATCCCGAAGTATTGATATTGGACGAGCCAACTGCAGGCCTGGACCCAAAACAAATCAACGAGACCCGCGACTTGATCAAGAGCCTTGCCGGTGATCACACCATTATTTTGAGCACGCACATCCTTCCGGAAGTCGAGCAGATCTGCCAACAGGTAATCATCATCAGCAAAGGAAAGCTGGTGGCGACGGATACGGTCGACAACCTGCAAAATCGAGCGAGCGGCGCGGAATCTGTGCTCCTGGAGGTCGCGGGGCGCAAGGGCGAGCTCGACACCACCGTTGTGCAGGCTCGTATCGGCAAAGTTCCCGGCGTTAATCGCATTGTGCTCAAACAAAAACAGCCGACACACTCCACGTTCGAAGTCGAAACCCAAAAAGACCGTTTTGTTCGCGGCGATCTTGCGCGCGCTATCGTTGAGGCGGGCTGGGATCTGAATGAGATGCGGTCCGCCGCGGTCAGCCTCGAGGAAGTATTTCTCCAGCTCACCGGGACGCAGGAATCCGCCCCGAAAGAGGAAGTTGTTGTTGCGGGAGCGGGTAAATGAGAAACGTTTGGCTCATCTGGCGCAAGGAAATGCGCAGCTATTTTGTTTCGCCGATTGCCTACATATTGCTTTTAATGTGCGCTCTAATTTTTGGGTTTTTCTTCTGGACCCTGTTGCAGGCCTATCTGCAGTTCAGCATGGAAGCGCAGATGCGCGGCGAAATGTTTCCGATGAATATGCCGGAAGAAATCACGCGTCGTCTGTTTGGCAACATACCGGTCACCGGGCTTTTTATTATTCCGTTGATTACGATGCGCCTCTTTTCGGAGGAGAAGCGCACGGGCACAATCGAACTGCTTACGACCTCGCCGATCCGGGACGGAGAAGTGATCCTCGGGAAATGGCTTGCGGCGACAACGATGTACGGCTGCCTTCTGCTACTGAGCGTGCTGAATATCGCTTTTCTTTTTATGTACAGTCATCCGGACTGGAAGCCGATCCTGGTCAGCTATCTGGGTCTCTTTTTGCAAGCCGCGGCTTTGCTGGCGTTCGGAACATTTTTCTCGACCCTCACGAAGAATCAAATCATTGCCGGTGCCACGACGTTCTGCGCCTGCCTGTTGCTATTTGTTTGTGGGTGGATTGGCGAATACAACAGCGAAACATGGGCACGTGTTCTCGCGTACTTATCGGTGTCCACGCATATGGAATCGTTCACGAGAGGAACTCTCGACTCGAAGGACCTAATTTTTTACGCGACAGCGATTTTTGTCGGACTCTTTCTGACGGCGCGCTCGATAGAATCGCTGCGCTGGAGGTCGTAATTGAATACCGAGTTGTTGAAGGCGCGACAAACAAAGTACGTGGCTTACGTTACGCTTTACATCGTAGTGGCGCTGGCGGTTGTGACTGTAGCCAACGTCCTCGCGGACCGCTACGACAAGTCTTACGACGCGACGGCGAACAAACAATATAGCCTCTCGGATCAAACGATTAAGGTTGTCAAAGGCCTCAAGCAGGACGCGACAATCACCTACTTCGCTCAGGACTCGCAGTTCGGAACAGCCAAAAACAAGCTGGACATGTACGCGAATCTCTCTCCGAAGGTTCATGTCGTGTATGTGGACCCCGACAAAAAGCCGCTGGTCGCGACCCAGGCCGGATTCAAGAGTTTGAATACAGCCGTCGTCCATATCGGCGCGAATAAGAATGAAGCAAAAAGCATCAGTGAGGAAGACATCACCGGCGCGATTATCCGCGACCTGAAGAACACGACTCGGACCGTGTGCTTTATAACTGGGAGCGGAGAGCACCAGATCGACGATTCGGGCAAAAGTGGCTATTCGCGATTGAAGGAGTTGATCGGCAAAGACGATTACCAAGGGAAGTCGATTGATCTTCTGCAGAAGGCCGAAATTCCAAACGACTGCACGGTGGTAGTCGTGGGAGGGCCTCGCGGCGATTACCTGCAACCGGAAGTCGATGCGCTGAAAAAGTATGTGGAAGACGGTGGACGCGCGCTGATTCTGCTCGATCCACCGCTGAAAGTAGGGCGCCAGGAAGTTGGCGACAACGGTGCGCTGACGACCTTGCTCGCAAGCTGGGGCGTGACGCCGAACAAGGATTTGATACTTGATTTCAACCCGGTGGGACAGATGGTTGGGCTTGGCCCGCAAGTGCCGCTGGTGACGCGATACGAGCCGCACGCCATCGTGAACGAAATGAAGGGCACGGCTACGGGATTCCCGCTTTCGCGTTCGCTGGACACGAAAAACAGCGACAAGACGACTGTGGATAAATTGTTTGACAGTTCGGAAAGTAGCCTGTCAACGGCGAAATTGGATTCGGATAGGATCGACCCGAGCGACCCGAAAAACAAAAAAGGACCTCTGACGATCGCGGCCGCGGGGACATATAAGACGGGTAAGGAAAATTCGCAAGGTCGATTCGTGGTGGTTGGCAGCTCGACCTGGGTGGCCAACAGCTTTTTGGGGTTCAATGGGAATCGCGACCTCGCTCTAAATACGATCAACTGGCTGTCCTCGGACGAAGATCTCATTTCCATCCGGCCAAAGGAGCCCGAGGATCGCAAGCTTACGATGACGCGGGCACAAGTGAGATGGGTGGGTATTACTAGTCTTCTTTTGATTCCGCTCGTCGTCATTGGCACGGGATTATCGGTCTGGTGGCGCAGAAGGTAAGGCGCTTCCAGGGCCGCGAAAAGCAGTTCACAGAATGCCGGGGCATCTCCAATGAAAATGAATGGTTTGCTGATTGCCGCAATTGTTTTGGCGGCGCTCTCGGGAGTTCTCTATTGGTCAAATCACCGAAAGCCCGCGGAGAATGCTGTGAAAGTGTCCGCGGACACGCCACCAAAGATTTTCACGCTGACTCAAGCGGACATCGCGAAGGTTGACATCAAGAAAAAGAGCGGAGACGAAGTCGAACTGGCGAAGAATGATGCCGGGAAGTGGCAGATTGCCGGCCCGAAACCCCTGCGAGCGGATGGGAACGAAGTTTCGAACATGCTATCAACTTTGTCTTCGCTGAGTTCGGAGCGGCTGATCGAGGAAAAGGCCGGCAACTTGGCGGACTATGGATTGGCGCGACCATCACTCGAAGTTGACGTGACCGAGAAAGATAATAAGACACAGAAATTGCTGATCGGAGATAGCGCTCCCTCGGGAAATGCGGTGTACGTTGCGCTGGCCGGCGATCCTCGCGTGTTTACGCTGGCGAACTACAGCAAGACAAGCCTGGACAAGAGCGCGAAAGATTTGCGCGACAAGCGCTTGATGGTGTTTGAACAAGACAAGCTCAGCCGCGTGGAACTGAGCGCGAAGAAGCAGGATGTCGAGTTTGGACGGAACAAGGACCAGTGGCAGATTGTAAAGCCAAAGCCTCTGCGCGCCGACGATTCAAAAGTAGAAGAGCTGATTCGCAAACTCGGTGAGGCAAAAATGGACTTGAACGCGTCGCATGACGATCAGAAGAAGGCAACCGCCGCGTTTGGCTCTGGGACTGCTGTCGCGACAGCGAAAGTGACGGACGCCTCCGGCACGGAAGAACTGCAAGTCCGCAAGAATAAAGAAGACTACTACGCGAAATCGAGCGCGGTTGAGGGTGTGTACAAGGTCGGGAACGATTTGGGCACCGCTCTCGACAAAGCTGTCGATGATTTCAGAAACAAGAAGCTGTTTGATTTAGGGTTTACCGATCCCGACAAGATCGAGCTGCACGATGGAGCCAAAGCGTATTTTTTGACGAAAGGCGGCTCGGATTGGTTTTCGGCGGACGGGAAGAAGGTCGATGCGATGGGAGCTGAGGTGTTTGTTGAGAAGGTGCGTGACCTTTCGGCGAGCAAATTTCTGGATTCCGAATTTAGCGCGGCGACGATCGATGTGACGGCGACATCGAAAGGCGGGAAGACCGTCGAGAAGGTCTTGATTGCGAAAGATGGCGATCACTATGTTGCCAGGCGCGATGGAGAACCTGCGTTGTATCAGTTGGACCCGGTTGTAGTGACGGGTCTCGAGAAAGCGGCGCAAGATATGAAGCCAGCAGTAGAGCCGAAGCCAGAAGCCACACCGAAGAAAAAGAAGTAGCACCCATCGAATCCATCGGCGCAGGTCGTGACGACCGTTTGCCGTAAGGTCTCCCGGCGGCGAGCCTCAAAAGGCCGGCCCTACAAGCGCCGCGCAGCGGTTCTAGCATTCTGCTTCATGGCGTCATCCAGCGTCAGTTTTTCCTCGGCCGTCAGTCGACGGATAGCGCCTTTGGCCAGGTCGCCCAGCGCGAGCGGGCCAATGGCTATGCGAATGAGTCGTAGAACCTCGATGCCCAGAGTCTCCAGCATGCGCCGTATGTGGCGGTTCTTTCCTTCATCGAGAATAATTTCCAGCCAGGAATTGCGCTCCCCTTGACGAAGCAGGGAAGCGGCCTTTACGCGAAGCGTGTCTCCCTCTTTCGTGCGAACTCCATTCTTGAGCGCTTCGAGCAGCGCCTCGTCCGCAATCTTTCCAATTTGCACATGATACGTTTTGTCGAGATGCATATCCGGCGCGGTGACACGCGCGGCCCACTCCGAGTCGTTAGTGAGCAGCAGCAAGCCCTCGCTCGCTTTGTCGAGCCGGCCGACGGGAGCGACCCAGGGAAGGTCCGCCCCGAGAAGCGAGTAGACCGTGTCGCGCCCTTTTTCATCGGACACGGTGGTGACAATCCCACGAGGCTTGTTCAGCACCAGATAGATTCGCTTAGCTGCCGCAACGGGCTGTCCTTCAATCTCGATGCGATCCTTGCCAAGCCGCACAGGAATTTCCGGATCACGTCGCACCCCGCCATTCACGCGGACTTTTCCCGCCCGAATAAGTTGAGCGGCCTGTGCTCTGGAGCAATAGCCGAGCTTAGAAAGTGCTCTCGCAAGCCCCGCTTTTTTTGATTGGGCGTCGAGCAAGAGTCGATTCGTCGTCATGTCCAATTATTTCGGCGAACCAAGCGATGCGACCGGTGCGGCTGAAGCGGGCGCGGGTGGATCGTGCTTTACCGCGCCGTAGCGGGCGGCTAGCCAGGCGCGCACTTCGTCGGGATCGTAGTGGAAGGGGCCCATGCCTCCGCGGTAGGCGATGCGGCCGGATTCGTCTATGACGTAGAGGCGCTCGGGCCAAGCGGCGTATGCGTCGTTGGCGGCGTTGTTGATGTCGTCGATGCCGAAGGCGATGGGGTACTTGAAGCGTTTGATGAAATCGTTGGCGATGGCGACGCGCTGGGCAAGAGTCTTCGGCTGGGCGTAGCAGACATCATCTTTCACATTGGATTTCATTTGCCATTCGTCCGTGGGGTGGGCTTCGCGGACGTAGACGGTGAGGAAATCGGCGTGCTCTTTGTAGTCGTTGTAAATCTGCACCACGTCACCGACGTGGCGGCGGAAGGGCGGTCAAGTGTAGCTGCCGAAGATGACTACGAGGGGGCGTCCGCCGGTGCGTTCGCGGATGTGGAAGTGATCGGAGCCGTCGAGTGCTACGAGCCGCGCGTCAGGGGCGTCGTCGCCAACTTTTAGCGTGCCGCGGTGCATATGGGGCAGGGCATAGCGGACCATGCCGTAGGCATCCTTGGGACTGCCGGCCATTTTGCAGAGAACTAGGAACGTGGCAAGCAAGAGGACCAGGAAAACGGCAATCGTCCATTTCCAGAAGAGAGTCATTGTTGGTTTTTCCAGACGCTTGAAAACGCATGCATGCGGGATTCGCTTCCGACAAGAGCTCCGACCTTTTTGTTCCTTCGGAAGAGAGCGAGCCCGGCGGCGAAACGTAACACCCTAGCGCCCGTGGTTGAATAGTGTTTTTGCATTAGTTAGCGCTTCATGGTTATTTGCGGGCATCCTTGGCAAGAAGGTGCTCGCGCTCGGCCTTGTAGCGGGCCAAGGAGCGCTCGATAACCGTCAGCGCAGCGTAAGCTGGGCGGATTTCTTCCACTTCCACCTTTTTCCCTTCGAGCAGCTTGTAATCCTGGAAGAACCGGCGAAGCACCAGCAACCGATGCGGCGGAAGGTCGCGCGCTTCAATGTAGCTGCTGAATTCGGGGTCGCCGGTGGCAACGGCAATGATTTTATCGTCGCTTGCGCCGGAATCGATCATGGACATGAGGCCAATGGCGCGCGCTTTGATGAGGGCGAGAGGTTGCACCGGCTCTTGGCAGAGAACGAGTACATCGAGTGGATCGTTGTCCTCGGCGTACGTTTGGGGAATGAAGCCGTAGTTTGCGGGATAGAAGACTGCGGAATGGATGATGCGATCCACTTTCAGCAGGCCACTGGGTTT
>Ga0070765_100001502_pt1 | contig 14370 bp, 7 predicted proteins | sample HubBroMetageWFT5_FD_71516 | JGI IMG/M metagenome (GOLD analysis project Ga0070765, IMG submission 71516) | Warmed and freeze-thawed soil microbial communities from the Hubbard Brook experimental Forest, New Hampshire - Hubbard Brook CCASE Soil... | ecosystem: Environmental > Terrestrial > Soil... | reverse complement strand
TCGGCAATTTGAAATGTCGGCTGCCCTTTCGCATCGACTTCGACCTGCACAATCCCTGTGCGGTAGGTTGGATCGAGTTGAATGCAGGAAGTGCCAAGGCCAAGGTGCTCCAAGCGCCTTCGGGCGTCTTCCCCCAACTCATCGCGGCCCACGCGGCTTGCGACGATCCCCTCGTCGCCTAGAAGATTCGTCATGTAGGCGAAATTCGCAGGCGCACCGCCAAGCTGGCGACCTTCCGGGAAAATATCCCAGAGCAATTCGCCGAGTCCAACCGTCGTGAACTTTTTCATGGCTGTCGCGCTCAGGGCTTCGTATTTTTGCCTTGCTCCAATTGACCGGCCACCTGGAGCTCTCGGTCCGCCTCTTGGTTCTTGCCCAGTTCGCGATAGGCCTGCCCCAAAAGGTGATGCGGGACAGGATTGTTGGGATCCATCGCCAGCGCCCGCTGCAAGGCACGCACCGCCAGCTCCGTCTCGCCTTTCTTCTCTAAGACTTTGCCGAGCAGGATATATGGCCCCGTGGATGTGGCGTCCAGCCATATCGAGCGTTGCAGAAGCTTCTCCGCTTCGTCGTATTTCTGCAGGCGCGAGTAGCCGTCCGCAAGCTTGTAATACGCCGCAGCGTTGCCGGGATTGATCTCTAGTTCTTTCCGGAACTCCGCAATAGCCTCATCTATCTGAGAATGATAGAGGTACACTTCGCCGAGAAGCTGGTGCGCCAAGGGAAGCTTTGGATCGAGCGCCACGGCTTTATGCGCATACTCTTCGGCCACGGGGCCAAAATCCTGCCGTAGCAACATGCGCGCCGTGAACAAATAGCTGGCCGCCGATTCCGCAGGCACATCGAACATTTTCGCGAACGCTTTTCGCGCGTTGGGATAATCTTTCGTCTGGATGTAGCAAATCCCGAGGATATACGCCGCATCGACATTCGCGCTGGCGTACCACGTCTGCACCTTTTCCAGCTCTGGAATCGCCTCCGCAGGCCGCTGCGACAAGTAATAGGAAAGGCCCAACAGTTGTTGCGCCTCAGAGTCCCCTGGATTCTCTTCCAGCGCTTTTTTTAAGAATGCGATCCCGGTCGCATAGTCGCCCATTTTGTAGTACGCCGCTCCCAGTTCATGGGAAAGGCCTTTCAAGCCCGGATGTGCTGATCCGAGGTCATGCAGGGCGCTGATCGCCTCGTTGTATTTGCCTTGCTGCGAGAGCCGTCTCGCCTCATCGAACTCGGTTCCGGGTGGCTGAGATTGCGCGGAGTGAGGAGAGTCCACCGCCGAAGAAGACTGCGCGGCAGCTGGCGTTTCAGCGGCGTGAGTCGGCCAGCACACGAGAAAGCTCCCCGCGAGAACAACGCAAGACCAGAGAACCTTAGCCATGGGGTCCGTTCCAATACAACGGAAACAAATTAGAACATAAAAAACGGGGAGCCCGTGAGGGCTCCCCGTCGGTTTGGGGTGTTTGTGTTGTTTGTTGTTAGAACGTAAACCGGAAGCCGAACTGTAGCTGCCTCATGCCTATGGGGGCACCTGGTGCGGAATCCGCTTCTATGTCACTGATCTGGCCACCGTTTGAGCAATCGACGCAACCGTTGGGAAGGGCCAGCACTGGATGGTTGAACAGGTTGTAAGCGTCGAAGCGGAACTGCGCTTTGTAGCGCTCGGTAATATTGAAGGTCTTCGACAAGGACATGTCATCGTAGAACGCGTGCGGACCGCGGAACGTATTGAAACCGGCATTGCCGATTTGGCCGCAGGCAGGCAAAGCGAACGAACCGGCTGTCGGACGAGCCGCTCCGCAAGAGTCGTTCTGGCCAGAGATGTTAGTCGGCGAGTTCTTAATTTCCGGAAGGTTCTGACTCAGGGGCGTAATCGGTGTGAACCAGAACGTACCGTTTGCGTTTTTGGTGACTCCAGTCTGGAGCGACGTGTTTCCTACTATGTTGGGGCGGCACGGCCCGGCATCGGACACTTGACCGCAATTCGAAAGGCTTGCAGTCCACGGAAGACCTGTGCCATAAGTGGTAGTGTTGCTAATTTGCCATCCCCCGACGAGGAGGTCTTTAACGCGGCCGGCGTCGCCCATGAACTTCTTGCCCCTGCCCACGGGCAATTCGTAAATCACGTTGGCCACAAATACCTGGTTCCGATTGTACGGGTTGGGTCCCCAGGCGAAGGACTTCTGTACATCAAAGTAGGTCGCGTCGTAGTCATACGCGTGCGAGAACGTGTAGTGCGCCAGGAACTGAAGTCCGTAACTGGTGCGCTTTTCGGCTTTGATTTGCAACGCGTTGTATTTGTCATCGGCGTCGTTACCGAAGTAACCCGTATCGACAGCGCAGCACGTTAGAGGCGCTCCTGTCGGTGTGAAGAAGCCCGGATAACTGAATGCAGGAACGCCGTTCAAGAAATACTTACGACGAAAAGATTGCGCCACCGAGGGTGCGAACGACTGCTTGCAATCGAACGTGGTGGCCGGTGCCGGGTTAGGCGTGCATTGGTAGGCGTCCGTCCCTGTTCCGATCGCAGGCTCGTTGTTGTTGTAAGACGGCCCTTGACCGGCAAACACGTGCGTGCCCTTGTTGCCGATATAGCCGACAGTGAGGCTAATTGTTGGAGTCAGTTGCCGCTGTATCGTGGCATTCCATTGATCGATGGTTGGGAGCCGCTGAACCGTCGGGCGGATTCTGGGCGCCACGGTGCCGTCTGGCCCGTACAACGGCAAAGTGCCGCCAGGCGAAATCGAACTAAGAATGTTGGCAAAAGAGAAGGCCTGTGGCCCTTGGGTAAGAGTAAAGACGGGATACCGGTTGTTCGTCGTACCGGCACCACAAGTTGCCTGCTGCGAGCAGTTTGAGTCCTGTAGCGACTGCTGCGCCAATACCGGCAGGTTCTGCGTCACCACGTGGCCGAAGTTAGATCCGAACACACCGATATCGAATCCACGCCCGTAACCGACGCGTAAGACGGTCTTCGAATCGAACTGATAGGCAAAGCTGAGACGCGGCGCGAAAGCCTTCCAAGTATTGTTGATGTTGCCATTTAGGCCGATCGGTCCGTTACCCGCAACACGAATCACGCCCTGGTCCAAGTTGGCGAAACCGCCGTTGTTTTTACCGTTGACGCTCTCCGGGAAATAGATTTCCCAGCGGAGGCCGTAGGTCATCGTGAATTTTGGACTGATGCGCCAGGCATCCTGGCCGTAGAAGAACCAACGCTTCTGGCGCTCGGCTGCGTTTAAGCTGGTGCTTACAAAGCGCTGAAAGGAAGTGACGTCCCCCAGCAGGAAAGTGGCTAGAGACAAACCGCCAGCACCCCCATTGGAAGTAGCGCCGGAATCAAAGTTCAAGAGGCCGGTGCGGCTGGCGTCGCTTGGAACACGCAGATTTTCGGCATAGCGAATATCCGCGCCAAACTTGATGCTGTGGTTGCCCTGAATGCGCGTCCAGTTGCTTACAAACTGGAACTGCTGTTCGCTTTCGGTCAACGGACAATTGCAGCGGCCGACGTTCAGGCCGTCCCCAAAGCCATTGGAGCCATTGGAGCCAGAGATGGCGCTAGGCCCCCCTGAGTTACCGCCCGTACTGAAGAGGAACCCCGAGAGGCCCCCGGTTTCCGGCGGGCCGGCAATTCCGGTCCCTGAGTTGAGTCCGGGAATCCCGAATTTATCCATAGGCGATTGACTCGCGTCGGAGTACGCCGTTTGCGGGTTGTACTTGAAGTATCCGAAGCGGAAGTCGGTGAGCCACTTGGTGCCGATAGCCTTTGTGAAGCCAGCAGCCAAGCTGTAGTTATGAACGGTGGAAGTGCCGTTCAAACCTCCGGGCCCAAAACCCGCGCCGCCTAGGGCACCCAGGCCGCCCGCGCCGGACAAGTTGAAGTAGTCAAGGCTGAAACGCCCGAAAACCTGGTAGTTGTGCGGGGCGCTGTAGTCAATGCGAGTATCGAAAGAATACTGATTAAACGGGCCGGAGCCGGTTGAAACGAAGTTGTTGTTCACGCAGGCAGAGGTGGCCGGCACACCACAGGCCACGGTCGGCGTCGGGAACAAAGCAAGGACGTTACCCACGTTCTGCTTAATGTCTGCTATTGGAATCCTATTGCCCGTAAACGCCGTGCGGCCGGAACCATCGGGCGTGTTAGTGGATGTAGGGTCGAAGATCTGGGCGGTGGACCCGAACGCGGTCAGATACTCGCTTAAGTCGCAGAAGCCCGGAGTGGCACTCGTCGCGTTGGTTGCCGGGTTGCAACTTTTGATCACGTTTTCCGTCGGGATGGTATAGAGGTTGGTGATGCCCTGAATCTGCTTCGTCTGCTGATAATCGCCAAAGAAAAATAGCTTATCTTTGAGGATTGGGCCACCGACCGAACCGCCAAACTGTTTCCAAGTCGCCGCGGCAAGCGGAACGCCAGGTTTGTTGGTGAATGGGTCGCGGGCTTGCTGGTCGCTATTGCGATAGTAGTAGAAGCCGCTCCCGTGGAATTCGTTCGATCCGGACTTGGTCTGCACTTTGACGATTCCAGCAGTTGCCTTGCCGGATTCTGCGTCGTAATCCTGAAGCGCAATCTTCGCTTCTCCGATGGCGTCAAGGTTCGGGTTCACAACGATAATGCCAAGGATTGGATCCTGATTGTCCGTGCCGTCGAGTTCGAAGTTCGTCCCTGAGAAGTGCTGCCCGTTCACCTCAATCTGACCGCCCCCTTGAGGATTTTCGGTAGCAGCGTGGTTGAACCCGGGGAGCTTCTGAGTGCCCGGCGAGAGCAATTCGAAACTGGTAAAGTTGCGGTTCAAGACTGGCAAATCTTCGACGTACTTCTGACTGAAATGCACATCGACGTCGGCGCGATCCGTCTGGAGTTGAGGTATGTCACCCGTGACTTCGACGGTTTGCGTTACAGCGCCAACCTGCATGGCAGCGTCAACGCTCGCGGAAGCATCCGCGGAAACCGAAACACTCGGAACATCGTAGGCTTTGAACCCGGTGGCCTCTACATGAACCTTGTAAGTGTCCGGAATTAAGTGAGTAACAGAATAGTTGCCACTCTCGTTGGTCGTAGTCTCAAACACCGTGGTCTTGGTCGTCGAAGTGACGGTGACTTTGGCTCCGACAACGGCATTGCCCTGCGGGTCCGTCACTGTTCCGATGATGCTTCCAAAAACTGCTTGCCCTGATAATCTCGGCGCATTCAACAAAACTACGCAAAACAGAACCGCCAAACCTAGAACTACAAGTCGCTTTGCCATCCCACCCCTCCTAGCAGATCCGTTCCCCGTATCTTTCAAGAGCATTCCAACTCCAATCGTCGAAAAGCTTGGCCCTCAACCAGCCGAACAAAAACCGGCCAAGTTTTTCGTGCACTTTCGATTTGGTTGAATGTAACTAAAGGAAGGCCGAACCAAAACTCGCAAGAGGAACGAGCTAGGCTCAACCGCTAAAGGCACCCCCACAGCACGCCCAAGGCGCCCTCGACGTGCGCCTCGCGCTAAAGCACCCAGCCTGTTAAGGCATCCCCGCTTCCACCCCAAACGCAGACTGCGCGTCGGCACCAACACACGAGTGGATGATGCGGCAATATTGATGCGTACTATTCGTTTTTTGGCTTCCTGTTAGAAGTCTCATTGCGTCTGATACGGTTACATCCATTAACCGTCTGTTCTTGCAGTCAGATGCGTGGCTTGTTACACTCCTGTTACTCCGACGTATCAAGGACCTGTGTGTTAGACCACGAGCTTTTTTTCGGGCAAATCGATCGGCTCGTCAGTAGCCACGCCCTGCATGGTTCGGAGTCCCTTTGTAAACTGCTCCGCTACTTGGCGAAGCATGCTGTCGATCATCCCGGCACGCCCATCAAAGAATTCCAAATCGCGACCGAGGTCTTCGGACGCTCCGCCGATTTCGACCCGCAACTCGACTCGATGGTTCGTGTCCAAGCCGGGCGCCTGCGCTCCAAGCTGACCGAGTATTACAGCTCGGATGGACTCGAAGACCCCATCGTCGTGGAACTCCCCAAGGGCACTTATGTGCTTTCCTTTCATCATCGCAACGCTTCAGCCCCAAAGTCTGGCGTCACCAACCTGAATGGAACGGTAAACAAGGAAGCCTTGGAGAAAAGCACGGAACGGAGATGGGGAACCGAAGTCATCTCCCTCTCGATCTTTCTTGCTGCCGCCATCCTGGTGATCGTATGGCTCATGGCAAGCCGCACTTCGGCTCCGTTGGGTCTCGCCAGCGAGACCGAGCCAGTTCCGGCCGCATTCCGCGTCTTCTGGAAGGGCTTTACATCTGGGCAGGAAGAGCCATGGGTGGTCTTCAGCAACGCGGCTTTTGTCGGCCGCCCCGAGACGGGTATGCGTTACCGCGATGCAACGCGTGACTCAGGGGCATACATTCTCGACCACTACACCGGCGTCGGCGAAGTCTTGGCAGTGCACGAGCTCGATCGCGTTTTCGGCCTCCTGCACCGCCGCATCCGCGTCAAGCGCGGGAGCCTCTTTTCGCTCGACGACGCCAAGAACAACAATTTAATTTTCATCGGTTCGCCCGTGGAGAACCTTTCGCTACTGGAAATTCCCGGCACCCAGGAATTCTTTTTCGAGCAGCTTACCTCCGGCCCTCGGAAGGGGGACCATGCCATTATCAACAGGCATCCACAACCCGATGAAGCCAAGGAATTCTTCGCCACTCCTTCCGGTGTGCCTCTCACCGAAGACTATGCTCTTCTAGGCCTCGTAAAAGGGATAAATCAGGGTCAATCCGTGCTAATCCTCGCAGGAAACACCACCATTGGCACGCAAGCCGCCGTTGAGTACGTCTGCAGGCAAAGCTCCGTGGAAGAACTGCTCCTCCGCCTTTCCGTTTCGCAAAATGGCGAGCTCAAACCTTTTGAAGCCGTCATCCGTGCGAAAGTCGCTCGCGGAGTGCCGGTCGAAACCGAGCTGGTGGCCATCCGTAAGACCGCGTTCTAGAGACGCCAGCTCCCGGTCGCTTGCTTTCTGCCTATTGGCCCGGCGTCTTCAAATGAGGATCAATCTCCGCCGCCTTCTGAAATTCCCTCGACGCTTCCTCTCTGTTTCCTTTTCTTTGTAGCGCCACGCCCAGCTGATAGTGCGCCGGAGCATATGCCGGCAACGCCTGAATCGCCGCACGGAATTGCGAAATCGCGCCGTCGATGTCCCCCGCATTTAAAAGCTTGCGCCCAGAATTCGTCGCGAACGCCGCCGCTTGCTCGCTCGACTTTTGCTTCAAGAGCTCCATTCCTGCACGACTCTCCGCCGCGGCTCCTTCTGCATCTCCGAGTTGGCGAAGAACGGCTCCCAGGTTCGTATGCGCCCCGGCGAAATCCGGCTGCAATCGAATCGCCTCGCGCAACGCATCCGCCGCCGGCTGCAAATCCCCCTTCTGCTTCAACACCGAACCCAATGTGTAGTAAGCCTCCGCATAGTCGGGTCTCGCCTGAGTCGCCGCGCGCAGTTCCGCCGCCGCCGCAGGTAACTCTCCCTGCTGCCACAAGGTGACGCCAAGCGTATAGTGAGCATCCGCCAGCTTCGGATCCAGTTCCTCAGCCTTCTTGAGTTCGGCAATTGCCTCCGGCAATCGGTCTTTCATCTTTAGGGCAAGTCCCAAATCGTAGTGGAAGGTGGCGTCCTGCGGTGCAAATTTCAGCGCAGCCTGAAAATGTGTTACTGCGGCGTCAAAATCCGTCTTCTGCAAATAAGCGATACCCAAATTGCCTTCATAGGCGGCGTCGTTAGGATTCAGTTTTCGCGCAGTCTCAAATTCTCGAATACTATTCTCCGCGTCCCCTGTCTGCAGCAGCGCAAGCCCCAAATCATTGTGTGCATCCGCACTCTCCGGCCGGATCTTCACCGCTTGCCGGAACGCGGAGACCGCATCTTCCGCGTTTCCCGCGCGCTGCAGCAGAATCCCCAAGTGTTTCTGCGCGTCGGCGTTGCCGGGATCGAGCTTTGCCGCGTTCTGGAATTCCTGCAAAGCCGCCTCGGCCGCTCCCTTCGATTCGAGCGTCTGTCCCAAATAGTAGTGCGCCAGCGAATTGCCGAGCTCCAGAGTTGTGGCTGCGCGCAATTCGGTCTCCGCGCCCTCAAGATCCTTTTGCTGCAAACGCACGACCCCAAGATGCAAATGAGCCTGCGCAAATTGCGGCTGCAGTTTCAGAGCTTCAGAAAACTCGCCCGCCGCTTCTTCCATTTTCGATAACTGCACCAAAACCGAACCAAGATCGTCATGCAGCTCCGGCCGGCCGGGTTCGATCTCGATCGCGCTCTTCAATTCCGCGGCAGCTCCGGCCGCATCCGCGGAAAGTGAAAGCGCCCGCGCCAGGATGTGGTGCGTCTCCGACTCCTTCGCCGCCAGCCGCACTGCTTCGCGCCCTTCGCGTACCGCGCCTTGCTTATCTCCTTTTTGCAGCAACGCGCTCGAAAGGTTCATGTGCGCCTGCGCAAAATCGGGTTTCAACTTCACCGCCGCTCTAAATTCGACAATGGCCGCGTCGGTTTCGCCCTGGGCCAGCAAAACCCATCCAAGTGAATTGTGTGGCTCCGGACTCCGAGGCGCCAAATGCACCGTCTTTTCAAACGCCACCCGCGCCCCCGCCAAATCTCTCCGCTGCAGTGCGAGCATTCCCTCACTGTAAGCCGCATTTGCCGTCGCGGCGTCGGCGCCCGCCTTCGCGTTCTCCGTTTGCGCGCCTCCGTCCGCGCACATCGAAAGAAGCGCCAACACCAGCGCGCCCATTCGCAACCCAGCGCGCAGCCTGCATTGAAATTCGAAGGAATGCACTTCAAGTCCCGTAAGATGCTCCAAGGAAAAATCCCTGCACGAAGATTCCCATCCCATTTTGCCAGAGAACGCCTAACGCAGCGCTCCGCCTTGACCCTGCCTAACCCGCACCTTAGTATGCCAAGAGTTCATGATTTCCGGTCCGATACATCCTTCGCGGTCGCATCTCAGAGCATCTTGGATTTCGATCACTCTGCTCCTGCCTTTTTCGCTACTCTTCGGCGCCAGCCAACTCTCAAAAAACAATCCCAAACCCCTCGCCCATTTCACCGACATCGCCAAAAAAGCCGGTCTCGCAGATCCCGTAGTCTTCGGCGGCGTGGACACCAAAAAATACATCATCGAAACCACGGGAACCGGCGTAGCCATCTTCGACTATGACAAGGATGGCTGGCCCGACATTTTCATCGTCAACGGCACCAGTCTCGGCGCGCTTCCCTCGAGCAAATCCCCCACCAGCCATCTCTATCACAACAATCACGACGGAACTTTCACCGACGTCACGCAAAAAGCCGGCCTCACCCATACCGGCTGGGGCCAGGGCGTATGCGTCGGCGACTACGACAACGATGGCAATGAAGATCTCTACGTCACGTACTACGGAAAAAATGTCCTCTATCACAACAACGGCGACGGCACTTTCTCCGACGTGAGCGAAAAAGCAGGCGTCGCTGGCTCCGGCAAGTCCTGGGGCAATGGCTGTGCCTTCGTCGACTACGACCGCGACGGCTATCTCGATCTAATGGTCGCGAACTATGTCGACTTCGATCTCGCCACTGCACCTGCTCCCGGCGATCGCTCCACGTGCATGTGGAAAGGCGCTCCCGTGATGTGCGGTCCTCAAGGACTCCCTACCTCAAAAAACATTCTCTACCACAACCGCGGCGACGGAACCTTCGAAGACGTCAGCGTGAAATCTCACATCGATAAAGCCGACGGCCACTATTCCCTGAGCGTCTCCACTCTAGACTACGACGACGACGGCTGGCCCGACATTTTCGTCGCCTGCGACAGCACTGCCAGCATTCTCTATCACAACAATCGCGACGGCACCTTCACCGACGTCGCCATCACCGCCGGCGCCGCCTTCAATGAAGACGGCCGAGCCCAAGCCGGCATGGGCTCAACCGTTGCCGACTATAACGGCGACGGCAAGCTCGACATCTTCAAAACAAATTTCTCCGACGACACCGCCACGCTCTATCGCAACAACGGCAACGGCACTTTCGACGACGTCACCTATCCGGCCGGCCTCGGCCTCAACACCAAATATCTCGGCTGGGGCGCCATGTTTTTCGACTTCGACAACGATGGCTGGCCCGATCTCCTGTTAGTCAACGGCCACGTCTATCCGGAGGTCGACAGCCAACATCTCGGCAGCACTTTTCAGGAGCCCCGCATCCTCTATCACAACAATGGCAACGGCACCTTCACCGACATCTCTGCCGACGCCGGTCCCGGCATCACCACGGTAAATTCTTCGCGCGGCCTCGCCATCGGCGATTTGTGGAACGACGGCCACCTCTCCGCAGTGATCAGCAATATGAACGCGCCGCCCAGCCTTCTGGTCAACGATGTTCGCAAAGCAAATCACTGGATCGCTTTTCGTTTAATCGGCTCGACCTACGCCGCCACCTCGCAAAAACAAAATGCATCCTCAAAACCGGGCTACGCTCCACAAGCGCCACGTCCCCACCCTTCTTCGTCCTTTACCTCCTCGACTTCCTCTACCTCATTTGCTTCTTCAAGAGACGCCATCGGCGCACGCATCACCATGAGTGCAGGCTCGCGCGTCTTTGTTGACGAAGTCCGCAGCGGCTCCAGCTACGATTCAAACAACGACATGCGCGTCCACTTCGGCCTCGGCTCCGCCACTAAGCTCGATTCCATGCAAGTCCGCTGGCCCAGCGGCCTCACAGAAAAATTCGATGGCCTCGCCGCAGACAAAATCCACACGCTTAAAGAAGGCTCCGGCACGCCGGTCCCAGACGCCCCGAAGAAAAACTAACGAGTCAGTTTCTGCCAGATGTTGTCGCGACCACTACCCTCTCATTTCGGCACAAACTGGCAGCCACTCTCGCCCTCATCGTTTGGCGCTGCGCTTGAGTAAAGTGTAGCTCGCCCTTGCTGGCGTTTGCCAAATCCCGCTCATCCCAATGCGGGCGCATGATTCCAGTATCCGAGTGCGAATTCGTGCCAAGCAATAAATGCCCTATTTCATGTGCCACGACATGTCCCAGCAGCGTGCCCAAGTTTATTACACGAAGTTTCTCGTGCAGTTCCTCAGCCGGCTCTAAGAAGACGTCGCTGTAGCACCCACTTCCGTCTTCGGCCAGGAAGGAGATGCCAAGAACGGACTCGGTCAAATTCTTGGACCGCCGCGCAATCGATAGTTGCAGGTGTCGCGGAAACTCCGTGACATGGCAGGACGAAGCGATTTGCCCTTCCCCGGCAGGCAGGTCACAATTCGCCCAGACCACGTCCACTCCTGCCTGTCTGAATATCTCGCTCGCCATTCGCTCTGCTTGGGCCAGATTACTCGCGGAAACGCCCGCATTGTTATGGACGGCCACGGTCACGACCAGTCCCGGTGGCCGTCCATCCTCAGCCTTCGCCGGAAATGCCCTCAAACATAAGATCAGCCCAAACAACATCCATCTTTTCCAAATCGCTGTTTGCACGGCCTCACCTCCTCGGTGAGGCCAAACATGCGTCGAGCGGTTGGGCACCTCAATGCCGGGGAGGTTACGTCGGCCCCATCTCTCGATGACGAATTAAGTTCTTTTACGTCAAATAGATGTGCGCCTAGGTGACGACCCGAACTTCGGAAACATCTTCTTGTTTCGTCCGTATTACTTAATGAGTGGCACTGATTTAGGGGGCCAGCCGTGCCAGAGACCGAACCAAACTCCGTCGTCCACTTCGGCATTTTCGAAGCCGACCTAAGGGCAGGCGAACTCCGCCGAAGCGGCTCCAGGGTCAGACTTCAGGACCAACCATTTCAAGTACTAGCCTTGCTCTTGGAGCGCCCTGGCCAGCTCGTCACTCGCGAGGAATTACATGCCCGCCTCTGGCCGGCGGACACTTTTGTTGACTTCGATCACGGCCTTAACGCTGCCATCAAACGACTTAGGGACGCTCTCGGCGACTCCGCCGAAAATCCCCGCTTTGTGGAAACTCTCGCACGCCGAGGTTACCGCTTCGTCTCTCCAGTCAACCGAACGCCGAAGGAAATCGTTTCTGCGCCGCCCGCCCTCCCTCGAATACAGCAGGAGAGCAGCACCGAGCCTCAACCTCGCCGTCGCTGGCGGTTCCCACTGACGGTGGCCGCCGTCCTATTGGCTGGAATTAGCGCGGGGTGGCACGCGGGCCATCGCTCCGCTGCCTCGATTCGCTTCACCGAGCGCCGCCTGACCGGCAATCCGGAGAATGACCCCGTCCTCAGCGCCGCCATTTCTCCCGATGGCAAGTACCTGGCGTTTGCGGACCGGGCTGGTCTCTTTCTTCGCGTTGTGGCCAGCGGCGAAACTCACTCAGTCGCCTTGCCGGACGCGCTTAAGCCGACCTTCGTTAACTGGTTCCCCGATGGCAGTCATGTTCTTGTAACGAGCACCTCGTCGCCATCGGAGAAACCCGGTCTCTGGAACGCTTCTGTCTTCGGTGGGTCGCCGGTAAGACTAGCGGACAACGGCGACCGTGGAGCAGTCTCGCCGGATGGTTCAAAAATCGTCTTCCTTCGCGGCGAATTCGGTCGCGAGGAAATCTGGCAGATGCAGTCCGACGGCCAGCAAGCCCGCAAGATTCTTGGTCAGTCGGGAGATAACTTCCAATCCGCCGTTTGGTCTCCCGACGGACGCCATATTGCCTTCGTGCGAACCGTATACATCCACGGATGGGAGGAACCCGAGGCCTCTCTCGGCATTTGCGATCCCGCCGCCAACAAGACTAACTACATCCTCTCCAGTACACGCCTTCGTGGCTCTCTTGTCTGGGCCCTCGATGGACGTCTCATTTATTCTCTCGGCGAGCCTCCGCCAAGTCAAAACGATTCAAATCTCTGGGCCATCAAGGTTGACGCAACGGGTAAGCAAGCCTGGGGCCAGCCTGAGCGCTTGACGAATGGGCCAGATGCAAAAGTGAGTGCGGGCATCTCCGGTGACAGCAGGCATGTGCTTTTTTTGCGTTGGGCCGGCGCTCCCGAAGTCTATGTTGCGGAAGTCAAAGCAGGTGGCGGCCTTGGTACGCCTCATCGCCTCAGTCTGGATGAGCGCCGGAATATGCCCTTTGCTTGGACGCCGGACGGCAAGTCCGTCATTTTCACTTCGGATCGCGACGGCGCTTTGCACATTTTCAAACAATCCATCGATCAACCGGCGCCCGACCTGCTCGTTGGCGGCGATAAGAACGTCCAAGGTGCTCGCTTAATTCCCGACGGTACGGAGATTCTCTATCTTCTGACTCCCTCGACGACCGATGCCGACCGCCGAACCCAGTTGATGCGCGTCCCCCTTTCCGGCGGAACACCGCAATTGGTGCTGGCTGAGCTTGGCATCACCAACGTGCAATGTGCGCGTGCGCCTTCCACTGTCTGCATCTTCAGTAAGTTTTCGCCGAACGGTCTGGTCTTTATGACCTTTGACCCTGTTTCGGGAAAGGAAAATGAATTTACGAGGATTGAAGACCCGGAGTGGTACTTGCACAACTGGACGCTTTCTCCCGATGGCACCACCCTCGCTCTTTCCAAGAAGCACCGCATTCAGGAGCCTGCCGTTATTCGCTTGCTGCCGGTTGCCGGTGGGACGGAGCGCACCATCAGCTTTCAGCCGTGGTCCGGAGTAGCCTATATCGATTGGGCCGCTGATGGTCGCAGTCTGTGGGTGCGCGCTTCCAGCCCGGCCGGCACACAAACTCTCTTGAACGTTGACCTGCATGGAAGGGCTAGACCTGTCCTTCAGGAATCCGAAATGGATCTCGGGTGGGCGATTCCGTCTCCCGACGGCCGCCATATCGCCATCTGGGAGGCTAGCGATAGCTCGAACGCTTGGCTTCTCGAAAACTTCTAAAACCCTGCCGCTTTATTTTTCGGGGCCATAGTAAAATCCGCTCGCTGTCGGTTCGGCGAGCGCAGCTATGCCCAAAACAATCAAGAAATCGTTTCGAGCTACTCTCGAGCGCCTGCGATCGAACCTCGGCTGGGTCATCGTGTGGATTCCGTTTAATGTTCACAAAGTCTGGGGAACACGCGGGCGTCTGCGCGTAAGAGGCGAAATCAACGGCTTCGCGTTTCGCACGTCGCTCTTTCCGACGCGCAAAGGCGCACACTTTTTACTCATAAACAAAAAGATGCAGGCTGGCGGCCACGCATTCGAGGGCACGGCGGCGGAATTTCTTCTCGAACCCGACACCGAAGAACGCGTCGTTACCCTCCCCGCCGAACTCAAACGCATCCTCGCCGAAGACCGTTCCTTGCGCCGCTGGTTTGAAACACTGAACTATTCCATTCGCAAGTGGCTCGTCGACTCGATCGCGCAGCCCAAGAGCGCCGCTGCCCGCGTCCGGCGCGCTGAGCAAGTCGGC
>Ga0070765_100001501_pt1 | contig 14370 bp, 11 predicted proteins | sample HubBroMetageWFT5_FD_71516 | JGI IMG/M metagenome (GOLD analysis project Ga0070765, IMG submission 71516) | Warmed and freeze-thawed soil microbial communities from the Hubbard Brook experimental Forest, New Hampshire - Hubbard Brook CCASE Soil... | ecosystem: Environmental > Terrestrial > Soil... | reverse complement strand
CGGTTCTCCTCGCCGACGCGCAGCGACACCGGCACACGAACATCGTCGAAAAACACCTCGTTCAGATGGTGGCTGCCGTCGATCGAGATGATCGGCCGGACCGTGATGCCCGGCGTCTTCATGTCGATCAGCAGAAACGAGATCCCCTCCTGCCGCTTCTTCGCCTGCGGATCGGTGCGCACCAGACAGAAGCACCAATCGGCGTGGTGCGCGGTCGAGGTCCAGATCTTCTGGCCGTTGACCACGTAGCCGTCGCCATCGCGCTTGGCGGCGGTCTTGAGCGAGGCGAGGTCGGACCCGGCGCCCGGCTCGGAGAACCCCTGGCACCACCAATCGTCGATATTGGCGGCGCGCGGCAGAAACCGCTGCTTCTGCTCCTCGGTGCCGAACTGGATCAGCACCGGCCCGATCATCGTGATGTTGAACGACGACACTTCGGGCGCCGGCGCCTGCTGGTTTTCTTCAAGGAAGATCATGCGCTGTACCGGTGTCCAGCCGGGGCCGCCATGCTCCTTCGGCCAGCTGTAGGCGGCCCAATTGCGCCGGTTCAAGATGCGCTGCCAAGTGACGGTGTCGTCCTTGGTCGGCGGGTGGCCGAGCCGCATCCGCTCGCGGATGTCACCCGGCAGGCTATCGCGGAAAAAGGCGCGCAGCTCGTCGCGAAACGCCAATTCATCGGCCGTGAAGCGCAAATCCATCGCTCCAGCTCCTTTGTTATCGAATAAACCCGGCGCCGCGAGAGATCATCAGCGACAGCTCAGGCAGACAGATGATGAGCAATAAGCCGATCAGCCTTGGCGAGCCGAGGAGGCGCGCCTGGATCACCAACTGCCCATTGCAGCGCTCGACGGCGGGTGGTGCTGGGCGAAATACGGATCACGGACGTCCTCTCGTTCGTATCGCTCGCGAAGTTCGGGCAAGTATAGCAGGCTGCCCCTGTCTCACAATGTAAGCGCTGGCTCACAATGTAAGCGCTGGCAGATCGATACAGCGCCGCTCGCGATGGCTCTGATAGCAGGTCTCCGCGAGTTGGACGCTTTTGGCGCCTTCCAGAAACGGGGACGGGAATGGCGCGTCTTCGGCGACGTGCCGGAGGAAGAGCTCCCAACCGGCGCGATAGCCGTTGCGCACCGGCTCGACATCCGGCATTTCCTGCCACTGCTCGTCGAAGACCATTGGCTGGGGGCGCTCCGGATCAAAGAACGGTTTCGGCGTTGCGATCAGCGGCTGCACGAAGCAGCGGTGCAGCCCGCCTACCGCCGACCCACGGGTCCCGTCGACCTGTATCTGCAAGAGATCGTCGCGCTTGACCCGGCTCGCCCAGGACGAGCTGACCTGCGCCAGAACGCCGCCCGCCAGCTCGAATATCGCGAAGGCCGTATCCTCGACATCGACCCGGTAAGGATTGCCGGTCTCGTCGCAGCGCTCGGGCAGCGCCGTGATGTGGCGACACGACACGGCTTTGATCTCGCCGAGCAGGCGATCGAATATGTAGCGCCAATGCGCGAACATATCGAGGATCAGCCCGCCGCCGGTGGCCTTGCGATAATTCCAGCTCGGCCGTTGCGCGGGATAGGGCGTGCCGTCGAACACCCACCAGCCGAAATCGAGCCGGACCGACAGGACCCGGCCGAAGAAATCCGCCTCATACAGCTTGCGCAATTTCGTGAGCCCGGGCAGGAACAATTTGTCCTGCACGACACCGTTTTTGAGGCCGGCGCGCTCGGCGCGGCGCGCCAGATCCATGGCACCCGCGAGTGTTTCGGCGAGCGGCTTTTCGACATAGACGTGCTTGCCGGCATCGAGCGCCGTTCCGACACGCGCCGGCCGACCGCCGGTCGCGCTCGCGTCGAAATAGATTGCGATGTCGGGGTCGGCTAGGCAGGCATCGCCATCAATGCTCCACCTGAGGCCGCCATTCGCTGCCGCCAGAGCCGATAGCCTCGCGGGATTGCGACCGAGCAATACTGGCTGGGGCACGAGGCGGTCGCCATTGGCGAGCGGCAACCCGCCCTCGCTCCGAATCGCCATCAGCGAGCGCAGGTGCTGCGTCGTGCCGAGCCGGCCTGTCGCGCCCTCGACAACGACGCCGATCATGCGATTGCCCATACGTCCACTCCGATCCGGCATCACCCTCGCACGCCCGGTCATTCCGGGGCGCGGGCTATGCCTGCGAGCCCACGGGCCGTCCGGGAATGACGATTTTGCCCCTGAACCGACAGCGTTTCGGCTCTGTTTTCATGGCAGGTGCGCCGCGGCTATTGCCCGTCCGTGCGTTGTGAGATGCGGGTCGCGGCGCTTGCTACGGCCTTCAGAGAGGCAGTCACGATGTTGCCGTCGATGCCGACGCCGTATAGCGTTGCTTCACCGGAACCGCGGACCTGAACGTAGGCGGTAGCTTGCGCATCGGCCCCGGCGCCGATTGCGTGCTCGCGGTAGTCGACGACCGTCAGCTCGATGTCGCACTCGCGTTGCAGAGCGTCGACAAACGCAGCGATCGGGCCGTTGCCGACACCTTCGATCTGCCGTTCCTCGCCGTTGATTGCAACCACCGCCGCTATGCGCCGGCGCTCCGGGGCGCGCGGCTCGGGAAAAATGCTGTAATCGGCCAGTTGGATCCCGTCGCGGCGCAGATAGGTGTCCTCGAACAGCGACCAGATGCCGGCGCTCGTCACTTCCTTTCCGGTTCGGTCGGTCATTTCCTGCACCCGCTTGCTGAATTCGATCTGCAGACCGCGCGGCAGATCGAGCCCGTAATCGGCCTTCAGCACATAGGCGACGCCGCCCTTGCCGGACTGGCTGTTGACCCGGATCACCGCCTCGTAGGTGCGGCCCAGATCCTTCGGATCGATCGGCAGATATGGCACTTCCCACAGCGGGTCGTTGCGCTTGGCGAGCGCCTCGAAGCCCTTCTTGATCGCGTCCTGATGCGAGCCCGAGAATGCGGTGTAGACGAGTTCGCCAGCATAGGGATGCCGTGGATGCACCGGAAGCTGATTGCAGTGCTCGACAGTGCGGACGATCTCGTCGATATCGGTGATCACCAGCTCCGGATCGATCCCCTGGCTGAACAGATTGAGCGCCAAGGTGACGATATCGACATTGCCGGTGCGCTCGCCATTGCCAAAGAGCGTGCCTTCCACCCGTTCCGCGCCCGCCATCACCGCAAGCTCGGTGGCCGCCACGGCGGTGCCGCGGTCGTTGTGCGGATGCACGCTGAGGGTGATGGACTCGCGGTCGCGGATGTTGCGGCCGAACCACTCGATTTGATCCGCGTAGATATTCGGGCTCGCCATCTCGACGGTGGCGGGGAGATTGAGGATCACCTTCTTGTCGGGTGTTGGCCGCCAGACGTCCATCACGGACTCGCAAATCTGGACCGCAAAGTCGAGTTCGGTCCCGGTAAAGCTTTCGGGCGAATATTGGTAGATGATCTCACTTTCCGGCATTGCGTCGGCGAGTTCGCGAATAAACTTAGCCCCCGTCACCGCGATGTCGACGATGCCCGGCTTATCCAGCCCGAACACGACGCGGCGCTGCAAGGTGGAAGTCGAGTTGTAAAGATGCATGATGGCGCGGCGGGCGCCACGGATCGACTCGAAGCTGCGCTTGATCAACTCGGGCCGGGCTTGGGTCAGCACCTGAATCGTTACATCATCGGGGACCAGCCGCTGCTCGATCAGTTCGCGGATAAATCCGAAGTCGGTCTCCGATGCCGCGGGAAAGCCGACTTCGATCTCCTTGAAGCCGAGCTGTACCAAAAGCTCGAACATCCGGCGTTTACGGTCCGGTCCCATTGGCTCGACCAACGCTTGGTTCCCGTCGCGCAGGTCGACGCTGCACCACAGCGGCGCGCGATCGATAACCCGCGCCGGCCAGCGCCGGTCGGGCAGATCGATGGTCGGAAAGGGACGGTATTTGTGGATAGGCATGCTGGTCATCGAAAACTCCTGGTCGCAGGCTCACCACCAAATGTGGCGGTTCCGTTGTTGAAATCGGGAAGGATCGCGGCCGGCTGGCGTCAAAGCCGCCGGCCGGTGCTAAGTCGGCGACCGAAACGCGGCGCTGCATCCGCCGGGAAAACGGCGCGAAGCGGGAGGATGTCGTTAAAATCGAGAAGAGACATCGGCATCAGCGAGCGCAAAAATCCCTAGCTGGGACGGGCAACGACGGCGGCTCGGCGTCCCTCAGGACGCCGAGCGGCTAAGTCGAAGCTCGTAGCGCTGGCAATGCATCGCCGCATCCTTAACAGAATGGTATCGCAAGGTCAACCGGCCGAAGTCAGGCGGCGATCAGCAGGGCCCCAAACCGCAAGTTTAACAGCTGTCGCCATTTTGCCACTGTGGCTGAAGCAACACACCTCGTTAGAAAACCTTAAAGTGGATGCGGCCTCGATTGACTCTAAACCGTCGTCGGATAGTATTTAGGGAGCGGAATTTGGTCTGTGTGCTGTATCGGTCTCTAAGCGACAAGTAGTCGACAAGCGTTCGCTCTTCCGGTTCGTCGTGGAAAGGGGGAGAGAGGACACGATCGGAGGTCGGCACGGGACGGCCGCGTTCGGGGGAACATGGCTGCAGGAATGCAAGCCTAAGACGGGGCGAGGGGACAAAGTGTCGAAGCAGACAAACGTTGTACCATTCCCGTTGACGGTGAGGGGGACGAGATCGGCGGCAGATAAAGCTTGTTCGCCAATCAGCTACGAATTCACCGAAGACGAGCTTGCTGCGCTGTGCCGATGGTTTTCGGCGATGAAATACGCCTTTCCGGGGACCGAAGGCGTAATGATGGTCAATCATCAGGAGGCGTACTCCGCGGTCGGGCTCTACAACCGGGCAGGGGGCGCGCCGAATTGTCTGGTTGCCAAACATCAGGCGGGCGGCTCGTCGCGGTTCTTCTGGTCGACCGAGTTCGACCCGCCGCGTCCGATCAACGATTTATCGGAGATCACGGACGCCCATATCCGCGCCATTCGCCCGCCGCGCAATGAAAAGGGCTGGCTCGACCCCAACGGGTGGATGGGCGTCTATGCATCGCGGGTGATCGCAACGCAGTTTCAACGCGTTTAGCTCTTATCGCATCCTGTCCCGATTCAGCCTTTGGAAAGAGGAGGACGATCCACGGCAGTGATCGGCAGCGAGGCTTGCCCTTATCCTCGTATCGGTAGAATACTATACCGGGTATAGAAACCGTACCGCGTCGATGAAGTCTGCCGTACTGCTTATTTGCCTCAGCGGCACCGCACTCGTCGGGTGTGCATACTTGCCGACCTCCGGTCCGACCGCCGGCGAGGTGGTCGACCGGGGGGTGCAGGAAAATCAGATTCGTTACGACGTCGTCGACGTCGATTCCGGCGTCGTCGCCGCCCTGTTGGCACAGCCGGCGGACAGCTTTCGAACCCGCTTCGGGAAATATGGCAAACCAGAAGCACCGAAGATCGGGATCGGCGATACCCTCTCGGTTTCCATCTGGGAAGCCGCGGGCGGAGGCCTGTTCGGGACCTCGCCGACCGACCACGTCTCGGCCGGCTCGCGAAACGTGATCATCCCCGAACAGGTCGTCGGCCGGGACGGTGGAATCAGCGTGCCGTTTGCCGGGCGGGTTCCGGTGGCAGGACGGACGACCGTCGAAGTCCAGCACGAAATCGAGCGGCGCCTCGCCGAAAAGGCCATCGAGCCGCAGGTCATTGTAACGATTGCGAAGAGCGTGACCTACGCTGCGACCGTATCGGGCGAGGTGGTCAACGGCGCGCTGGTGCCGCTGTCGGTCAATGGCGATCGCATGCTCGATCTGATTGCCCTCGCCGGAGGGGCAAAAGCAGCTGTTTATGACACCTTCGTACGGCTTTCCCGAAACGGCGTCACGGTAACGATGCCGATGGAACGGCTCGTGTCGAACCCGGCTGAGAACATCTACGCACAGCCCGGCGATGTGTTGACCCTGGTTCGTGTGCCGCAGACCTATTCGGTGCTCGGGGCGACCGGCCAGAACGCCCAAATCACCTTCAATGCCGAGCGGATCACCTTGGTCGAAGCGCTCGCCAAAGCCGGTGGCCTGCAAGATCTGCGCTCGGATCCGACGGGGGTATTTCTTTTCCGCTTCGAACCGCCGGCCGTCGTCGCTGCACTCAACGCCCCCCAGTTGGCCACCGGTCCTGATCGGACCTCGCCGGTCGTTTATCGCCTCGATATGAGCGATGCGAACTCTTATTTCCTTGCCCAGCGGTTTCCCGTCGAAGACAAGGACATCATCTACGTCGCCAACGCCCGGTTAAACGAGCTGCAGAAATTCTTCACGCTGTTGAATACCCTGACCGGACCTGTCATCACCGGCATCGTCGTCAAGAACGCAGCACCGTAGCGGCCGATTTCGGCTTATAAAGCCGTCGGGTAAATCCGTCGGGACGCGGACCCGCTTTTGAAAAGGACGCCATGCCGAGGGTGCAGAGTTTGTCCAGCGACGACCTGATTGTCGTTACCGGAGGCGCCGGCTTTATCGGCTCCCATATCGTTCGCCACCTGGCCGAGGCCGGTTCGCGCGTCGTGATCTCGGATCGCTTCGGATCCGGTGACAAGTGGCGCAACATCGCCTCGGCTCGGCTTTATGACCTCGTCCGGCCCGACATGCTGTTCGAGTGGCTCGAGCGTCATAGCGGCAAAGTAGCGGCCATCGTGCACATGGCAGCAATATCCTCGACGACCGAACCCGATATCGACCGGTTCGTTGCCAACAACATTCGCCTTACGCTCGACCTTTGGGAGTGGTGCACGGCCAATGCGACCCGCTTTATCTACGCTTCTTCCGCTGCGACCTATGGCGATGGCAGTGCTGGCTTCAGCGACGACCAGAGCCCCGCGGCATTGGCTGCACTGCGCCCACTCAATGCCTATGGCTGGAGCAAGCATGTCGTGGATCGGCGGGTGGCCGAGGACGCGCTGCTCGGACGGCCTAGTCCCCCGCAATGGGCCGGGCTCAAATTCTTCAATGTGTACGGCCCGAACGAGACGCATAAGGGCGACATGCAATCCCTTGTCGCTAAGTTTTGCCCGATCATCAGGGCCGGCGACCCGGTGACCCTTTTTAGGTCGCACAATCCCGCCTATCGAGATGGCGGGCAGTTGCGGGATTTTGTCTATGTAAAGGACTGCGTCGCGACGGTCGGCTGGCTACTGCAGAACCCGAAGATCACGGGTCTGTTCAATGTCGGTACGGGTGCCGCGCGGAGTTTTCTCGACCTCGTCGATGCGGTCGGCGCGGCGGTCGGACGTCCGCGGGAGGTCCGTTTCGTCGACACCCCCGCCGAGTTGCGCGACAAGTACCAGTACTTCACGCAGGCCGACATCACAAAGCTCCGCGCCGCCGGATTCGACCAGCCGTTTCACTCTCTGGAGGAGGGCGTTCGAGATTTCGTTCAATCCTTGCGGGGTCCGGCGTGATCCTGTTCGACTTGTCACGTCTGGTCTCGCGCGCCGGACGAGAGACGCCGACGGGGATCGACCGCGTCGAGCTCGCGTATGCCGAGCATCTGGTGGCCGGCCGCAACCCTTTGTCCTTTACGATTATGACGCCCTTGGGTGGTTTCGGCATGTTGCCGGAGGCGATTGCCAAGGAATACCTCCAGGTGCTCGCCGGGACATGGCGGGAGGCAGGCTTGTCGCGGCCGATCTGGCGGGTGAAGCGCCTGGCGCAAACGCTCCGCGCCGCCGCCCTTTGGCGCGGAGAACGCACCCTGCGCCAGCAATGCCGTTCCGGAACCGGCCGCGCAGTCTATATGCTAGTCTCGCATCACCATCTCGAAAAGCGCCGGGCCATCGCCCGTTTGAAGCGGCAGGTAGGGGCGTGCTTTGTTTGCCTCATTCATGATCTGATCCCGATCGAATTCCCCGAATACGCGCTCCCCGGCCAAAACGACAAGCACCGCAGGCGGATCGAGACCGCCGCGGCGCTGGCCGACGCAGTCATCGTCAACTCGACCGTCACACGGGAAGGATTTGCGCCATACCTGGCGCGTGCCGGCCGAGCCCCGCCCGTCGTGGTCGTACCATTCGGGGTAAATTTAACGGTCGGAATTCAGGCCGAGCCGCCACCCGTGAAGCCGCCCTATTTCGTGTGCATAGGGACCATCGAGGCGCGCAAGAACCACCTGCTGCTGCTCAATCTATGGCGCCAATTGACGGAAGAGCTGGGCGATGCCGCCCCCCATCTCGTCCTGATCGGGCAGCGCGGCTGGGAAACCGAAAACGCGATCGACATGCTCGAACGCTGCCCGGCCCTGCGCGGCGTCGTCTTCGAACGCACCAACGTGCCGGATGACGAGGCGGCGCGACTCATCCAGGGCGCCCGTGCATTGCTGCTGCCATCCTTTGCCGAAGGGTTCGGGTTTCCGCTGGTCGAGGCGCTGGCTCTCGGGGTTCCCGTCCTGTGTAGCAATCTCGCCGCGTTCCGCGAGAACGGCGGGGACGTGCCGGAGTACCTCGATCCGCTCGACGGGCTCGGTTGGCGCAGTGCCGTGATTGATTACGCGCTGCCGGCGTCGCCGCGACGCGCCGCCCAGCTCCTTCGCCTTTCGGGCTGGAGGGCGCCGAGCTGGCAAGATCATTTCGCGGTGGTCGATGCGCTGATTGCCGAGACCCGATTGATTGGCCAATATGAGACCGAAAGTCCGCCGGCCCCAGAGCTGGGGGGCCGCCGCGAGCCCCGGTTTAACGCTCGGCAGACTGCGAACATGCGCTGATTGTTCTCGGGAGGGAGACAAATGGCCGAAACACCGCGTCTCAATGCCGTAATCGCCGCGTTGGAGCAGGGCAAACCTGCCTTCGTCAGTTTTTGTGCCGCGGAAATCGGAGTGGCGCAGGCGATGAATACTGCGCCATACGATGGCGTGGTGTTTGAAATGGAGCATCGTCCCTATGACATCCGCGCCTTGCGCGACTGCTTGCAATACATGCTCGACCGCCGGCAGATCCTGCAAAGAGGGACATTGGCTCCGGCGGTGACGCCGTTTGTGCGCATCCCGCCCAATGGCGGCGAGGGAAGCCAGTGGGTCGCCAAGCAGGTCTTGGACCAGGGCGTGTACGGCATTGTGTGGCCGCATGTCAGCACCGTCGACGAAGCGCGCAACGCGGTCACCGCCTGCCGTTATCCGCGGCCCCGCTCGGCGCAATATTTCGAGCCGGCGGGCCAGCGCGGCGATGCGCCCGCGGCGGCGGCGCGCTATTGGGGGCTGTCGCAGCAGGAATATTATGCCCGCGCCGATGTCTGGCCGCTCAACCCGAAGGGCGAAATCCTGGTCGCCATCATGTGCGAAGAAGTGCGCGCGATCAAAAATTTGCCAAAGATGCTCGATGAGGTTCCGGGGATCGGGGTCGTGATCATCGGCGAGGGCGATCTGTCGCAGGATCTCGGCTTCCCGCGGCAATATGACCATCCGGCTGTGGCTGCGGCAATGGACGAGATTTTGGCGATCTGCAAACAACATAACGTTCCTTGCGGGCACCCGCATGTCGACAGCAAGAACGTCGAAGCCTTACTGGAGAAGGGCTTCCGCTATCTGATGCCGGCGCCGGTCTATTCCTACGCCGCTCTGGAGCTCGGCCGCAAAGCCAGTGGCCGCAGCTGATGGGTCATCTAGCGAGAGTGCCGCCGTCGACCCAGAGCTCGGCGCCCGTAATGTAAGAGGCTTCGTCGGACGCCAGGAACAAGACGGCATTGGCGACCTCCTCGGCGCGGCCGGCGCGCCGCATCGGTATCTGCTGCAGCATCTTGGCGCGGATTTCGGGGTCGGCGGTGCGCCCTGACGAGCGCATCGGTGGCATCAGGCCGGGATGCACCGAATTGACGCGGATGTTGTCGGCGCCGTGCTGCACCGCCGCCGCCTTGGTCAGGGTGCGGACCGCGCCTTTCGAGGCGTTGTAGGCGACGTGGATGCCCTGCTGGCCGGTGATGCCGGAAATCGACGAGATGTTGACAATTGAGCCGCCGCCGGCCGCCTTCATCAGCGGGATCGCGAATTTCATGCCGAGAAAGACGCCGCGCGCATTGACCGACATCAGCCGGTCCCAGGTCGCAGTGTCGAACAGATCCTCGACCGCGCTGCCGGAGAGGCCGGCATCGTTGACGAGAATATCGAGCTTGCCGAACTCGGCAATCGTCGCATCGACCACCGCCTTCCACTCCGCTTCGCCGGTCACGTCGAGATGGCGGAAGATCGCTGCGCCGTTGGCTTGCGTAATCTCGCCAACGACCTTTTTGCCCTCCTCGTCGAGCACATCGGCAACGACGACCTTCGCCCCTTCGCGAGCAAAAATCCGCGCCATGCTGGCGCCCATGCCGGAGGCTCCTCCGGTAATCAGCGCAACCTTGTCTTCCAGCCTCATTCGTTTCCTCCAGTCACACCACAGCTCGGGCCGAGCGTCCTCTTATTCCCTCCCCCGCGCGCGGGGGAGGGTTAGGGTGGGGGCTAGACCACGGCGATTTGCCCCCGCAACTCCCCGGTGAACAAGCTTTTCGGGATCATCGCGTGCACGCCGCGCACGATGTCGACGACTTGGGTCACCCGGAAGCTGACCGCGATGCTGCACAAGGCGTAGGCGTCGAGCGGCGTCAGTTTTGCGCGGGTCGAGAGAAACTCGATGGCATTGCGCGCCGCCAAGGCCATCGCCGTATTGAGATCCTTGTCGAGACCCACGGTGATCCAATGGGTTGCCGTCTCGGCGACCGGCCACTGAAACTTCTTTTGCTTGTGCAGGAGGACCTGGATCAGCACCTCTTGCATGCGGGTTTCGAGCGCGGTGAGGCTGATTTCGCCGTCGCCTTGCACGGCATGCGAGTCGCCGGTGTAGATCAGTGCGCCGGGCTTCCAGACCGGCAGATATAATGTCGAGCCTTCCGTCAGCTCGCGCAGATCGAGATTGCCGCCATGCGGGCCGGGCGGCACCGAGCTCGTGACCCCTGGGCTGAGCGGCGGGAAAAAGCCGTCAGGCGGCGCTACACCCAATGTTCCCTGAAACGGCGTCAGTGGAATATTGATATCGGGCGCAAACTTGCCCTGCATCGCCGTCAGGTCGAGATCGACGTATTTGATCTGTCCCTGCGCAAAATCCTGCGGCAGCAGCCCGGTGCCCAATGCGGCCGGGTTGTTGAACACCGCACCCCAGGCGGCAGGGCGCAAGCGTTTGTAGCGGATCTCGACAACATCGCCGGGTTCGGCGTCCCTGACCGCAATGGGGCCGATGATCGAATGCGGGCCCCGGCCAGGATTGCTGGTGCGCAATTCTGCGAGCCGGCTGATCGGAACGCCCGGTTCCAACTCGTTCAGAAAATGCGACCAAGTATTCGGAAAGCTGACCCAGTCACCGGAATCGACCGTCAGGATAGGCGGCAATGTTGCATCGAACACGCCGAGCCGCACTGTGTCCTTGTTCGAATCGACGACATGGATGGGGCCACTGACACCCGTGGTCGCCGCGGCCGTATCGCTGGTTGCCGCCGCCTGGGCGAGTCTGCCGAACCAGGGTCCGACCGCGGCGAGCGCGCTCATGAAGCTGCTAGCCCGCAACAATTGTCGCCGCGCCCGCCCGCGTGCGCTCAAAAAACCATCCACCCGCTCCTGCTCCACTTCGTCCATATGCAGCAGCCGGTCTGCCCTTCGTTTATTGAAGGCGCCATCCTTGATGTCCTCGCGGATGACGCCGGTGCCCTTCTCGTCGCCGCAGCCGAACAAGCCGCCGCAATCGTGATGGTGCGCCGGCGTGTTGCGGTGATAATCGTGCTCATGCGCCATGGTTAGTCTCGAGCTCCGGACGCGCGGCTGTCTCTGCCACCCGTCCCGCGAATGATCGCAAAAACCGCGCCGTCCTGCCAACGGCTAAAGCCGAACGACCCGCCCCCGGCGCGCTCTCCGCCGCGCGCAATGGCCGCCAGAGCCCTGGGCAGCACCCGCCGGCTTCGCCGGGTGAGCGGAACGGAGAGGCGGCGACAATAGTTGAGCGCCGAGCGGCCGCAACAGATGAGGCTTGCGGTCGATCAGACCCGACAGCCCCTCCCACCTCAGCAGCCGGGCCGCAAGATCGGGCACGCGCCGCTTGGATTGGGGATCCCGCGTGGCCGGCTGCGCGGGTCGCCGGGCCTCGGCGAAACGCCCGCGCGCGTCGCGCACGCGATACAATGAGGGATCAGGATCAACCAATTGAGATTCCTCGATACCGGGTCCGGAAAACAGGAGATAACAGGAAGGATCGGGCGGATCCGCAAATATTTCCGACATCGGCGGGGCTCCGGGACCAGCGAGACCAGCATGTCGGTTCACTCTATGTTCACTTCAAGGGTGGCAACTCGGCTACCCGCCCGGATCATTCAGTCGGAAAGGAAGATGGACGCAAGCCGGCCCCCGTAAGGTCACCCTTAGGGGGACCGCTAGGTATCCGCCGGGGTCGATACTAAACTCGTATCCTCAATACCCTTGCGCCGGGTCGACCCGGTTGAGGAGCGGACGGCCCTCTTCGAAGCGGCGGATATTATCGAGGATGATCGGGGCGGCGGTCGGAGGGTGGGTTGCGGCGGCGATGTGCGGCGTCACGACGATGCGCGGGTGGTGCCAGAAGGGTTGGCCCCCGGGCAGCGGCTCGTCACGGAAGACATCGAGCACGGCGGCCGAGAGCCGGCCCGACGCCAGGGCCGCGAGCAAATCCTGTTCGACGAGATGGCCGCCACGGGCGGCGTTGATCAATGCCGCCCCTTTCGGCAGCATGGCAAAGGTGCTCGCGCTCAATATTCCCTCCGTCTGGGCGGTCAGCGGCAACAGGCAAACGAGGATCTCGCTTCGGCCCAGCAACGCGGGCAGGCCAGCGCGGCCGGCATAGCCGCGCAGCCCCTCGACGGTTCTTTGCCGCCTTCCCCACAGCGCGACATTGAAACCCAACCCTTGGAGCTTGCGTCCGGCATCCTGCCCCAATGCGCCAAAGCCGAGAATGCCGACGGTGCGCTCGGCCGAGTTCTTTTGATCGAGTTCCAGCCAGATGCCTTTTTCCTGCTGCGTCCGGTAATCAAGGTCCTGCCGATGTAGCCGCAGCACCTGAAGGATGATGTACTCGCTCATCGCATCCGTCATATACGGGTCGACGAGGCGGACGATCGGCACGCCACGCGGCAAATGGGGGTCGCACAAGATGTGGTCGACCCCGGCGCCGAGGGAGAGGATCAGCTTCAGGTTCGGCAGCGACGCCAACAGACCGGGCTCAGGGTGCCAGACGAGCGCGTAATCGATCTCCGCCGGATCGCCGATCTCCGGGCATATCCGCACCTCGAGTTCGGGCATCAGCCGGGCGAGCTGCGGCTTCCAGCGCGCCTCGGAATCGACAGAGGAGCGGAACAGCAATGCCATTGGCAGTACCCTTGCGCGGAAAATCGGGGCAGCGGTCGTGCTGGTGATACCACAATGCCGCGACACGGCCACATTGCGGCCCGGTTTTTCGGCGATGACGGCGGCGCCACCACCGAGGAGGAGAGGCCGATGCGTTCGCTGTGGCGGATACTGGCCCTGCAATGGCTCGAAGGGGACGGCTCGGAAGCGCTGACCGGGGATTCGGCGATCCTCGAGGGTTTGCTTGAGGACGCGCGGCCGATGGCCGTGTTCGATGTTCGGCGGGAGCCGCAGGTGTCCCGCCGCGCAATGATAGTCACGGATCCCGCGCTCCTCTCGGATCCGGAAATCTCTGCGGAAGAGGCTTTGCGCTCGGGGTCGCCTGATCGTTATTCTCGTTGATCCAGATCAAGGCAGGTTCGCCGAATTCGCGAAAACCTTCCGGCACATCGTCCGGCGGCGAGAGAGGCGCTCAGTGAGCTACAAATATCTACTGGTCGTGCTTGATTCCGAGGCGACTGCGCGCAAACGCATCGCTTTTGCCGCCGCACTCGCCGAGCGATTTTCTACGCATCTTATCGGCCTTTACCCATTGCCAACACGGAAGCGCCGCGGCATTTCGGGTATTACGATCCGGCGCTGGGCGGCGCGACGCGCTCGGTGCTGCGCAGCATGACGGTGCCCGTTTTGATGTCGCACTGAGCCGCCCCAATGGTCGTCAGCGGGACCGCTAGCGGCGGAAGGGATGATCCAAAATCGCCCGCTGCTCCGGCGTCAGCGCCTGATAGAGCGCCTGGACGGCCGGTTTCGCCGTCTGCAACGCCTCGAGCCGCGTGGACAGGAACTGCTGCATCCGGTCTAGCCGGTCGAGGACGGTTGTTTCGTCGCGTGACTTCAGCGAAGAGCAGAGCTGGCGCTCCTTCTGCTGCTCGGTCTGGGCGATGCTCTCCACTTTGTCCCACAGCGGGCGCTGCTCGGGGGTCAAGTCGAGCTTCGCCTCGGTATAGGCGCGC
>Ga0070765_100001500_pt1 | contig 14373 bp, 12 predicted proteins | sample HubBroMetageWFT5_FD_71516 | JGI IMG/M metagenome (GOLD analysis project Ga0070765, IMG submission 71516) | Warmed and freeze-thawed soil microbial communities from the Hubbard Brook experimental Forest, New Hampshire - Hubbard Brook CCASE Soil... | ecosystem: Environmental > Terrestrial > Soil... | reverse complement strand
GCCGAACTCAAAGTGGGCGTGCTGGTAGACCGTGTGGTGGCCACTATAGAAGGTGGCGGCGCCAATGTTGAGGCGCTGCTTGTCGGTGATTTCGTCGTGGGTGATGAGATGCGAGGAATAGCAGGTGCGCGCGGCGGCGATCGCAGAATCGAAAGGATGCAGGAAGGCGTTGCGGAGCGTGACGCGGGGCGCGCCCGTTTCCACCAAACCGGCGTCCGGTGCGCCATCGAACATGCGAGATTGTGTAGCCACGTTGGAAGTCGATTCTACACGGAGAGTTGGAAGCGGACAAAAGGATAGAAAGAAAAAGCGGACCGGCCAAGGACCGATCCGCTCAAACTGAAGCGCGTGCCAGGCGAAAAATTACTTTTTGCCGGCAGCGGCAGGGACGTTGGCGTACTTCTTCTGGAAGCGCTCAACGCGGCCCGCAGTATCCACAAGCTTCTGCTTGCCCGTAAAGAACGGGTGGCAGCTTGAGCAGATTTCGACGCGGAGCATATCGCCCTTAATCGTCGAACGTGTCTGGAAGGTGCTCCCGCAAGCGCAGTGGACGGTAACGGGATGGTAGTCAGGATGAATACCGGGTTTCATGGATCTCCAATCTAGTGTGGCCGGTCTGCACGGCTTCCTTTGGGGGGAGCTACAGCCGCGTCGCTAGGTCACAGGCAATCTCTGATTATACGGAAAGAGCGCAAATTTTCAAAATTGGCAGTTGGACTGGCGGTTGGACGGGAGTTGGATCAAGGAGTCGGAACGACGGCTGTTACTTCGTTGGAGTACGGGCTCTCGTCGCCAGCGGGGTCAACCGCGGTGACGGCATAGTGGTAAGTAGTACCGGAAACGACAGTCGAATCTGTGTAGGTGAGATCTGAGATTACAGCGGAAAAAGGCAATAAGCCGGCGCCGTCGTCGCGGTAAACACGATAGCCGGAGACGGAACTGGCGCTCGGACCCCAAGACAGCACGACACTATGCAGAACTGGAACGGGAGAGCCTGAGCCGGGTGAGCCTGGATTGGAGGTCACGCCGGCCCCGGACACAGAAATGCTGGCAGGAGTTGTGAGATTTGAACTGAGGATGGAGATATTCCCGGAGGCTGGACCGCTGGTTTGCGGGCGGAACCAAATCTGAAAAGTGACACTCTGGTTCGGAGTGAGCGAGGAACCCGGCGAAAAACTGGAGTATCCAAAACCAGCGCCCGCCACCGTGATGCCGCTGATCCTGATGTTGATGTCACCGGTGTTCTTGATAGTTACGTTTTGCGTTGCGGTGGACTGCAGTTTGAGATTGCCGAAACTGATCGAGGCCGGCGACACCTGCACGGCAGCAGACGCTTTTTCCGCAACCCCGGCGAGTGAGACGGAGGCCGGTGAGTTCGAGGCAGTGCTGGTGATCTGAACGGAAGCGGAGGCATTTCCGGCAGTAGTGGGTGCGAAAGTGATGGTGTAGTCCAGCGCTTGCGCAGGGAGGACTGCTCGCGGAAAGGCAGGCCCACTGAATGAAAATTGCGCGCTATTAAGGGTCATGGAATTGATGGTGAGCGGAGCGGCGCCGGTGTTGGCGATGTGGAGAGTCTGCGTGGAGGATTGGCCGATCACGATAGTATTAAAGTTGAAACTTGTAGCTGAGAGGGAAATCGAAGGTGCGCTTGTCGATAAACGAGGGGCAACGGTTGCGCAACCGGCAACGGCCAAGGCAATCACCAGCAAGGAAGCAACGACGGCGACGCTTCCGATCGACCGGCAGTTGGAATGGCGCGAGAACACCCCGATTGCGAACCTCCTCAGATTCGGAAATTTCAAGTTACTGTTCGAGGAAGAGTAACCGCAACCTGTCCCGGGTACAGTTGTGGGACAGGTCTTACAGAGGAGAGACCTGTACTAAAGAACAGGCGAGAGGAGTATGAAACGAATTTGAGGTATTTCTTGAGCGAAGGAGGAAACCAGTCATCGGTGTGCGGGAGATGATTCACGTCACAGACGTAAGTTGGGGCCTGCTCCAAATGGGCTGGTCGCAGGTGTGATCAGGAGACGAAATGACAGCCAAAGCGGAAAGAGCCTTCCGCAGTTCGTCGAGACCAAACAGGCCGGAGGTAGACCCGCACAGGCGGAAGAATCGGGACATGAAGAATAGCCAAGATGCTTTCGGGAAGCTCTTCCGGTTGCTCAAACTCCAAAGCAACCCCTCCAAACCCAAGATCAAGAACGCGGGCGCGGCGGCTGCCCTGATCGCCGATGATGGCGTAGGCGTTGGTGCCGGCCATGGAAACACGCTCGGCTTTACGCTGAATCTCGAAGGAAACATCGGCAGTGGGCGCGGGCGCCTGTTCTGCCAGCGCTCCTGCCGCGGCTGACGACGCAGCCACGAAATCGGTTGAGACCTTTTCGGCGGTGCGGCCCGCAGAAATGGAGATAGGTGATTGCGTGGCAGGCTGGATCGCCGGCGGTGGCTCAGCGGCGCGCGAGGAATCCGCGGCCGTCCGCACGTGATTGGCGTGCTTGAAACGGTAAAGCCGCTCGTCGGCAACGCGAATCAACAGATCCGATTGATCGCCATCCTGGGGGAAAGTAGCAACGCCGTGGTCCATGGTAACGATGAAGGCCAGCTGAAGCGGACGGAGGGTTTCCGCAAATACGGTTTCAACACGACGGCTTAGGGCGATTGCCTGCGCCGCATCGGTTTGCGGGAGAAGGAGAGCAAACTCGTCGCCTCCGATGCGGAAGGCGGAGTCAGAGGTGCGAAGCGCTTTCTGAAGAGTGGTTGCAGCGGCGCGAAGAACTTCGTCGCCGCGAGGGTGGCCATACTTATCGTTGACTTCCTTGAAGCGATGAAGATCCATGATGACGATGCCGAGTGGCAGACCATAGCGGCGGGCGCGGTTCAGTTCCTTTTCAAAGGATTCCGCGAAGAGCCGGCGATTGTATAAACCGGTGAGCGGATCCGTGACCGCGTTCAATTGAATTTTTTTCAGTTCGTCGTATTCGATAATGACGGGCACGCGCACGAGACCGGAGGAGGAAAGCACATCCATCAGAACCGTCTTGAAGGACACCGGACGGCCGAGCGTGTCGGTGAGCTCGCGACGGCGCGTCAGGACTTCATCCCAGAGTTGGAGGGACTGGCTCTCGCGCAGTTCCAGTTGAGTTGCGGCGCGAAAGTAGCGCTGGAGAAACTGACCCCGGGCAGAAAGCTCAAGGCCCTCGAGCGTGTCGGCCAATAGCTCGAGATAGGCGTCTTCCAAAGGCAAACGCGGGGCCGCTGGGGCACCGGGGCTGGGCATAACTGGGTTTTTCCCACAATCTGCCTATCCCCGCGGGGCTTGGGGGAAAGCACAGTCCGAGAACCGCATGATTAGGGAGCAAATCAGTTGCCATACCTGTCGGCCCGACAGGTGGACTGAAGCAGGCCTAATTGGCTCTCATTTGGGGCCTATCCTATTACAAAAAGAAAGGATATGCGAGATTTCTTCGGGGAGGAAAAGCCCGCCAAAAAAAAGGGAGACTGCCTAGGGATCCGAACTAGTACTGGAGGCAGGGCTAGTCGAGAGGGCGAAGAAATTCCAGTCCGAAAAGCCGCTGGTCACCCAAAGTCTCCTGGCGGCGAACCTTTGCCTGGATGGGAGGTGTCTCACTAGGAATGAGACTGGACGAAGAAGGGGAGGGCGCGGGAATTGTGAGCAAAACCGCCTGATCTGGCCGAAGCATATGGGTTGATGTGATACAGGCACCAGTGGCGCTGATATTAAGGGTTCGAGTGAGTTCAATGAACTCCGTTCCCGAGGGATCGGAGGCCCGGAGGAAAACGGGGACTTGTAGGCGGATCCGAGGCGAACGGCGTGCCCGTTGCGAATCCACCCGAACTCCCTCCTTCAATTGATCAGTACGCAGGTCCATAGGGTCCGAAGTGTAGTACTCAGGAACTAGTACACCTCCTGCAGGTTGTTTGCCAGTATTCTGAATCGAAAACCTAAATTAACATGCTTTTTTAGATAGAGATAGAGGCGGTCCGAGGGGTATGGCTGAGGCGGGGAGTAAGTTAGGGACTGGATTGAGTAGCCCTTTTCCCAAATTGTGCAAATGGAACGCTTTTACCATTGACAGTCCGGGGAGCGTTTGAAAGGATGAGGTCCACCACGGGAAAATTTTTACCACTCGGGTCAGGAGCCAGCCGGTCTATATGGGAAGTGGTATTACAACATCCACGGGCAAATTTGTGCCAGGTGGAACTAATTTTCCCGCGGAACACGTCCGGGCTCTACTCGATACGGTAGAAAAAGGCGTCGTGGTCGCGAGCCGCGACGGGCGCGTACTGATGGTGAATACGCGCGCGAAAAAATGCCTGGAAGAACACGGCAAGTTCGATCCGCTTTCCCTGAACATCTTTGAAGAACTGCTGAACGTGGAGCCGCGAGAAATCTCGAAGAGAATTGAGAGCGGCGAGCACGAAATTGAAATTGCCGGAAGAAACGGCTTGAAAAGTTTTCACGCACGCGTGCGATGGATTCCGGAATCGGATTGGGTGGCGATTCAATTCGCGAACGAACCCGAATCCGTTGATGGAAATGGCACGCCGCAGCCGACGGTTCAGGAGTTGTTGCAGGAACGCGAAATTACTTACCGGAACCTGCTGGCCGCGTACCTGAAGCTGCAGGAAGTGAACCGCCAGAAAACGGTGTTCCTAGCGTCGGCTGCCCATGAGTTGAAGACCCCGCTGGCGGTGATCAAAGGCTATTACGATCTGCTGTTGACCAATTCGCTGGGAAAGTTGTCGGACAAACAGAAAGACATTCTGGAAGAGTCGAAGGAAAGCTGCGAACGGCTGGTGCGGCTGGTTTCGATGTTCTTGAATTACTCGGCGCTCGAAAGCGGCAAATTAGTGCTGCAGTTGCGGGAAAACGATTTGCGGGACTGCCTTGTGGAGATGACCGGACGTTGGTCCGAGGCGTTTCAGAGAAAGGGCGTGAAACTCGAAAGCCACATCGATCCGTCGATTCCGACATTCAAGTTCGACTACCAGAAGGTGCAGCAAGCCGCGGCGAACCTGCTGGACAACGCCCTGAAACACACGCCGAATGGCGGAACGGTAATCTTGCGGGCCAAGCCTCATTTTTGGGAGCGCCGCGTGGCCGAAATGGCGCCGGTGGAAGAACGCCGCCGGTTCCGGTTGCCGCGGCCGAACAGCGTGGAAGTAAGCGTGACGGATTCAGGGACCGGCATTGCGCCGGAACATCACCAAGAAATTTTTGAAGATTTCGTGCGTGTGGACCGGAATACGTCCGGGATGGGCCTGGGTCTGGCGATCGCGAAGCGGTTGATTCAGGCGCACCGGGGAAAGATTTGGGTCGAGAGCGAATCACAACGAGGAAGCACGTTCGCGTTTTTGTTGCCGATGGATCAAACCTGAGAATTGAGTTGGAGCGGGAAAGAGGGGAAGAGACATGCAGCTGAAAGAGAAAATTCTGGTTGTAGACGATGAGCCGAGCATCCGGAAGTATCTTCAAACACTTCTCGAAGTCGAAGGGTTTGACGTGGAAGCGGTCAGCAGCGGGAAGGACGCGATTCAACGCGTCAGTGGTGGCGACCGCCCGGACTTCATCATTCTGGATGTGCTGATGCCTGAAATGGGAGGACTCGAAACGCTGCAGGAACTGATGCAACTAGACCGGAGCCTCAACGTGATTATGTTGTCCTGCTCGAATGAAGTAGGCACGGTAGTGGAAGCGATCCGGCTTGGCGCGCATGACTATCTGACGAAACCGTTTGAAAAGACGGAGTTGGAAGCGGCGATGTTGAAGTCGCGACAGAAGAAGCAGTTGACGCAGGAGAACAAGGCACTACGCGACTACTGTGACCAGGTGACTGAGGATTTGAGTTTTCTCGCGGCCAGCCCGCAAATGGTACGCATACGGCAACAGATTCTGCAAATAGCTCCCGTTGACGTGCCGGTTTTTGTGTGTGGAGAAAGCGGCGTCGGCAAGGAAGTTGTGGCGCGGATGATCCACCTCCGGTCGAAACGGAGGAATCAAGCGTTCATCAAAGTCAACTGCGCGGCGCTGCCGGGCGAATTGCTGGAATCGGAACTCTTCGGATTTGAGCAGGGCGCGTTTACGGGTGCGGTGAGAGCGAAGCCCGGAAAGTTTGAGCTGGCCAACAAGGGCACAATTTTCCTGGATGAAATCGCCGAGATGTCAGTGCACCTGCAAGCCAAGCTGCTGCACGTATTGCAGGACCATCAGTACTCGCGGCTCGGCGGCAGGCACCTCGTAGAGACCGATGTGCGCGTTCTTGCGGCGACGAACGTGGATGTTCATGAGGCGATGAAGACCGGAAAGTTTCGCGAGGATTTGTATTACAGACTGAATGTGCTTTCCATCAATGTGCCGCCGTTGAGGGAGAGGACTTCGGAAATTCCCCTCCTGTTCAAGCACTTCCTGGAGAAGTACAGCGAGAAATTCGGGAAAACGCTGCAACAGCCGTCGAAACACCTGCTTGATGCAGCGCTCAATTACCCGTGGCCGGGAAATCTGCGTGAACTTGAGAATTTCGTGAAGCGGTACGTAATTCTGGAAGATGACGAAGGCAGTCTGCGCGAACTGATTGAGATGTCCGCGACGCGGCAGAGAACCTCGCCGCGCGAGGAAGCCCCAGTGGCCCGGGAGCAAGGATTGAAAGCTCTTGTTCGCGGCTTGAAAGACGAAGCGGAGATGGAAGCGATCGCCGATGCCCTGGAAAAGACCCGGTGGTGCCGCAAGGATGCCGCAAAGATGCTGGGGATCAGCTATAAGGCGCTGCTGTACAAGATGCGGCAGTTCAATCTGGACACACCCCGCACTCGGCGGAGCTCCGTTGCCAAGCCTGAGGAAAATACGCCTGCTGCTGTGGGTGCAAAACAGGAAAGATAGCGGGGTCTAGTACGGGGTTGGCGGCAAACGGCACTCTCTTGAAAAAGAAAACTTGCGAGTTCGTTATGGGCAAGGTATCTTGCGCAGCGAAACTACCACCTGGTTGCAAACGCCAAGAGTTGAACTGGAATTTAAGTCCGGATGCCGTCTATCTGGAGTGCTCCTGGCGTGCGGAGATATTCAAGTACGAACTGTGAGGAGTTTAGCCCAGCGGAGCCAAACTTGGGTTCGTTGGGGGCGGATGAGTTTGATCTGAATCTGAGCCCCTAGAATTGCTGTATTCCGGGGACTGAATGCAATTTCAAACTGCAGATGGCTCGCGAAGCCTCGGACGGAGTTGAGGATGTCCTTAATGACTGAGCGCCGGCTGGCCCGGCGTTACGATCTCACGCTGCCGGTGAGCATACGATTCTCGGCGGAGAAGTTGGTCGTGCGTAAGGAAGGGAAGACCCGGGACATTTCCACCAGAGGACTGTATTTCGTGATCGAGCGCGATCTGGAAGCGGGCAGCGCGTTGGATCTTACTCTCACGCTTCCTGGCGAAATCACCCACGGATCCGATGTGTTCGTGCGAGCCCAGGGAAAGGTTGTGCGCGTGGAACGGCGACTGGAGGACGGAGAGGAGCGCATGGGCGTAGCAGCCGTGATTGAACGGTACGACATCGTGCGTGGAGACGGAGTGCGAGCCTAGAAGAATGGTAGCGAGCGAAGATCCATTCACCCGAGCGAAGGCTCATTTTTCCATTGCAATCAAGTATCGGCGAGTCTAGCATGTGGACAAATCCTGTCCCCCGGAGGGTCCAATGAAAGTTGCGGATCTAATCGGGTCCCGCAAGGAAGTGTTTTCTATCCCGGAATCCAAGAGCGTCCTGGACGCAGCGAAGTACCTGCGAGAGAAACAGGTGCGCTCGGCTGGAGTTGTGGATTCCGGCGGAAAATTGATTGGAGTGGTGTCCCAGAGCGACATTTCCGACAAAGTGGCGGCGGAGAACAAGTGTCCGGCATGGTCAAACGTCACGGAAATCATGACCCGGGAACTGGTGACGGTGACTCCGGAAGTGACTTTCGACGACTGCCTGCGATTGATGGAACAGAATGGGGTGTACCACTTGTTGATTCTCGGTGAGGGGCACAAATACTTGGGGATGTTGTCGGTGAGCGACCTCCTGAAGGTGATGGCTTCCAATGAAAAGGCCAGAGCGGACATGCTGGAGTCATACGTCTTCCCGAATCGCTAGAACCAGATGAGGAACCTAGCCACCGAGAATCAGAAAACACCGAGAAGTTCCCGAAGAGAGAACAATCCTTCCTCGTACAGTGATTAGATTTTCCCGCCATCGCCATGAGTGAGCCCAAATCTCCGCTGCCAGGTACCATTACTTATATAGCTTGGATTTTAACAAACCCTTTATTTTGTGCAGCTTGCTGAACGCTTGTGCAACCGTCTGACGTCGGAAGCCTGTGCGTGTTTGGTGGCGGATGTGCAACCACTTCCTGTTGAGTGCATATGCCAAGCGATAGCCCTAACAAGCTTACAGGGATTGAGAGACCCGGCTCCGCTCTTCCGGACCACATCCTCTTCGGCCACTCGCCGACGATGGCAGAGATCGAAACGCGGGCAAGTAGAATCTGCCGGACAAACGTCCCCATTCTCCTTTGTGGGGAGGGTGGAACAGGGAAGGAAGCACTCGCGCGCTGGCTCCATGCACATTCGGATTACGGAACCGGCGAATTCGTGAAGGTGAACTGCGCGGCAATCCCTGCGGCGCTCCTAGAAAGCGAGCTGTTCGGCTATGAAAAGGGGGCCTTCACCGGGGCCAATAATGTGAAACCGGGCCGGGTGGAGCTTGCACACCGGGGAACATTGTTTCTGGATGAAATCGCCGACCTTGATTTCAATCTTCAGAGCAAGTTGCTGCACTTTTTGCAGGACGGCACTTTTTCGAGAATCGGCGACCAGGGCGAGCGAAAAGTTGACGCCCGGCTGATCTGCGCCAGCAACAAGGATTTGGAAGCGGAAACAATGGCCGGCCGGTTCCGGCAAGACCTGTTCTACAGGATCCACGTTTTCCGCTTGAGGATGCCAGCGCTTCGTGAGCGCCGTGAAGATATTCCTGTACTCGCCGAGTATTTCCGCAAGCAGTTTGAGAAACAGTTTGAGATGAAGGCAGAGGCGTTTCCGCCAGAAATGCTGGAGTATCTTAAGAATCTTGCATGGGCAGGCAACATTCGGGAATTGTCCAATGGAGTCGCGCGTTACGTGCTGCTTGGGCCCGAGGCAGTGATCCACCAGGAAATTCCAACGCGGCGAGAGAAGAGGGTTGTTAAAGAGGCAGGGAACGGCGAGGCCCAGGTCACGCTCAAGAGCCTTTCCAAAGACGCTATCCGGGAGATGGAAAAGAATGTAATCCTGGAAACGCTGCGAGCGAACCAGTGGAATCGGCGGAAAACCGCACAGGCGCTGAAGATCAGTTACCGGGCCTTGATTTATAAGATCCAGGACGCCGGCCTGGTCTCCCGCCGGGCGTCCATTCAACGAGCTCAAACTGAGGGGCCGATCGGCTTCGGCCGGAATTAACCCCAGTTCCTTCCGAGATACTCTTCAAATTGCCCTCCCGCGGAGAGATTGCTGCAAATTTTCCCAACGAACTAAGGTACGAAATCAAAGGATGTAAGCGTGCGGACGTTCTCGGCGGCCGGCCGCATATTTTACTCAGGTAATGAATGTATTAAATTCCAAATCGTAGGCTTCCTCTGGCCATAAGCAAGAGTGTGCAAGGAATTTTAGGATAAAACTTCCGCCACTTTCGCCCTCCAAGCTATTAAATAAAAATGAGTTAGGCATCTTCCCTGGGAACTTAGAATTTTCCAAGATTGCAGGCCTGCTGGCTGAATGACCTTCTTTGACCCGAAGGGCAGGTTGAGAATTGCCTCGGGGACAGTGTAATTGGCTGTCCCGAAATTGTTCCTCCCGCCAGTAGTCGTACATGACCAGTACCGGTACCCTCGCTGTGATGAAGCTCGCGGAGGGTACGACAATGAGAATCGGGGGAGCTGCTGACGCCAAGGAAATGGGGACACGGCAGCGACCTGCAAGCCCGCGCCAAGGGCTTGATTCGATCCTAGTGTTCGCAGCGCTGCTGTGCACAGGAATTCTTAGCGGATGCGCCGGTATCGTGAGCGGCAGCAAGGCCACAACTGGGGTGGCTGCCTTTCAAGTCAGCCCCGCAAGCGTGAACTTCGGCAAGGTCGGAGTCGGAAAACAGACCACACAGACCATCGCCCTTACAAATACCGGCTCCATGCCCGTTTCGATAACCCAGGCGACAATCTCCAACCCGGCGTTCAGCTTGACTGGCGTCACGCTCCCGATGACCGTGGCCACCGGGCAATCCGGAAATGTTACCGTTGCCGTGACGCCGCCGACGGCGGGAACTTTGACCGGGACAATTACCGTCCAAGGCAGCGGTGGAGCCGCGCCGGCGGTGGTAAATCTTTCCGCTACGGCGGTCGCCCCCGCACCGCAGATTTCCGTGAGCAGCAATTCGGTTCAATTCGGGACAATCGGCGTTGGGGCCACGGGGAATATGAATCTGTTGATATCGAACACCGGGAGTGCGGACCTGACAATCTCCGTGATTTCCGTGACCGGAGCCCAATTTGGGGTGAGCGGAATTACCACTCCAAAGATAATCAGCGCTGGCCAATCCGCGCCGGTGGGCTTGTCGTTTCAGCCAACGGTTGGAGGGGCGACGTCTGGGACCTTATCCATAACGAGCAACGATCCGTCAAATCCGACAATGAGCGTTGCGTTGACCGGGACTGGCTCAACAGCTCCGTTCGGGCAATTGCAAGCGAATCCGACTTCAGTGAGTTTTGGCAGCCTCAGCACCGGCGGCACCGCGACGCAGCAGGTCACGTTGAGCAACACCGGAACGTCGGCCGTCCAAATCTCGAGCATCGCGGCAAGCGGGGCTGGGTTTAGCGTGAACGGGATAACTGCCCCTTTTACATTGAATGCCGCCACCTCGGCGATCCTCAACGTGGTGTTCGCACCGACAACTGGGGGCAGCGCGTCGGGGAGCGTAACGATTACGAGTAACGCGACCAACTCGACGCTGACTGTTTCCCTCACGGGTTCGGCAGCGCAGCCGGGATTGAGCATCACGCCGGCGAGTTTCACCTTTGGAAGCGTGGCAGACGGGCAAACGAAATCGCAAAACTTCACTTTGACCAACACGGGCGCTTCCTCGCTGACAATCTCTCAATTGACCGTGAGCGGAGCGGGTTACAGCATCAGCGGTCTGACAACCCCAAGCACGATCGCCGCCGGGGCAAGCGTGACATTCAGCGCCGTGTTCGCGCCGACCACAGCGGGAAGTCTGCCGGGAACCATCACGATTACCAGCAACGCGGCAGGCTCTCCCTCGACGGTCGCGCTTAGCGGAACAGGCGTTGCAGGGACGGTGGCACTGTCCGCGAATCCGACCAGCTTGGCCTTTGGCAGCGTCAACGCAGGGACAATCAGTTCCAAGAGCGTTACTCTCACGAACAGTGGAGTCGCGAACGTGACGATTACGCAAGTGACGGTGAGCGCAAAAGACGTTACCGCCAGCGGTGTAACGACTCCAGTAACTCTGACGCCAGGGCAAAGCCAGACGATGAATGTGGCGTTTAAACCGACGGCAGCGGAAACGGTTTCCGGAAATATCACGGTAACGAACTCACTGGGAACAAACACGGTCGTCGCCGTCAGCGGAACTGGCCTCCAGGCTGCAATCAGCCTAACGCCTTCGAGCGCCAATTTCGGAAGCGTGACGGTGGGCGCGGCGAACTCCCAGACGATCCAGGTGACCAATACCGGGAATGCCGTTCTGACCATTACCCAGGCGAACGTCACAGGGACTGGATTCAGCACAACTGGCTTGACCCTGCCGCTTTCGATCAATCCGGGGCTATCGAGCACATTTAACGCGCAGTATCAGCCGGCGGCCGCTGGTGCGGCGAGCGGAAGCATCGCGATTGTGAGTAATGCCGCCACTTCGCCGAACGTGGTTGCATTGACAGGAACTGGCGTGGTTGCGACTCAGATCCTTTCGCTCAGCACGAACACCGTAAGCTTCGGAAACGTGAATACGGGAACAAGTTCGACGCAAACGGTGACCGTGACGAACACCGGCAACTCCAATGTGCAAGTTTCCCAAATTGCAGCGAGCGGAGCTGGGTACTCGTTGAGCGGGGTTAGCGTGCCGGTGACGCTGACGCCTTCGCAAAAACTGACTATCAGTGTCATCTTCACTCCGACAGGTGCCGGCAGTGTGAGCGGAAGCGTCACTATAACAAGCAATGCCACGGGTTCACCGGCCACGATTACGCTTTCCGGCAGCGGGGTAGTACCTACGCCGCATACCGTCAGCCTGTCGTGGACAGCCAGCACGTCCACGGTCTCCGGCTACAACGTGTACCGGAGCACTACAAGCGGTTCGGGCTATGCGAAACTAACTGGGAGCCTGGTCTCGGTGGTGAACTATACCGATCCGAGTGTTGTCAACGGGACGACTTATTACTATGTGACAACCGCTGTGGATGGCAGCGGAAACGAAAGCACTTACTCCAATGAGGCCGTTGCGGTTATTCCGTAACAGGTCCAATGAACACTGGCAGCTAAGAAGCCCTTTCATCCAGGTCCGGCGAGTGCACGGAGTTCCTGTGAAGCTTCGCGTAAATCCACACCAGCACTTGAGCAAGCAGGGCACCGGTCGAATCGATCAGGACATCGCGAAATCTGGCCTCGCGCATTGGTACAAAAGACTGATGCCATTCGTCGAGACCAGCGTAGCTCACGGCAATTATTAGCGTAGTGAGGGCCCACTGCCATCGCCAGCCGTAGCGCTCGCCTCGAACCCCGTGGAACACAGCGGTGCTGAATACACCAAATTCAGTGATATGGGCCAATTTTCGAATTCCGGTGTGCATCAAGTTGAGAACGTGCGGGCTTGCGGCCGGAAAGATGTGTCGCAGGAATGGAATGATGAATCTGGAAGTCTCTTCACTGCTGAAGTAGTGAGTGGAGAAGACAGAAATGAGCACAGCCACGCAAACGGCTGGTATCCAGTATTTGAGGCGCTTTCCCATATAGAATTTTCGACTGGGGGAAAGAACAATCCCTAGTGAGGTTTTCCTTTCCGGCGTAGATTCCCGAGATAAGCATCCAAGGCTTCTTGCCAACCGCGCATGGCGATGCCGTGGGAAGCTAAGGCTTTTGGAGATAAAACAGAATAAGCGGGGCGCCTCGCGGGACGGCCGGCCTCGGCGGATGTGATCGGGGAAATGAGGGTGCTCCGGCCCGACCTTCGCAGAGTTTCCTTTGCAAATTCGAACCAGGAACATGTTCCGGAATTTGTAATGTTCAGGATGCCGTGCGCATCTGAACGGACCAGATCGCGAATGGCAGTTGCGAGATCCTTCGTGTACGTTGGGGAGCCGGTCTGGTCGGCGACAACTTTCAGCTCCGGCTGGGAATCCGCCGCAAGCAGAATTTTCTCCGGGAAACTGACCCGGGCCGCGCCAAAAAGCCACGACGTCCGGGCAATTAGCCAACGACCGGCTTGTTCCTGGACCGCTTTTTCTCCGGCGGCTTTGGAGGCGCCGTAGACGTTTAAGGGACTGACAGCGTCTTCTGGTTCGTAGGGGCGAGTCGCTGTACCGTCAAAAACGTAGTCCGTGCTCAAATAACAGAGTTTCGCGCCGAGTTCACGCGCCACGACAGATACATTTTTGATGCCACCGCGATTCACGGCGAACGCTAAGTCGGGGTTACGTTCGCTGCCGTCAACGTCCGTGTAGCCGGCGGCCAGGATAATCCAGTCGGGATGCTCGCTGGCCACCAACTGCCGAACTTGTTCGAACTCACGTATGTCGGCATCGCTTGAAGTTGCGGAGATGACTACGTCTCCTGTCCAGTCCGCGACGAGATCACTTCCAAGTAAGCCATTGGAGCCGATAATTAGAATTCGCATGAGTTCATTAGTTCAGCGATAACCCAAGGGCTGAGAAACGCGGGAAATCTGGAGGAGCCGCCGCGCAATGAGTCAACCTACAGGCCAAAGGTTTCCGAACGGCGGTCATAGTGCCGTTCATAGTAGTTGCGGTATTCGCCTGAACGCGTGTGATCGAGCCACTCGGAATTGGAACTATACCACTCGATGGTTTTGCGTATCCCGTCTTCGAAGCTGACCAGCGGGCTCCAGCCAAGTTCACGCCGAATTTTCGAACTGTCTAGCGCATAGCGGCGATCGTGGCCGGGGCGATCCTGAACATATTGGATGAGCGAATCGGGCTTACCTAGAAATTGCAGGATGGTGCGGACGATTTTCAGATTGGGCTGCGAAACTCCGGAAGACACATTGTAGATGGAACCCGGTTTGGCTTTCTCGAGCGCCAGAGCGATGGCGCGGCAATAGTCTTCCACG
>Ga0070765_100001498_pt1 | contig 14377 bp, 8 predicted proteins | sample HubBroMetageWFT5_FD_71516 | JGI IMG/M metagenome (GOLD analysis project Ga0070765, IMG submission 71516) | Warmed and freeze-thawed soil microbial communities from the Hubbard Brook experimental Forest, New Hampshire - Hubbard Brook CCASE Soil... | ecosystem: Environmental > Terrestrial > Soil... | reverse complement strand
GTCGGTTGAGGTCCAGACGCTGCCATGATTCGCGTCGTTCTCCCCGCGCACCTCCGCGGGCTCGCGCGCATCAGCGGCGAGGTTGAACTCGACCTTCAGCCGCCCGTCACACAGCGCTCCGTCGTCGACGCACTCGAAAGACGCTACCCCGCGCTCACCGGTACGATCCGCGACCACGTCACGCAGGCGCGCCGTCCCTTCCTGCGCTTCTTCGCGTGCGGCGAAGACCTTTCTCATCAGCAACCCGACGCACCGCTCCCCGACGCGGTCATATCGGGAACCGAGCCCCTCCTCATCATCGGCGCAATCGCCGGCGGATGAATTTCGAACTTCTCGCTGCATAACGGTGCAAGCGCCTGATTCACTCTGCGGGTTCAACCGGCTAAGTGCGGCTGCTGCCGCCCCAAAATCACCTCAGAAAATCCCAGGTTCAAGGTCATGGAGTTTTGTAATTCGCGTCTTGAAGCAATCGGCATGGCAGAACCACACTTGCCACGCACCGCCCTGCGTCTCCACTTTCAGGCGGCAGGGCTCGACGGAAGTCGGTTCAATAGATTGTCCGCAGAAACAACACGGGCCCCATGCTACTTTGGCTTCGGTTTCTTTCACGGAGACTCCTGCTAATCACGCGCTTTCCCATTCGCTTCCCGTTGCTCCCAGAGGTCTCCTCTGGCGATTTGTCTTTCCGAAGATATCGAGAGCAGCCAGGAATGCTATCAAGATGCAGCCGGCTTTTACCTTGTCAATCGCCAAACCAGCAGACATCGAAACTAGATTTCGAATCCAGCCAGGGGAAAGTGAGCTGAATCAGCCGGCCACTAGGTTGTTTTCAATAAGTTGAGTCCTAATTCTTGATTTTTCCATGGAGCGGATTGTATGCCGACGAAGTTCGATACATCAAATGGACAAGAGCGCGGGCTCCTAACTCCTGATTAACGCGCTTCCCGGAGAATTCAATTCGCCGGCCTTCATTCGGAGAATTTCTGCAGTTGGCAGTTCCCACAGTTCTTCGTCAGAAAACTTAAACCCCGTCGTTCAGAATTTGCGAAAAACGGCCCTCCGCAACGCGGGCAGCGCCAATTACGCAGACGAAAAGCAGCGAAGATCAGGAGCACCAACCAACACAAATTCACGAAGCCAAACGCAATGCTCATTCTCGATGGGGGCAAAATGACCACAAGAATTATCGCCAGAGGGACATAACCAACCACAACGAACAAAAGTCGATTCCGAAGTTTTCTATATTCCGCCCATTTCCGCCCATACTCGGTGCTCGTCACGCTTCCATGCTATCAAAGCGCTCAAAAGGGATTGCTGCCTATTCTTATTACTGCGATTTGGGGATCAGTGCCTGAGTACCGCGCTTCCCCGAGCAGTAGAACGTTTCTTCAAATCTCCGATGAACCGACCAACCGGGACTTGACCAAAGGGCACTCCAGCGCCTAACACCATCTTCATTTTGGAGAACTCGACATTCTGACCTTTCGCTACCACCCAGCAAAGAAGTCCCATGCTACGACGCGTTTTTCTCCGTGCTATTTCTTCGATCCTGCCTGCTGCTGAGCTTCAACAAATCCTCGGACCACAAATGGAAGCGCAGTCGGCCGCACCGGCCCCCGCGAGTGGAGTTCACGACGGTTTCATGCCCTCGGTGAAACTTGCATCATCCAGATCATCCTCGTAGTTGCCTTCGAGATTCCGAGCGCCGTCCTTTTCGCCGTAATCGCGCTCCGGAAGTCATAACACGTAACCCCCCGCAGCAGCGATGTCATATGCCCTGATGAATTTCCATTCGGGAGCGCCTGACGCCCTTGGGAGAGTCGGCTCGTGAAACATCACTTGACTCGCAGTCCTCGCTGTCGTTCAATATGTTGCGAGGCCATATATGGTAGACACAATCTCACAATCGGATTGGAAACGGGGCAGTGCCGAACTCCTCATCCTCTCGCTCGTCGAGGCTCGCCCGCGCCACGGTTACGAAATCAGCAAACTCATCGAGCAACGCTCTGGCGGCACAGTATCTTTCCACGTGGCCTCGCTTTACCCCATGCTCTACCGCCTGGAACGTCGCGGCTGGCTGCTTGGCCGCTGGGTTGAAAAAAGCGGCCAGCGCCGCCGCCGTTATTATCGGGTCACTCGCCAGGGCCGCAGAGTCCTCGCTTCGCAGCTTCGCGGCTGGCGCGAATTTGTCGCCGGCATCAATCGCATCACGGAGGCAGAAAATGCCTGAATGGAAGCCAGAAATCCTTCGCCGCCTTGCTCCGCTAAAACTTTCCCCCGCGCGCGAAGTGGAAATTGCCGACGAACTCGCGCAGCACCTTGAAGACCGCTACCAGGAACTCCTCGCGATGGATGAGCCGGAAGGCGCCGCTTTCCGCACCGCCACCGACGAGCTGAAGGACGAAGATCTTCTTGCGCATAGTCTCCGCTCTGTCGAGAGAGACTCGTATCGCGAGCCCATCGCCACAGGAAAGGAAAGCAGTAATTTTTTCGCGGGTATCCTTCAGGACGTTCGCTACGCCCTGCGCCTCCTCCGCAAATCCCCTGGCTTCACCATCGTCGCCGTACTCACCCTCGCTCTCGGCATCGGCGCCAACACCGCCATCTTCTCCATCGTGAATGGCGTCCTTCTCGCTCCCTTGCCTTTCCCTCATCCGCAGGAATTGACCATCCTCTTTGAGCGCACCGCCAATATCGAAAAGTCCTCCATCTCCTATCCCAATTTTCTCGATTGGCAACGCACCAATTCCACGTTTGCTTCTATGGCCGCCTATCGCCACGAGGATTTCAACATTACCGGCGGAGGAGAGCCGGAGCGCGTGCGCGGAGGAATGGTCTCGGCTGAGTTTTTCCCCACCCTCGGCGTGAAGCCATTGCTGGGCCGCCTCTTTGTCCACGACGAGGATGGCCTGGGCGCTGCTCCAGTCGCGCTCCTCTCTGAAGGTTTCTGGCAACGGCGGTTTGGTTCTGCCCGCGACATCATCGGAAAGCAAATCATCATGAGCGGCGACGCTTACACCATCGTCGGCGTCATACCCGCCAGCTTCCACTTCCGCGCCTTCAACTTTGGCGGCATAAAAGATGTATACGTTCCCGTCGGCCAGACCAAAGATCCCTTCTTCTATCACCGCGACGCCCACAAGGGCATGGATGCAATCGGGCGATTGAAGCCCGGCGTTTCGCTTGCGGCAGCGCAGGCTGATATGGCTCAGATCACAGGCAATCTGGCCGCGGCTTATCCAAACGCCGACGAGGGCACTGGCGCCGCCGTCATCCCGCTGCGGGATGAACTGGTTCACGATGTACGCCCGTATCTTTGGCTTCTGTTGGGCGCCGTGGGTTTTGTGCTACTTATCGCGTGTGTCAACGTCGGCAATCTTCAACTCGCGCGCTCTACTGGCCGGGCTCACGAATTCGCGATTCGTTGTGCTCTCGGGGCAGACCGCTGGCGCGTGATCCGCCAACTTCTCACGGAAAGCATCGCGCTCGGCCTCGCAGGCGGGGCCATCGGAGCCTGCGTGGCAGCCTGGGGAACACAAGCGGCCATTCGCCTGTTGCCAGAGGCGCTGCCGCGAGCCGAAGATGTCGGCTTGGACGCGCACGTTCTCGTATTCACCTTCGCAGTTTCGATTCTTGCCGGCGTTGTATTTGGACTTGTGCCCGCGCTGAAGATTTCGCGCTTGGGTCTCCACGAAACGCTAAAGGAAAGTGGTCGCGGAGCCAGCGCTGCGCGGCAGCGCGCCCAGAGTGTGTTCGTCGTCTGTGAGATGGCATTGGCGCTTGTCCTTCTCGCGGGTGCGGGCCTGATGATTCGAACCCTGGCCCGCCTCTGGAGCGTTAATCCCGGATTCAATCCGCGCAACGTGCTGGTTTTCGATGTCACGCTCGCGCCCTCCCTGGGCGCAAACGCTGTAACCGCTCGCTCGGCGATTCGTGAATTGAGCCAAAGCTTGCGGGCCATTCCGGGAATACAAGCCACCTCGGTGATTGGCGGCGCAGTACCGATATCCGGCAGCGACAGCGAATTTCCATTCTGGATTGACGGGCAGGCAAAGCCCGCAAACGTAAGCGAGATGAATCAGGCGCTCGCCTATTTCGTTGAGCCGGGCTATCTGAATGCCATGCAAATCCCTTTGCTGCGCGGCCGATTTCTCGTCGACGCGGATGACGAGCATTCTCTCCAGGTCATTGTGATCGACGAGAATTTTGCGCGCGAATACTTTCCCGGCCAGGACCCCATCGGAAGGCGCATTCACCTCGCGACCTTAAACACGGACTCCCAAATCGTTGGCGTTGTCGGACACGTCAAGCAATGGGGGCTCGACTTGGCAGCAGATCGCCATCCGCTGCAGGAACAGATTTACTCTCCTTTCTTGCAAATTCCGGATGCGGCTTGGTCCGGCCCGCCCGAGGCCAGCGTAGTGTTGCGCTCGGCTGGCTCTCCCATCGGGATGGTCGGCGCAGTCCGCGAGGCCATCGTGAAATTGAATAGCCAAAACGTGATGGATGAAGCCGGCACCATGGACGCAATCATCGCGGATTCCCTTGCGGCGCGGCGATTCTCGATGATCCTGCTCGGCATATTCGCCGTGCTGGCGCTTTTGCTCTCGAGCATCGGCATTTATGGCGTGATCTCCTACGTGGTCGGGCAGCGTACTCGTGAGATCGGCATTCGCATGGCCCTTGGCGCGCAGCGCAGCACCGTTTTGTGGCTCATGGTCGGAAAAGGCATGAAGATGGCGATGATCGGCGTTCTTGTCGGGATCCTGGCCGCGGCTGCGCTCACGCGATTTATGTCTCAACTAATCTACGGCGTCAGCGCGGCGGATCCCCTCACGTTCGCTGCTGTGATTATCGTCCTCACCGCCGTTGCATTCGTGGCTTGCTACGTCCCGGCGCGCCGCGCTATGCGCGTCGATCCCATCGTGGCTTTGCGTTCTGAATAGCTCTTTGCAGCTTCGCGGCTGGCGCGAATTTGTCGCCGGCATCAATCGCATCACGGAGGCAGAAAATGCCTGAATGGAAGCCTGAAATCCTTCGCCGCCTTGCTCCGCTAAAACTTTCCCCCCCGCGCGAAGTGGAAATTGCCGACGAGCTCGCGCAGCACCTTGAAGACCGCTACCAGGAACTCCTCGCGACTGGCCAGTCTGAAGAAGTCGCTTTCCGCGCGGCCCTCGATGAACTCGAAGGTGAAGACTTCCTCGCTCGTAATCTGCGCCCTTCCGATAGTGACTTGTATCGCGAGCCCATCGCGCTGGGAATCGGCAATAGCAATTTGTTCGCTGGCATTCTTCAGGATGTTCGCTACGCCTTCCGCATCCTCCGCAAGACGCCGTTAATCACGGGCATCGCACTGCTGTCGCTGGCGCTTGGGATTGGTGCCAACACCGCGATATTCAGCCTGATTGACGCAGTCGTCCTCCGAATGCTGCCGGTACAGAATCCCGAACAACTCGCGCGAATCCTGTTTCGTTCACCGGGGTCTCCTCGTCCCCGCCAAAGCGTCACAAACCCCATCTGGGAGCAGGTCCGCGATCATCAGGATGTGTTTTCCGGTGTGCTTGCGTGGTCGCCGCAAATGTTTGACCTCGCCGAGGGCGGCGAGGTCAACAACATCAACGGCATTTACGCCAGCGGCGATTATTTTACTGTGCTTGGTGTGCGTCCCGCCGCGGGGAGGTTGATGGCCTCCTCCGACGACGTGCGCGGATGCGGCGGCGTCGCGGTGCTCGGTTATGGATTCTGGCAAAGCCGCTACGCGGGCGCGGAGAGCGCCGTGGGCAGCCTCATCCGTTTGAATGGTCACGCGTTTCCGGTTATCGGCGTGGCCCAGCGCGGCTTTTTCGGCACGGACGTTGGCGACAAATTGGACGTGGCCATACCGACTTGCGCGGAGGCGCTTCTCGCCGGCAAGGATTCCTCGCTCGACGTGCGCGATGATTGGTGGCTAACCATGATGGGGCGGCTCAAGCCCGGCGTGACTCTCGAGCAGGCCGATGCACGCATGAAAGTTTTGTCGCCGCCGCTCTTCGGCGGAGTCGTACCGCAGGATTGGCCCGCAAAGTACCAAGCCATTTTCCGGGAATACACGTTTGCCATTTTGCCGGGAGCTACCGGCACCGGCGGCTCCCGTGGCCTGCGGCAGCAGTACAGTCAGCCGCTCGAAATCCTGATGTTTGTCGTCGGCCTCGTTCTGATGATCGCCTGCGCCAACATCGCCAGTCTGCTCCTCGCGCGCTCCGCTGCTCGTCAAAAGGAAATCGCTGTGCGGCTGTCGCTCGGCGCCTCACGGGCCCGCCTCATTCGCCAGGTGCTCACCGAAAGCGTCGTTCTTTCTGGCGCGGGCGCGGTTTTCGGCGTGCTCTTCGCGCGATGGGGCAGTGCGTTGCTCGTTCGCTTCGTCTCCACACAGCAGAGTCAGGTTTTTCTCGATGTCAAAATGGACAGCCGCGTCCTGGCCTTTGCGATTGCCATCACCGTGCTCTGCGGACTCCTCTTTGGAATTTTGCCTGCGCTCCGCTCCACTCGCGTCGATGCGATGTCCGCGATGAAAGCAGGCCAGTCGCAAGCCGCCGGCGGACGCTCTCACTCCTCTGCCGTGCGCTGGATCGTCGCCGCTCAAGTCGCTCTCTCGCTCATTCTCCTCATCGGCACCGGGCTCTTTATCCACACTTTCGCGAATCTCGTCACTCTCGACGCAGGTTTCGACCGCAACAATGTTCTTATGGTCGAAACGAACATTCACAATGCGGGAATCGCCGACCTCGCCCGCGTCCCGTTCTACGCCCAAATGCTTGGCAAGTTGCAAGCGATTCCCGGCGTCGTTTCCGCGAGCCAGTGCTGGATGACGCCTCTTTCCGGCCAACAATGGGATAACAACCTGACGGCGCCAGGGCATCCCCTTTCAACTGGCGTCGATCCAGACACTTTGTTGAACTGGGTGACGCCTGGATATTTCGAGACCATGCGGACGCCACTACTCGAAGGCCGCATGTTTGATGCGCGTGATTCCGCAACTTCCACTCCTGTCGTCATCGTCAATCAATTGCTCGCGCGCCGTTACTTCGGCAGCCAAAGCCCGATCGGTGAGCATCTGGTGGGCGGCAGCGAAGGGATGCTCCGGCAGCCGATGGAAATCATCGGCGTGATGCGGGATGTGAAGTACACCTCGCTGCGCGAGGATTTCCAACCCGAAGCGTATTTTCCGCTGTCCCAAATCCAGAAAAATGTGGCCGAAGACACCACGTTTTTAATACGCACTTCGATGACGCCAGCAGCGCTCATTCCCACCGTGCGCGATACCCTGGCCGGCGTGAACAAACTCGCTTCCTTGCAATTCACCACCCTGAAGCAGCAAGCCGACGACTCCCTGCTGCAGGAGCATTTAATGGCAGTCCTTTCCGGATTTTTCGGCGCCCTCGCGCTCTTGCTGACCTCCATCGGTCTCTACGGCGTCATGGCCTACGTCGTCACGCTGCGCACCCACGAGATCGGCATTCGCATCGCTCTCGGCGCGCGCCAATCCTCCATTCTCCGCCTCGTCATGCGCGATGCCGCCATTGTCCTCGCCGCGGGCACGGCGGCGGGACTCTTAGGCTCCATTTGGATCACCCGCCTGGTTAAGGGCCTGCTGTTTGGATTGACGCCGGACGATCCGTCAACCGTCGCTCTCGCCATCATCGCCCTCGTAGCCGTCGCGCTCCTCGCCTGCTACATTCCCGCGCGCCGCGCCATGCGCGTCGATCCCATCGTCGCACTCCGCCATGAATAACTCTTCGCAGCTTCGCGGCTGGCGCGAATTTGTTGCTGGCATCAATCGCATCGCGGAGGCTGAAAATGCCTGAATGGAAGCCGGAAATTCTCCGGCGCCTCGCTCCGCTAAAACTTTCCCCCGCGAGGGAAGTGGAAATTGCCGACGAGCTCGCGCAGCACCTTGAAGATCGTTTCCAGGAACTCCTCGCGATGGGCGAACCGCAAGACGCCGCTTTCCGCACCGCCCTCGATGAACTCGAAGGTGAAGACTTCCTCGCCCGCAATCTGCGCCCCTCCGATAGTGACTTGTATCGCGAGCCCATCGCGATGGGGAACGGCAGCAGCAATTTGTTCGCTGGCATTCTTCAGGATGTTCGCTACGCCTTCCGCATGTTGCGCAAATCCCCCGGCTTCACCACGGTTGCCGTCCTCACGCTCGCCCTCGGCATCGGCGCCAACACCGCCATCTTCGGTGTGCTGAATGCCGTCCTTTTGAAGATGCTGCCCGTACATGAACCGACGCGTCTCGTGCAGCTGCAGGAGACCTATCAAGGCAACGCTTTCAACTTCTTCTCGTACCCCACGTACCTTCACTTGCGCGACAGCAATCGAGTCTTCTCCAATCTATTCGCTTGGGCCAATCGAACGATGAACGCGGGGTTCGGCGGGCAGGTTGAGCCAGTGGAGGGAACATTCGTCAGTGGAAATTATTTCATCGGGTTAGGCGTGCCGGCGCTCATCGGTCGCACAATTCTGCCTCGCGATGACCGCGCGGAAGCCGCTCCGGTGGTTGTCCTATCGTATGGCGCCTGGCAGAAGCGATTCGGTGGCGACACCAGTGTGATTGGGCGGACGATTACGCTGGAGGGTCTGCCCGCGACTGTAGTAGGTGTCGCCCCGTCCTGGTTCTTCGGCGCAGAGGTGGGCCGCTCGTTTGAATTGGCCGTTCCTGTTTCCCTGCAACCACGCCTGAACCCGGATCGGCCTTTTCTCAGCCGCGTCGATTCACAATGGATGAGGCTTATGGCGCGCCTGGCCGTCGGCGTCTCCGAACAGCAGGCACGGGCGCAGTGCGCGGTATTGTGGCCTCAAATCTTAATGGAAGTCGATCCGAAGCGCATTTATGGTGCCCACAACTTTGGGATGCGGCTCGACCCTGCCAGCACCGGACTCTCGCAATTGCGCGACGAGTACTCCCGCCCGTTATTCGTGCTCCTGGCCATTGCTGGTTTTGTATTGTTGATCGCCTGCGCGAACGTCGCCAACCTTCTCTTAGCGCGCGCTTCCGTCCGGCGGCAGGAAGTCGCCATCCGCCTTGCTCTGGGCGCAAGTCGATGGCGCATAGCGCGGCAGATGTTCACGGAGAGCGTTTTGCTGGCGGCGCTTGGAAGCGCCACAGGACTTGTCTTTGCCGTTTGGGGAGCGCGGGCTCTGGCGGATCTGCTCTCTGTCGGAGGGTTCGACAGAGTCACGCTCGATTTAAGCTTGGACGGGCGAGCGCTGGCCTTCACCGGCGCGGCGGGTCTGCTCACCGCCGCCCTGTTCGGCCTGGTTCCGGCATTCAGGGCGACGGATATGGGACTCGATACTACATTACGAGACGGCGGAAGAGCTTTCGGAGGAAGGCACCGGCGCGTCAATAAATCACTCGTTGCCGCACAGGTGGCGCTCAGCTTGCCGCTGCTTGTCGGTGCGGGGCTCTTTGCTCATAGTCTCCAGAAGCTTCTCGCGATCGATCCGGGGTTCAATCGCGAAGGGGTGCTGCTGGTTCGGATGAATCCCGCGCGCGCTGGTTACAAGGGTGTGGCCCTGGCTGCTTTGTATCAGGGGCTTTTGGAACGGATCGAAGCTGTGCCGGGTGTGCGCTCCGCCAGCTTGTCTACCTATCCTCCATTGACCGGCGGTGGGGGCACGTTCTTCTCAGCGTCGGGTGTCTCGATCGACGGACACCGCGTGCCCGCGAGCGTCATCGGCGATGTTTACCTCAACCAGATCGCGCCTCGCTTCTTCGAAACCCTCGGTACACCTCTCCTGGCGGGTCGCGACTTTGGTGCGCAGGACAACCAGGCAGCGGCACAGGTGGTTATCGTGAGCGAGGCGCTTGCGCAGAAGTTTTTTCAGGATGGTAATGCGGTCGGCCATCAGATTCAGGTGCGCGACGGCGGCGCACCTGCCGAAATTGTCGGCGTCGTAAAAACGATGAAGTATGAAACCCTCCGTGAAACCCCGCACTACATCGTCTTCGAACCCTACGGACAGAGTCTTCAGAACGCCGGATCGGTCAACATCGAGGTGCGCGGTGAGGCGGGTTTAAGCGGCCTGGCCGGCGTGATTCGACGACAAGTCGCCGAAGCTGCGCGGCAAGTTCCCGTCGAGACTCTCACACTCACCGATTGGGTTAACCAATTCTTGATTCAAGACCGGCTTACCGCCGCTCTGGGCAGCGCCTTCGGACTGCTAGCGATGCTCCTGGCCTCAATGGGATTGTACGGCGTGATGGCCTACAGCGTGGCACAACGCACGGGGGAGATCGCCGTGCGAATGGCGCTCGGTGCGAAGGGGGCGAATGTGCTCTGGCTGATCTTGCGCGAGGCCGCCGTGCTCATTCTCGTTGGCATTGCGGCGGGAGTGCCCGTCGCTTTGGCCCTCGGACGCTTTGTGCCGAGTATGCTGTTCGACCTGAGCCCAGAGGATCCGGCAACTGTGGTAGGCGCGGCGGTATTTCTGGCCGGCACCGCGTTGGCGGCGGCTTATCTTCCCGCCCGCCGTGCCATGCGCGTCGATCCCATGGTCGCACTCCGCCATGAATAAATCTTTGCAGCTTCGCGCCCAAACCACTGTTGAAATTCAAGCGCAATTTGAGGTTCCGTACAAATGCGACAATCTGGGTTTCGCATAACCGCAATCGTGATTGTGCGTCCCCCACTCCACTTGTCCATGTCGCGCAGCACTCTTTGCGAGAAAAGCGCCGACAGAACGTCACCCGTTTCCGCTTGTGTTCGCCTCTGCTCGACAATAATAAGCAGTGCAACGAGCGCAACCAGAAGAGCAGTCACGGCAGTCGCGTAAAAGACGATTCTCTTGAAACGATTTCGCTTCATGGTGGCTACTCAGAGAGAGTCGCTCGCAACGGCCCAGCTTAACGCTTGACGCGGGATTGGCGAAGGAACTGCGATTCGTGCGAGGTCCTGATCAACGCGCTACCAGCACAATAGCCGGCCAAAGTTTTCATTTGTCGGGCAATCCACCTTATCGACCAATTGGTGGCTCCATGGAATGCGGTGCAAACAAACAACGGGAATTATTCGTATCTCAGCGCAACCATCGGATCAACATGCATCGCTCGGCGCGCCGGCAGATAGCACGCCACTATGGCAATCGCCACAAAAAGAATCGGCACGCCGATGAACGTCTGCGGATCGTTGGGCGCCACTTGATAGAGTAACGTCGTCAGCGACCGAGTCGCTCCCAACGCCGCAAGGATGCCCACCGCGATTCCTACCATCGCCAGCTTCAATCCACTTCCAAATACCAAGCCCATGACTTGCACGGAACTTGCACCCAGCGCCTTGCGAATTCCGATCTCATGTATCCGTTGTGAAACCAAGTGCGCCATCACTCCATAAATCCCGATCGTTCCCAGAAACATGGCCAGCGCCCCGAAGAAAACCATCAGTTTCGTCACCACGCGGTACCCAGCGTCCACAACATTGATTAGCGTTTCGAGTGGAGCCAAAGAAATTGGCTGGTCGTGATCTACCGACCAGATCGCATCGCGGACTGCTGTGGCCATCATCGTGGGATCAGCGGACGAGCGAACCACGAATGCCAGGGTTGAAGCAGGAAATTGGGCAAGGGGGACGTAGATTTGCCACGAGCCCTGCTCCCGCAGGTGATCTCTCATGACATCCCCTGCTATGCCGACAATTGTGGAGACGGTATGTTGCTCGCCAAATCGAATTTGTCGTCCAACCGGGTCTTCATTCGGCCAATATTCCCGCGCGAAGCTTTGCGAGATAATCGCGACTGGCGAACTTCCTGGCGAGTCCGCAATATTAAAAAAACGCCCTTTGATTAGCCCAATCTGCATCGTCGAAAAATAGTCGGGAGACGCGGCCCACAATGCCGCTCCGGTTCTTTCTCCCGGCTGAGCAACTCTCCCAACCGCCTCCACTTCGACACCCTGGCCGAATCCGCCGAACGGAATGCTGCTGGCCGCTCCCACCGAAACTACTCCCGGCAGCGCACGGAGTCGAACTTCAACGTCTTCACCGAAAGTTCTCCTCTGCGAATCATTCGTGTATTTCGTCCTCGGCAGCGCAAGTTGCGCGGTCATCACGTTTGCCGCGTTGAAACCCGGGCCGGTCCGTACAGAAATGATGAAGCTCTTCACCAACAGCGTGGTAGAGATCAGCACAACAACGGCTAGCGCAATCTCTCCCGCTACAAAGATCTGGCGCAGGCGCGCGCCGCGCTTGCTCCCCGAAGCTTGGCCCGAGGCCTCCTTAAGCGTGCGATTCACGTCGAGCCTTGCATTCTCCAACACCGGCGCGAGGCCGAAGATCACGCCGCACGCCAACGCGATTCCGAGCGTGAACGCCAGCGTCCTGGTGTCCAGGTCAACGTGTCCGTAATTAATCATGTATCCCCGAATGTGGCTCGGTATCCACGACTCGATCAGCTTCATCCCCCAAAAACCAAAAAGAGTCCCTCCGAGCCCCCCAAGGAAAAACAGAAGCACCGATTCCGTCAAAAGTTGCCTGGCCAGCCGCCCCCTCGTCGCGCCCAGAGCTCCACGTACGGCGAACTCCCTCGCGCGGCTCGTCGCGCGAGCCAGCATCAGATTCGCCACGTTCGCGCACGCGATCAAAAGGATCAGCCCTACCACCACGAAGACAATCATCAGTTCCGGCCCGCCCTCTTTCCTGCGGATATCCCAGGTCATGGAGTTGACCAGCCAGGTGAGATTGGCGTTCGTCTGCGGAAACTGATTTTCAAGTCCGAAAAAAAACACCCTTGCTTCCGCTTCAGCTTGCTCTTGCGTCACCCCGGGTTTCAGCCGGCCAAATGCGGGAAGCCAGGAGCCGCTGCGGTCGGCGCGCTTCTTATCCGTAAGCGCCAGGGGAGTCCATAAATTAGCGATACCCATCAACGGAAATTGAAACGTTCCAGGCATGACGCCCGCCACCGCGTATGCTTCGCCCCCAATGGAAATGTCGCGCCCGATAATCTTCGGGTCGCCATCGTATCGGGCTTGCCATAATCCTTCGCTAAGAATCACAACGTGCGGAGCCCCTGAGCGATCGTCATCTGCTGTGAAGGTTCGGCCCAGGATGGGCTTGGCGCCCAGCGTGTCAAAGAAATTCCAGGTCACTCGTCCGCCGTCAACCAACTCAGGACTTCCATCACCGGTTAGATTGAAACTCGCGCCGGTCCAAGCCACGCTTTGCTCGAACGAGCTGTTCAACTTCTGAAAATCGAAAAAGTCCGCAGCGGAAGTGACGTGGTCGCCGCTCCATCCATTTTTCTTGTCGTGCGTCGCGAACACCATCAATCGCTCGGATTGCGGATAAGGCAATGGATTGATGATCCAGGCGTTGATGCAGCTGAAGATTGCTGTGTTCGCGCCGATTCCCATGGCGAGAGTGAGGATTGCGACCACTGCAAAGCTGGGAGATTTGCGCAGCGTGCGCTGGGCAAAGCGCAGATCCTGCCAAAACGTTTCGACAACAGATTCCCACCCCGCTGAGCGAACCTCTTCCTTTGTAACCTCTAGGCTCCCCCGCTCCAACCGCACCTCGCGCAGCGCATCCGCGCGGCTCGCCCCCTCCTTCATTTTTTCTTCGGCCGCCATTTCCAAATAGGCCTTCACTTCCTCGTCGAGCTCGCGCGACACGTGCTCCCTGCGGAAGAGAGACCGCAGCCCGCTTGCGACATTTCGGAAGAAGGACATAGCTAACCCTTACGACGTCTCCAGGATTCTGGTGATGGCCGCCACTTGCCTGTCCCATTCGCGCGTTTCGTTGTTAAGTCTCTTTCTTCCCTTCGGGGTCAACGCGTAGTACTTCGCTCGTCGGTTATTCTCAGTCGGTTTCCATTCGCCTTCGATTAATCCGTCTCTCTCTAATCGCTGAATCGCCAGAAACAACGATCCCGCGTTGAGGCGGAAAACGCCCTTGCTCATCTGTTCGATTCGCACGGATATCCCGTATCCATGCATGGGTTGCAGCGCCAATGTTTTCATGAGCAGCATGTCCAGTGTGCCCTGGACGAGATCACTCGGACTGTCCGGCATAAATGCTCGTTCCTCCTGACAACCAAGTGGAGCATACCCTTCTTATCCTGGTTGTCAAGAGGAGAGCTCGCAGCGATTCGGCGCTGCTTGCCCCTCGGCACGCCTCAAATTGCCGCCGTTCCGAGCGCCTGCTTAACGCATCAACCGCAGAACTTCATTCGTCCCATGCCCGATCGCGTCGAGCAACCCAAAGAATCTCGAATCGTGAATTGGACTTTCCGAAATCCAGTTTTTGCCATGCTAAACTTACCCATGTGGGCCTGTAGCTCAGATGGATAGAGCAGCGGTTTCCTAAACCGTTTGTCGGGAGTTCGACTCTCCCCAGGCCCA
>Ga0070765_100001497_pt1 | contig 14379 bp, 11 predicted proteins | sample HubBroMetageWFT5_FD_71516 | JGI IMG/M metagenome (GOLD analysis project Ga0070765, IMG submission 71516) | Warmed and freeze-thawed soil microbial communities from the Hubbard Brook experimental Forest, New Hampshire - Hubbard Brook CCASE Soil... | ecosystem: Environmental > Terrestrial > Soil... | reverse complement strand
CAGGTTACTTACTCTCTTTTTGGCTACTTGCTCTCTTTTAGGTGCCTTCTTGCAAATGGTTCCTTAGTAACCGAAGGGTCGTAAGTAACTAAACATCGTCCGTAGGAAAGGTAATGAAAAGGAGCTTTATTCAAAGTGGTTTTTTGACAGATCCAGTGGCCGGTCGGCCGCCAGGAGCAAGACCAGTTGCCGCGGGGCAATTTCAGTTGCTCGCCTTAACCCTGGTAGCCGTGGTCGCCGTGCTGACCGGTTGCAACAATCAGCCGCCGACCGCCCATAACTTTCCGCCGGCGAATGTGACGGTCAGCAAGCCGGTTCAGAAAGAGGTCGTGGATTGGAACGAGTTTACCGGACGAACCGCGGCCGTAAATCTGGTCAACGTTACGGGGCGAGTTAGCGGTTACATCGTCAATATCCCTTTCAAGGAAGGCGACCTGGTGCACAAAGGTGATGTGCTTTATCAGATCGACCCTCGGCCGTATCAAGATGTTTACGATCAGGCGCTCGGCCAATTGAAGCAAGCCCAAGCCAACCAACAGCTGCAGGAAGCAACTTATGCCAGGCAAGCGCGTTTACAGCAGACCAATGTTATCGCCAAGGAGGATTATGACACCGCGCTATCGAACAAGAACCAATCTGCCGCCCAGGTGATCTCAGCGCAGGCTGCCGTCAATGCCGCCCAACTCAATCTTGAGTTCACCCGCGTCGTTTCCCCGATTGATGGACGGGTTGGACGACAACTCGTGAATATCGGGAACCTGGTTCAAGCCGATTCGACCCAGCTCACCACGGTTGTCAGCATCGACCCGATCTACGCTTACTTCAGCATGGACGAGCTGGCAGCCCTTGGCTATCAGCGACTCGTCCGCGACGGAAAACTGGAGAGTACGGGAAACGGGAATGCGCCGGTTTACTTGCGGTTGCAGGACGAGAACGGCTTCCCGCACGAAGGAACTATCAATTTTGCAGATAACGCATTTGATACCACCACCGGCACTCTCCTAATCCGGGCGACGTTCGCCAACCACGACGGCTTTCTTACGCCGGGAAACTTCGTACGCGTAAGAGTCGCAGCCAGTCCGAAATATGACGCGCTTCTAGTGGCGGACCGCGCTATCGGAACGGATCAGGATCAGAATTTTGTCTATGTGGTGGACTCAAAAAATATTGCCCAACTGCGACACATCACGATGGGGCAAGAAGCCGATGGGTTGCGGGTCGTCAAAACCGGGCTGCACCCGGATGATGTGGTCGTAATTAACGGAATTTTGAAGGTTAGGCCAAACAGTCCGGTGAAACCGGAGAACGGTTCGATGGAGCAATTTGCGACGGAGGACATCACCACGCCGTCGACCTTATCGAAAGCTAGCGCGTCACTGAGTAAACGGAACGCTAACCAGGCAACTCAGTAAGTTCATTAAGCTTAGTAGGACCAGGGAAAACACAGGATGAAGCTCTCTCATTTTTTTATTGAACGCCCCATTTTTGCGATCGTCATCTCAATCGTCACCGTGCTGTTGGGAGTGATCGCGGACACGATCTTACCGGTAGCACAATATCCGGAGATCGCGCCTCCCACCGTGGTAGTGCAGGCTCAATACCCGGGGGCTGATCCAAAGACATTAGCCGAAACGGTGGCGCAGCCAATCGAGCAGCAGGTCAACGGCGTGGAGAACATGTTATACATGTCCTCCGTTTCCGCGATGGACGGAACGATGCAGCTGACTATCACCTTCAAACTGGGAACGGATCCCAACATTGCGCAGGTCCTGGTGCAAAACCGGGTGGCGATCGCGGAGCCGCAATTACCGGCAGAAGTGAGAAATATCGGGGTTACCACGTCGAAACAATCGCCTGATATCTTAATGGCCATCGGGTTGACTTCGAAGAACAACACCTATACCCCGCTCTATCTAAGCAACTACGCTTACACCCAGATCCTGGACAGCCTCAGGCGAATTGAAGGCGTCGGCAACGTTCAGGTTTTCGGGGCCCAACCCTACAGCATGCGCATCTGGGTGAATCCGGATTTGCTGTTTTCCCGCGGGTTAACCGCGGATGATGTGGTCAACGCGATTCAAGCTCAGAACATTCAGGTCGCACCCGGAGCCGTGGGGGCAGAACCGGCGAATCCAAAGACCGAATTCCAGATGATCCTGAATACCAAAGGACGTTTGGTCACGCCGGAACAATTTTCCAAGATCACCTTAAAGCGAGGAAGCAATGGGCAAATCGTTTATCTAGGGGACGTCGCCAGGGTTCAGTTAGGCGGCCAGAGTTACACCAGCAGCACCTATGAGAACGGTACGATCCCGGCGATCGGTATCGGTATTTTTCAGTTACCGGGATCCAACGAACTGAAAACCGCGGCGCTGGTGAAAAAAGCTATCGCCGACATGGCCAAATCGTTCCCGCCCGGCATGGAATATTCAATTCCGTATGATCCCACTCTCTTCACTCAGCAATCGATTGATGCGGTGTATGAGACCTTGAGAGACGCCATTATTTTGGTGGTGATCGTGGTCATGGTGTTCCTGCAGTCCTGGAGGATCGCGCTCATCCCGTTGATTGCAGTCCCGGTGTCATTGATCGGTACCCTAGCGGTAATGGCCCCGTTGGGTTTCTCGCTCAATTCGCTTTCCCTGTTCGGATTAGTGCTCGCTATCGGTATCGTCGTAGATGATGCGATCGTGGTGGTCGAGAACGTGGAGCGTTGGATCGAACACGGTTTTTCGCCAAAAGAAGCCACCAGAAAGGCCATGGACGAAGTCGGCGCCGCTATCATCTCGATCGCGGTCGTATTGACGGCGGTTTTCGTGCCGACGGCGCTAGTCAGCGGGATCAGCGGCCAGTTTTATCGGCAGTTCGCACTAACTATTGCCATCGCCACTTTAATCTCCGCGTTCAATTCGCTGACTTTAAGCCCGGCGCTGGCTGCACTTCTGATCAAACCTGGACATGCCAAGAAGGACTTGCTCACCCGCTTGATCGACGTTTTGCTGGGCTGGTTTTTCCGCTTATTCAACCGGACGTTCGATGCCGGCATCAATACCTACGGGAAAATTGTGCGGCGATTTCTCCGCGTGAGCGGTCTTGCGCTGGTCTTGTATCTAGGGCTGATCGTTCTCACCGGGATGTTATTCAAGTCAGTCCCAGGGGGGTTTATCCCCACGATGGATCAAGGTTACCTCATCGTGTTTGCGCAACTACCGGACGGCGCGTCGCTGCAGCGAAATGACGAGGTCAGGCGCCGCATCGGCGAAATCGGGAAGGACATGCCGGGGGTTGAGCTTACGTTTGCCATCGAAGGCTTGTCGATTCTCGATAATACCATCAAATCCAATGCCCTAACGGTCTTCTTTCCGTTGAAACCGTTTAGCGAGCGCATCGGACATCCGGAGCAATCGGCCGACGCTCTCGTAAAGAGATTGCAAGGAGCATTCAGTTCTATTCAAGACGCGTTCGTGATCGCCATCCAACCTCCCTCTGTTCGCGGAATGGGCAATGCCGGTGGGTTCCAGCTCGAAATCGAGGACCGCAGAAACGCTGGGTTAACTGCGCTACAACAAGCAACCGATGCGGTCGTGGCAGCTGCCAATGCGGAGCCGGGGTTAGCCGGCGTCTTTTCTACTTACCGGTCTCAGGTTCCCCAGCTGTTCTTGAATATCGATCGGGAAAAAGCGCAGGCGTTAAATGTGCCCATGAGCGCGGTGTTTGACAGCCTCCAGTCCTACCTTGGCACCAACTATGTCAATGACTTCAATTTTCTTGGCCGAACATTTCAGGTGAACGTTCAAGCGGATTCCGCCTTCCGCGGCAACCCGGATCAGATTCGGCGAATGTATACCCGGAGCAGTACCGGCGGGATGGTGCCGCTAGGTAGCCTGATGGACATTCAGCGCACCACAGGCCCCGATACGGTCGGACATTACAACGTTTATCCGGCCGCGCTGATCCAGGGAGCTACCCAACCGGGAGTCAGCTCCGGTCAAGCCATCGAGAAGATGGAGCGCATCTGCCGGGAGACACTGCCTAGCCAGTTCGCCGTTGAGTGGACCCAGCTAACCTATCAAGAGGTGACAGAAGGAAACACGGCGGTTTTTATCTTCCCGCTCTGCGTCTTATTCGTGTTTCTAGCTCTGGCCGCTCAATACGAAAGCTGGTCACTCCCACTAGCCGTCATCTTGATCGTTCCGATGTGTTTGTTCTCCGCCATGGCCGGTGTTTTTCTTCGTGGCCAAGACAACAATATTTTCACCCAGATCGGGTTTGTGGTGTTGGTAGGTCTGGCTTGTAAGAACGCTATTTTGATCGTCGAATTTGCCCGGCAACAACTTGATACGGGTAAAACCAGAATTGAAGCAGCGGCAGAGGCGGCACGCTTGCGGTTGCGCCCGATTCTGATGACTTCGTTCGCGTTCATTCTAGGAGTATCACCGTTACTGGTTGCGAAAGGAGCGGGCGCCGAGATGGATCAAGCATTGGGCACAGCCGTCTTCGCCGGAATGATCGGGGTCACGTTCTTTGGAGTCTTGTTCACACCGATCTTTTTCTCCGTCATAATGAAGTTCTTTGGAGGAAGAACCGGAGGCAAAGACAAGACCGGGCGACCGCCTCAACGAAGTCACCGCGTCAATGAAGAGGCGGCAGCGCTTCGCGAATAGCCAATAGCCAATAGCCAATAGCAGATAGCAAATTGTGACGCGGGCGGCTGAATATTGGTGGGGCGAGGCTCCTGAATGACCTAAAAGGGGTGCGCAAGGCGAATGACGCGCCGCACCCTTTTGTGTGCTGTGCCTCTAGACGTGCCGAGCCGTGTCCCAGCGCAAACCACGGCTCGGCGCGTTTACCGGCATTCACCACGCCTTCGGATTCGAAGCGCAGCCGGCCTGCGGAACCTCAAGTTAGTCGATATGAGGGATCCGCCCTGCCTGTCCGCCGTAGTTCCGGGGATGTGGGACGAAGGAGGAAAAGGGCGGCAGATGATTCGTTCGACATTCAGATCGCAAAGTCCTTAGCTAAAAATCCACGTTCAGGCTATTCTAGTCGGGATGACGAGCGCCAACAGGCAGAAGTACAAGTTACTCACGCACAGGAGATTACTATGAAAAGGACAAGTCCCTTTATTATTCCACTGACAATGCTTTTAGTCGGTATCGCCTTGGATAGTTTCGCTGGCTCTGCAACCCTGTCTAAACCGCGCAAAGCCAAGATCGCCCAAAAGGAATTGGCAGACAAGCCTTGGCAAGAGTGGAGCTGGACCTGGCAACCTTGGAAACTCGTGATGTGGAGTTACCAGCCGGGAAATCAGTGATTCTCTACGCGAGATTTTAAGGGCCTTACGCCTTTCCTTATTTCGGACGTTGTCGCACGCCCTTTCAGGGCGGGCGTTTTATTAATCGGCACCTGGGGTTAAAACCCCAGGCTGAGTCCTATAGTCCCTTCGGGACAAAGTCCGACAGTCCGCGAAGGGACCTGACCGAACCTCCATCTCGCATCAATCTTGACCGCCTACCCGGCTTCGGTATTTGCCCAACTCATTTTGATATTCGTCCTGACCTTTTTTATAAGCCTCATCACTGATCAGGTGCTTCTTATACATTTCCTCCAAATGAGTCCTCTTACGCTCTGCGTCCCGGCGAGCCTGTTCGGCATTTTTGCGGGCCGCTTCTGACGGCGGTTTCTTTTCGCGAGGCGCATCGTTGCTGACCAACGGGGTAGGTTGTCGAACCGGCGAGTTCACGGGAACCGGTGTCGCCACCACGGAAGGTGCAGGCTTGGCAGCGACCACTGGAGTTGTCATCACCGAGGGTGATGGTTTGGCTGAGATCGCCGGTGATGGCGCTGTGGTGGCAATTACCGGGTTTTGGCTTCCGACGATAACAGGAGAAGCCGAGGCGTTCGCCGAAGCGACCTGCGTCTGTCCGCCATGTTTCAAGCGCACGTTTTTGAGCACGATTACTGCCGCGACGCCGAGCGCACCAATCACAACGATCGCGACCAGAATGCCGGCGAGAATGATTTTGAGCGAGCTTTTCCGCGGTTTGCTGTACTCCAACTTGACCATAGGCCTCACCTTCAGATGGAGTCTCGATGGTTTGCGGCGGTTCCTGTTCATAGAAAATGCAGGGGAGGATACACTACGGAATGTGTCATGCAAAGCATTGTACACAATATACAGTGTTGCACTTTGCATTGCAATGTAACAAAAAGCCGGACGAGCAGGCCGCCGCCGCTTCGCTTTGGCGCGCCATAGATTTAAGGTTCGAAAAACGTCTGTCAGTTTGGCCGCGACGTCTTGTCCGTCATGGTCCCGCGCTTGCGCATGCGCGTCACATAAGGACGCAGGCGTGTTTGTCCCGGAGGGACCAGATGATCGTAGCCAGGCAATTTATTGCCTGGAATCCCGTTCAAAAGGGATCCGTCCCGTAGGGACGGTGTGATTGGGTCCGATAGGCGTGCCACGATCGGGACGACCAACCAACCTTGGGTAAGGATCAGACCGTGCCCTACGGGACGGATTTTCGATTGGACCTGTTCCAGGCAATAAATTGCCTGGCTACGATCATTCGGTCCCTCCGGGACAAAGACTAGTTTCCTTATGTTGAAGCAGATACGCGCCTGCGGGTCGAAGGCTGAAGGCTTTGCGAAGTCGGGAGCTCGTCCCTACAGTAGCTTGAACCGCTACGCCTCCACATAGTCTTCGCGCCAGGATCTTAGTGACGGCAGCGCCAGATCTTGGGCATCGAATACATGAACAAAGCTGGAGCTGACTGAAAAATGGACCGGCGCGCCTTGGGGCAGATTACGGATCCCGCGGATCGACGCTGTCAGGCCTTCGCCTGACGGTAAAGTCGCAAAAACGATCGTCTCAGAACCCAGCATTTCGGTAGCCAGGACGGTTCCGGATATCTGGCCGTCGTCGGAAAGCGCGAGATGTTCTGGCCGGATTCCAACGGTGCAGTCAGCGCCGGCCGGCAATTTCGCGCCGGCAGTGGCGGCATTAACGGCCGCGCGGCCGTTGTTGATGGTGAGGCTCATCCCTTTGCCACTGGTAGTGTGAACCTTTGCTTTCAACAGGTTCATTTGGGGAGTGCCTAAGAAACAGGCGACAAACTTATTTCGCGGCCGAGCATACAGCTCGATCGGCGCGCCGACCTGTTCCACGACGCCTTCGCGCAAAACCACGATCGTATCCGCCATGGTCATAGCCTCCACCTGGTCGTGCGTGACATACACCATGGTCGATTCCAAACGCCGATGCAGGCCGACAATCTCGCTCCGCATCTTGACCCGTAGTTCGGCATCGAGATTGGATAGCGGCTCATCGAACAGAAAGGCGTCTGGTTCCTTAACGATGGCGCGGCCGATGGCAACGCGCTGACTTTGGCCACCGGAGAGCTGGGAAGGGCGCCGCGACAGCAGATCGGAAATTCTCAAAATGTCGGCTGCACGCTTGATCCGCTCATTGATCTGGGACTTTGGTAGTTTCTGATTCACCAACCCGAATCGGAGATTTTCGTAGACGCTCATGTGCGGATAGAGCGCATACGATTGGAAGACCATGGCCATCCCCCGCGCAGACGGCAGCAAATGATCGCAGCGCTTGCCGGCAATATGCACCTCGCCAGAAGTCAATTCTTCGAGGCCGGCAATCATCCGTAACAAAGTCGATTTCCCGCAGCCGGACGGCCCCACAAATACGGTGAACGATCCGTCTTCAACGGTAAGATTGATACCGTGGATCACTTCGAGCGACTGAAAGCTCTTACGAACCTCTTTTAGTTCAAGCTTTGCCATCTGGGTTCAATTCAACGGCCAAACACTCGCCGGCCTTCAAGATTCGCTCTTCTCCGAATATAACTAAATCTCCATCCCGATCCGCGGATTGACCATCGACCAAAGCGGCGCCGCCTGAACGTCCGGGCAGCCTAACGCGAGATAGTGTCAGTTCACCGCCCTTCACCACCAGGTTAACACTGGTGCCTTTTAATTCGACAACACCCCAGCCTCGTCCCGCCGACCAAAAATAAACGCCGTCGCCACTCCGGGCAGGTTTTAGACCGATCTCTCGCGAACGCTGATCAAAGGTAAATCCGGAGTAGGCGTTCACCAGAGCATAGCTCGACAGGGCCCGGACATAGTAGCTACCGCATTCCATGTCGTTCCAGGGGTTACGCCGCGAACCGTCATGGCGGGCTCGCGCGGCCCGAACCACTATCAGACCTTCTTCCACCAGCCCGCGTTGGATTAAATGCGAGGCCAGCATGTACTCCAAGCCCGTCCAGATTTCTTCTGCGTACGGGACGGGTAATGCCGGCTTGGCGGCGCCATCCGGCCAAGTGCAGTTTAGCAAACCACCCTCAGCTTCGTAAGCGTAGACCCGGCACGGATTGAAGTGGTCTTTAAGATTCGGCTGATAGTTGTTCTCGAATACAGTCTTTAGAGCCGTCAGCACATTGGCGGGTTCCAGTAAGTCACCGAGGCCTGCGATCTCCGCATGCCATTGACCAAGGATTTGGTCAGTCAGACATCCTTGTCCAATCTGATACTTTATTTCCCCATATTCGTCCGACCAATAGGCCTCCATGAATGATTCGCGAAGGACACCGGCTTTGCGTTTCTGATCGAAAGGAGCGAGCACAGACCGATCGGTTAGATCCAGTGCCTGAGTGTAATAACGACCGTTGAACAGCTCGCGATCGACATAAGCGCCTCCTTTGGCTGCGAGACTTCGGCATTCCTCGGCAAAATCCAACTCGTCCATTGCTTCCGCCATAATCGAACCCGCTTTCAACGCGGCTAAATACATGGTGGTTAACCACGAACTTGGACCGAACAACTCCATGTCCAAAGTATGATGTTGCCGACCCCACAATACGCCAGTCTTGTTCGGATCCCATCGATCCGGATTATCGGGTGACCAAGCGTACTCCAGCGCCCGTTTGATGTTCGGCCAAAACCGTCGCAACCATTCATCGTCGCCCAGGTTTTTCCATTCGCGATACGCTTTGACGATAGCACCGAAATGACCGTCAGCGCATGGACCGATCAGGTCGAAACCGGACCCGAGCGGAAGCCTTTGCCGGAAAGTCAGGCCACCATTGGGCAACTGATTATACGAGAACTCGGTTTCTCGTAAGCTCCGCTCGATCGCCGGGAAAAGATTCGCCAGCGTTTGTTGATAGTTCCAAACGTGAGTGCAACTCCCTTCGCATGAACCTTCGCCAGGGTGTTGGCCTTCCCACCCCCAGAGCTCGCCCTCTTCTAACCGGATAACAGTTGCCGAACGCAGGATACCAAGGGTGCCGTTTACGGCATCGATTATTTCCAGAGGTAACGACGAACCGAATAACGAATCGCGGAACGCAACGGTTTGAGTTTCGAGTGCATCCCAGCGTTCTAAAGCGTCAGTTCCGCTGGCAACCGAGTCTGCCCATTGCGTGGCATAATAGTTCTTCCAAAATGGCGCTCTACCGGGGTAACTGGGACTACCCGGCCCGTCCCGATCAAACCAGTAGATATCCCCAAACGGATAGTTCCAACTCAGTACAAAACGCAATTGCTTCGTCTTTCCCGGTTCCACCCGGACTCGGCTGGCTAAAGTCCCGTGCTCGGGTTGTTGAAACATATTTTTGACCGCACGCGGTTCTTGATACTGGCGTTCGCGGAGTCTGCCAGGTCGCGCAAATTCCCGCCAATAACGGGCCAAGCTATCGAACCATTGGCCTCGGAAATGGTAATCCACGTGTTCTACCTCTTCACCGTCAGTGATGATCGCCAAATCACCCTCTTGCTCCGATGTTCCAGCCTCAGCCGGCGTAAAATGGAGGGCGCTCAATGCGTCCTTCTGATAAAACGTGTGGATCCCGCTATCGCACCCGTAATTCCCCAGGGTGGCCGCTAACGTATAATCGATGGGCGCGTCAGTGTCGTTTTCGATGGTGAACCGGAATAGGGCAACCGGCATCGATGAGTCCCGGTCGTTGTGCGGAACAAAAGGACTGAACGCGGTCATTCGCACCTGGCCGGGAAACGCCGCCTGATGAAATTCAAGCTCAGCCACCGGAAACCGGCCGATGAAAGTGACATCATCGAAGTGCGGCACTCCGGCTAACGAATCGCGATTAGCACCAAACCCAAATCCATCGAACTTACGCACACTGGGCGAACCAGTCGGGATCCCTTCGTATGGACCATTCAGCACGCGGGCATCGAGCAATTTACCGTCCTGCTCCGCTTTAATAGCGAAATGGCTGTAACCATTAAATTGATGGATAGCTGGCCGGTTACGAATACTCCAATCGATCAATCGCCCACTCCCGGTCAATGACACGCTGCCAGTGCCAATACCGCCAAGCGGAAAAGCGATATACTGGCGGCGTTCGCCGGCGTAGATGAAACGGGGATCAATGGGAGGGGTGGGGTCTTGTGGCGTGTGCTGCATGTGAGAGCTTCAGGGAGTGTTGGAGTATTGGAGTATTGGAGTATCGGAGTATCGGAGTATTGGAGTGATGGAGTATTGGAGTGGTGGCGTGATGGCGTTATGGAGTACTGGCGTAGTGTCTTGCTTGCTGGTGGACGACGCACTTACCGCGAAGCGGTTATAGATCATAGCCCAGGGCTTTAGCCCTGGGGACGATTTCAACCCGACCTCGCCCTGAAGGGGCGACCGAGAGGATCCGTTCACAGCGTTCGCGCTCGTTCCCGCTCGGTCGCGCTCGTTCATGACTTGATCCCGCTCAGCGCGACGCCTTCGATCACTAGCTTCTGAGCTAACAGAAAGATGAGAATGACTGGCAGGACAGCCATACTCATGGCGGCCATCACCACCGAAAGATTGCCGGAAGCCATGTATCCACGGAGGAGGTCCATGGCGATCGGCAAAGTCATCGCCGGATGTGGTTCCAGCAGTACCCGAGCCTGGAAATAGTAATTCCAAGTTTGAGTAAAAGTGATGATGCCAAGCGCTGACAATGCCGGCCTTAACTGGGGCAATGAAATCCGATAGAAGATTTTGAAATAACCGGCCCCATCCATCAAAGCCGCTTCCTCCAAAGCTTGTGGCTGCGAACGCATGAATTGACGGACCAAGAAGACGCCGAAGCTCGATGTTAGATACATCAACACGAGGCCCATCGGATGGTTGAGCAGGCCAACCTTAGCAAACCCGAGATAGATGGGAATGATGGTAACCTGGGCCGGGAACATCAACCCGACTAAAAATATGAAAAATATGCTGTCTCGGCCGGGAAATTTTAGCCGGGCGAAAGCGAAAGCGGCCAGGGTACAAGTAACCAATTGGCCAACAGTTACCAGAACAGCAACTAATAGGCTGTTCCAATAGATCTGTAAAAACGGCACACTGGAATGCAGGACCGCCCAGTAGTTCCGGAAATCAAGATTTGGTGGAATGAAGCTGGGCGGCATCTTGTACGCTTCGCCTGGTGCCCGAAAGGACATACTGAACAACCACGCGAACGGTAGGATCATGAAGACCCCTAAGATCGCCATGATGGCAATAATGATCCGGTCTAGCCAACGTTGGGCGGCTTTGGTTTGCATTATCCTTTTCCACTCCAGGAAACGCCGGCAGCGAGCGCGAACGAGCGGGAGCGCCGAGAACGGAAAGCAAGAAGCCGAAAGCCCAGGCCGTTTTCGTTTGCCCGCCAAGGAGCGCAGCTATTTGACCTACTTTTCACCTTTCACCTTTCACTTCTCACCTCTCACCTCAGTGCCGCACCCAGCGCCGGGAGGCGAAAAGCTGAATGGTGGTGATGATCAGAATCACTAAGGTCATGATCACGGAGATCGAGGCGGCATATCCGATTTCAAAATTATCAAACGCTTCCTCCACGATGTAGATGGACATGGAGCGAGTCGCGTCGCCGGGGCCACCTCGGGTTAATATCACTATCGACTCGTAAACCTGCAGCGCACCGATCGAAGCATAGACGATGGCGAAGAAAACAACGGGCGATATCCAAGGTAGTACAATCCGAAAGAACCGGCGCCAATAGGATGACCCGTCCATGACAGCGGCATCCATGATTGTCTTGGGAACGCCCTGCAGCGCGGCGATAAAGATAATCATGAAAAATCCGGTGTTCTTCCAGATATCCATGATCACAATGGACATCATGGCGGTCTGACTCGAAGTCAGCCAATGCACCGGAGCGAAGCCGAGATGAATCAGGTAGTAGTTAATTACTCCCAAGTCGTCCCCATAGAAGTAGCCCCATACAATCGACACAAACGCGGCGGCGATGATCACCGGAAGAAAATAGGTTAGCCGGAATAGATAAAGCAGGAACGCCGGCATGGCTCGGTTCAGAGCCAGTGCCAGCAGAAGACCGACTACTACATTTCCTGCAACCGCAAATAGAGCAAAACACAGGGTGTTACCGAAGATTTGCAGCGAGCGATCACCCGTGAAAAAGCGTAGAAAATTCTCTAGCCCGATCCAGTGCGAACCGGCCATCGGGTCGTAGTAGGTAAAGCTCAGGATGAATGTAACAATGACCGGCGCCAACACGAAGACCGCGTACAAAACCGAGGACGGCAATATGAAAAGATAGCCGGCGCGAGTCTGCGCTCTCGCCAAATCGGATTTAGTTCGCGCTATCATCTCCATCGTAATCGTCCTCGTCGTCGTCCTCGTCCTCGAAGGTTCGTTAGTTCGTTAGGCACGTTGGTACTGAGCGCTAATAAGAACCAGTCATTCGTCACTAGTGACTCCGGGGGAAAACACCTTTTCGAGGACGAGGACAGCCTACCCGCCATAGTCTTCATCTTCGCATGACATACTCGCTGATCATACAGACGACGGCGGGACGACGAAGGACGAGGACGATTAAGTCACTTCGCCTGTCTTTCCGCCAGACGTTTGAACGACTCGGTGATCTCCCGATCGGCCCGTTTAACCCCGTCAGCGATTGAGACCTCACCGGCCATCATGGCGGTGTAGTTACGAATAAAGATTTTTTCTACCTCCTGGAAATTAGCCGGTGACGGTACAGGTAAGGTATGCGGGAGCGTCTGATAATAGAGAGCCGCACTCGGGGGAAAGGCGAGAAAAGCTTCCGTTTCGGCAGCCGACTTGCGGCCGGGCACTCCACCTCCACCTTCGCCCTCCTCCTTTTGAGTTTCGACGCTAGTGAGTTCGCCTACCAGTTCCTTGGCTAGGTCCTGATTTTTTGAAGTCTTGGCAACTCCGTAACCACCGAACCCGATTACGGTATTATCATTCACTTTCGTCGGTGGAATCGCGATATCCATATCTAGCTTGGCTGCTTTCGCATTCTGAACAATCCAGTGACCGCGAGAGATCATGGCCACTTGTCCGGCCATAAATTGGTTGTCCATGGTGTCTTTCCCCGGGATAGGTGACACCTTGTCGACATGGATCAGATCGTAGAGGAATTGGAGGGACTCCGACACCTTCGGATCGAGCATGTTGGATGCGGTCCAGTCTGAATTCAGGATGGAGGTTCCGTTAGAATAAAACCAGGGCTGCACGAAAAAGAACTGGTTAGGTACTTCGTAACCAAATTGGGTCACATTGCCGGCTGCGTCACGGACGGTCAGCTTTTTGGCGATCTCGCGGAAATCGTTCCAACTCCAACCGGTTTTGGGCAGGTCGACACCGGCATCTTTGAACAACTTCCGATTGTAGTTGATCATGATGTTGTTCCAGGTGATCGGGACGAAGTAGGTTTTGCCTCCATTCGATGCGTATTTGAACAGCGCCGGATCGAAATCGGAATAAGTGGTGTGGCCGGCGATATAATCGTCTAAGGGAATGAACAATTGACGGGTCTCGAAGGTCCGGAAGGTTTCGATGGCAGTCCCGTAAACGTCGTAGGCATTGTTAGCATTAAATTGGGAGAGAACGTGGGTGACATAGTCGCCCCAGCCGTTCGATATGGGATCGATGGCGATCTCCACTTTCACATTGGGATATTTCTGATTGAAGCGGGCTACAGCGTTAGTGACGGCTTTGAGCTCAGCGGTATTACCGAAAGCCATTAGCCGCAGATTTCCGGAAGCATTCGTATCGGCGGCAAAGCCGCAGTTGCAGGCCAGCCAGAGACTGGCGGCAAGGAAGCAAGGGGCAAACGTAGATTTCACGGTAAAAGGGGGAAACTTGGTTAAAAAAAGACTGGAAAACGCAGCCATGTTAGCGCCAACATTGCAAAGCGTCAAACGTTACCTTAAGTTAATTTTTAACCACGAAGACACCAAGAACACTAAGGCAACTTTTTGTTCTGTCTTCTTTGTGTCCTTCGTGTCTTTGTGGTGAATTTATTTTATGAGGAATCATTCGGGTGTGAAACCGCCAACGCTTAATGATGTCGCCAAAGTCTTAGGCCTTTCCCA
>Ga0070765_100001495_pt1 | contig 14385 bp, 9 predicted proteins | sample HubBroMetageWFT5_FD_71516 | JGI IMG/M metagenome (GOLD analysis project Ga0070765, IMG submission 71516) | Warmed and freeze-thawed soil microbial communities from the Hubbard Brook experimental Forest, New Hampshire - Hubbard Brook CCASE Soil... | ecosystem: Environmental > Terrestrial > Soil... | reverse complement strand
CTGGCCTCGGCTATTGGACGAGTGACCGGCGAAAAGGTTTTGCCGCAAGGATCCGGCCGCACCGACGCGGGCGTGCACGCTCTCGCTCAAGTGGCAACGTTTGCCACCGAATCGCCCATTCCGGCGCCGAATCTGGTCAAGGCTTTAAATGATATTCTGCCGCCGTGCATTCGTGTACTCGAGGCCACCGAAGCCCCGCCTGAATTTCACGCCCGCAAGTCGGCGCACGCGAAAACCTACCGTTACCGTATGTACCGCGGGGCCATCTGCCCCCCGTCGCTGGCGCGCTACGTATGGCACTATCCGTATCCGCTGGATGAAAATGCCATGCGTTGCGCAGCTGGTTTGGTAGTGGGCGAGCACGATTTCACGTCCTTCGCTGCCGTAGATTCAGAACGCGGCCGCGAGAATGAAGCCATCTCGAATGTGCGGAAGATCTTCGCCTCAACCTGGGAGCGAGCCGAGGAAGAATTGGTCTACACCGTCCGTGGCAGCGGATTTCTACACCACATGGTACGAAACCTGGTGGGGACGTTCGTACTGGTCGGAAAGGGCACACTGACGCCCGATCATATGACAGTGATTCTGGCGGCGCGAAGCCGCTCGGCAGCAGGAGCCACGGCTCCACCCAGTGGTTTATATCTGGTGAGTGTCGATTACTAGTTGGGCTGTGGCGCCGGCGCCCTCGCCCGCGTAAACTTTCGGAGAACATGGCTACCGAACTTCGAATCGCCACTCGAAAAGTCGTCTCGGTCAATCCCGCGACCGGCGAGACCTTGCGCGAATTCGCCTCTGCAACCGATCCTGACGTTCACGCTGCCGTGGCGCGGGCGCGAAGCGCTCAAGTGGCCTGGAATGATTTCGGAGCGCGGCGGCGGGTTGCGGTCCTGCGCAAGTTTCAGCGTCTTTTGCACACCAGGAAGTCGGACGTTGCTGCGCTGATTACGCGCGAGGCCGGTAAGCCGCAGGTCGAAGCGTTGCTTACGGAAGTTTTGGTGGTCCTGGACGCCGCCCGCTTCTGCATGGAAAATGCCTTCGACTTTCTACGCGAACAGGCGGTTCCTCACGGCAACCTGGCTATGAAGACCAAGACCGGGCGCATCTTGCGGGAACCGCAGGGTGTGATCGGAATTATTTCGCCGTGGAATTATCCCTTCTCCATTCCCGCAACGGAATCGCTGTCCGCGCTGGTAACTGGAAACGCAGTGGTGCTGAAGCCCTCCGAGCTTACTTCGCTGAATGCGTTGGAACTGGCGTGTTTGCTGCATGAGGCTGGGGTGCCCGAAGATGTATTTCAGGTCGTGGTTGGCGATGGAGTGACGGGCTCGGCTTTGCTGAACTCGGAAATCGACAAACTGGTATTTACCGGAAGTTTGGGCACGGGCAAACGTATCGCGCAAGCTGCGGCGGCGCGGCTTCTTCCCGTGGTCCTGGAACTGGGCGGAAAAGATCCCATGCTGGTACTCGATGACGCGGATGTAGACGTCGCCTCGAGCGGTGCGGTCTGGGGCTCATTCGCAAATTGCGGGCAGGCCTGCCTTTCGGTCGAGCGCTGCTACGTGCATCGCAGTTTGTATGACGCCTTCCTCGACGCCTGCGTGCGAAAAACTCAGCGGCTGCGGGTGGGCAACGGGAACGATCCGCAAACGGATGTGGGGCCACTGATCTCTGAGCGCCAATTGCGGAATATCGAATCGCAAGTCGACGATGCGCGGGCCCGCGGCGCGCGCTTGCTGACTGGTGGCTCGCGACTGCCAGAGCTCGGGCCGAATTTTTATGCTCCCACTGTGCTGGCCAACGTCACGGATGAAATGCGCATCATGCGCGAGGAGACGTTCGGTCCGATCCTGCCCGTGACGCCATTTGACAGCGACGAGGAGGCGGTCCGGCTGGCCAATGATTCCGACTACGGTCTGGCGGCCAGCGTGTGGACCCGCGATCGTAAACGGGGAGAGTCGTTGGCCCGGCGCATCCTGGCGGGAACGGTCATGGTGAACGACGCGATGGCTTGCTTCGGCATCAGCGAGGTTCCGCACGGCGGCGTAAAGGCCAGTGGCGTGGGTCGCACCCATGGGCGCTTCGGGCTGGAGGAAATGGTGCGCATCAAGTACGTTGACTCCGACCGTCTGCCGCGGATGAAGCAGGTCTGGTGGTATGGATACGGCGAAGGGTTCAGGCGGCAGATGGAAGGCTTTGTTGATCTGATGTTCGCCCGGGGCTGGGTTCAGAAGCTGCGAGGCGCCTCACGGTCGATGGGAGCATTCGGGCGAAAAGGTCGGCTTTAGGGAAGGACCGGACGAGGCGTCTGGGTCTACTTGGGCTGGGAAAACGGGGAGGGATAGCATGTCAGAGGCAAATCCGAAACGCGATTTTCTTCGCCACGCCCTGGCGACGCTGGCTTACCGCGGCGGTAAGGCTGTACGCAACGCGCCGGCGGAGTTCGCGGACTTCGAGGGAGCGGGGCGACGTCCGGTGCAAATCCTGGCGCACCTTGGGGACCTGCTGGACTGGTCGCTCTCGATGGCGATGGGAAAGCGGGGATATACGGAATCGAAGGCGCTCGTCTGGCATAAGGAAGTAGAGCGATTTTTTTCCTCGCTGCAACGATTTGACAATTACCTGGCTTCCGCACAACCGGTACACGCTCCCCTGGAAAAACTTTTTCAGGGGCCGATTGCCGATGCTTTGACCCATGTGGGACAGATTGCGATGCTACGGCGCCTGGCTGGCACTCCAATCTCTGGAGAAAATTATTACCTGGCTGATATGGCAGTAGGCCGGGTCGGTCCGGAGCAGTCTGCGGCCAAGAAGGAATTTTAGGTCAGCAGCGGTCACAAAGCGTTGTGACTTTTGCAGCCTCGGCTCCCACCCTTTCCGCAACGAACGCGAAAAGGATGGGTCACCCCGGTTTTGTGACCGACTTAGAGTTTGAAGAGTGGGCCACCCCACGCGCATCACGGCGTAATCTCGTAGATCACGCCGTTGTTGCCGTTCCCGCCTTGATCGGTGGCACCATAGAGATTGCCAGAGGCGTCTTCGGTCAAGCTTCCGCTCGGTAGGCCGCCGTCGGCTCCTCCGGTGAAACGGTACAGCACGGAATACTTGCCGCTGTTGTTGACTCGATAAACTACACCGCAACCAAAAGTACAATTTGAGTTCACGGTCCCACCGTAGACAGTCACGCCGTAGAAGTTGCCAGCCACATCGAAGAGACCGCCGGATGGCTCTTCTCCGCCACTGGCCTTCTTGCCGAAGGTGTGCAAGACATGCTCTTTACCCGAGGCGTCTAGGGTGAAGACTACGCCGCACCCGGCCGATGCGATGGCGCAGTTCGTGGTATCGCCGCCGAACTGAGTCACGCCGTGAAAGGTGCCACTTGCATTTCGGAGCAGGTGCCAGCGCGGGGAATTACCGGCCGCGCCGCCGGGGAAGGTGTACAGTGTCGTCATTTTCCCGGTGGTGTCGAACTTGAAGATAGTCCCTGCATTCCCTGCCTTGTAGCTGCCGCCAGCGGCGCCATAAATGTTTCCGGCTTTGTCGCTGGTCAAATCCTGGGGAAATGCGCCATCCGCCTGACCAGTAAAGCTGTGCAAGACCGTCTCCTTGCCAGATTGGGTGACTTTGAAGACGATGCCGCAGCCCAGGCTGCCGTCACAGCCAGAGACGCCGCCAAAGCTCGCCGAGCCATAGAGGTCTCCGTTGACCATGACCAACCCAAGTTCGGGCTGCCCCTGGTTTTGGGCGCCATCCTTACCACCCTTAAAGGCATGTAGGACTTTCAACGATCCGTTCGTAGCCAGTTTGAACACGGTGCCACAGCTGCAGGTAGGATCCCCGCCGAGCGATGTAATTCCATAGAGGTTGCCGGCGCTATCGCGAATTAAACGGCCGATGGGAATGCCTCCGTCGGATGATCCGGTGAAGGTGTAGAGAATTGTCTGTTGGCCGCTGGGATCAAGCTTGAACACAAGCCCTCGGTTGGACGTGCCTCCAAACTGGGTGGTGCCATAAAAGTTGCCCGCGGAGTCGGTGATGAGACCTCCGTTGGGAGAACTTCCATCTGAAAAGTTAAAGGTATAAAACACTTTGAAAGTCTGGGCGGTAGCGGCGGTAAGTCCGGTAAACAGTAGAGCTATTAGCAGCAGTGTTGTTAGCTTCATCGAATGCTCCCCTCCGAGCAGTCGAGGAGTATAGCACTGTGGCTTTTCCTTTGGGTGGGGTGGTTTATCAAGAGCGCGATTAGCAATGACGCCAGTCGCACTCCTGTTGTGGGAAGACTTGGTGTGTGCGGGAACGGGTAGCGCTCACTGTTTTGGGAAAACGTAGAAGACCGTGAGTCGTAAGCTGGTAAGAAAGTGGGTTACTGACCGAAAACAGTTGCGCGGGCACTGGGAACTGCAGACCCGCCGCGGCCAAAGAATCAGCCAAATTCATGGGGGCAAATTGCTTGGGCCACACCTAAACCCATCCAGGCCAAGGTGTTACCAAATATCACAGGCAGCATACCAAAAAACATAGCCGGGTTATGGGTGGGCCTCTATAATATTGGAAGCTATTGTATCTGAGCGATTTAGAGGCGCGCGCATGGCCCCTTTAATGGCAGTGAAAGTGCACAAGGCGAAGCAGGAAGTTTTCTCCCTGCGGGCGGCGGAGCCTGTGCGGCGCATGAACAGGGATTTTCAAATCCGATTTACGGCCATCCTGCTGGCTTTGTTGACCATGGCCGCCGTGGTTTATGCCGGGTACAACCTCTCGACAGAGCGGCAATTCCAAGTTCCAGATGACGGCGTGTGGTGGGTCGAGCATCAAGGCAGACTTACCGCCGACCGAGTCGAGACCGGGGGGCCGGGTACACGAGCTGGTATCAAAGTCGAGGATGAGCTTACCGCCATTGATCAGCATGAAGTAAATTCCACCGCGGCTCGGACTCACCAACTGTATCGCGTGGGGGCGTGGTCGAAGGCCACGTACTCGCTGGTGCGGCAATCGGTGCCGGTGGATGTGGTGCTGATTCCGGTTCCGGCGGAGCGGTCGCAGTACAACTGGCTGCGGCTGATTGGGCTGATCTACCTGGGCATTGGGCTGTACGTTTTGCTGCGGCGCTGGACCGCGCCGGGCTCGACCCACTTTTACACCTTCTGCCTAGTTTCGTTTATCAGTTACGCGTTCCACTACACCGGAAAATTCAACGGATTTGATTGGACCATTTACTGGGGCAATGTGGCGGCGGGGCTGCTGCAGGCTGCGTTGTTTCTACATTTTGTTTTGACCTTTCCCGAGCGCCACTGGCTCGTGCGCCGCCATCGCTGGGTAATCTCCGCGATTTATGTTCCTGGCTTACTGCTCTTGACGGTGCACGTTTTGGCAGTCTCGTTCCTCAAAGCCAGCGAGGTGCTGCGCTGGAATCTGGACCGTTTGGAGATGGGTTGTGAGGCGGTGTACTTCGTCGCCGCGGCGGGAGTGCTGGTGTACAACTACCGCCGGGCAAGCACGCCGATCCTGCGGCAGCAATTGAAATGGATCACCCGGGGAACGATTCTGGCGATCACGCCGTTCACGGTGTTCTATGTCGTCCCTTTTCTGTTCCCTGTGCTACACATCACGGCGATGAAAGTGTCGGTGCTGTCGCTGGGGGTCCTGCCGCTGACGTTCGGGTATGCCATCTTCCGCTACCGGTTGATGGATGTGGACCTGATCTTCAAGCGTGGCATGGTGTACACGCTGGCAGCCGGTGCGATTGCAGGGGCGTATTTTGCAGTGGTGGCGGGCGTGGCTGAATTGGTCCATCTGCAGGTTCCAAGTTCCGGACCAATCGGCTTGGTACTCGCGATTGTGGTTACGGCGCTGCTGTTTGATCCGGTACGCAAGTGGATTCAGGAACGCATCGACCAGTTCTTCTATCGCACGGGCTACGACTACCGGAAAACACTGATCGAGTTTGGCCGCGAACTGAGTTCAGAAACCGATCTGGACAAAATGCTGAGTGCGGTGGTGGACCGCTTGTCGCGGACCCTGCTGGTGGACCGCATGGCGGTGTTTTTATCGGAGGGGGAAAGTTCTCAATTCGCTGTAGCCAAATCTTTTGGCATGACGCAGACCAGTGGCCTGGATTTGAGTTTCCTGGGCACGCCGCGGCCGGAAGACGCGGTGGGACATTTATTCTTTGACAACACTCATCAGGTGCCGCGGGAAACGGTGAATGCCCAACAGGCCATCGCCAAACTGGATTTGAATTATTACATTCCCTGCCGCGCGCAGAAGCAGATTATCGCCGTGCTTGGCCTGGGCAAAACGGTGGAAGGCGATTTCCTGACCAGCGAGGATGTGGAGTTATTAGAGACGCTGGCGGGCTACCTGGCGATTGCCATTCAGAACGCGCGCCTGTATGCCTCCCTGCAGCAGAAAGTGGCGGAGTACGAACGGCTGAAAGACTTCAATGAAAACATTGTGGAGTCGATCAACGTGGGCGTGCTGGCAGTCGATCTCGAAGACCGCATCGAGTCCTGGAACTCGCAGATGGAGGTGATGTATGCACTGCCGCGATGGCAGGCGCTCACCCGGTCCCTGGGCGAGGTTTTCCCGGCGGCGTTTGTGGAGGCGTTCTACCGGGTGCGGCAAAATCCCGGCATCCATAATTTGTACAAATTCCGCCTGGGAACGACGACGGGCGAAAGCCGGGTGGTCAATGTTGCTATCGCTCCGTTGGTCACGAAGGAGTTCAGCGTGATTGGCCGGCTGATCATCATGGATGATATTACCGAGCGCATTGAACTGGAGGCCCAACTCACGCAGGCGGACAAACTCTCGTCGATCGGGCTGTTGGCGGCGGGCGTGGCGCATGAGGTGAATACACCTTTGGCAGTCATTTCCTCCTATGCGCAGATGCTGTCGAAACAACTTCAAGGTGATCCGCAAAAGGGTGGGCTACTGGAGAAGATCACGCGCCAGACTTTCCGGGCTTCCGAGATTGTCAACAACCTGCTTAATTTCTCACGGACCAGCGGCACCGAGTTCACGGCCATTGACGTCAACAAAATTATCGCGGATACGCTGGCGCTTCTCGATCACCAGTTCAAGGTGATGAAGATCAAAGTGCAGGATGAGCGCAGCCCAGAGATCCCCTTGATCCATGGGAACGCCGGGCGGCTGCAGCAAGTGTTCCTCAACTTATTCCTGAATGCTAAAGACGCCATGAGCAATGGCGGAACGCTGCGCATCGCTACAACCAATGGCGATAGCGTAGGGGTGATGGTTTCGGATACCGGCAGTGGGATTGCGCAGGAGCACATCCACCGCATTTACGATCCGTTCTTCACCACCAAGACGGCGCCTCGGGAAGGCCAGCCGCGAGGAACCGGACTCGGCTTGTCAGTCACCTACGGAATTATTCAGGAGCATGCGGGCAAGATTCGGGTGGAGAGCCGCAGCGGCGAAGGCACTACGTTCTATCTCGATTTCCCGTTGACCAGGAAGGCTGTGAATGTCTGAAGCGGCAGTGATTGTGCGCCACAATTCGGGGGAAACATCGTTGCCCGCGGCCGGGTCGGTGTTGATTATCGACGATGAGGCGGCGATTCGCGAGTCCCTGGAGACGCTGCTGGAACTAGAAGGCTACGCGGTGCAATCGGCGGCCAGCGGGGAAGAGGGGTTGGCGCGCATCGGCGAACGGAGTTTCGATCTGGTTCTGCTCGACCTGGCGCTGCCGGATCGCGACGGCATGGATCTATTATCTGAGATCCACCTGCAGGAGCCGGGGCTCTCAATCATCATGGTGACTGCCTACGGGACGGTGGAAAATGCAGTCCGGGCGATGCAGGCCGGGGCTGCAAACTTTGTTCAAAAGCCATGGGACAACGAAAAGCTGCTGGCGGATGTGCGCGCCGCGGTAGCCCGGCATCGAGCGGAAGAAGAGAACGTCCAACTCAAGCGCGCGCTCAAGCAGCGCTACAATTTTGAGAACATCGTGGGCAAAAGTGAGCCCATGCTGAAGATTTTTGACTTGGTGGCGCAGGTCGCCCCCAGCCGTTCCACGGTGCTGCTGCAGGGCGAGAGCGGGACCGGAAAGGAACTCATCGCCAAGGCACTTCATCTGAACTCGCCCCGCCGCGATCGTCCCTTTGTCCCCGTCAACACGGGTTCGATGCCGCCTGATCTGCTGGAATCCATTCTGTTCGGGCATGTGAAGGGGGCATTCACCAGCGCAGTCGCGTCCAAGAAAGGCTTGTTTGAAATTGCCGACCGGGGAACGCTCTTCCTCGACGAAATCGGCACCATGAGCCTGGATACCCAGAGCAAGATTCTGCGCGTGTTGCAAGACCGGAAGTTCATGCATCTGGGCGGAGTGCATGAAGTCCAGGTGGACGTGCGGATTATTGCCGCGACCAATGTGGACTTGAAGCAGCAGGTTCGCGACGGCAAGTTTCGCGAAGATCTTTTTTACCGGCTGAACGTCATCACCATCGATCTTCCGCCGTTGCGCCAGCGTAAGGAAGATATTCCGCTGCTGGCGGGGTTCTTTCTTAACCGATATTCGCAGGAGAACGAGCGTCCGACGCGACGTATCACCCCTGAAGCTCTGCGACCGCTTCTCACTTACTCCTGGCCGGGCAATGTGCGCGAACTTGAAAACGTTATCGAGCGGGCAGTGGTGCTGTCGGCAGGGGTGGAGGTTGGCCCGGAACTTCTACCCGACCAGATCGCGGGTCGATCCACCGCATTTTCAGCGCTGGAACGTCGCGTGGATGCATCGCTGTTCGATATTATGGAAGATTGCGAGCGGCAAATTATTGTCGAGATGCTGGAGAAATGTCACTGGAATCAAACCGACGCTGCCGAGCGTTTCCACATCCCCCTTTCCACCTTGAACCAGAAGATCAAGCGGTTGAACATTGACATCAAGAAGAAGGCGAGAGAATAAGCTCTCTGCTTGTGCATCGTCACTCCCACTTAAGGAGCGCCCGCCCTCGGAGTTTACTCTTTGACCGCTCCTTGGCAGTCTTGGCTGACGGCTGACAGCTGAAAGCTTCCTCCGCCTCTGCTATAGTTCGGAAAGATCGCGGCCACACGATTTCTTAATCGCATGGAACTGACTTCTCCCACGGAATTCGTTAAAGAGACGGTCCAATCAGTTCAGGATTATTCTCTGCTCGCGGGACAATCGGTGGCCAACCTGTTCCGCCACCCCCATTATTTCGCCGACATGATCCAGCAGGCGGATCTGATCGGCTTTGGATCGCTCCCCATCATCGTCCTCACCGGTTTGTCCATCGGCGCCGAACTGGCTTTGAACAGCGCCAACACCCTACAAAGGTTTGGCTCGCTTTCTTTGATCGGGCAACTGGTGTCGGTAGGCATGGTTCGCGAGCTTGGCCCCATCATCACCGGGCTCATGGTTGCCGGCCGAAACGCTTCTGGTATGGCCAGCGAACTTGGCTCTATGGTTGTGACCGAACAAATTGACGCCATGCGCGCCCTGGGCACGGACCCGATGAAGAAGCTGGTGACCCCGCGGGTTGTCTCCACGACAATCATGCTTTTTTTCCTGACGATTATTTCTGATTTGCTGGGGTTGTTCGGTGGCGCTGTTGTTTCCGTCCTTCTGTTTGGACTGGATTGGCATCAGTATTGGACGACTGCCTACCAGACGCTGGTCTTCCAGGATGTCTTTATGGGCCTGATTAAACCATTATTCTTCGGATTCATTATTGCCTCGATCGGGTGTTATTACGGGATGACGGCCCGAGGCGGAACGCAGGGAGTGGGCCGGGCAACCACGCAGGCTGTGGTGGCGTCTTCGGTCCTGATTCTGGTGGTGGATTTGTTCATCACTAAGTTTCTAATGGCGGTTTTTTCCTATCAATAAAGTTCTTCATCGATAAACATGGCCGCGCCTCCTACTGCGATCGAACAGCCTGCTTCCTCCGTACCGGATGCGGCTTCCAACGTCATCGTATTTGACAACGTCTCCATCGCCTTCGAAGACAAGCCGGTGCTCGACGGAATCTCCTTTTGCCTCACTAAAGGGGAGACCAAAGCCATATTTGGCGTGGCTGGATCCGGAAAGAGCACGATCCTCAAGCTCGCGCTGGGCTTGCTGAAACCGGATGACGGACACATTTATGTTCTGGGCGAGGACGTGACCCAGATGAGCGAAGATGCCTTATTTGACCTGCGGCGAAAAGTCGGGATAGTTTTCCAGGAAAGCGCGCTTTTCGATTCGCTGACAGTTCGAGAAAACGTCGCCTTCCGCACGCTCGAAGAGGGACACGTCTCCGAGGACGAAGTGGAAAAGCCAGTGCGAGAGGCCCTGAGCTTTGTTGAGCTGGAAGATACGGTAGACAAGTTTCCTTCGGAGCTCTCGGGAGGAATGCGCCGCCGCGTCGCGATCGCACGTGCCATTATCACCCACCCTGAGGTTCTACTTTATGATTCCCCGACCGGTGGACTCGACCCGGTCACTTCCACAACCATCATTCAACTGATCGTCAAGCAGCGCGACGTGTACAAGACCAGTTCGCTCATGGTCACTCATCGCCTGCAGGACGCGTTCGTTATGGCCACGCACTACTTCGACCGCAAGGCGAATGAAATGCGGCCGCTGCCGCCGGGAGCCAAGGGAGAAGTACCCATGGCTTTTCTTATCCTGCGCGACAGCAAGGTAATATTCGACGGCGATGTGCACCAGTTGGCGCAATCGAAAGATGAGTACATCAAGGAATATATTTCGTAGGAAACAGATTTAGAAATTGAGGAATTTGGTAATCGGGTAATTGGAAAGCAAATTTCTCAATCACCCGATTGCACAATTACCAAATGCATTTTTTTAGCTGGCTTTCGCCGATTTCGCCATGGCCTCGCGACGGCTGGCCACTTGGCCCTCCACGTACTTTAACCACTCGCGACCCTGCTTCGAGCTGTTGATCAGCTTTTCTATGTTGGCGAACATGCGGGGGTTTTTCATCTTCGTACGCAGCTCCGCTATAAACGGCTTCACCTTGGCAAAGATGAAAAACATCTCGCCGCTAAAACTAGGATCGAGGACGAGTTCCTCATTAACCGCTCCCGAGAGAGTGAGCGAGGCAACCATACTCCAATATCCGCCCACCTGTCGCAACCAGTTATTTTCCTGGCTACCCATGGCCATTCCTATTTTCATAACGTCTTCGGCGCTTTCGGGCCAGAAATTTACCAGCCACCAGTTACGCGCCTTACGCATTTCGGCTTCACGGCGAAGATCATAGAGCTGCAGAATCAGCTGTGCATCCGCAGCAGTGGGCTTCTTAGGCATGAAAAACCTCCAGAGGATTGGGATATTGCGTGCCGGGAATTCGGCTCACTCCCATTGTACGGGATGCGGCAATTCTTGAAACGGTGCATCTTTTTGGGAGATAGGTACAGCGAGCAAAAAACAGCCTGCCCACAACCAACGAAACGCGGATGTTGCCCGGCCTTCAAATTACCCAATTACCCGGTCACTCAATTGCTCGATTTCCTACCCCGCCGTCGCGGCCTCAACGGGCACCGCTCGTTCGTACTCGCACTCTTTATTCGGGCAGGCGATCACCGGGCCTGACTTCAAGAACTTCTCCACTAAATATTCGCTCCCGCACGTCGGACACTTCTCCGCGATCGGCTTATGCGCGGAGGTGAACTTGCACTTGGGATAATTTCCGCAGCCATAGAATGTATTTCCCTTGCGCGCTCGCTTCTCCACCAGTTCGCCCTCGTGGCACAGCGGGCACTTCACCCCGATGAAGTTCTGCTTCACGTACTTGCAATCCGGATATCCGCTGCAGGTGGTGAACTCACCGTAGCGGCCGTGGCGGATCATCATATTGCGTCCGCACTTGGGGCACACTTCGTCCAGTGGAATGTCGGGAACTTTCTTTCCTTGATCGAGGCGCCGCGTAGTCTTGCAATCCGGATATCCCGTGCACGCCATGAACTGACCGAAGCGCCCGCGCTTCAGCACCATCACCCGGCCACAGTTTTCGCAATACTCTTCCTGAGTCGTTTCCTGTAGGTCCGCAGAATCCAGATCGGGCAAATTAATGGGATTCTCTTTCGTGAACGTGCAGCTGTTGGGGTCTTCTTTGTCGTACGAACTGCACGCGTAAAACGAACCGTGCTTGCCCCACTTGATGACGAGCGGCGAGCCGCAGCGCTCGCACTTCTCGTCCGTAGGCTTCTCCATCCGCTTGATGTTCTCCATGTGCTTGGAGGCGTAACGGAGGTCCTTCTCGAATTTTTTGTAGAATCCGGCCAGCGCGCCGGTCCAAGTTTCTTTGCCTTCTTCGATCTCGTCCAGTTCTTCTTCCAGCCGCGCGGTGTACTGGATATCGAAAATGTCGGGGAAGTTTTCCACCAGCAGATCGGTCACGACCAGGCCGATTTCCGTAGGCGTGAACTTGCCGCCGAGCTTCTGCACATACTGGCGCTCCTGAATGGTGCTGAGAATGGCCGAGTAAGTTGAGGGACGGCCAATGCCGCGCTCTTCCAGTTCTTTCACCAGCGAAGCTTCGTTGTAACGCGGTGGAGGCTCGGTGAAATGCTGCTCCGGCTTCAAGGCCTTGAGCGTTAGTTTCTGGCCAGGATCGAGCGCTGGCAACTTGTGCTTCAGTTCTTCGTCTTCTTCGTCCTTGCCTTCCTTGGATTCTTCGTAAACCTTGAGGAAACCGTCGAACTTCATCACCGAGCCAGTCACACGGAACCAGAAAACATCCGCGCCTGACTTGGCATCGATGTCCACAGTGGTCTGGTCGAATACTGCGGGCGTAATCTGCGAAGCCACGAAGCGTTGCCAGATCAGCTTGTAAACTTTGAATTCGTCTTCCTTCAAATATTGTTTGATTTGATCGGGATGGCGCATGGCCGAAGTCGGACGTATGGCTTCGTGAGCTGCCTGCGCCGCCTTCTTTTCTTTGTAGGTGTTCGGCGCCTCGGGCAGATATTGATCGCCGTACTGGGAATTGATATATTCGCGGACTTCGCTGAGCGCTTCGTTCGAGACGCGCACCGAATCAGTACGCATATAAGTAATGAGGCCGACCAGGCCTTCCTCGCCCAGTTCCACGCCTTCATAGAGCCGCTGCGCGATCATCATAGTGCGCTTCACGCTGAAACGAAGTTTGCGGGAGGAATCCTGCTGTAGTTTGCTGGTGGTAAACGGCGGAGTCGCGTTGCGTCGGCGCTCCTTGCGATCGACAGTGCGTACAACCCAATCGGCATTTTCGAGCGCGGCGCGGATCTTCTCTGCGTCCTCGCCGTTGGTGACTTCGATCTTCTCTTCGCCTTTGCCGAGAAAACGGGCGTCGAAAGCCGGAGGTTTCGGGCCTGCGAGATTGGCATCGATCGTCCAATATTCTTTCTTCTCGAACGCCTTGATTTCGCGTTCGCGCTCGACGATGAGCCGCAAAGCAACCGTTTGCACCCGGCCGGCGGAGAGACCGCGGCGAACTTTGTCCCAGAGCAAGGGTGAAACCTGATAGCCCACGAGGCGGTCGAGAACGCGACGGGCCTGCTGCGCGTCCACGAGATTCTGGTCAATGTCACGAGGGTGCTCGAAAGCTTCGCGCACGGCGCGCTGGGTAATCTCGTTGAAAGTGACGCGGCGAATGCGTTCCGGTTCCGGTTCAGCGCCCTTCTTGGTTTTCTTCTTTTTCTTTTTGCCTTTGTGGTCGTCACCCAGTTCTTCCGCCAAATGCGCAGCAATGGCTTCCCCTTCGCGATCCGGATCGGGCGCGAGGTAGATGGTATCCATGCCCAGGGCCAGCTTCTTCAGCCTGGCAACGACTTTCTCTTTGCCCGGAATCACCACGTATTCCGTCTCGAAGTTGTTGTCGACGTCGACTCCCAGCGTGCTTTTGGGAAGATCCTTTACGTGGCCCAGCGAAGCCTCGACGGTAAAACCCTTACCCAGATATTTCTGGATGGTCTTCGCCTTGGCGGGCGACTCGACGATCACTAAACCTTTGGTCAATGTGTCCTCAATCGATTCGTATGCTTTTTGTGAAGCTAGCACGAACTGGAAGAATTCAACAAGTTACGAGCTAGAAAGCCTTTACGAAATTCTTGCCTGGAAGTTGTTTCACCTTGCCCGCAAGCTCGAGCTCGAACAGAGCCGCAAATATCTCAGATGACGATAAATGAGGCTCCAGTCGCTCCACAATTTCATCAATGTGCGTGGCCTCGTCGGCTTTCAGCAGGGCGAAAATCTTCTTTTCGTGCGGTGACAGCTCCGTTTCCCCGAATAGAGATGCGGTTTGCTCCGTCTGCGATTCATGGCCGCCCTCGGGCTGGAGCGTAAGTCGCACTTCTGCCGGGAGTTCCTCCCAAACGTCTTCCCACGTTGCCACCAGCTTTGCGCCCTGTTTGATCAGAGTGTTT
>Ga0070765_100001492_pt1 | contig 14412 bp, 13 predicted proteins | sample HubBroMetageWFT5_FD_71516 | JGI IMG/M metagenome (GOLD analysis project Ga0070765, IMG submission 71516) | Warmed and freeze-thawed soil microbial communities from the Hubbard Brook experimental Forest, New Hampshire - Hubbard Brook CCASE Soil... | ecosystem: Environmental > Terrestrial > Soil... | reverse complement strand
GTCGCGCTGAGCCACAACACAATCCGCGGCGCGGCAGGTGCCGCGATCCTCAATGCCGAACTGCTCGTCGCACAGCGTCACCTCAAATCGCGTCAGCCGAGGACGGCGTGAAATGAAGAAGACCTTGCGCGTGATGAAGTTTGGCGGCACGTCCGTGGGAGACGCAGCCTGTATTGCGCGTACCGGCCAGATTATCGCCAAAGCTGCGGGTGAAAGTGCGGTTATCGTGGTGGTCTCGGCGATGAGTGGAGTCACCAATCGTTTGATCGAAGCCGCGACGCAAGCGGAAGCAGGCGATCGCGAAAAAAGTGCCGGGATTTTCAGCTCATTGCGCGGCCAGCATGCCTCGGCACTAGAAGAGCTCGTTAGGCGGCCAGAACCTCGGGGCGTCGTTGCCGAGCGGTTGGCGGAGGTTCTTGCCGAGGGCCAGCGCCTTTGCGATGGCACAGCGTTGTTACGGGAGCTGACGCCTCGCACGCTCGATTCAATATCGAGTATCGGCGAGAGACTTTCGGCTCCTCTATTCGCCGCCTGTCTCGCTGAGCTCGGAGTGCGCAGCGAGGCCGTCAACGCAACCGAATTGATCGTAACCGATCCTTACCACGGGCGCGCAGAGCCTGTTATGAATTTGACGCGCGAACGATCTGGAGCGCGCCTGCGGCCATTGCTTGAGAAGGGAATCGTTCCAGTGGTGACCGGTTTTATCGGTGCCACTCCGGAAGGAGTACTTACGACGCTCGGACGCGGAGGATCAGATTATTCCGCTACGATCCTGGGAGCGGTTTTGGATGCGGACGAAATTATAGTATGGACGGATGTGGACGGCGTCCTGACTGCTGACCCCAGACTTGTTCCGGGCGCGCGCACAATTCCGGAGATTTCTTACCGTGAAGCGGCGGAACTGGCGTACTTCGGGGCCAAAGTGCTGCATCCGAAAACTTTGCGCGCCGTTATGGACGCGGGAATTCCCGTCTGGATACGAAACAGCTTCGCTCCGGAACGGCCGGGCACGAAGATCACGCTCGAGGGACGCAGTATCGGTGGCGGAGTCAAGGCACTAACAGCAATTAGCGACGTTGCGCTCATCACCGTGGGAGGTCCCGGGATTGTCGGCGTGCCGGATGTGCTGGCACGCACGTTTTCCACTACCGCCGAAGTTCGCGCAAATGTTCTGCTAATTTCGCAATCGTCCTCCCAGAACGATATCTGTTTCATCGTTTCTTCCGGCGACGGCAAAGCCACGGCTGAGGGGTTGCGCAAGGAATTCGCACAGGACTTGGCGCATCAAACGGTGGAGCACATCACCCTCGATCCGAACATTGCGATTGTGGCTGTGGTCGGAGAAAACATGCGCGGCATTCCGGGTGTCGCCGGCCGCACGTTCAGTGTGCTCGGTCGCGAAGGCGTGAACATCATTGCCATCGCCCAAGGATCCTCCGAGACCAACATTTCCTTTGTGGTCGAGAGAAAGTCGATGAAGGCGGCGCTTGAAGTCATCCACAAGGAATTTGCTCTGGACGCCCCTGCTCCGCAAACGCTAAAGACAAGCTCCTCATGATGAACCGAGAAAGCACTAGGCCCGCGCAGAAGTCGAGTGAAAAAGCAGTGCAGCGCTGCATAGAACCCAAGTGCGCAGCGTCTTACGGAATCCGCGAGCGCATCTACGTTTGTCCCCGCTGCAATGGGCCGCTCGAAATCGAGTGCCGCCTCGAAGCACCGGAAGACGCGGCAACGCTCTCGAAAACGTGGGAGGCCCGATTGGCGTCGCCAGATGCCCGCGACCGCAGCGGCGTCTGGCGCTACCGAGAATTACTTCCATTTGAGGAGGGCGTGTCTTCCGTAACGCTTGCAGAAGGCAACACGCCGGTGTACGACGCGCCGCGATCCGCACAATATTGCGGGTTGTTGGCTTTGCGGCTTAAACACCAGGGCTGCAACCCAACGGGTTCGTTCAAAGATACGGGGATGACGACCGCGGTGACGCAGGCGGTTCTGCTAGGCGCGCATACGGTGGCTTGTGCGAGTACCGGGAACACGGCGGCGAGCCTCGCGGCGTATGCGGCTCGAGCTAATTTGCAGTGCGTAATTCTCGTTCCGCGCGGCCAGATCACCGCAGCCAAACTCGCGCAGAGCATGGATTACGGCGCAGTGATTTGCGAGATCGAGGGCAATTTCGACGATTGTATGCGCTTGATGCAAGAGCTGGGCGACGATCCCGCGATTTACGTGGCGAACTCTATCAATCCTTTTCGCATCGAAGGACAGAAGACAGTGGCCTTCGAGCTGATGCAGCAATGTCGATGGCGCGTGCCGGACCAAATTGTCGTTCCCGGCGGAAATATGGGAAACAGCTCTGCGTTGGGGAAAGGCTTCGGCGAACTCCTTGGGCTCGGTCTGATCGAACGGTTGCCAAAGATCAGCATCGTGCAAGCGGAAGGCGCTGCACCGCTGGCGCGACTCTTCGCTGGACTAGACTCCGCTCGCGGAGTTGCATCTCTCCCCGATTCGATCGTTCCTGTCGAGAATCCGCAGACGCTAGCAACCGCTATCAAAATCGGTTCGCCGGTTTCTTGGAAGAAAGCGCTGCGAGAGGTCTTGAAGTCGGGCGGTCAAATTCTGACTGTGAGTGAGCAAGAAATCGCCGACGCCAAGGCAATGATCGGCCGCGACGGAATTGGCTGCGAACCGGCCTCGGCAACAACGGTCGCAGGCATCCGTAAATTGGTCATGGCTGGGCATATCGGGCCCGAAGAATCCGTGGTTGCGGTGCTCACAGGACATGTCTTGAAAGACCCCGATTACGTTAGCCAATATCATCGCGGAACGCTGTCACTTGGATTTGTAGCGAGCGGAGCGACCACTACAGCGCAGCCGATTGCCGGAGCGTTTCGAAACGCTCCGAAGCAGGTCGCTGTCATGAAAAGCGCCATCCTGGAATGCTTACAGCGCAAAAAGTAAATCGAAGATGGCCGTCCGTGAACAAAGCGACAAACATGCTGTTGAAATTGATTTCTGTCGTCCCCACTAATCAATGACCTCCGCGCGGCGAAACTCGTTTGAAGTTCGGGTCCCAGCCTCCACGGCGAACCTGGGCGCGGGCTTTGATTGCCTTGGCCTCGCTCTCAATTTGCATCTGACCGTGCGAGCGACCGTGCTGTCCGAGCCGGGCGCGCAAACGCAAGTTCGCATCCGGGGAGTAAGCGGCAGCTCGCGGATTCCGTTGATGCCCGAAGAGAATCTGATCCTTCGTGCCATGCGACACACGGCGGAGCGCGAGCGCCTACGGCTCCCTGCGGTCCGGCTGGCCGTTCAAAACGAAATTCCCGTGGGCTCCGGCCTCGGGAGCAGCGCGGCGGCAGTTGTGGCTGGGATTGCACTCGGGTTCGCTTTGTGCGGCAAGAAGATTCTAGAGAATGCAGCACTACGCTACGGCGCAGAGATCGAGCAACACGCTGACAACATCGGAGCTGCTTATTTGGGTGGATTCGTTCTGACGTTGGTTCGCGCGGACGGAAGCGTCGTGGCGATTCGGATGCGATGGCCGAAGGACATTCGCGCGGTTGTAGTCACGCCGGTCCAGCCGCTCGAGACCGCAAGATCGCGGGCTGTGCTCCCCAAGACAGTAGAGCGAGCGGACGCCGTACACAATCTACAAAGGGCGGCACTTCTGGTCGCCGCGCTCAAGGAACGGCGTTACGATCTCATTTGGGATGCCATGCAGGACCGGCTGCATCAGCCGTACCGCCTGAGTCTCATCCCGGGCTTAGACGATATTTTGACAATGCCGCGCATGCCCGGCTTGTTAGGCATTGCTCTCAGTGGGGCGGGACCGAGTGTGGTTGCGCTCGCCACCGAGAAATTCGATGAAATCGGAAAAGCGATCGCGGAGCGCTTTCGCCGGAATAAACTGACTGCAAAGATTCGTTCGCTTGCGATCGCCGAGGAGGGAGTTAAACGCCTACGGTCACCTCACGGGGCAGCCGAGTGAGACATCAAGCAAGCCGGCAGCCAGAGCGCGGCTCCAACACCTTGACTCTGGATGCAGAAAAAAATAGTGATAGGAATGTGCCGCGAGGTAGTTTTGCGTTTCTTTCAGACGGCCACTAAATAGAAATGCCCTATATCCAAAAACCCTCAGGGCATTGAAGGTATTGTCACCCGTTCCGAGCGAAACGCCGACAAGCAATCCAGGGCGCAGCGCTTGGATCAGAGTTCTGGCGCCCGCGATAACCTCAAGTTCAGCACCCGCTACGTCGGCCTTTATGAAATCCAGATCCTTTATCTCGTTTTGTTTCCATAGGTTATCGAGAGTAAAAACCTCGACAGTTTCGGTAGTTCCTTCTTCGTCATCACGAACGAAGTGCGCGGAATAAAATCCGGTGAAGCCCTTCCTGTTGGGGATAACCATTTCTTGGAGGCCGGCCTCGGATCCAATCGCCGCATGATAAAGATCAACATTCGACAGGCGGCACTTCCGCACCACATCTGCCAAGATCTGGAAGTTCGACGTAATGGGCTCAACGGAGTACACCTTCCCGGAGGGGCCCACCAGCTCCGAGAGCTCTATTGCGTACATGCCGATGTTGGCACCTAGATCAGCGACTGAATCTCCGGGTTTAACCAGTGAGGGCAGAGCCTCCATAGCTTGCTCACGCTTCGCTTTTCTCTGTACGACTTCTCGTGTTAGGTACGCCGCGCGGAATTTCATTAATAGAGCAGGGGGACATGCGGCTTTCAACAATCGCAAGGCGAACGATTCGCGTTGGGATTTTTTTGGCATGTTATTAGATTGAGTTTGCACAGTTTGAACCGCGCAAGTCTTCTCGCTAGTGAAGTAAAACGGGTAAAGTTGACTTACTTCCCATTTAGTCACAACGTGATTGCTTTTACAAACAAATCCGTATTACGTATCTCTTCTGTCGGTCATGGCGAAGGGATCCGCTAGGTAATAAGGTTAGTAAAGGGAAATTTCGTCAAATTCTAATCCAAAAAATTGATTGCGAATCTACTCTTAGCATCTCCCGACAACCGCTAGAGACTCTTCCTCGGGTGTATTCGCATCCGATCCAGTATCGAAGCTCGGAACGCACCGAACTTATCGTGAGAATGCCGGCTTTCGCGGTTCGGTCAATGCTGACATTCCTAACGGACCGTTGGGGTCGACGCGGAACTTCGCTTGATAAACATAGCCTGAAGTAGCCCCCTCAAGCCCAGCGCGCCGGCACGCTCGAAAAGCAAGACATTTCAATCGTGAGTTCAATCCGGTTTCTTTCACCGATAAGTGCTTGATCCCCGGGAGGCGACGGAAAAAGCGGTTTGCGTTGTAGACAAGTTTTCGTCTCTCTGACTCAACTGTATGATATCTCGTCGACAGTGACACGTTAAACGAATCCAGATTCTCTATTCGATGAGGAGCATTTAGAGGCCACCACACCATATCCCCGGGCTTCAGGTCAAATACGTCAGCATAGCGGTCAAATTCCGGTGAATACGGTACCTCTTCGTCCATAGCGGATCCGAAGATCGCTTCCATCATTTCCTGCGAGATGAAGCGTTCGTCGCACGCCGGATAGACCCACATGCGTTTCCGGCCGCGAATATGAAAGAGCGTCGTTGGCGGACCATCCGCGTGGTAGTAAACCTGCGCGCCTGGCGAGGAAAGAAGCAACGTACCAACCACCGACAACGGCTTCAGTTGGGGACATGCTCTTGCCATCTCCGCATATAACTGATCCACGATATCCCGATACATGGGATCGAATAGATCCAGGCGCAAAAGGTTATACCAGAGGCGCCCGGACTTGACAGCCGCCAGCAAATCTTTGCCGGACACGTCGGCAGTATCAACCGGCTGCCAGTCCTCCCGCCGAAGGGGGTCCGTTCCCATGGTCCAAGCCTGTAAGCGATTCCGTGGATATCTATCTAGAATGTCAACAAGCACTTCGTCGTTCAACACATCACGTTCGTTCAATCCGTGATGGGCCACTATAGGACGCGACCCGAAAGCGTCAAACTTCTGGCCGGACCAATCGAGCGAAGTCCGGTTTTCCGGAGAAGCCACTGCACGAATCGTCGCATTTTGCATAGATGTCCTCTTCGTCACTTGCTCGCTGAATATTTAAGCTACCACTCGTCCCTTAGTAACCTGACCGGAATTTCCGCTTGGGCTTTGTTGCCACATTATACGTCCAACCGGCTTGTTCCGTTTCTTGAATCCTTCAATTCTGCAGCGACTGGAAATTTCATCACTTCGGTCGAACGGACAAAATCTGTCCGCTACCGAGTCGTCCAATACTCTTGTCCCTACTGCTTGGGCCCTTTCTTAAAAACCATGAGCGCCGTCCAGCAATACTTTTGGAGGAAGGGAAGCCGTCTTAGCAAGCGGTCATCCCATCCAACGAGCGCCGTCATACATTTGGTGCTCACCTTCTGTGATCCGGTGACAAGGAGCAATCCATCTGCCATCATGGCAAGCAAATGAAATCCGCGGTAGCTAACGAACTCGAAGTGCTGGCGAAAGACATCGAGATCCTTCATGCGCAGGGGCGTTTCAGTTGGCGTACGCAGTTTCGGAGTCAGCTTGCGAAATAGATTCAGGAAGGGGTTGTGCCCCAATGGTTCAAGAAAATAAGCTTCACCGCCAGGGCGCAGCACCCGAGCCAGCTGCCTACTGGTCTTTTCCATGTCGGTGTGATGAAGGATGGCCTTTCCCAACACCACGTCAAAGGATTCATCTGGATAATCGATGTCCTCTGCCGCCAAATGACGAAAGAACACGCGGTCGGCCAAGCCATCGCGCGCAACGTTTCTCTGAGCTACGCTTAGTCTTTCACTGGATAGATCGAATCCGTCTACTCGAGCCGCGCCCATCTCCGCGTACATCCGGCTGGTCCTTCCGACCCCGCACCCGAAGTCCAATACACGTTTTCCTTCCAGACTCCCCGCTGCCTCGATTAACTTGCGCGAGTATTCGTCGGCGGCACCCAAGCCGTAAAAGAGGGTGCGCGTCGAGCGCTTCGTACCGGAGCGGGTCCGCTCGTCATGGAAATGCTCCTCAATATTGTGCCGCTCGCTGAGATCTTTTGTTTTCATAGACTTCCCAGGTCACCCCGTCTCAAAACCAGATGATGTGTACGCCCATCGCCATCAGCGCGGCTGCGATGATGCCCTCAGGTACCATGCGCGGGAGACGCCCGTGCAGTTGGCTTGCGAAATGAATCGCCGGCAGTGAGCCGCACAACAATGGCAAAACAATTCGCCAATCGATATTCCCCATAGCGGCGTATGGAAGACTAGAGACAGCGATCAGGACCATCCCAGTGACCACACTGGTTCCCACCAAAGAGCCTGCCCTCAATGGGAACAGAATCACCAAGGCCGAAACAACAAGAGCGCCACTTCCAATGGAGGTAGTGGAAACCGTGGCTCCGACTAAGAACCCAATTAGAATGAGCAAGCCTGCAAAGTTCTTTCCGGCAAAGAAAGCGGGCCGTTCGATGCCCGGCCGCAATTCGTGTGGAACGATTTTTACCAACATCAGCAGGGAAACCACAATCAGAATTCCGCCGATCGCTCGCAACAGGAATACGTCCAAGAAATGGGGACGGTGCAAGCCGAGATAATGGATGATGAACCCACCCATCAACGCGCCTGGCACGCCTCCAATTACAAGCTTCTTCACCAGGTCCATGCGCACCAATCCACGTTTGAAAAAGCTAAAGCTTCCGTAAAGCTTTGTGGTGAAGCCGAATGCCAAACTGGTACCGACCGCTTCCGCGGGAGACATGCGCGCGAGGATGATCAGCAGCGGCGTGAGAAGGGATCCGCTACCTTCGCCGGTGAGGCCGACCACCAAGCCGACGAGCGCTCCCAACGCGACAATGCTGATGAAATGCATGAAGATTTACTTCTCGATGTAGCCCAGTTTTTCGAGACGTGCCCGAATTTTTTCCGCCTCGGCCGAGGTGTAAGCCGGCTCGTGCGCGGGTTCCACAAGGCCCATCCGTTCCAAACGTCCTAAAATGCGAGCGGCTGATTCTTCCGCAGATTCATTCTGAGTATGAATCACGATTTCAGGATGTAGCGGCGGTTCGTAGGGATCGCTGATCCCGGTGAAGTTTTTCATTTCACCGGCAATGGCCTTTTTATACATGCCCTTGACGTCGCGCCGGATGCAGAGTTCCAGCGGGGTGTCGACGAATACTTCAACGAAGTTCTCAATCTTAGAACGGACTTCGTCGCGGACTGAACGGTAAGGCGAGATTGCCGCAGAGATAGCAATTCCGCCATGTTTGCTGATCAAACCGCAAACGAAACCGATACGGCGAATATTCTCATCGCGGTCTTCCTTGCTGAAGCCGAGTCCTTTGGTAAGGTTGGTGCGAACTACGTCGCCATCGAGAATCTCGACGCCCCGGCCGCGGCGCGTGAGTTCAGGTGCGATAATTTCAGCCAAAGTTGATTTGCCGGAGCACGGCAAACCCGTAAACCACAACGTAAAACCTTTATTTTTCGTATTCATTCTTGGTGTCCCCATTTGAGAAACTCAATTATCGCGATATGCTTCGCGTAGAATTTCCGCAACTTCCGGCCGCGTGAATTCAATCGGTAAATTCTCACCGGCGCGGAGCAACTCACGTACTTTTGTGCCACTGAGAATCAAACGTTCCGCTGGGCCATGCTTGCAGGTTTTTTCCGAGGCCATGGCGCCGCATTTCTTGCAGTAGAAAGTCGCGTCGAAACAGATTGGCGTGATGCCAAGCTCGCCCGGCTCGAATTCCAAAAACTTCCGCTGCGCGTCGTAAGTACCGTAGAAATTGCCGACCCCGGCGTGGTCGCGTCCGACAACGAAGTGGGAGCAGCCGTAATTCTTGCGCGCGATGGCGTGGAATATCGCCTCGCGTGGTCCCGCATAGCGCATCGCCGCGGGGTACAAACTGAGTACGGCGCGACTCGCGGGCAGCGCACTATCCAGCAACGCGACGTAGCATTGCAGGCGCACTTCAGCCGGCACATCTTCGGATTTAGTCTCTCCTACCAGAGGATGCAGGAGAAGGCCGTCGACCGTTTCAAGAGCGCACTTCAAAATATATTCATGCGCGCGATGGACCGGATTGCGGGTCTGGAATGCGACTACAGTGTTCCAGCCGCGATGTTCGAAAAGGAAGCGCGTCTCTTTCGGATCGAGTAAGTAGTTGGTGAACTCGCCGCGATCGGGGCGCCGCAGCAGACTGATAGGACCAGCTAGGCAGCGGTCGCCGACGCTTGAAAGGTATTGCACGCCAGGGTGAGTGTCGCTATTGGTCTTGAGCACCAGTTGTGCTTCATGTTCGCGATCGTAGCGGTATGTTTCCTCCAAATGCAGGATCGCTACGACTTGGTCGAGGTTGTCGATAAGAGCGATATCAGATGCAGGCCGCACACGATCGGCATCTTGGTCGGTAACAGCGAGCGTAACCGGAATGGTCCAGGGTAATCCGTTTTCCAGCCGCTGATGGTCCACGACGTTCTCGTAATCTTTCTGCCCCATGAAACCCGTCAGCGGTGAGAATGCTCCAATGGCAATAAGCTCAACATCGGAAAGCTGCCGCGAGTTTAGTTTCAGGCGCGGGAGTCCTTCCGCTCGCTCGAGCCACTGCTCGCGTTCGCGCCCTTCCAACATTCGATTGATGAGTTTTCCGCCGTGCGGTCGAATAAGTTGACTGGTCATGTCCTCTCTTTTTCTCGCTTCGTAAATTAGTTACAGAATTTCTCTTACGGATGAATGCGCTGGGAGGTTGCTATTCGCGGCCGCTCCAGGTCTTAAAGCTGCGGATTGTTCCCAAGTCCTTGCGAGCGTCGCCGGAGTAAGAGACAGCCCGATCATCCCAGTATAAGTCGGCAACAGGCTTTGGCCCGGCTGTCTTGTAATCCGAGTTTCGATTGATCTCGTCAAAGGGAATCGTGTGCTGCGCGAGGTAGTCTGCGATCTCGTGCTCTCCACGGGTGGTGTGAATTACGATTTTCCAGCCCTCAGAGCGCAACGCACGCATGGCCTCGACGACATCCATCCGGGGCGCGCCCAAAACGCCCGGACCTTTGTAGCCGTCGTAATCTGCGATCACGCCGTCAAAATCTACCGCGATGGTTCTCTTCGAATCATTCAACTTATAAGCCATATTGCTTGATAATCCCCCGGGATAGAGTCACTGTGGTTTCTGCACATCTACTTCCACATAGGCACCGGAAAACATAGTTATAAGCTATTGATAATATGTAGTTTATCTAACTTGTAGCGCATGTCGCCGACGGAATGCCTGACAACTTTTTCCACTTATAGACACTTTCATTCCAACCGCAAGCCCCGCAAGGTCGAACGCGCAGCCGAAATTCTATCACAGTTGGGGCGCCTCCTGGGTCTCGGGTATAGGACTCCTAGATCTGCAAGGACTTGCACATAAGCTAACCGAGGTTGGTTATCCTCATCCTGTCAGGGCGGTTAGTTGTGTACTTAAATAATTCAGAATCAATAAGTTAAGATTGCCTTGATTTTGGAACAGTAACTGCTTTGTTTTCTGCGGGCTTTGTCCGGATAATGGGTTGGGGGCGCAAAATGATAGAGGGGCACCGAAAGACGATGCTAAGGGTTTGGGTAGGCTTGGCTTTGGCGGTCTTCTCATTTGGAACTACGGCCACCGCTGGTCCAGTTTCGTTTCCGCTGAAAGGCACGCCGCATAATATTGGCTTCTCGGGAAGTGGAGGCTCGCTTTCATACACCTTTGGCGGCTCGCTCGATATTATTGGCAACCTTAGTCAAGTGATTCGATTGCCGCAAGACAACATTTTCGGAATAACCTCAGGAGACGTAGCTATAAAGACTGGCGCGTGCGACGCAGGCTGCTTCAAAGCCAATGGTAACGATATCCTTCAACTCGAGTTTGGCAGCGGAACTATAACAATTACAGGCGAAATACCATCAATGGGCATCAACACCCCGACGACTCTACTTTCAGGCACGCTGACGAACATTGGAGCAACTATTGATGGTAACAATACAAAGCCCGGCACGGGAGCGGGTGGCCCGGACAAAGGTGGTCTTACGGCGACAATCGTCCTGAATATGATAAACGCGACGCTTCTCAAAGACTTTGGTTTCGCGGCGGACGATACGTTCGGGATTGGAAACAAAAAGAAAAACGCGGGAACGGGCGTGACTTTTCTTCTGTCTTTAGGGATCGCCGATTTCGGCAATTTCTTTTCAGGTGGGACCCTAAGTGGGTCTGTATACGATTCCAAGATTACGCTCGACCCAGATGCAGCCCCGGAACCCACGTCCCTCTTGCTTTTTGGTTCTAGCTTCTTGGTGGGAGCCTGGATGCTTCGCCGGAAGCTCGCGAACAAGCCCTAATCATTCCTGCATGATGTGATTTGGCGGCGACCTCAAAGTGGGCACGGAACCTTGTCCGTCCCTTTTCTGTTTGTACCCCAGGCATACGAGAAAAAGCTCCAATTTAGGACGTTTTGTGTCAGGTTGGGGTATATGCAAGGAATTGTACATAAACGAACCGCACAACGACGACCCTGTCTCAGCGAGCTCCGTTAGGCCGCTTAGTGCATATCTAAGTCACTTATAATCAATTATATACAAAACCGGCCGCTTTGGAATTGTAAGTGCTTCAACCCCGAAGGGGGATGTCTCCCACAAAAAGGCGGAGCCAAAAATGACAGAAAAGCACGGAAGTGGAATGCTACGGTTGTGGGCAGCCCCGTTGCTAGCGCTCTGCTTGTTTGCAACGGCGGCCAGCGCGGGCCCAGTTAGCTTTCCGCTTAAGGGTACGCCGCATAAGATTGGCTTCTCGGGAAGCGGAGGCTCGCTTTCATATACTTTTGGCGGCTCGCTCGATATCAATGGCAACCTTAGCCAGGTGATTCGATTGCCGCAAGACAACATTTTCGGAATAACTTCAGGAGACGTTTCCATTATGACGGGCACCTGCGATGCGGGATGTTCCAAAGCCAATGGTAACGACATCCTTCAACTCGGGTTTAGCGGTGGAACTATAACAATTACAGGCGAAATACCATCAATGGGCATCAACACCCCGACGACTCTGCTTTCAGGCACGCTGACAAACATTGGAGCAACTCTTGATGGCAACAACACGAAGCCAAACACGGGAGCGGGCGGCCCAGACAAGGGTGGTCTTACGGCAACGGTGCTTGTAAGCATGATTAACGCCACGCTGCTGCAGGATTTTGGCTTTGCGGCGGACGATACGTTCGGGATCGGTAACAAACAGAAGGACGCGGGTACGGGAATACAGTTCCTACTGTCTTTAGGATTAACTGATTTCGGCAATTTCTTCTCCGGTGGCACCATCAACGGAAGTGTAACCAGGTCACTCATTACTGTTGATCCTGAGCCAGCGCCGGAACCGAGTACCCTCCTGCTTTTTGGTTCTAGCTTCTTGGCGGGAGCTTGGATGCTGCGCCGGAAATTTGCGACCAGGTCGTAACCATTTCTTTCTTGATTTTGGTTCCGATAATCTCGAGGCGGGCAAGGTAACTTGCCCGCCTTTTCTTTTTGTGCCGTATCTTCTTCGGGGTGATTTGAAAGCTCAAGCTTGCGAGCGGTGTCGTTCGGACGGATAATCCTTGCGCGTTAGCGCAGCGCCTTTCTGAGAACGTACGATACTAGATCGAACTCTGAACCGATCGGACGAAGATTGCAAAGTCTCCAGGTGGGCAAACAACCGATTTTCTCTCTAGGGAGTTGACGCCACACCAAGTTTGATAAGACAGGCGATACGATGAAGATCTGCGTCTTAGGACTGGACTGTGCCGCGCCGGGTATCATTTTCAATGACGAGCGGCTGGTCAATATCCGAAAGTTGATGGCGAACGGAGTGCACGGGCGACTTGAAAGCGTAATCCCGCCGATCACAGTACCGGCATGGATGTGCATGGTCACGAGCCAGGATCCTGGCTCTCTTGGAGTGTATGGATTCAGGAACCGGACGGACTACTCGTATAGCGGCCTGGGTTTCGTGACTTCAAATTCCATCCAAGCGCCTGCAATCTGGGATCAGTTGGCGAGCCGAGGAAAGAAATCCGTCATCGTGGGTTTACCGCCAGGGTATCCTCCGCGCAAAATTAATGGGATCAGCGTCGGCTGTTTCCTGACTCCGGACACGGTGAAGGGAGAGTTTACTTATCCGCCGGGGATTAAAACCGAAATCACCGAACTCGTAGGCGAATATCCCACGGACGTAAAGGGCTTCCGCAGTGATGATAAGGAATGGCTGAAAAAAGAAATTTTTGAGATGAGCCGGAAGCAATGGGAAGTGGTTCGCTACCTGTTGAAGAGCAAAGAGTGGGATTATTTCCATTTTGTCGACATTGGCCTGGATCGAATGCACCATGGCTTTTGGAATTATTTCGACCGGGATCACGTGCAATATGAACCGGGCAATCCCTATGAGAATGCGATTCCGGAGTATTACGAATGGATAGACGATCAAATCGGAAGCGTTCTTCCATTGCTGGATAAGGATACGGTGGTGCTGGTCGTATCCGACCACGGAGCACAGCGGCTTGACGGCGGGCTGGCGGTGAATGAATGGCTGGTGAACGAAGGCTTGCTGGTTCTGGAAGAGTTCCCGAAGGAAATTACTCCATTTAGCAAACTCAAAATCAATTGGGCGAAAACGAAGGTATGGAGTGAAGGCGGCTATTACGCGCGTGTTTTCTTCAATGTGAAAGGCCGCGAGCCGCAGGGTGTAATTGACCCAAGCGAATATGATGCTTTTCAGGACGAAATCAAAGCTCGCTTCGAAGCGCTCAAGGACGACAAGGGACGTCCGCTCAACTCACTTGTCTTCAAGCCCAAAGAAATCTATAAGAATGTTCGAAACGTCGCGCCTGACCTGATCGTGCATTTCGGCGGGCTTTACTGGCGGTCGATCGGAAGCGTCGGGTACGGCCGCATTCACGTGCAGGAAAATGATACTGGTCCGGACGCGTGCAATCATGCGCAATTCGGAATGTTCATACTCTCTGCGCCAAATTGTGCGCTTCGCGGCGAGATTCAAGGTGCCAAGCTTCTTGATATTGCGCCCACCGTGCTGGACCTAGCTGGTTACCAAATTCCGGGCGCGATGCAAGGAAAACCGATAGTTCGGGGTGGAAGTTAGAGGCAACGGGTTTCTTGCGCGTGGTGGATTAGAACATATCGAAAAGGCATCTTCAATTTCAGCCGTGACTTCTCAATGAGCACTAATTCGCAAAGAGTTTTATTGACGGGCGGCGCGGGCTTTATTGGCTCGCATGTGGCCGAGGCCTTGCTTGGGCAGGGATCGAAACTCACCATCGTTGATAACTTGGATGAATTTTATCCGACGACCCGGAAACGATTGAACCTGGAAGAGATCGAGC
>Ga0070765_100001491_pt1 | contig 14425 bp, 18 predicted proteins | sample HubBroMetageWFT5_FD_71516 | JGI IMG/M metagenome (GOLD analysis project Ga0070765, IMG submission 71516) | Warmed and freeze-thawed soil microbial communities from the Hubbard Brook experimental Forest, New Hampshire - Hubbard Brook CCASE Soil... | ecosystem: Environmental > Terrestrial > Soil... | reverse complement strand
TTCCTGAAGGAACAGCAGCTGGAAAAGCTCCAGAAGTTATCTGAAAAAACCGGTGCACCCGTCGCCGAATTGGTTCGCCGCGCCATTGATGCGTACTTGCATTCGAGGAAGAAGGAATTGAAATGAAGAAACGCGCAGTACTGTATTGCAGAATTTCGACGGGGGACCAGCATCTTGAAACACAGTTGCTCGACCTGCGCGAATTAGCGAAGCAGCGCGGATACGAAGTCGTGCGCGAGTACACCGACGTAATTTCTGGTGCGAAATCGAAGCGACCTGGACTTGACCAACTCATGGCAGATGCTCGGCGACACCATTTCGATATTCTCATCGTCGCTGCTTTCGACCGACTCGCCAGGAACGTGCGACATTTTCTCGAAGTCTTGGATGAAATGAATCACTTAGGAATCTCATTTTTGAGTGTGAGAGAAAATATTGACAGTTCTGGGCCGCTCGGCCGAGCCATGATAATTATCGTTGGCGCGATCGCAGAACTGGAAAGAAGTTTGATTGTCGAGCGAGTTAAAGCGGGAATGCGTCGAGCGAAACTAGAGGGACGACGAATTGGTCGTGCACCGCTGAACATCGAGCGGGCCGCGGTCGTCAGTGACCGCCGCTCGGGAAATAGTCTGACCGAAGTTGCGAAAAAGTATCGCATCTCCCGAGCTACTGTCTGCCGTCTGGTCAACGAAGCTCGCGGACTGAAGTCGCACGCAGGTAATCTAGAAAAAGCAGTTCCTCTCACCGAAACAGGTAATTTGCAGGCTGCCGCATAACCTGCGAGTCCACGCCACGGTTGGTCGCCTGCGTCCCCGCTCCTGTGGAAACCGAGTAGGAAGGTACGGGGCGGGTTGGGCAAAAGTCAGTTTCGGGTAAACGCGATAATCAGGACTTGGAAGGCAATTTCGGTCGGACCGACTGTTTGAAGTATTCGCTTTGTTCAAACCCGGCCAAAAACTCTCGCATCGAACGCTTGAAGTAGGGTCCAGTGATTGCGCTAGATAGTTGCGCTGCTTCTTGAAAACAGTCGGAGACATCTACGCCGACCGCGACAGCTTCCAGATAAAGCTCCCCGAGCGCGATAAACATGTCACGAAAATCCTCTAGGTTATCTTCGATAGAAGCGGCGGCCAACCCACGCCATGGCCAATCAGGAGGCTTGCGTTGCGCGGTCCAACCAATATGAGCCAGTAGACCATTATGGAGCGGACGGTGCGCTTGGACTAGCTTTCGTATATGACCGCGGCCTTCGTCGGATACTGTCAGGTAAAGAACACACAATTCGTCAATCGTACGCTGAAGTTCCTCACGAGCTGTTGCGTTCTCGCTGACCGGTATGACCACCTCTTTCCCAGTCGTCTCATCCAACGCCTTGTTGCGGGTATATGCTTCGTAGCGAAACGCCAACTTGGCTATGAAATCACCGACCTCTTGTTCACGAAGTCTGGACATGACCGCAATTGTATAACACACCCTCCATAACTTCTGAGAAGTCGCGTAATCGGAAATTTAAAATCCACATGTACCATAAGCGCGTCAATCAGGCGCTGACAGATTAGAGTGCCGACGCGAAATCATTTCGAGGCCAGCGAAGATTAGCCAAATGCAGAATGAATAGAGCGCAGCGGGAATCCACAGCACGAGCGAATATACTTCCAAGGCCATGCCCCATCGGCTGCGAACATGCCCAAACCAACCAGGGTCTAAAAGCCACTCCCAGGGAGTCCCGAACAGAAAACAATATCCAGCGACACGCTGACCGTGCTGACGGTCAACACCAAGTAAAAGTACGGTAAGCACAGCCGCAATTCCGAACGGTAGAGCAAGCAATAATCGTTTCGTCCAGCTCATGTGCCTCAGGCTGGAATAGCTGTTCACGGAAGAAAGGGAATGACACACATGAGCAGCAGAACGGTCAGGACTGCAAGTAGGAATCGCCGAAACCACAGCCACGCTCGCAGTTCATCCGGGTCATTGGGACGTGGACCCGAAAATAACTGCTTTCTGCCTTCCCCGCTTAGACCAAGCTGCCGCCAAGTGCGATAGCACTGAAACATCGATACCCAAACCGAGATGAAGGCCACGCAAAAGAGAGCGTCAAATGCCGATTCGGCCAGATTCGTGTGATGCGCCCAAATCCACCACAGAGTGAGCGATACCGGCACGAGTGAAAAAAGAAAAGCTAGTACCGAGAAAAAGCTAAACAGCTTTTCGATGTCAGGTTGAAATTGCCCATCGTGCATCCCATTCATTTGGTGAGCCTATCAAACCACTCGGCTAATGGATTTGCGAATTCCAACTGTGCTACGTAACCGCTATCACTATGACGGGTGGTGTCGCCGGAAGACCGTGCCAGTGGACGATTCGTCGCGCAACCGGACAATAGCCGAAGCGATTCTCGGGGGCGATTTTAACTTCTGCGGGAAGGGCGTTAATCAGGACTTATGGTAGGTGGGTCTGCTCACGTCTGTGACGACGTTCGCTCAAGGCGCAAATAAGACCTTCGTGCAAATAGAACGTACCAGAGTGAAAGAAATAACCTAAGCCCTCGCAAGTTAGATTTCACCTGAAAGGCTAGTTTCTCTGCTGAGTCCATTACGAACCCAACATTCTCGGAGCCGCACCAATCGATTTTCAACGACAGTGTGTGTTTGCCTGAGGGAATGGAAAACTCCTTGATTTCGCCGTCCCTGATTTCACCGATTCTCTCGCCGTCTAAGACAATCTGGTAAGCCCTCAGCCGGTCCGCGTAACCCGAATCGCGTGCAATTGCCAGCGAAGCCATGCTCTCCTCGAACTCTGTCACACAATGTTGAGTTTATACTCGAAACTCGGCCTATGAGAAAGTCAGTGCCTAATAAGTTGCGTAACCGGACAATAGACGAAGCGAATCTAGTGGTGATTTCAATTTCTGCGGGAAGGGCGTTTATCAGAGTTGGGAATGGACAGCAACCGCTTTCGACCAGTCTGAGATTTGGGATTCGAGTCCTACCGTGTTAGCTTCCTCTCGACCGCCGTTGCGCTATGTGGACTCTTGAATACGCTCTCACACTAATCAGAAAGATCGCGCCCATCGCCGAGCGACATGGGTTCTCTGTGGCACTATACGGCGGAGTACTACTCTCTGGTCAGAGTGAGAACGATCTTGATCTATTCTTTGTGCTTCAAGACCCTGAGATTTGCGACGTGCAGGGTTGTCTTGCCGGAATCGCTGAATTGCCAGAGATTGACCATTGCGGGTCTATGCATGAGGTTACTAATGGTTATTGTGCAGTGATTTGGCTGCGAAATGGAGATCACGTAGATGCACAATTTCGAGTTTGCGAGACCGATAGGAGACAGACGGGAATCGAGCCGCCCGGGAATCCGTGAAGAAAACTTGGCATTTCGGTTTGAACTGCGGGAAGGGGCGCGATACCTTTCACCTAGAAAGTGATGCTGCGATGAAGTACGGAACGGCAATTCTGCTACTTTCGCTCTTGCTTCCTAGTGTTCCGCAAGCGTCTCGTCCCGTTTCACATGAGACTTGCGAAAAGAACAAGCTATTCACTGCACATCACATTGTCGGGTGGTCCTTTCCGTCGGGTCCCAAAGCCTTCTTGTACAAGTCGGGACTCGCTATTGACGCAGACGGTGCCTTCCGCGCCTACCACCCGAACGACCGATTCGGACTTGATTCGTTGAGCCACGCGGGGCACAACGGAAACTGGTGGGCATTAGTAACCGACGATGAAAAGAAGAGCGGACGCCCCGTCGTACAGTTGGAGTCAGACCCCGCGCCCGGTTTTTACGTGTCTACGACCGCGCTGTACGATCCCAACAATCCAAACCCCCGTGATCCGCACAGGTATGTGGACGCGGCGAGGATTCCGTACGTTGTGCTCCATCCCAAGGCTCTAAATTATGCTCGGTTAGGTGACTTCGCTACCGTCGTGAACCTTCAAAACGGAAAGATTTCCGGGGCCATTGTCGCGGACGAAAGCGCACCTAACCTTCCGGTCGGTGAAGGGTCTATCGCCCTTGCTCAAGCCTTGGGCATCGACGCTAATCCGAGAACGGGCGGGAAGGACCGGGACATCGCATATCTTATTTATCCTGATTCTGGAAACCGCAGACCACGCGAACTGGAAGAGATTGTCATCAACGCGAAGAGATTGTTCAATGCGTGGGGTGGACTCGACAGACTGAACCTGTGTGTGGCAAGCGAAGAACCACGATAACCCAAGTGTCTGCTAAGGATTCTTAAACCTCTCTTAGTTCTCTTCATTTGATCGCGCTTACCCGCGAGCCGCTCTGAATTCATCTCAGAAAATTCTGATTTTCAAAATCCTGGCTACGAACACCCATGTTCAATGTCTTTTTTGCTCGGGAGGAAGCCCATACTCGGACGGAATTGGCGATTCTTTCTGAAAGTGGACGCAGTTATCGCACCGCTGCGAACAACGAGGAAAAATCATGCCAACCGTAGCAGAGATCATCACCGAGAACGTAATCAAGCAGTTGGAACAAGGTGTAGCACCTTGGCGTAAGCCGTGGTCAACGTCGGTGCCGCGAAATCTCATATCGACGAGACCATATCGCGGTCTGAATGTTTTCATGCTGGCGACTCAGGGATACGGCTCTCCGTATTGGCTCACGTTCAACCAAGCGAAGCAATTAGGCGCACACGTTCGGCAAGGCGAGAAGTCTTCGATGGTGATGTTCTGGAAGATAGACGAACTGGTTCGTCGCAAAATCGACGCGGATGGCGAACCCGCCGACGAAAAGGGCAAGTCATTCTTGCTTCGGTACTACAGGGTCTTCAACGTCGAGCAAGTGGACGGTCTCAGAGCACTCCACGGTGATGACCGCAAGCCAGTCAATCCCATCGCGGAGTGCGAATCCATCGCGGATCGGATGCCAAATCCCCCGCGAATCGAGCAACATTCGCAAGCGTTCTATCGCCCATCGACGGATATGGTCGGGATGCCGTCGCGGTATTGCTTTGAATCGCCCGAAGCCTACTACTCCACGCTGTTCCACGAACTCACGCACTCCACCGGACACAAATCGCGTCTAAACCGTTTCGAGGAAAGCGCCACGGATCATCAATTCGGGAGCGAGAGTTACAGCAAGGAAGAGTTGGTTGCGGAGATGGGAGCAGCGATGCTCGCGGGAACTGCTGGCATTTCGCACGCGACACTCTCAAACTCCGCAAGCTACCTGCATACTTGGATCACACGGCTCAAGTCCGATTCGCGGTTGATTATCTCTGCGGCATCCCAGGCACAGAAAGCAGTCGATCACATTCTCGGCAAGATTCAGAACGAGGGGAGGGACAGCCAATGAGCACGACTCTCCCATTTCCGATGCCGCTCGCCGAAAAATACCGTCCGCACGCGATTGCTGATTTTGTGGGGTTGGACAAACCGAAACGCATTCTCGCCAAATTTGCGGCGAATCCGTACTCGTCCGCATGGCTGTTCGCCGGTCCGCCGGGAACGGGCAAAACCACGATGGCTCTCGCTCTCGCGGAGACACTTCGTGCGGAACTCCATCACATCCCGTCGCAACAATGCAACGTTGCTGCCGTCGAGGATGTCATTCGGCAATGTTGGTATGTTCCAGCGTCGGGTGGATTCCATCTTGTGCAAGTGGACGAGGCTGACAGGATGTCGAACGCGGCACAACTGCACTTTCTCTCGAAGCTCGACGCCACTGCTTTTCCGCCTCAGACGGTTTTTGTGTTTACGTGCAACACGACCGATGGCCTAGAGCCGCGATTCCTCTCTCGCACACGACAGATCGAGTTTTCGAGCTACGGACTAGCGAGCGAGGCCACACGATTGCTTGAAGGAATCTGGCAGCGAGAGGCAAACGGAGCAACCGCACCAAACTTCGCCCGGATCGTGAAGGAATCGTCGAATAACGTCCGGGATGCGCTTATGACTCTTGAGACGGAATTGCTGGCGAGTTGAACGGGACCCTTTGACAGGTGGAATCAACTCCACCTCACAGAGGGTCATAGAAAAACACTCGAACGCTTTTGAAAATCGGAGGCACCAAACATGCGAGCCGCTATCTATGCGAGAGTCAGCACGACGAACCACGGCCAGAATGTTTCGATGCAGACGCGAGAACTGCGGGAGTATTGTCAGCGTAGGGCGTGGGAGATCGAAGGCGAATATGTGGACGCGGGTGTGTCGGGTGCGAAGGAACGTAGGCCACAGTTGGATGCTCTCCTCATTGCGTGTCGAAAGAGACGTGTGGATGGCGTTGTCGTCTACCGTTATGACCGCTTCGCAAGGAGTCTTCGGCAACTTGTGAATGCGCTGGAAGAGTTCCGTTCGCTCGGCATCGAGTTCATTTCGCTCCATGAGGGTGTTGATACGAGCACTCCTAATGGGAGGCTGGTTTTCGGCATCTTTGCCAGCATCGCGGAGTTTGAGCGCGAGTTAATTCGGGATCGCGTCAAATCCGGGATTGCGGCAGCAAGATCAAAGGGAAAGAGGCTCGGACGGCCTCGGGTCAGCGTGGACCCTGCGAGGATTGCCACGCTCCGCGCACAGGGGCTTTCCTTACGCGCCGTAGCTGCGAAGCTCGGGGTATCGGAACGCTCAGTTCGACGTGCAATCCCTGAGTGCGGCAAAAACCCGCTGGCGGCGGCTCCTACAAGTCATTGCTTTGCACCAGCCGATTAAGACGTTTTGACTGCGGCCAAAACAGATGTTTCTGAGCAATCGGTGTCGATGACGAGAGTGAATCGTCAAGACGATTTACATTTGTGCGGATTTTCTTGAATACCATCGGATGGTCGTTTTCAAGGCTTAGCCACCCACACATCGAAAAAAATCACGTGCTACGCCTCACGGTGGGCCAATCAGATTTGAGCGTTCTGCCACTGTCGCAAGGCGCTGATGAATTTCCTCGACAGTAGCGGAAGCACCTTTTTCCTGCATGTGCTGCTTAGTCTCGTAGAGTACGCTCCACGCAAACTCGGGTTCTCCGCCCTGCGCAAGCCGGTCATCGACGATTTTGGCCAGCGCGGGTGCATCACCGTCATCGAACGCCGTCGAAAGCGACTTCATTAGCTCTATCTGCGATCTCCGTTGACTTGGAAGCTGTTCGCTCCAATCGCTTTTCCCAAACGAAGAGCCGTCCGAGAACTGAACAAATATAACGTTGACGTTGACCTCGGCTTTCCCAACAAGAAAACTTCCGCGGTGGCTCGTCTCCACTGGACCAAACTCCTCCGTCAAATCATAACTAGAACCTGCATCAAGCATATTCCGATTGAAGATATAGTCCACTTTGTAGTGCCAGTGAACACAGCCACCGCGTTCTGATGCAATGTCGAGTGTGGCCTCGAACGCAACAACTGGTTTGGAAGATACGTTGGTCAGACTACCCTGTAGGGAGCAGGTGACGCTCTTGGTGTTCGTTGATATAACAACGTGGAACGACGCCTTACCTGTCGCTCTTAGCGGACTGTTATCAACGCTGAGATCATCAAGCGTTGCCTCAGTCTCGTAGGAACGAGGCCCGACCGCCGTTTCAGAACCGTACGTTTGAAAGACTTCAGCAGGTACCGTAGGAGCCGCTAAAAGTGCTGCCAGAGGCAAGAGGTAGATTTTCATAGAATCTCCGTTCTTACGGCCTATCCTCATCAATTTGTGCTCTTAGGTAGCGGGCAATCGCCGCGCCAGTATGCGTGCGGTGGCACTGTACTTGCCCGCACGGAAGGTTGCGACATCTTTTTCTGTTCGCGTAGTGCTTTCAATCGTTCAGCGATCACCACTTTCTAGCTCGTGTCGTTCGAGTCGTGAGCGGCTACTGTTCTTTCTCTTCCAGCATTTGTTTCGCTTCTCTAAGGTCGATCTTTGCGGCGTAGCCGTGTTTGCCGAGGAGATAAAGCAACTCACTACCGCTCAGAAGTGTCAGCGGCTTGCCCTTTGAAAATTCGTAAGCGTCAGGACCGTAGTCAGACGTGGTGACGAGAATCCCTTTGGTCGCTCCCTCGTTATGGACAGTCCCGTATAAATCCCTTACGGCGGACACACCGACCGTGTTCGTGTATCTCTTGGCTTGAATTACGATTTTTCCTCCTCGAATCGGGTCAGGGTCAAACGCAATGGCATCGACTCCCCCATCGCGGCTCGCCTGTGTAATTTTCACTTCTCCGCCGTTCTTCTTGAATTCTTTCTCGAAAAGTTCCCGAATCAAGTTTTCAAAATCGAGCCAGTCCATAGCAGCCAAGTTGGTCTTCTCGTCGAGAGTGCCCGCGACGTTGTATGACCCCACAAATCGGGGGTCGTCTCTGTTAAGCGTTAACACTGGCCGAACAGGAGTCAGGTCAACGAGTCGCCCACCAGATATTCCCTTCAGCGCCCGAAAGCAGGTTTTCAAATCAACTTGGGAAAGATTGAGCGCCATGAACTCGTCTTTGGTCACATGGACTGTCATTACGCACGGATGTGTGTCCGCCCCAGTCGCTTTATCCACCGAGCGAACCCATCCATTGAAAACAATTGAATCGAGCGCACTCACGTCATCGGAGTGGAATAGCTCATACAAAGTGCGAAGGCATACTTGATATAAAACGTCGTCGTACAAGTGTTTTAATTCTGAATCCGAAACCAAGACATCCTGAAATTCCTGCCGAGTCGCTACGTATTTGACTTGCTTCTTGTTAGGTATTGCGTTTTGGTTTGGCATTTCGTAGTCGAGAATTAACATCGCCTTCGCCGGGTCATATGACAGGGTGCAGTCCCTTGGGAACGAATCGGGATAGTGGGACCATGCGAGCACTTCGTGCCAATATCGTACGAGCGCGTCTGGCAGTTTGCGAAGGTACTGATTGTGGAACTCGTCTACGGCGACATTGAAGTCGTGCTGTTGTGATTCAAATTCGAGTTTTTCCTGTTTCCAACTAGCCAACGCAGCAGCGTGTTCGGATTGCGCTGCCTGATTCCTCGTATCCACTGCCTCGCAGCCACGTTGCCACTCCCCGTGTACCGTGGCGTATCGACGATCCGCATCGGCCCGTCTTCGATGCTCCTCAAGTCGCGCTTCCGTGATTTTCTTTTGCTTCCGACCGGGAATTACGTGGTCCAGAAACTTCAGCGACACCGTAACGGCATCAACGGCGAATCCCGGGCCGCTGCGAGACGGTTCCAAGGGAAGTGCCGCTGCGGTGGGAGCAACAGGTTGCGATTTCGTGAACCCTTTTGAGTCTCGAAGAGCGGCCCAATCCAGCGTCTTTGGTTTGGTGATTGCGTCCATCAGGAGGTTTCTGGCTGCGTAAATCGCGGATTCAAGTTCTCTCGTGCGATCCGTCGCAAGAGCCTTTGCACGGCGGTCAATATCGATTTGCCGTTCTTGCCATGACCGCTGTTGCAGGAGTTTCTCTGCGGCGGCTTGTCTTTCCTGTCTGCGCCTCCAAGTGTCGGCCCACGCTGCCAACTGTAGCCGCGCCTTCGTTTCTACCTCCTCTGGTGTGTGACCACGGACTACGCGAAACGCATGAAGCCCTTCATGAATGATTCGTTTTTCCCACATGACGGCGGGAGTGTACCACCGATTACGTCTCGATATGACCTACAAGCCGCAACTCGCCGACGTGCTGCGTGGTAGAATCCGCGCACTGGGGAAGTGATGAGCCCTTCTTCGCACGAAGAGTATTTGGTTTTGTATCGTCGCGCCCACAGCAATGCTGTCGAGTTGCTCGAAGAGGCCGAGATTCTCTTTGCCAAGGGCGCATTTCCGAGAGCCTATGCTCTGGCGTTCACTGCGCTGGAGGAGATTGCAAAATCCCAACTGGCGGCTGATGTATTTACAGGCTTCATTACGGAGGGCGAATTTCAGGAGCATTACCGCGACCACAGAAAGAAAATCGGCAGGATGGCGTGGGCGACTGAGGAGGCGAAGCGTTATTTAGACGGCCCCGATGGAGACTATGTACACGTCGAAAAGCCCACCTTTGCGAATCGAATGGACGCGATGTACGTGAGCATCAACAACGGTAATGTCAGGACTCCCGCAGACGTTATCGACAGCAAGGCTGCACAGGGAATCATCCACACCGTTAATGTCGCAATCGAGCGCATCTTCGAGTTAACCGATTTTTGGGGCCATCAAATCGGGACGAAGGGATTTATGAAGTGATCGTGTCAACGATGAGCGCAAGCAAAGACGGACCGGACAGTCAGCGAGGTTGGCCGGCGCATCACGGAGCGCGGTATGGCGGCAGACGCAGGTAAAGAGGATCACGTACACGACTCTGTGCAGTGGGCAGTCTATTACGCGATCAAACGGCATCGTGAACTTCCCGACCCGATTCCGTGGGTCGAGCCCTCTGTGAATATGCCTTATCTTGAGGCTTGCGTCAGTTATGTTTTTGGCTGCGGATTCGGCTGCACCGTAATTCTAGGAGCGTTGCTAGAACACACTATCAGATTGGCGGCGATAGACTCGGAGATGGGGTACCCATTCGCAATGTCAGAAGAAGTGTGGAATCGCTACAAACGACACACCATCGCCCAATTTTACAAGGACGGCATCCTCGAAAAAATACTAAAAAGGCCAGAGGATATTGAGTGGTGGGTGAAATTTGCTGGCGAGCGGGTCAGAAATAAGACGGTCCATTGGGACGTTCCTTTGATGATCCACGATCTAGGACGATTTGAAGAGTACGTCGGTTCGTACCAAGACACCGACGACAAAGACGTGATCTTTTCTGGCCGCTTCTGGTGGGGAGCCCCCTTCCATCGCACTAGTGATCTGATTGCGATTGGTTTTCTGCGGGAAAGCACCGAGCAACTTGGAAACGTCATTCGCAGCATGAAATGGCCTGAATTTCGTGAACACTGGATCAGCCAAAAATGGAGATATGATTCGTTCTTTCGGAAGAAAGAGATTTGGGACTCTCTCCTGAAATGCTATGACGCGAATCCACTCAAGAACGTCATAGATACTGGGATTCGGAATCCGCCGTAGCGTGTCGAAATCTCCAGATTGCTTCGCTGATTAAGAAGAGACAAATCGGTAGGTAGACGAAATTCTCATGATTTCCGAGCGCGTGTGAAATCAAGAAGGGCAAGCGAATGAATATCCGCTTAATCGCCGTTCAGGCTGGAGACGCTCTAAAATACGATACTAGCGTCAACGAGATTGAGCGCGTTGGCAGGGCTGTTTTTCCGTTTCAGCGCGACGAGTTCCCTGAGGAATCGATAACTTCCGTTCGCGCCAAACTTATCTACGATTGGCTGATGTCGCTAGGGACCCATTCTTCCACGTCGGAGGAGCGAGCAAGACTGATAAGTATGTTTCTTCTCAACCTAACGGGCAAGGAAGACACGAAATCGGCCCTATTGCGGATAATTGAGAATGGCGGCGTCAAGGGCGCGTCGGCTGATAGGGAAATTCTTAATCGATTCGACGCCCGCGACTTCCACGGCGAGGTTGTTCAGCATTGCCGAACGCTCTTCGGCCAGAAGCACTTCTTTCACGCTGTTTTTGAAGCCGCAAAGGTTTACAACAAGTCGGTTCGTCAGAAAGCAGAAAGCACTAAGGATGGCGAGGCTCTGATGCTGGCGGTGTGGGGGCCAGACACAGGCGTTCTGAAAGTTACACCGTGCAAATCAGAGACGGATAAGAATGTGCAAGATGGCATCAAATTTTTGTCGGCGGGACTGATGCGTGCGATCCGCAATCCTACTTCACACGAACCCGCTTTGGACTGGCCGATCACCGAAAAGGACGCTTCGGACATCCTGTCGTTCATTTCGTTCCTATTCCGGCAACTCGACATTGCAGTAAAGTATCCCTAGCAAGTGCGGACGGGTGCATCGAGATGGCTTGTGGCAACCGAAGATTTTAAGTCTGAGATCAGCGCGGCACTCAGAAAGTTCATCAAGGCGAATCCGAACAAGTGTCCATCAGTGTTGAAGGTTCCGCATGAGGATGCAATAGTTTGGGGATCGACAAAAGATGTTGAGGAAGGTGCGGTTCTGGAATACGTACGAACGCTTCGATGCAATCGGAAGCCCCTTGTAGATTGCAGAGTCGAAGTACAAGTGGCTGAAGGCACCGAGGGAACCCACTTTGAGTGACGAATAATATTCCTAACCGCCGCCGTTCACGGCGACGATTGACGCGCTTCGCAGTTTGTCGGTCCGCACTAATCTCTTGGGTCCACGTTTGGGTCCAACATGACCTTCAAAAGAGCCAGCAAAATTGAGGTAAGCGACACCGCAGCGTCGAGACGAATACTGAGTGGAAGGGGAGGTGCATTCCCAATACGCCGACAACAATTCCGATGAGTAGGACACCAACAATCAGGATTGTTTTACGTGGGATCAGGTCAACTCGAATTTGGGATTGGTCAGAATAATCTTGTTAATGTCTATGAAAAACGAAACAACGTGTGCATCCTCGATAGGCGCGTTTCCCGGATGGGCGCTATGATTCCGGTACTGGAAATCCACCTTGATAAGCCTGTCGGCTTCGTTGCTGTCGAGCAGTTGCAATCCCTCGCAGACCTGAATCAGGTCGGGGTCAAAAACAGCTTGCAAATCTCCCAACGTGGCGATCACGAACTCCTTTTTGAAGTGTTTGTGCCGACCGGAGTTTTGCTGCTTCATGAGGCTTGACATCTTACTGAACGTTGCAAGACCCAATACTTGAATCTTTTTTTGGATGCGGTCAATCGCCGCGCACCATCCCATCACGATTGCCGCTTTCTTGAAATTTGCATTGGCGCAGTCTATAGCTTCCTTGAGGTATTCAGATTCTTCCGGGTCGGCGAGTCCTGAGACTAGCTTTTGCAGGTCGAAAACGTTCTCGACGGCTACAGGCATCTGTTGAATCGGAAGGATGAACTTGTTCTTATAGTCGTTCAGAATGTCGTCCAACACGGAAAGATAAGACGCCCGGAGATTGTTTGGTCGGCTCAAGACATGCAGTTGCTTTATCTGCTCTGAGGTCGCTTTGATTGTGTCGGCATTGATTTTGAATTTGTGTTCCAGCGGACTACGGAGTTCCTCGACCCATCTGTTTGCGAGAGCCTCCGCTCGATTCCTGATGGCCTTAACGCTGACTTGTTTGACGGTGAGCGCCTTCACATCCTTTCGCAACTCACGCAGGTCTGTCTCGAAGGTTCTCAGTTTTTCGAGAATTTCTGCTTTCATTTCGCTTCACCTGCCAGCCGCTTGATGAGAGCGCCGAGCGCCACTTGCCCCTCTGGTGAAAGAGCGACGGCTTTGCCTTGCGCTTTTAGGGTTCCCTTGAAGTATGCCTTGAACTTGGGTGATTTGAGGTTTCCAGCAAAATTGTTCCTGTCGTAATAGCCAGCGTCAATGCACTTCGATCTGATTTCTTCGGCGTCCGCCTCGAAGACATTCTTGAGAATCGCATTCTTCAAAGCTAAAAGCAGTGACCATTCCAGTTGCCCGTCTCGTATCTTTTTCGGATGCGGTTCTTGGATAAAATTCACTTCGCCATTTTCTACGAAAACAACCTTGTTGAGTTCCTCTACCGACACCGCAGCCTTGAGCGTAAGCAAACGCAATTGGGAGTTCATCGGTATGGTCGAAGGACCGGCAGGTGGGTTGGGCGGCAGATCGACCCCTTTTCCCCGGGGATCATCTTTCTTCGGAGGGTGCTGCTCGTGTGGGGGTTTTTCCCCGGCGACCAACGCATTGAGGAGCGTCTCGAAACATTTGTCACGGAAGGGTTCTGGAACGGATGACGCAATCTCGGAGATTTCCTTGATGCCAGATTTCAGTTGCTTGAAATCCATGTGCTTGTGCTCCCTGTATCTATCTTCGTCAAGTGCTGTCCATAGGTAATAAGTAATAAAGAGGGGAGTGTCAAGGTTTTCAGATCAGGGGATGGTTCCAGGCTCCCGCAGGGCAATGTCCATGCCAATCAGCGCCTCTGACATCCAGCTAAAACCCTCACCCTCGGTTCCCGCCACGAACCACTTGTTTCTGTCGCGGTGACACCAGACCCATTGGAGGTGGGTTTTTAGATTAGTTGCACAATCGGTTGCACAGAGCGTCCCAAAAACGCCCGAACACGCCGAATAAGGCCGAGTGAGGCGGTCGTAACCTGCTGAAAGTACACAACCCGACAGCGGAGGCACCGCCTGTGGCACCGAGGGTCGCGGGTTCAAACCCCGTCGCTCACCCCAACTAACCTATTGAATCCACTCATCGTCAGACTTCAACTTGGGCGCATTCAACCGAGCACCCGCCGCTGCAAGCCTTCGGAGCGGAATTGCATCGAAAAGAATGCCGGGGACAGAAAGCGATCCGCTGTCGAAATCGGTGGTCGCGCTTGCCCAGTCGGATGAACCGTATTTCTGTCTAAGCAAGTTTTCGATTGTAGTAACATGTCTGTCCCGGCCAAGGAGCGATCCAGAAATGGGTATCTTTGGCTTCCATAT
>Ga0070765_100001489_pt1 | contig 14432 bp, 10 predicted proteins | sample HubBroMetageWFT5_FD_71516 | JGI IMG/M metagenome (GOLD analysis project Ga0070765, IMG submission 71516) | Warmed and freeze-thawed soil microbial communities from the Hubbard Brook experimental Forest, New Hampshire - Hubbard Brook CCASE Soil... | ecosystem: Environmental > Terrestrial > Soil... | reverse complement strand
GCGGTCCATTGGAAACGGTGCTTCAATTCCGCAGCTCCTGAGCCCATAGGATTAAGAGGCCAGGAAGTGATGTCCTGGACTTGGTGGGTCTTTTTATCGAAGCGCGTGATTAGGCCGTCGTAAGAGCCTGCGTACACCACGTCCGCATTCGTGGGATCAGGAACGACGAAGCCTGCTTCACCGCCGCCGACGTCGTACCAATCCGGGCGGTCGATCACGCCCTCATCGCTGCGGCTGGCGATGGCTACCGTGGAATTGTCTTGCTGTGCGCCGTAGATGCGATAGGGGAAAGCGTTGTCTGTGGCCACGTGGTAGAACTGCGCGGTCGGTTGGTTCCCCTGAGTGGTCCAGGTCTTCCCATTGTCATGAGAAATGGTTGCGCCGCCGTCGTTGGAATTGATCATCCATTCCGGATGGGTGGGATCGATCCAGAGACCGTGATTGTCTCCATGAGGCGAGCGGACGAAGTTGAAAGTGTGGCCTCCATCGGTGGAGCGGTAGACGGCAGTGTTCAGTACGTAGACGGTGTCGACGTTTTTAGGGTCGGCGAAAATGTGATGGAAATACCATGCTCGCTGCGTGAAGCGGTGATCGGGATTTAGGAGCTGCCAGGTTTCGCCGGCGTCCTCGCTGCGGAAAATCCCGCCTTTTTCGGCTTCGATGATGGCGTAGATACGATTGCCGTCGGCACCGGAAACGGAGACGCCGATGCGGCCGAGCACGCCAGAGGGAAGGCCGTGGCCTTCAAGACGCTTCCAAGTCGCGCCATCATCACTGGATTTGTAGAGACCGCTGCCGGGCCCTCCGCTTACGGCGGTCCAAGGATAGCGTTGCGCTTCGTAAAGTGCGGCGAACAAGATGTGGGGATTTGAAGGATCGTAAGTGAGGTCGATGGCTCCAGTCTTGTTGTCTTTGAAAAGAACTTTTTGCCAGGTCTTGCCGCCATCGACAGAACGGAAGACACCGCGCGTTTCATTGGGACCGTAGGCATGGCCCATTGCGGCGACGAAGAGCACGTCGGGATTTGCGGGATGGACGATGACCCTGGAAATGTGGCGCGTGTCCTCAAGGCCGATGTGCGTCCAAGTCTTGCCTCCGTCGACGGACTTATACATGCCGTCGCCATAGGAGATATTTCCGCGCCAGCAGGACTCGCCCGTGCCGACATAAACGACATTCGGGTCGGAGGGAGCTACGGCAATCGCGCCGACCGACATGATACCGGTCTTGTCGGTCATCGGTGTCCACGTGTTGCCGGCGTTGGTTGTTTTCCAAACACCGCCGGCAACCGAACCGAAGTAGTAGGTCAACGGGTCTCCAGCGACGCCGGTGACGGCGAGGGCACGTCCACCACGGAAGGGGCCGACCTGGCGCCACTTCATTCCCTTCAAGGCGTTTTCATCGAGAGTTTGCGCACGAAGAGGCGTGCCGTGTAACGCAAACAGAAACAACGTGAGAAGAACGGAAGAAATACTCGTCAAGCGTTTTAGACCACTCATCGTTTTCGCCCCTGAGAAACATTTGTTGCAGCGGTACTCTGGCTGATAGTCATGCGCGGAGCGGAATAATACACCCTGTTCCGCAATTCGCGCCAGAAACAGTGGATGGATGTTCGTTTCTTAGTTCCTGACGCACGACAAAGCTGTTTTGGGTACAATCCCGGCGTGACAAACCCACCTCTTCCGCGCCCGGCGGTGGCTTCTGCTGCTGCGCCTGCCATGCCCAGCAAAACTCACCGAGTGATTCACTTCGATTGGCTTCGTCAGGCCACTCTGCCGGAGCGGAGTTCGCTGATCGCGGGCGGACTCGGCTGGATGCTCGATGCGATGGACGTGATGTTGTACTCGATCGTGCTGACCTACTTGATTCGCGAAATCAGGATGGACACGCGGATGGCGGGGCTGCTCAATTCGCTGACGCTCGTGGCGTCGGGCATCGGTGGTCTTCTTTTTGGGGTCATCGCCGATCGCATCGGGCGGACGCGGGCACTTATGGCGTCCATTCTTGTGTACGCGCTAGCGAGTGCTGCCTGCGGCTTCACGCACACGATTCCGCAACTGGCGACATGCCGGTTTGTGCTGGGGCTGGGTATGGGCGGTGAATGGACCGCGGCTGCCGCGCTGATTGCGGAGACGTGGCGCGCGGAGCATCGCGGGAAAGCGCTGGGATTGATGCAATCGGCGTACGCGATCGGAGAAGCGATTGCCGCGATCGTTGTGCTTCTCGTTTATCCGCACTTCGGGTGGCGGCCGGTATTTTTCTTCGGCGTGGCACCAGCGTTGCTAGTGTTCTGGATCCAACGCAGAGTGCCGGAACCGGATTTGTGGAAGGAGCGCACGGCACGCAGAGACAAGGCGCCCTTGCGCAAGCTTCTGGAAAAAGGCGTTTTGCGTAACGGCATATTGGCTACAACCATGAATGCCTGCAGCATGTTTGGGTACTGGGGATTGTTCACCTGGATTCCCTTGTATTTGTCCGGCCCGCCCGAGGCAGGTGGACGAGGACTCAGCCTCGCAACTAGCACCACGTTTTTCCTGGTTCTGTGCGCGGGCAAATGGTTCGGCTATGCCCTGTTTGGATTTTTTTCGGATGCGTTTGGACGGCGCAAGCCTTACTTCGTTTATTTGCTCATCGCTGCCGCGCTCGTACCTCTTTACGGAATGTCGCGAAGCGCGTTCTGGCTGCTGGTGCTTGGGCCATTTGTTGCATTTTTCGGGACGGGCTATTTCTCCGGGTACGCTGCAATCGCAAGCGAGCTCTTCCCTGGCGAGATTCGCGCCGCTGCCATGGGATTGAGTTACAACATCGGCCGGGGGCTCGCCGCAGTGGCGCCGTTTGCGGTCGGAGCGCTGGCGCTGAGGTATGGGATCGGACCGGCGTTTTTCTTGCAGGCGGGAGCTTTCTTGATGGCGGCGCTACTTGCGCTGGCTTTGCCTGAGACGCGGGGGCAGGCATTGGATTAACTCGGGAGACTGGTTAGAGGGTTGACGAGACTGATCGACTAGGCTACCGCAGACCTGGACTGAATGCGTGCGCCATCCGCGCTTAGAGTGAAGTTCATTGCGAAATAAGGAGCCTGCGCCAGGATCTTATGAAATTCATTTTCGTCTGCATAGGCACGCTTGGGAACGCGCCGCGCAAGAATGCTGATCTCCAGAGGATCCTTCATGAACGGATAGGGCTCTAACGTGACCGCATTGTTCCCCGCAGGCTGCAGGTCCCAATCTGCTTCACTGCCGTTGCCATTCACGGGGACAGCATCAATCGTGGAACCATCCAAGGGCGCAAGACAGAAATAGAGAGAAAGACGATCGAGCGCTTCAAGGCGCTGCAGATTCGCTTGCAGGGAATGATCGTCCGCGTAAGCTTTCATGATGGGGTCGGCGCGAAGATCAACTTTGAGGCGCAATTGCTGGAGCCTAAGCCGCTGGAGAAAGTCCGTGACGAGGGGCGTCTCGTTGGACTTGACGTACTTCGCGGAGAAGCCGGGCATCGTCGCGCGAGTCCGGTCATAGAGACCTGCACAGTGCATGCTGACGAGAAGCCCTGCGTAACGATCTGCTCTGACCACGCGCTCGATGCCGCGTTGATAGAGAGCGATGTGTTCCTCGGTGGGAATAGACATGAAGTTATAGGGCGTGAAAGTCTTGGGATCGATCTGGGGCAGAAGCTCCCATTCGTTCCAGCCGTTGTCATGCTCTGCGGCGGCCAAACAAAAGGATTCAAAGGGCTCGGGGCGGCTGAAGACTTTGTTTCCCAGCGCGCGGGCAAAAAAACCCGACAACAGGGCATGGTCCGTCTGCCGGATCAGGATGAGCTGATCGCTCTGCTCTTGAATGATCATGGCTCTGCCCTCTTTCGCAGCGGGGCCTCGCGATAACGCCTGCTGGGGCGAAGGCGTCTGTTTCGGCCGCGGGGTGGCCAAATGAAACACTGAATACTAGCCCTATTATGCTCCCGAGACGGAGGCACAATCCAGTCCCATCGTGGTTGTGGCGGCCCGGGGCCGATTCCCGGTATATTGGTGGCACCACTGCGGGAGTGGTGGAACTGGCAGACGCGCAAGACTTAGGAAAGAGTGAAGCCAGTTCTCGCGAGTGTTGATATTCTCCAATAAATCGCGGAAGTTCCAACAAGGCCAACATGATGCTCGCGTCTCTATCTTTTTCAAGATATGCGATGACAGGCAACGGTGTACGAAAACCCTCTTGTGCTGCTGGACCCTGGAACCTAGAATTGCTAGCCGCCGGAGCGAAGGTATGTGCGCGGAACTCGACTCTCTGAAACGCAACGCGGTCCATGTTTCCCGCGAGGTGAGGAAAATTCGCAGGTCTAGAGACGTGTCATTTTACGAAGATGCGGAACTGAATGGCGAAAAATACAAAAGTATCAACGCTCTGATTAGGCACCTGCTCGTTGGGCATGAGGGGAAACCGTGTCCTGCTGGGGACAGGCCAATTGTAAGCGAGCCGTGAAACCGCACCGTCCAAAAGTAGAACCAATTCGCAAAACCAACTCTTTTTCCGATGGAGAAATTGGAAGAGGCTATCAAGAACATTCCTCATCAGGCCCTAAATGATGAAGAGTCCTTTTGCCAAATCCGGGCACGCAATCCTGCTTTTGGCGATCTTGTTTTCAAATACTCAAGTAACATCTGGCACTGCTTCGCACACTATTTGTAAGAAGAGCAAGCTGTTCACAGCACGGAAAATTGTTGCCTGGTCTGCTCCGTCTGCTGGACGCGACTTTTTCTACAAGTCGGGGCTCGCTATCGATGCGGACGGCGCTGCGCGAGCCTATCACCCTAACGACCGACCCGGACTGGATTCATTAGCGCATGCAGGCCACCGAGGAAATTGGTGGGCGCTGGTTACAGATAACGAAAAAAAGAGCGGAACTCCCATCGTGCAAGGCACGTCGGACCCGGCTCCGGGATACTATGTATCCACCACGGCTCTCTATGACCGTGCCAATCCCAATCCCCGAGACCCGCATCGATATGTAGACGCAGCGAATATTCCGTATGTTGTGCTTCACCCCAAAGCGCTCCGCTATGCACGACTCGGCGACTTCGCAACTGTCGTGAACCTTCACAACGGAAAAGTCTCTGCCGCCATTGTAGCGGATGAAAGCGCACCCAATCTTCCAGTCGGCGAAGGATCAATAGCGTTAGCAAAGGCATTGGGCATTGACTCCAGCCCCCGCCATGGCGGGCAGGACGGCGAAGTTGTTTATATTATTTATTCTGGTTCTGGAAATGGAGGACCAAGGAAACTCGAAGAAGTTCTCGCCAACTCGAATCAATTGTTTGAAGCATGGGGTGGACTTGACCGATTAAATGCGTGTTTGGCGGGCGAATAGCAAGACTTTCGTCGAGAGTCAGCCATAGCTGTTCCGATTGTTGGGAGACTCGCGCCGACTTTAGTTCCGGTGCTTGTGCATCCAGACCAGCATCCCCGACTCGCGCTCAAGATATGCGATGACGGATTGGCATTTGGAGCACTTCGGCAGGTGGTTCAGGAACGCGGGAGTGATACGCATGTGCTTGAATTTCTGGCACGGCTGAGGCTCTGGTTTCGCCATGGTAGTGAGTTCCCGTCTATTTAGTTCCACTTGTCCGGGAGTGTTTGAAGCAAACGTGAGCAGCAAATTCCTTATCACGCTGGGCTTCGTACTTCTTCTTCATTTCGTCAAGGGAATGGCCAGCGAGCGGACCAGAAGGGTTAAATTTCCAGTCGCACTCAGCACAACCATAGCCTCGAAAATTCTGGTTTTCAATCCATTCGAGCTTGCGTGCCATGGCCGCAGTCCTTCACCATGCGCTAAATAGAACGGCTTCAATTTTTGGGAGACCTTCCCGTCGTTGCGAACACTCTATCACACTCGGGGGAAACGGATTCTTCTTCGAGATGGGTGATTGCAATTAAGGGGCCGGGGCTGAAGGGGTTAACACTTCCCCGGCCCCAGCCACGCCACTAGACTCGGCTCTGTGGGTATGGCCGATGAAAATGGGAAACAGCGATCCGGTTTGATATAGAAGCAAGTGCGACACAGCTAGTTTGTCACCGGAAAAGGACCGCCGACGATTTGACTTGGGACAAGCTGGGAAACTCGTCCGTTGCTCGTCCGCCCAAAATTAGGGCCGAATTAGGGACGTTGCCTATTTCGGTGGAATCAGAGAAACTCGTAAGTGCTGAGTAATCACCACTGCGGGAGTGGCGGAACTGGCAGACGCGCAAGACTTAGGATCTTGTGGCCGAAAGGCCGTGGGGGTTCAAATCCCTCCTTCCGCACCAACACATTTACGTCGAACGGAAACATTGGATCGCCGGCGTTGGATGATGTTTTGCTCAATTTCCCAGAATGGCGGGGGATGTCCTGGAACAAGATTGTCTACAACGTAGCGAGCGGTCCGTTGCCATTCTTTTTCACGATTCGCGCGTCTTTATTACCATGGTGTTTCTCTTTGTAGTTTTTCTGCTGATGGTTCCCACTGGAAATCCGTCTCCGGCGCCTTCCTGGAGCGGCGTTTTGCGCGACAAAAGTGGAAAGCCCGTCCCAGATGCGGTTGTAAACCTGCATGGGAAATTAGATGAAAGGCGCTTTGCTGCGAAAACCTCGGCAGGTGGTGAGTTTTCGTTCGAGGCAATTGCACCGGGCGGTTACCAAGTCACGGTGACTCGGGGAGGCAAGACCTACACCGCACCTAATCCTGTAATCATTGAAGCCGGCAAAACCCTCACCGCAACGCTTGAACTGTCTCCGCAAGATGGGACGGTCCTTGTTTCAGTGGCGCAACCGCCAACTTCCGTTCAGGCAAGTGGCGGAGAGCACCTATCCGGCGGAGAGGTGTCCAGCCTCCCATTGAACGAGCGCGACTTCAGCAAGCTGTTGCTGTTGGCTGCAGGGACCATGACGGATACAAACGGCGCTGCGAATTTCACGCAGCAGTTTGCTGTGAATGGCCAGCGCGGCTCGGCTTCGGTCTTTGCCATGGATGGCGCCGATACGACAGACCCGGAGCTTGGCGGGGCTACCTTTTCCAATTTTAACGTGGATGCCATTCAAGAAGTGCAATCGAATTCTGGAGTCATGCCTCCAGAAATCGGACACGGAGCTGCGGGGTTCAACAATGTGATTACAAAATCCGGCACGAATGACGTGCACGGCAGCGCTTTTGAATTTATTCGCAATGCCGCATTCGACGCGCGAAACTTCTTCGATCACCAGAGCGCGGTGAATCCGCGGCGAATTCCGCCCTTCGCTCGCAACGAATTTGGAGTCACCAACGGCGGCCCCCTGATACTCCCAAAAATCTATGACGGCCGTGGCAAAACGTTCTATTTCGCCGAATATCAAGGCTTTCGGCAGGTGCTTGGAACAACGCAAGTATTCCCCGTACCCACCGCTGCGGAGAGGCAAGGAATAGATACCACGACTTTCCCGGGCGATACTCTGACCGTGCCGGTTAACCCGGCGATCGCGGGCATCCTCGCGCGCTTCCCTTTGCCCAACGAGCCGCAAGGGCCGTACGGAGCTCGCACGTATGCAACCTCTTCAAAAGTAGCGACCGATACAGACCAGTTTTCTGTGCGCATCGATCATCGCCTTTCGGACAAAGCGGCCCTCTTTGGACGCTTTAGCTTGAACCAAGTCAGAGGCCCCACAACGAACCCTGATCAGACCGCAATCGATCCCAGCTTTGGCGTCAACTTTTTTGATCACCAACGAAGTGCTGCGCTCAGGTATACGCGCACAATATCTCCGCACCTCGCCTTCGTTACGTCGGTTGGTTATATTCGGAGCACTCCTTTTTTCCCTTCCATCAATCACACGCAGCCTGCCGTCACCTTCGGAGACGGTCTCTTCCAAAACTTCAATTCAGCGGACGGCTCGATTTTTGGCTCCTATGGAAACGTGTATCAGTTAAAACACGATATGACGTACACGCGTGGAGCCCACAGCTTGAAATGGGGAGCGGAACTGCGCTTTAACCGGGACGCCACGATCTTTGGCACCAATCCCAACGGCATCTATACTTTTGGCGGAGGGCCGGCTTATTCGCCCGTGCTGATTCCTTCCTCGAGCGGCCAGCACGACATTCATCCCGGGGATCTGTTGCCCGATTCGTTAACGGGATTATTGACGGCGACGCCTTTCTCTTACGGCATCACCGCCGCCGCAAGCACGACGCCCATCGGAAACAAGTTTGACGAAGCCGGTGTTAGACGCGAGGCGTACAATTTCTATTTTCAGGACGCATGGAAAGTGAACTCTCGGTTGAGCGTGAGTTATGGCTTGCGATATGACTTGAACAGCCGCATCAAGGAGGCCAAACACCGGACGTCGGTTGTCGACGGTGTCGATGCCACCGGCAAACTGACTTCCTTTTACGCTCCCGGTGCCAAAGCAATTTTCTTGTATAATCCGCAGCCCATTTATCCGCTGGATCTAAACGGCTGGGGACCGCGCCTCTCTCTGGATTTCGCAGCAAGCAAACACACAACTCTTCACGCCGGGGCGGCGATCACTACGATTCTTCCAAATCTGTGGCTGCAAAATTATGTTACCGGAAACTTTCCTCTGGTTTTCCAGCCGCTCATCACTGCGTTGCCGGGTGTCCCCGTGCCGTTTCAAAATGCGTTCGTGCCCGAGACTCTTCCAACCGTCTACAGCACGCGGGGGCAGCCTCTTTTTGCTTCGGGAAGTGCGAACGTCCCCGCGAACACACAAATCGATCTGCTGAGATTTCAGAATGACCTTGCGGCAATTACGCCTGGCCATGAAGTGCAGTTGCCTACCGTCGGTGTGATTAGCAGAAATCTTCGCAACGGGTACATCGGGACCTTCACGGCAGGAATCGATCACGACTTCGGAAGCGTGAAGTTCAGCGCAGCATATGTAGGTACGGCGGGAGTGCGTCTCGCTAGAGTAGATTCGCCCAATGGCTATGGTGGCGCTGACGCAGCGTTCGCGCCATTCACGCAGTTCAACGCAATGGGACACGCGATTGGCGGATTCGGGCCGATAATGATAATGAACGCCGCCGCTCATTCCACCTATCATTCGCTGCAAACCAGCGCTACGGAAAACTATTCGCGGATTGGTTTGAGCTTCCAGGCAAGCTACACATTTTCCAAATCCATCGACGATACGAGCGCCGTTCCGGGCGGGATTGCAGGAACGCCGGGTGTAACACTGCAAACGCTGCCGCAAAATCCGCTGGATCCGGCCGCCGACAAAGGGCCATCCACTTTCGATGTGACGCATGTTTTTACTGTCAGCGTGTTTCAATCGCTGCCATTTGATCGCGTAAGTTTTCTTCAACCGCTGGGAAGCCGCCTTACGAAGGGCTGGCAGGTTCTAAATATCACGACGTTGACGACCGGGCCACCATTTACCGTTTATTCCGGAATACAGCAAACAGGAGTAGGAGCTGGCGGGACGGATCGGCCGGATTTAATTGCCATGCCTGACTTTTCAACGAGCCGCGTTGTCCGCGAAGACTATTTCGGGCGCGGTGCGGACAATGGGTCCTTCTTTTTTATTCCCATCAATGTCGCTGGAGGAACAGGCCGTAATCAGGGCCGTTTCGGCACCCTGGGGCGCGATACTTTCCGCGGTCCAGGTTTTCACAATTTCGACCTGGCCATGATCAAGGACACGCCGTTTGGAAAAAGAGGCAGCCGCGAGCTGGGCGTGCTCGAGTTTCGTGCTGAATTTTTCAACGTTTTTAACATCGTGAATTTCGGTTTGCCTTCCAACACGGTGCGCGGCAGTGGATTCGGCATCATTAGTCACACGGCCGGATCGTCCCGGCAAATCCAGTTCTCGCTGAAACTGATTTACTGAAGGGGAGCAGGTATGGAGCGAAGCGTCCGCGACGTAGTGAACCTCTACAATCCGCACGACCCACTGGAAGAGGCCTGGACGATTCCCTCGCTATGGTACTTCGATAAGCGCATCGTGGCACTCGAGCGCGCCAGCGTTTTCAGCGCGACATGGCAGGTTGCGGGCCGCGCGGATCAAGTGCGTGAGAATGGACAATTTTTCACAGTTGAGCTGGCGGGTGAACCGCTTGTTATGGCGCGTGGAGAAGATGGCCAACTGCGGGCCTTTTACAATGTCTGCCGCCATCACGCAGCTGCCGTGGTCACCGAGGCGCAGGGTTGCGCAAAACAATTTCGCTGTCCATACCACGGCTGGACTTACGGGATCGATGGCGCACTAAAAGGGATGGTCGAGTTTGACGGCGTGTGCAACTTTGATCGAGCAAAGAATGGTTTGGCTCCCGTCCGTGTGGACACCTGGGAGAATTTTGTGTTTGTAAACCTGGACGGACGCGCCGCGCCGCTGCGCGATTTTCTGGGCATTGTGCCGGAGCTGGTGGCGCCGCTTGGGCTGGCAGAAAAACTGCACTTCTTTGACCGTCGAGTTTACACACTTAATTGCAATTGGAAGGTCTACGTAGATAACTACCTCGACGGCGGCTATCACGTGCCGCACGCGCACAAGGGACTAAGCAGCGTAATCGAGTACACCAAATACACGATTGAGAACTTTGAGCGCGCTTGCTTGCAATCGAGTCCGCTGTCATCGGATTCCACTTCGGAGGCCGGCGTCGCCGCCACCAGGCAGGGCCGCGCGTTTTACCTCTGGCTCTACCCGAACTTTATGATAAACGCCTACGAAGGTGTGATGGACACGAACCTGGTGTTGCCGCTGGGCGTGAACCGCTGCGCCGTGGTGTTCGACTACTACTTCGCCGACACTAGCGCGGCCGCCGAAGCTCGCCACAGAGAAAGCATCGCTGTAAGCGAAAAGGTTCAAGACGAAGATATGGCCATCTGCGATGCTGTCCAGCGGGGCCTCGGCTCGCGCGCCTATGTCGCTGGACGGCTGTCTGTCCGTCGCGAAGCCGGCGAGCACCTCTTCCACCGTTTGCTGCATGCCGACTTCACCGCTGCTCTGAGCCGCCCCGCTGCGGCCGACTGACCAATACTCGAGCGCCCGCCAAAATAACGTAATCAAAATCCTCGTCATGATTGCCGTGCAATGTAATCCGCTCCTCGAAGCGCCAATCTTGCAGCCGCTTCAATTGACGCTCTCTGCAGCGTCGCCTATACTCTTACTTTGCGTTGCAGGCGAAGTTCTTACCCGTCTGGCCTCATCTGAGTACGAGTGCGGCCGCAAAGCGGCCGACAAGCTTGGATTTCCGCAAGACATTCGGGCGTACGCCGCCGAGACCAGCAAGTATTTTCACAACGACCCGATCGTTGCCACATCATTTATCTGGGAGAGGATTGTTCCATGGCTGAAGCAACCTGCCGCCGCGAGCTGGATCTGGAGATTCCCGCGGAAGAAGTGACGAAAAAGATTGAGAGCGTGGCCAAGGAATTTGCGCGCGTCGCGCGCGTGCCAGGGTTCCGCCCGGGCAAAGCGCCCGTATCTCTAATCCGTCGCCGGTTCGCCGAGGACATCAAGGGCGAAGTCCTGCAATCGCTCGTTCCCGAACGTGTGGAAAAGGCCGTCTCCGAACAAAAACTGACGCCCGTTTCACAGCCGCAAGTTGAAAAGCTGGATTTTACCGAAGGCCAGCCGCTGAAGTTCCGCGCCGTCTTCGAAGTCCTTCCGGAATTTGAGCTTGGGAATTACAAAGGCCTCGCAATTGAAATGCCTGCGATGGACATCACCGAAGCCGACGTTGCGAAGACTCTCGAAGAAATGCGCGAGCGTGCCGCGGCGTTTGCCCCGGTCGAAGGGCGCGCCGTGGAAGACGGCGATTATGTGCAATTGAAGTTGATGGGGACTCCGGCGGGCGGCGGTGAACCGCTGCAAGCGGATAGCGTTCTGTGCCACATCGGCGCCGAAGAGACGATGGAGCCCTTCAACGAGAACTTGCGTGGCGCGAATATAGGCGACCACAAGAATTTTGACGTAGCGTATCCCGCCGACTATCCAGATCAAAAGCTTGCCGGGAAAACCTACAACTATGCCGTCGAGGTTCTGGGCATCAAGAACAAAAAGCTTCCGGAACTAAACGATGAGTTTGCGAAAGATGTAAGCGATGCCGCCACGCTGGACGAACTGAAAAAGAAAGTCTCGGAAAGTCTGGAACATCAGCGCGATCACCGGCAGAAGGAATTGCAAAGAGAGAAAGTCATCGGCGAGCTGGTTAAATTGCACGAGTTCCCCGTACCAGAATCGCTGATCGAGCATCAAATGGATGTGCGGTTGGAACGCGTTGTGCGCTCGCTTGCGGCTCAAGGCGTCGATCCCCGCGCCGTAAATGTCGACTGGGTCACGCTCCGGAAGCGGCAGCAAGAGCGCGCTACCGACGACGTGAAGGCCGAGCTGATCATCGACCGCATAGCGACCGCGGAAAACATTGACGTGACCGAAGAAGAGGTTCAGCACGAGTTGGAGCACATGGCCACCCATAGTGGCGAATCCGCCGAAGTTGCGCGCGCTCGTTTGACAAAGCAGGGTGCGCTCGATAGGATGAAAGCTAAGTTGAGGAGTGACAAAACTCTCGACTGGCTCGCGCAGAACGCTCAGGTCAAAACCGTTGCGGCAGCAGCCGCTGCAGCAGATCCAAAGTGAAATATCCCGGCGGTTCCACGATCTCCATGAAAAACTTCGAAGAACCAGACTATCGCGGCACAACACTCGTTCCGATGGTGGTCGAACAGACCAGCCGCGGCGAACGCGCCTACGACATTTATTCCCGGCTGCTCAAGGAACACATCATCTTTATTGGCACGCCGATTGACGACCACGTCGCCAATCTGGCCACCGCGCAGATGCTCTTCCTGCAAGCTGAAGACCCGGAAAAAGACATTCAGCTCTATATCAATTCGCCGGGCGGCTCGATCACCGCGGGCTTTGCAATTTATGACACCATGCAATTTGTGAAGCCAGATGTAGTTACCACCTGCGTCGGCCAAGCCGCTTCGATCGCAGCCGTGCTCCTAGCCGGCGGTTCGCCGAAAAAGCGCTTCGCATTGCCGCACGCGCGCATCCTGATTCACCAGCCGTGGATGTCCGGCCTCGGCGGCCAGGCCACTGATATCGACCTCCACGCAAAAGAAATTCTGCGCATGCGCATGGTCATCAATCAGCTGCTTTCGCAGCACAGCGGCCAGTCCGTCGAAAAAATTGAGAAAGACGTCGAGCGGGACTTCATCATGAATCCCGAGCAAGCCAAGGAATACGGCATGATCGACGAGATTATTTACAAGCATCGCTAACAGCCGAATGCCGCGGGGGCGGCGCGCGGTTCTAGCTAGTGCTTAAAAGTTAGTAGCGTTTCGAGTTTCTCTTTTGCTCCAGGGATAAATCGGCCTAGAATAAGGATTAGAGACTCCGTCGAAGCCCAGCGGAGACGAGGCCCTCATACCAGTGAAAAAATTCAACCCAGACGAGCCGCTGCGTTGTTCCTTTTGCCATAAGACTCAGGAACAAGTCGAGAAGTTGATCAGCTCTCCTTCGGACTATCCGCGCGCCTACATCTGCAACGAATGCGTCGGCGTTTGCCAGACCATTCTTGAGGATGAAAAGCGCGAACAGGCCGCCGCGCCCGCGCGCAGGCTTCCGCGTCCTCCGGAGATCAAGCAATTTCTTGATGGCTACGTCATTGGGCAGGACCGCACGAAAAAGAAACTCGCTGTCGCCGTCTACAATCATTACAAGCGCATCTTCTTGAACAAGCAGCCGGGCGACGTCGAGCTGAGCAAGTCCAACATCCTTTTGATTGGTCCGACCGGCACCGGCAAGACGCTTCTCGCGCAGACGCTTTCGCGCATGCTGGACGTTCCGTTCGCCATTGTGGACGCCACAACGCTGACCGAAGCCGGCTACGTCGGCGAAGACGTCGAAAACATTATTTTGAAACTGCTGCAGGCCGCCGATGGCGATGTTCAAAAGGCCCAGCAAGGCATCATTTATATCGACGAAATCGACAAAATTGCCAAGAAGGACGAAAACCCGTCGATCACCCGCGACGTGAGCGGCGAAGGCGTGCAGCAAGCGCTGCTGAGAATTCTTGAAGGCACGATCGCGAACGTGCCGCCCCAGGGCGGACGCAAGCATCCGCATCAGGAATTCACCCCTGTCGATACCACGAACATCTTGTTCGTCTGCGGGGGCGCTTTCGTTGGCCTCGAAAAAATTATCGAGAAGCGCGCCGGCCGTCATTCGCTCGGTTTTCATACCGACGCCGCGGCATCGACGCCAAGCAAGCGCAACACGGAATTGCTTGAGCAAGTGCAGCCCGGCGATCTGATTCGCTATGGGCTCATCCCCGAGTTTGTCGGCCGTTTGCCCGTCGCCGGCGTAATGAACGACCTGGACAAAAACGTTCTCGTGCGGATCCTGACGGAACCGAAGAACGCGCTTCTTAAGCAATACCAGCGCCTGTTCGAATTCGAGAA
>Ga0070765_100001486_pt1 | contig 14445 bp, 11 predicted proteins | sample HubBroMetageWFT5_FD_71516 | JGI IMG/M metagenome (GOLD analysis project Ga0070765, IMG submission 71516) | Warmed and freeze-thawed soil microbial communities from the Hubbard Brook experimental Forest, New Hampshire - Hubbard Brook CCASE Soil... | ecosystem: Environmental > Terrestrial > Soil... | reverse complement strand
CGGCAACGACGACCTGCTCGCCGACGTGCTCGACCTCGGCGAGGCGGGCGGGATCCTCGTCGCCAGCCATCTGTTCGGTGAGGAGATGCACCGGATGGTCGACGAGCCCGACCACCGCCGCGCGATCGATGGCGGGCTCAGGGATGTCTACGCCGACATGCCCGTAGCACCTCTCGCGTGCGCCACGAAGGCCGCGCTCCACCTCCTGGGGCTACTGCCCTCGGCCGCGACTCGGCTCCCGTACGTGGAGCTCGACGACCGTGAGCTGGGGGTCATCCGCACGATGCTGGAGCGCCACGGGCTGCTGCAACACACCCGAGCGTGAGTAACGGCACCCTCCGGGTCCTGCCGCTCGGTGGGCTGGGCGAGATCGGCAAGAACATGACCGTCGTCGAATACGACGGACGGATCATCGTCGTCGACACCGGGCTGCGTTTCCCGACGACCGACATGCTCGGGATCGACCTCGTGCTGCCCGACTTCGGCTATCTGCGCGACCGCGCGGACGAGATCGAGGCGATCGTGATCACCCACGGCCACGAGGACCACCTGGGGGCGCTCCCCTGGGTGCTCCGCGAGCTGGGCTCGTCCGCCCCGGTGTACGGGGCCCGGCTGACGATCGCGATGGCGCGCTCCAAGCTCGACGAGCACAAGCTCCGCGACGCCACGCTCGAGGACCTGCGCCCGGGTGAGCAGCTCGAGCTCGGTCCGTTCGGGCTGGAGCTGGTGCACATGACCCACTCGATCCCCGACTCGTGTGCGGTCGCGCTGCGGACCGAGGTCGGCAATGTGGTGCTCACCGGCGACTACAAGTTCGACCAGACGCCGGTCGACGGCGATCCGGCGGACGTCTCGAGGCTGGCCGAGCTCGGGCGCGAGGGCGTGCTGCTCCTGTGCGGGGACTCGACCAATGCCGACCGGCCGGGGTTCTCGCCCTCGGAGCGCGACGTCGGCCCGCACCTGCAGGAGGTGTTCGCGCGCGCCGCGGGACGGATCATCGTCACCAGCTTCGCCTCGAACATCCATCGCGTGCAGCAGGTGATCGACGCCGCCGCGGAGCTCGGGCGCAAGGTGTCGCTGGTCGGCCGGTCGATGCGCAAGAACGTGAACATCGGGCGCTCGCTCGGCCACATCGAGTTCCCCGAAGGGACGCTGATCCCGCCCCAGGAGGTCGAGGACTGGCCCGACGAGAAGATCGTCGTGATCTCGACCGGGTCCCAGGGCGAGCCGCTCTCAGCGCTCCGGCGCATGGCGCACAACGACCACCGCATGATCAAGCTGCACCCCGGCGACACCGTCGTGTTCTCGGCCACGCCGATCCCCGGCAACGAGCGCGCGGTCAACGAGACCGTCGACCGCCTGTTCCACATCGGCTGCGAGGTGATCACCCCGCGCGAGGCGCCGGTGCACGCATCGGGGCACGGCTACGCCGAGGAGCTCAAGCTGATGCTGAACCTGCTGAAGCCGCGGTATGTGATGCCGATACACGGCGACTACAAGCGCATCCGGCTGCACGCCCAGCTCGCCGACGCCGTCGGGATCGACCCCGACGATGTGTTCAAGGGCGAGAACGGGATGCCGCTCGAGCTCGACGAGCACGGCGCGCGGTACGGCGAGCCCGAGCAGTCCGGGATGATCTTCGTCGACGGCGTCGACATCGGCGATCCCGCGGACGTCGCGCTGCGCGACCGGCGGATGCTCTCGGGCGACGGGATCTTCATCGTCGTCGCAACGGTGTCGGAGCAGACCGGGGAATCGGTCGTGCCGCCCGAGGTGATCTTCCGCGGCGTGCCGTTCGTCGAACAGGCCGACAACCTGGTCGAGGACATCCGCGTGGAGGTGGAGCGCTCGCTCGCGCGGGCGGCCAACGACGGCCTGCGCGAGATCGACATGCTCCAGCAGGAGCTCCACGACGACCTCGCGGCGTTCGTGTACGACCGGCTCCGGCGCCGGCCGATGGTGCTGCCGGTCGTCGTCGAGGTCTGACCGCCGCGAGCCGTTCTGACCCTCGCGAGCGGTTTCAGCCCGACGGCCGGACCAGCCCCGTCTCGTACGCGAACACAACGATCTGAACCCGGTCGCGGAGGCCGAGCTTGGCGAGGATCCGGCCGATGTGGGTCTTGACCGTCGCCTCGGAAAGCACTAGGCGGTCGGCGATCTCGGCGTTCGAGAGACCGCGGGCGACTTCGACGAGCAGCTCGCGCTCGCGCGGCGTCAGCGACTCGACGCGCTCGGCGGCGTCGCCGGGCGTCTTGTGGTTGGGGTGGGGGAGGTGCTGGACGAACTGGGACAGCAGCCGCCGGGTCACGCTGGGGGCGACTACCGCGTCGCCGGTGGCGACCGCGCGGATCGCCGAGAGCATGTCGGGCGGCGGTGCGTCCTTCAGTAAGAACCCGCTCGCGCCGGCGCGGAGCGCCCCGTAGGCGTACTCGTCGAGGTCGAAGGTGGTGAGGATGATGATCCTCGAGTCGCTGCCCGAGGCGACGATCCGCTCGGTCGCCTGAACTCCGTCGAGGCCGGGCATGCGGACGTCCATGAGCACGACGTCGGGCTCGAGGCGGTCCGTCAGCTCGATCGCCTCGAGGCCGTTCTCGGCCTCGCCGACCACAGTGAGGTCGGGCTGGGCGTCGAGGATCATCCGGTAGCCCATCCGCAGCATCGGCTGGTCGTCGACGAGCAGGATGCTGATAGGGGATGGATCGCTCACGAAAGCTCCTCGGCCTCCAACGGCAGGTGTGCCGAGACGACCCAGCCGCCCTGCGGCCGAGGACCCGCCTCGACAGCGCCGCCGTACACGGCCGCGCGTTCCCGCATTCCCCTCAGTCCCGACCCGCCGTTGCCATTCGCTCCCGTCGTCGCCGTGCCGCTGTCGGTGATCGAGAGCCGGACGTCGCTCTTGGTGGCTACGAGCTCGACCTCGGCGGTGGCCGTCAGTCCGCCATGCTTGAGGGTGTTCGTCAGCGCCTCCTGGACGATCCGAAAGACCGTGAGCTGGATCCCCGGAGGAAGGGGGCAATCGCCTGGGGATACGCGGTAGCTGATCGGCAGGCCGGCGGCCCGGACTTGTTCCACCAGCGCGTCGATCTCGGGCACGCCGGGCTGGGGGACTGAGTCGGCTGCCTCATCCTGCTCGCGGAGCACGCCGAGCAGCCGACGCATCTCGGCGAGCGCTTCACGACCCGTTCGCGAGGCCGTCTCGAGCGCCTCGGTCGCCTTGTCGGGCGAGTCGCGGAGGGTGTAGGCCGCGCCGTCGGCGAGCGCGATCATCACGGTCAGGTTGTGGGCAACGACGTCATGGAGCTCGCGTGCGATGCGCGCCCGCTCCGCCGCGGCCGCGAGCTTGCCCTGCTGGTCGCGCTCGTACTCGAGGCGGTCGGCCCGTTCCCGGAGAGACTCGAGCAGCTGCCGCCGGTTCCGGATGTTCTGCCCGAGGATGCCGGCGGCGGCGACCAGCCCCGTCAGCCCGACGAAGCTCCGGATGTGCCCGTCGTGGAACCACCGGGCGAGCGCGAGGATGACCCCGAACTCCAGGATCGCCGCCGCGGTGAGCGACGTGCGCCGGTCCTCCCGGCTGGCCACGGTGTACAGGGCGATGAGCAGCGCGAAGTCGCCCAGCACCCGGACCCCGACGAGCCACTGCACGAACGCGATCCCGGCCGTGACCAGGAATACCGGGAAGGGCCAGCGCGAGCGCCACAGCAGCGGAATGGCGAAGGCGATGTCGAAGGCGACGGCGCCCGGGCCGCCGTGCCGCGGCGCGAGCTCGGGCACGGTCAGCAGCACGATGGCCGCGGCGCTGATGACATCCCAGCGCCGCGGCCGAAGGCTTCGTTTCACATCCGAGACGTTACGCGTCGCGGCGCCTCATCAGAACCGCGGCGATGACGAGCGCGAGCACGGTGTAGCCGCAGAACAGGGCGAAGCCGCCCCACGGCGAGAACGTGTGCGCCTCGTGGACGCCGGCGAGGATCGTCGTGCCGGCGTTCGAGGGCAGGTACGGGTTGATCGCGTTCTGGGTGCTGGTGGGGAGGATCGCCGCCAGCCCGGGGACGACGAACAACAGTCCGGCGAACAGGGCGATCCCGCCGGCCGTGTTCCGGACGATCGCTCCCAGGCTGAGCGCGAGGACGCCGAGCACCGCCAGGTACAGCGCGGCGCCGACCCACGCGCGCAGCGCGGGCGCATGGCCGAGGGACGTCTGGACGTGATGCTGGGTCAGGATGCTCTGCGAGAACAGGAACGCGACGAGCCCCGAGATCAGCATCAGCACGAACGTCACCGCCGCGAACGTGCCCGCCTTGGCCCACAGCACCGGCAGGCGCTTGGGCACGGCCATGAACGTCGAGCGGATCTGCCCGGTGCTGTACTCGCCGGTCAGCACGAGCACGCCGAGCACGCCGATCGCGAGCTGGGCGAAGTGATAACCGCCGAGCCCGGTGTTGATCGCGTTGAAATGCAAGCGGTCGTCCGGGCTCATATGGAACCAGCGGTTCATCTGGACGGCCGCGACGAGCGGGCCGAGGCCGGCCATGCCAACGATCGCGACCAGCAGGGTCCAGCGGGTCGAGCGGAGCGACCACAGCTTGGTCCACTCCGACCGGATCACGCGAACTTGCGTCACGCGGCCGTGCGTGCCCGACGCGGCGCGGGAAGGGGCTTCGAGGGTGGCTGATGTTGCGCTCATGCTGCGGCCTTCAGGTCGGCGTTGTCGGTCTCGTCATCGGTGGAGGCGGCGTGGTACTCGACCGTTTCTCCGGTCAGCCGCATGAAAGCCTGCTCGAGCGAAAGCTGAAGCGGGGTCAGCTCGGCGAGCACGATCTTCTCGGTCAGGGCGATCTCGCCGATCTCCTGCCCGGTGAGGCCGTGGACCTCGAGCACCTCCCGCTCGATGCTGTCCACGCGAGCCTGCTTGGCCGCGAGCGCGTCGCGCAGCGCGGTCGCCTGCGGCGAGACGACGCGGACGGCGGCGCCGGTCGACGCCTGCTGGACGAACTCTTCGACGCTCGTGTCGGCGATCAGGCGGCCGCGGCCGATGACCACCAGGTGGTCGGCGGTCTGGGCCATCTCGGACATCAGGTGCGAGGAGAGGAACACCGTTCGTCCCTCCTTGGCCAGCCGCTTGAGGAGCGTGCGGATCCACAGGATGCCCTCGGGGTCGAGGCCGTTCGCGGGCTCGTCGAGGATCAGCACGCTTGGGTCGCCGAGCAGGGCGGCCGCGACGCCGAGCCGCTGGCCCATGCCGAGCGAGAACCCGCCGACGCGTTTCTTGGCGACGGATTGGATCCCGACCATGTCGATGACCTCGTCCACGCGACCGCGCCCGATCCCTTGGGTCTGGGCGAGCGCGAGAAGGTGGTTGTAGGCCGAGCGCCCGGTGTGGATCGCGCGGGCTTCGAGCATGGCGCCGACCTCGTGCAGGGGCGCTCCGAGATCGCGGTAGGCGCGGCCGTCGATGGTGGCCGTTCCGGAGGTGGGGGCGTCCAACCCGAGGATCAGACGCATGGTGGTTGACTTGCCGGCGCCGTTGGGGCCGAGGAAGCCGGTGACGATCCCAGGCTTGACCTTGAAGGTCAGATCGTCGACCGCGACCTTGTCCCCATAACGCTTGGTGACATTTTCGACGGTGATCATGCAGGGAGTATCGGTGCGGGACTCGCTCGGGACCATCGGCCGCGGGAGCGATCTTTGGGGCAGCGGATCAGACTCAGGTAGTACGGCTGGCCACGCCGACCTCGCCCCGCGTCCGCACGTTTTCGCGACGGAGGGGGAGGCCGCCCAGCGCCGCGAGACCGGCGAGCGCCACGATGAAGCACGTGATCGCGCCGATCCCGAGTCCGGCGCGGGCGCCGGCGACCGCCATCAACCAGCCGACGATCGGGCCGCCGATCGGGGTCGATCCCTGGAAGGAGACGAACCACAAGGACATCACCCGGCCGCGCATGTCTGGCGCGGCCGTGAGCTGGAGCGTCGAGTTGCCCATCGACATGAACGAGATGCTCGTCCAGCCGACGAACATGAGCGCGAGGAGCTCGACCGGGAGGCTCGGGGCGAGTGCCGCCAGCGACATCGTCACGCCGAAGCCGGCGGCCGCGATCACGAGCGGCCGGACCCCGATCTTGCCGCGCGCGGCCACCAGCAACCCGCCGAGCACGGCGCCGAACCCCATCGCGCCGGTCATGAACCCGAAGCCGGTCGAGCCGACGTGGAGGCCGCGGCTCGCCATCACCGGCAACGTCACCTGGAACTCGTAGGTCAGGCAGCCGACGGCGGCCATCATCAGCAGCGGCACCGCGAGCTCGGGCGTGTGGCGGACGTAGCTGAGGCCCTCGCGGAGCTGGCCGCGGGCGCGGGGGGTGGGCGTGGTGGGATTCAGCTTTGTGAGATCCAGCGTGACCAGCGAGGCGATGACGGCGACGAAGCTGGCCGCGTTGACCAGGAAGCAGACGCCCTCGCCGACGGTCGCGATCAGGATTCCCGCGACCGCAGGACCGATCATGCGCGCGGTGTTGGCGAGCACCGAGTTGAGGCTGACCGCGTTGCGGAGGTGCTCGGGGCCGACCATCTCGAGCATGAACGACTGGCGCGCCGGGTTCTCGAAGGCGTTGTTGAAGCCGAGCAGGGCCGCGAGGACGCCGATCTGCCAGACCTGCACTTCGCCGGTGACCGTGAGCACGCCGAGGATCAGCGCCTGGATGCCCATCGCGGTCTGGAGCCCGATCGTCAGGCGGCGCTTGTCGACGCGGTCGGCGATGACGCCGCCGTAGGGGCCGAGGATCAGCACCGGCAGCGTCTGGAGCGCGACGATCAGGCCGAGCGTCGTGCTCGAGTGGGTCAGACTCAGCACCAGCCAGGCCTGCGCCGTCATCTGCATCCACGTGCCGATCAGCGAGATCGCCTGGCCGCCGTAGTAGCGGCGGAAGTTCGGAACCGAGAGTGCGGCGAAGGTGACGCGGCCGGCGCGGATTACCCGCGTCAAGACTGCGCCCCCTTGAGCTGCTCGGCGAGGTGCTCGAGCCCGTCGAGGGCGGCGATGATCTGAGCCCGCTCTCGCGGGTCCAAGTCTTGTAGCGCGAGGTTCAGGGCGTCGGTGCGCTCGCGGCGGATCCGGTCGGCGAGGCGCCGGCCCGCGGGCGTCGGCTTCACCCAAGCGGCGCGCCGGTCACCCTCGTCGGCCGCGCGCTCGAACAGACCCGCGTCGACCAGGTACGCGATCGTCCGCGAAAGCTGGGTGGGATTGACGCCTTCGGCGCTTGCCAGGTCCGAGAGCCGGATCGGGCCCTCTCGGGCCACGCTGAGGAGGATCGAGATCTTGGTCGGGGTAAGGCCGGCCGCGACGGCGGCGGCGGTGGGGCGCAGGCGCCGAGACAGTCGCCCGATGACCGCGCGAAGCCGCGTGGTGGTGTCGACGTCGAGCGGTGTCTGGGTGGCGGGCATGTGCTGAATCATTTACTTGCTTGTCGGCAAGCAATGATAGCAGCGTTTAGGGCTGCTACTTCCGCGCGCGCCGGCGAGTGTTGCCGGCGAGGGCCGCAGGCGGCTCGGTGCCAGCCGGGGAGCGAGGTATGCGGATCACGAACCGCGTTCCGTTTCCGGCGTCGTTGCCGGCGTCGTTGCCCGCGTCGGTGCGGGCGTCGGGGTGCTCGAGAGTGACCGAGCCTCCGTGGGACTCGGCGACAGCGCGCACGATCGCGAGGCCGAGGCCGGAGCCGCGCGTGCCGGTGCCCGCGCCACGGACGAAGCGGTCGAACACGCGCTTGCCGAGCTCGGGTGGTATCCCCGGCCCGTCGTCCTCGACGGTCAACACCGCCACTCCGTCGTCGACCGCGGTGGCCGCGCGGATGTGCGTGCCCGGGGGAGTGTGGCGCGCCGCGTTCTCGATCAGATTGAGCGTCAGGCGATGCAGGTCGTCGCGCACGCCGGGCACGACCGCCGGGCGAGCGTCGATCGACAGCTCGTGGTCCTCGGCCATCGGCCCGAGTTCGGAGGCGGCCTCGAGCAGCACGTCGGCGAGATCGGTCGGACCCCGCGACACGGGCCGGCGGGCGTCCGCCCGCGCGAGCAGGAGCAGATCGCCGACGAGCCGCCGCATCCTCCGCGCGGACCGCAACGCGGCCTCGGCGGTGTCGGCCTGCTCTCCGTCGAGCTCCTCGGCGAGCAGCTCGAGGTTGGCGAGCAGGCTCGTGAGCGGCGTGCGCAGCTCGTGCGAGGCGTCGGCGACGAACTCGCGCTGGCGCTCGAGCGCGGCGTGGGTCTCGCCACGCGCGGCGTCGAGCGAGGAGAGCATGCCCTCAACCGTGCGGGCAAGCTCCGCGACCTCGTCGTCGGCCTCGGGGACGGGCAGGTGAAGCCTGGGGTCGCGCGTGCGCTCGATCTCGCGCGCCGCCTCGGTCAGCTGCACGATCGGGCGCATCGCGCGAGCGGCGGTCGCGAGCCCGCCGAGCAGCGCGAGCACCGTGCCGCCGAGCACCCCGAGCAGGAGGATCACCTGGACGCGAGCGATCGTGTGATCGACGTCGGACAGGGGACGCGCATACAGCAACCACACCGGGCTGTGCTCCACGTTCAGCTGGGTCGCGACGACGCGGTAGCCGCCTTCCTGAACCGTGCCTTCTCTCGCCGGGAGTGGGAAGTACGGCGTCGCCAACAGCGACTTCACGCCCTTGATCCGCACCTCGTCCTGCGTGCACAGCAGCAGGCCGGCCTGGTTGAAGATCCTGATCTGAACGTGCTCGGCGCTGGCGTAGTCCTTGAGCCGGACCTCCTGGTTGCACTTGAGGTTCCCGCTGTTGCCGATCCACTTCAGCTTGATGTTCTGGGCCAGCTGCTCGGAGTTGGCCCGGACCTCGTCGTTGAACTGGCCGCGGAGCTGGCGGTCGGTGAGCACGCCGACGATCGCGGCGAAGCTCGCGAGGATCACGCAGGTCAACATCGCCGAGCCGCCGGCCAGCCGCCAGCGGATCGGGATCGACCTATACGCGGAGAACGTAGCCCGCGCCGCGGATCGTATGTAGGAGCCTCGGCTCGCCACCGGCTTCCAGCTTCCTTCGCAGGTTGGAGACGAACACCTCGATCGTATTCGTCATCGAGAACGGGTCATAGCCCCACACCTCGTCGAGCAGGCGCTGGCGCGAGATCACGATCCGTTCGTTGCGCATCAGGTACTCGAGCAGTTCGAACTCGCGTTGGGTCAGGTCGATCGTCCGGCCGGACCGCGTGACCTCGTGCGTGTCCGGGTTGAGCTTGAGATCGCTCATCGTCAGCGTCGCCTGGCCTCGCGGCGGTCGGCGTCGGAGCAATGCGCGGAGACGGGCGAGCAGTTCCTGGCGCTCGAACGGCTTGACGAGGTAATCGTCGGCGCCGGCGTCGAGCCCCTCGACGCGCGCCTCGACGCCGTCCCGCGCGGTCAATACGAGGATCGGAACGTCGTCGCCGGTCTCACGGAGGGTCTTGGCGACCTCGACGCCGTCGATGCCGGGCAGACCGAGGTCGAGGATCAGCAGGTCGGGCAGGAACCCGTGGGCCTCATTCAACGCCGTGGTTCCGTCGCCGGCGATCCGGACCTCGTAGCCCTCCATCCGTAGCGAACGCTGGAGCACCTGGGCGATCGCATCGTCGTCCTCGACGACGAGGACGCGGGGTGTCCGCTCGTAGTCCGTCATTTCTGTGTGCAGATGGTAGGGCGGCGTCTTCAGGTCATCCACTCACTCCCCCGGCTGCGGGAGGAAGCGGGCCGGGCGCGTCGAAGGGGGTCCCTCGCAAATGGCCGCCCGCAAGCGAAAGAAGCCGCCGCCCAAGCGCGCGACGCGCTCGCTCCTGGCTGGGCTGCCAACCGTGCGGCTTCCGCACGTGGAGATCGAGCCGCACCACGTCGACATCTTCGGGCTCGGACTGATCGCGGTCGGCATCCTGCTCGGGGGCGTGGCCTACGCCCATTGGGACGGAGGCACGCTCGGCAACGGCGCGGTCACGGGCTTCCGGTTCCTGTTCGGCGCGCTCGGGTACGTCGTTCCTTCGGCTTTGGTCATCGCCGGGGCACTAGTGCTGATGCGTGAGACGCGGCCGCCGGGACGGCCGCTGCGGACGGGCACGATCTGCCTGACGTGCTCGATCACGCTCGCGCTGGCTGCGGGGACTTTGGGCGTGGGCCCGGGACCGGTTCCCTCTTCTGAGTTCTGGCGCGCGTCTCTGTTCGAGCGGCGCGGTGGCGTGCTCGGACAGGGCGAGCTGTGGGTCACCTCGCACCTGGTCTCGACCGTGGGCGCCGACATCCTCGCGGTGTTCCTGTTCATCGCCGGGCTGATCCTGGTCACGGGAGCCGGCGTCGCGGGTGTGGTGCGCGCGGGGCGCGCCGGGGTCGCCGGCACGACGCGCGTGCTGCGGCGCTCGGGAGCGGGGACACCTGCCGCGGCGCGCCGGCCGGCCACGGCGGCAGCTCGGGCGCGGGTCGCGCGATCCGCCGGCGCAGAGGACGAGGCGGTCGAGCCGCTTCTGCCGCCCGAGCCCGATACCTCGGAGCTCGTCATCCGCGCCACCCATGTGGAGGCGCCGCCTCCGATCGACCTCGGCCCTGAAGATGACGACCAGCCCGAGCCTCTGCCGCAGCGTCTTCCAGAGGCAGGCGCGCCCGAGCCCGAGGCGCCCGAGCCCGAGCGCGAGCGGGCCGAGGCGCCCTCACCCGATGAATTGACTCCACAGGGCCGCTACCGCGCGAGCGTCACGGACGACCCGAGCTTCGTCTGGCACGTGCCTCGCTCACGGTTCCTCGTCCGTTCGACCGGCGAGGCGGCCAAGCCGGACACTGCAGGCCAGGAACAGGTGGCGGCCGCGTTGATCGAGACGCTGGGCCACTTCGGGATCGAGGCAAAGGTGATCGGCCGCGTCACCGGCCCGCACATCACCCGCTACGAGATACGGCTCGCACCGGGGACGAAGGTCTCGAAGGTCGCGCAGCTCAAAGACGACCTCGCGTACGCGCTCGCCGCGACCGACATCCGGATCCTGGCGCCGATCCCCGGGAAGACGGCGGTCGGCGTCGAGGTCCCGAACGCACGCCGGCGGATCGTCCATCTGGGCGACGTGTTCCAGGACCCGCCGCCCGACTGGTCGCCGTTGACGGTCTGGCTCGGCAAGGACATCGCGGGGCGGGCGATCGGCGCCGACCTGGCGAAGATGCCCCACCTGCTCGTCGCCGGCACCACCGGCGCCGGCAAGTCGGCGTGCGTAAACGCGATGCTGTCGAGCGTCTTGCTTCGGGCGACGCCGCACGAGGTCCGATTCGTCCTGGTTGACCCGAAGCAGGTCGAGCTCAACCACTACGAGGGCATTCCGCACCTGCTCACGCCGGTGATCACCAGCCCCCGGATGGCGGCCAACGCGCTACAGAACCTCGTCAAGGAGATGGAGCAGCGTTACGGGACGATGTCGCTCGCGCGCACGCGCTCGTTGCCGGAGCTCAACCGGGCGCGGGAGAAGCGGGGCGAGCCGCCGCTTCCCTACATCCTGTGCGTGATCGACGAGCTCGCCGACCTGATGATGGTCGCGCCGGCCGACGTCGAGGACTCGATCATCCGGCTGGCGCAGAAGGCGCGCGCAGTGGGGATCCATCTGGTCTTGGCGACCCAGTCGCCGCGAGTCGACGTGATCACCGGGATGATCAAGGCGAACGTTCCCTCGCGGATCGCGTTTGCGGTTTCTTCCCAGACGGATTCGCGCGTGATCCTCGACCACAACGGCGCCGAGTCGCTCCTCGGCCAGGGTGACATGCTGTTCTCGCCCGTGGGGTCGAGCAAGCTCCAGCGGATCCAGGGCGCCTACATCGACGAGGAGCAGATCGCCGAGCTCACCGACGCGTGGCGGCGTCAGGGCGAGCCCGAGTTCCACGACGAGCTGCTCGAGGAGGTCGAGTCCGACGATGGCGGTTCCGGGTCCTCAGAGGACTCCCCGGAGTTCAACCCCGACGAGGACCCCCTGCTCGACGAGGCGATCGCGCTGGTGGCGCAGATGGGCACTGCGTCGACCTCGATGCTGCAACGGAGATTGCGGCTGGGCTACACGCGGGCGGGAAGGCTGATCGACATGCTCGAACGCCGCGGGATCATCTCCGGCTACGAGGGCTCGAAGCCCCGCCAGGTGCTGATCACCGAAGCCGACGTGCCCCGGATTCTGTCCCATCTGGCGGAGGCCGACGGGCCGGCGGCTCCGCCTCCGGTGCGAGTCCCCGACGACATCGACGAAGAGCAGTAGTCCCTTGCGCGGCCAGCCCGGGCGGCGTAGCCGGCACGTGACCGAGCGAGGACGCCGCCACGGGCGGCGAGACGCCGACTGGACCGAACGTGGTTGAGGAAGGTCGTACTAGCCTTCGCAGGCGGATGGCCGATATCGGCACCACACTGCGAGAGGCGCGAATCCGCGCGCGGATCGACATCAGCGAGGTGGAAGCCCGCACCAAGATCCGCGCCAAGTACCTGCGCGCGATCGAGAACGAGGAATGGGACCTGCTGCCAGGTCCCGTGTACGTAAAGAGCTTCCTGCGAACGTACGGCGAGTTCCTCGGCCTCGATACGCGGGCGCTGATCGACGAGTACAAGCGCCGCTACGAGCGCCCGGCCGACCAGGACCTGCGCCCGATCAGCTCGCTCGGGCGCGAGCGCGAGCGCAGGCGCCGCCGCCCTCGGTTTGGGCCCGCGGCCGCGGTCGTGCTCGTGCTGCTGGCCGTCGGCGTCGCGCTGTTCTTCGTCGGAAGCCTGAGCAAGAACAACAACAACGCGAGCTCGACCACGCCGCCGCGGTCGACCAATACGAGCGCGCGCGGTACGACCTCGACCTCGACGCACACCTCGACCACGCACCACGCCCACCAACGGCCGGCGCCTCCGCCCAGGCCGACGACCGTGACCCTCAAGCTGGTGCCCACGAGCTCGGTGTATGTGTGCGTCGAGGACGGCAACGGCAAGAAGCTGATACCGGGCGTGATCTTCACGTCCGGGCAGACGATCCCGACCGCGACCGCGAAGAAGCTCATGGTGACGTTGGGTAACGATTCCGTGCAGATGAAGGTGAACGGCAAGTCCGTGACCCCGACTGTGGGGTCGCCGATCGGGTACGCGCTGACCCCGGGAAAGACGAGTCCGTTGCCGGCAGGTCAGCTGCCGACGTGCGCATGAGCGGGTCCGCGGGCGGCCCTCGGGCCGGGATATTGGTCACCGGCACGGAGGTCCTGACGGGGATCATCTCCGACCGCAACGGACCGTGGCTATCCGAGCGCCTGCTCGAGATCGGGGTCGACGCCGCCATGATCCAGATCGTCGGCGACCGGCCCGGCGATCTCGTGGCGGCGCTCCGGTACATGGCTGCCCAGGGGATGGTGTTGATCGTGACCAGCGGCGGGTTGGGTCCGACCGCCGACGATCTCACAGCTGAGATCGTGGGCGAGTTCGCCGGACGCGAGATGGTCCTCGACGCGGAGCTCGAAGAGAAGATCACCGAGATCCTCCGCCCGCTGATGAGCCGCTGGCCGGGGCTCGACCTGGAGGCTGTTCGGTCGGCGAACCGCAAGCAGGCCGTGGTACCGGCCGGGGCTACCGTTCTCGACCCTGTGGGCACGGCGCCGGGGCTGGTGGTGCCGCCGGCTTCCGGATCGGGGCCGACGGTCGTCGTGCTCCCGGGACCGCCGCGCGAGCTCCACGAGATGTGGGAGATGGCGCGCTCGACCGAGGCGTTCCAGGCGGCGATCGCCGGCGCCCGCTCGTACCGGCGAGCGATCTTGCGCCTGTACGGGATACCCGAGTCCGAGATCGCGAACACGCTCCGGGATGCTGACGCCGCGGGCGTGCCGCTGGACCAGCTGGAGATCACGACCTGTCTGCGCCGTGGGGAGATCGAGATCGCGACGCGGTACGAGCCTTTCGCCGACGACGCGTATCGAGCGTTCGTCGAATTCGTCGCGTCCCGGCACGGCGAGCAACTGTTCTCGCGCGACGGGTCGACCGTTGATGCGCAGGTCGCATCGCTGCTTGCGGGCCGCTTTGTGGCGGTGGCGGAGTCGTGCACCGGTGGGTTGATGTCGGCGCGGCTGACCGAGCTGCCGGGATCCTCGGCCTACTTCGCCGGCGGCGTCGTCGTGTACTCGAACGAGGCCAAAGTTGCTTTGGCCGACGTCGATCCGGACCTTATTGTGCGATTCGGGGCGGTGTCCAACGAGGTCGCCGAGGCGCTCGCTTCGGGCGCCGCCGCGCGGTTCGACGCTGCCTACGGGATCGGGATCACCGGGATCGCCGGTCCCGACGGCGGGACCGAGGAGAAGCCGGTGGGCACGGTGTGCTTCTCGGTGTGCGGACCCGAGGGCGCGCGCATCACCCGCACGCGGCTCCCCGGGAACCGGTCGGACGTCCGCGAGCGCTCGACCACGGTCGCCATGCATCTGCTCCGCCGGCTCCTCGTGGAAGG
>Ga0070765_100001485_pt1 | contig 14448 bp, 12 predicted proteins | sample HubBroMetageWFT5_FD_71516 | JGI IMG/M metagenome (GOLD analysis project Ga0070765, IMG submission 71516) | Warmed and freeze-thawed soil microbial communities from the Hubbard Brook experimental Forest, New Hampshire - Hubbard Brook CCASE Soil... | ecosystem: Environmental > Terrestrial > Soil... | reverse complement strand
TTTAGCGGCCTTCGCTCCCGGTCCCATCGATTCTTGTTCAAGAAGTGCTCGCTTGCGATCGAGCCCCCAACGGTATCCTGCCAGGTTTCCATCGGCGCGCACTACACGATGACACGGAACGACCACGGAAACAGGATTTGTAGCGCAAGCGCTGGCGACGGCACGGATAGCCTTGGGATGCCCGATGGCTCGGGCAACCTCCGAGTACGTCCGAGTGGCGCCGTATGGGATTCGCTTCAACTCTTCCCAGACACGGCGGCGGAACGCGGTGGCCTGCACGTCCGTGGGCAAATCGAGGTGAGGTTCTTTTCCGCGCAAATGCGCCAGAATTTTGCCCAGCCATCCCTTAAGGTTCTTCGATCCAGCGCTATCACGGTCAATTTCCGCGCGAGGGTACTCCTTGCGCAGCGCGGATCCCAGCGAAGCATCTTTTTCTCCTAGATAGAGCGCGCTGATTCCGCGATCCGTGGCGGCGACGAGCAGACGGCCGAGCGGAGAATCGACAATGGTGTAGTGAATTTGCATTCCAGCGCCTCCCTGACGATAGGTTGCCGGTGTCATACCGAGTTGCAAAGGGGAACGCTCGTATAAACGGCTGCTGGAGCTGTAGCCTGCGTCATAAAGTGCGGTAGTCACGTTATCTCCTTTTTTCAAGCTGGATTTTAAGCGGCGCATGCGCTGGGCATCTGCATATTGCCGCGGGGATATACCCATTACGCGTCGGAAAGCGCGTTCAAGTTGATGTGGTCCCAACCCCACACTCGCCCCCAGCGCATTAAGAGTCAGACTATTGTTGTTATCGTCTTCAGATTCAGTCCGGATCTGTGAATCAATCCGGCTGCAAACTCGCGCCACGGCCTCAGCCTGAGGATGGTGAAGCTGCGCAGCACGCGGACGGCAGCGTTGGCATGCTCGAAACCCTTTTTGTTCAGCAGCTTCCGGTAACGGGAAGAAGACCACTTGCTCGCGTCGTGGTTTGCGCGAAGCGCAGGACGGACGGCAATAAATTCCCGTGGAACGCACGGCGTAAACGAAAGCGCCGTCGGCGCTACGATCGCGTGACTGGACGGCTTGCCAATACGCTTCCGCTCTTGGGCGTTCGATATTTTGGCGCATGCGATTCTTCTTCATTTCTAGCAGCTCTACCTGACTTCTGCATCGTAATTCCGAATTCAAAATTATCGAATCCCGTTTCGAATCGCTATCCGTTTCTTGCGTCCAAATTGAAATGAGCCTTTCGCCCTGGACCTGTGGAAATTATGTGCGGAAACGTACAAACACCGTAGGGAGTTAGGGTTACATCATAAGACACTTTCGCCTGCACCCCTGTTGACGGCATAATAGAGGACGCGCATATTCGATTTCCACATGGGGTGGGTTTTTAGTAAGGCTTGGGGGAGACTGCTATGGGGGCTGCTCCGCAACGGAACAGACAGCAGTTTGCAGCAACGCCGCTACGCATAGTTGAGACTCAGCCTTTGACGACGGCGGTACCGGCGCTAGGTAAGCCTGGGCCGCGCCGCTTCGCCCGTATTCCAACGCACGCCATCGGCGTGGCAACAGAACGCCGCAGAGCTCCACGTGCTTCGCTTTCGCTGCCGCTTCGCTTGATTCGAGTGGGAGGAGCGGAGGAACCTGTTCCGGTCACGCTCGTTACCCGAAATATCAGCTCCAGCGGCATTTATTTTCTCGCCCCACGTAAATTCGAGCCCGGCACTGCTATTGAGCTGGAAGTCGCGCTGGTTGAACGTCCTCAAGGCCAGGGAAGCGTGCAGATGTGCACGGCAGCGCATATTATCCGCGCGGAAGAAGTGGACGAGCCCGGTTGGCACGGATACGCCGCGACGTTCGACGACTTTGCTCTCCGTCGCGACGACGTTTTGCCGCCACGTTACCAAGCCAGCTAGCCAGGGCTTCTCACGATCTCCTAAGATCATATCGAGTCCCGCCATCGCTTGCCCGTTTTCGGGGCTACTGCTACACTGTCCCGGCAAGAGCTACTGCTGCTCCTGCCATACTTCCTGTAAAGGGTTTATCAATGTCTGGACATTCAAAATGGGCAACAATTAAACATAAGAAGGCGGCCACGGACGCCCGCCGTGGCAAGGTTTTCACTAAGATAATTCGCGAATTGACCATCGCGGCCCGTACCGGCGGAGCTGATCCGGATACTAATCCGCGCTTGCGAACAGCCATTCTGACGGCCAAGGGCGAAAACATGCCCAACGACAATATCGAACGCGCGATTCAGCGCGGCGCCGGCAATCTGGAAGGCGAGACCCTGGATGAGGTGACGTTTGAAGGTTACGGTCCGGGCGGCGTGGGCCTGCTGGTTCAAGTGGTGACCAGTAACCGCAATCGAATCGTGAGCGAAATTCGCCATATGCTTTCGAAAAATGGCGGCAACATGGCGGAAACCGGCGCGGTTGGCTGGATGTTCGAGCGCAAGGGCGACATCGTGGTTCCTAAAGAGGCTGCGGACGAAGACAAAATGATGGGCATCGTGCTGGACGCGGGCGCCGAAGACTTGCGCGACGACGGCGCGGCTTGGGAAGTGACTACCCCGCCGGAGGCCATGGAAAAAGTCCGTGAAGCTCTGACTACCGCGGGAATTAAGCCCTCCTCAGCAGAAGTTGGCTTCGTGCCGAAAAATTATGTGAAGCTCACCGGCGCGCAAGCCCAGCAGATGGTCCGCATGATGGAAGCGCTGGAAGATCACGATGACGTGCAGCACGTTTACGCGAACTTCGATATTGACGAAAAGGAAATCCAGGCTGCCGTAGCCAGCTAGTTCCCTTCGCGTCGCGCGTCACGAAAAAAGACTAGCCTTCCTTTTTGGCCCGCACGTACACTTGTGCGGGCCGCCATGCATTCAACTCCTGCTCCTAGATTGAAAACGATGTCGCGCGGATTGCGCGTGCTGGGTGTGGATCCAGCGCTTGCTGGTGCAACCGGCTACGGCATTATTGAATTCGTAGGCTCGACGCCGGGCTTGATACGTTTCGGTTCCTTCAAGCTTCCTGCGCGTGCAACGCTCGCTACGCGCCTGTACGAAATCCACTCGCTGATAACGCACTTGGTTGCTGAGTTCACGCCCGACGCAGTAGCGGTGGAATCTGTTTTCACTGCGCTGAACGTCAAGACCGCTCTGAAGCTCGCGGAAGTTCGCGGTGTGGTGTTGCTGGCGGCGGCACAAGCTTCCGTTCCTGCGCATAGCTATTCGCCGCGAGAAGTGAAATGCAGCGTCGCGGGATATGGAGCTGCATCCAAACTGCAAATACAACAGATGGTGACTTCCGCGCTGGGCCTGAAGCAAATGCCCGAGCCCGCGGATGCCGCCGATGCGCTGGCCGTTGCGCTGTGCCATGCGCATCTTGCGCGAGCGCGCGAACGGATGCCGATGGCCATGGTGGTAACGCCCGGCGCAGTCGCGTCGCCCACAAAGATTCGCTCCGCACAAATTCGTTCGCGCAACCAGGTCCGCGCCGCCCACGTCTTTCAACCGTGATAGCATCGCCGCCGATGACTCGACTTTCCTGCAATCGTTTTCGAGTCTGTGCACACGGAGTTTTCTTCGTGGGCCTTATTGTTTCGCTCGGACTCCCCGCTGCTCTCCGCGCGCGTACGGCGGCCACCGAACCGACCTCGGCAGTCATCGCAACTCCCGACACTGCTACGATTACTTATCGAAAGATTTTTAAATCCAGTTATCCCGAGTTCGCCGAAATCAAACTGAACCAGAGCGGGCACGGTACCTTCGATATTCGTCAGCTCGACGAAGAGCCCAATCCTCAGCCCTTTGAAGTGAACCCTGCGCTCGCGGACAGGATTTTTGCGCTCGCCTCGAAATTGCATAATTTTCAGGGCGTGGATTTGGACATCCACCGGCGCATTGCGAATCTGGGCGAAAAAACCTTCCGCTACGATAAGGGCAGCGAGACGCACGAAGTAAAGTTCAACTACACGCTCGATGACTCCGCCGGTCAATTGATGGCGATTTTTGAAGGGTTGGCGCGGCAGGCCACCGACCTTTCTGACCTGGAGCGCACCATGCGCTACGACCGCTTGGGCGTGAATGACGTGCTGCAGCAAATCGAGCAGGATTACAACAACAAGCTGTTTCCGGAGCCCGAACGATTATTGGGCGCGCTCGATCAGCTTGCTGGCGACAGTAAATTTATCGACATTGCTCGCCAACGCGCCCGGAACCTGGCCGCAAAAATACGAGCCTCGCACTAGAGCGGACGGCCGACTCCGTTTGTAAAATGTTTGCAATTTCGCGGGCCGGGATAAGGCTTTGGTTATGTGCGCGCTAGGTCAACGCCTGTTCCGATAGACAGGTTGACACTTTTTATAATTTGCCGCTATCCTCAATCGATTTCTTGTTTGCAACGTCCGGCATCCCGAATGGACGTATCTTGCATCTGAATTAACCGAGCCCATGAGACCAAAAAAACTATTTGCTATCCGCTGTACTGCGCTGCTTACTCTACTTTCGATCCCCGCGCTGCAGGCCTTGGCACAAAGCGGCGATGCGCAACCGCGCATCACGCAAGCGGTGGACGAAACCAAATTAACTCTATTGAAAGGCAATACCTATCCGCTCGCGCGCCCTGAATATGACCAGGGCGCAGCAACGCCAAGTTTGCCCATGGAAAACATGCTGCTCGTGCTCAAACGAAGCCCGCAGCAGGAAGCGGCACTCGAAAAGTTAATGGCAGAGCAACTGGACAAATCCTCGCCTAATTTTCACAGGTGGCTAACGCCTGAACAGCTTGGAAAGCAATTTGGCCCCTCGGACCAGGACATTCAGACGGTGACTTCCTGGCTGGGATCGCACGGCTTCCAGATTGTAGAAGTGTCACACGGTCGTACGGTAATTGATTTTTCCGGAAACGCAGGACAAGTGCAGGAAGCTTTCCACACTACCATTCACAGTTACATTGTTAAAAGTCAACAGCATTGGGCGAATTCGAGCGACCCGCAAATTCCCACCGCGCTTTCGCCGGTGGTAGCGGGCGTAGATACGCTACATAACTTTCCGCGAAACCCTGCCAAGGTCCATGCTGGCGAATTCAGGAAATCCAAAGAAACCGGTAAAGTCACAGCGGTGGCCACGGCCAACCCGAACTTCACCTTCGCAGGAGCCTGCCTCGGCCCCGGAACCGATTGCTATGCTGTAGGACCTACTGATTTTGCTACGATCTACAACGTCCTGCCGCGATGGACGGCTGGCAACGACGGCACCGGAGTAACCATCGCGGTCGTGGGGCAGACGGACATTAATCCGCAGGACAATGCTAGTTTCAGGAGCATATTCGGTCTTCCGGCATCCCATTTGATAATCACCCAAAATCCTAATACACCCGATCCTGGAACGATAGGCCCGGGTGGCAATGACGACGAAGCAGAAGCGAACATTGACACCCAATGGTCTGGTGCCGTCGCCACCGGCGCAACAATCAATTTTGTAAAATCTGCGGAGACAAATGCCGGCCAGGGCGTAGATCTTTCCGCCCAATACATCATCGATAACAACTTGGCTCCCATAATGACCGAGAGCTATGGATTATGCGAAGCCTTCCTGGGCACCGCAGGCAATCTCTTTTATTACCAACTTTGGCAGCAAGCAGCCGGCCAGGGCATTTCGGTATTTATTGCGACCGGTGACGTAGGTTCTGCGACTTGCGATTTTGACACAGACGTTACCGACGCAGAGTACGGTCTGCAAGTGAGTGGGTTTGCTTCTACACCGTTCGATGTCGCCGTGGGCGGCACGGATTTTAACGACGCGATTACGCAAAGCCAATATTGGAGCGCAACGAACGCCTCTGGTACGCAGACGTCCGCCCTGTCTTACATTCCGGAAGTGGTGTGGAATAACACCTGCTCCAGTGTGCTACTTGTGGACTTTCAGTTTAGTTCCGACCCGGTTACAAATTGCAATAACAGTCAGGTGATTCAAGATTTTCAAGGTGTTGCTATTTCAGGGGGAGGCGGCGGTGTGAGCGTTTGCACCCAAGGTGATGGCACGGACGTGACCAGCTGCCTGGGAGGTTATACCAAACCATCTTGGCAAGCGGGCCCCGGCGTGCCAGTCGACGGCAAGCGCGATGTCCCCGATGTTTCGCTATTTTCGGGCAACGGGTTCTTTAACGGGAGCTTTTACGTCATATGCCAGATGGACGCGAATACGGGAACAGGTAGCAGCACTTCCAGTTGTGATCTGAACAGTCCGTTTTTTGACTTTCAGGGATACGGCGGCACTTCGGTGGCCACACCTGCGATGGCCGGCATAATGGCTTTGGTGGTTCAACAAACTGGCGGAGCAGCGCAAGGAAATCCCAACGCGGTTTTATACGCCATGGCGAAACAATCTGGGGCTGTATGCAATTCGAATGGAACTCAAACCGGCTCGTGCATCTACCACAATTTGCAGTCAGGCGCCGGAAGCAATGCCATGCCTTGTGAGCCAAAAACACCGAACTGCACCGTGACCGGTAGTAATACCGTTGGCGTGCTGCCCTGCTGCAGCACTGGATCCGGCTATAACCTCGCCTCCGGCCTTGGCTCCGTGAACGTGGCCAACTTCGTTACTGGCTATCAGTCAACGGTTGTCGCACCGGACTTTAGTATAGCCCTTACCGGGACAGCGCCGGCTCCCACGACGCTGACAGTCAGCGCGCCAGGCGGCACGGCTGCTACTACGCTGACAATTACGGCCGAGAACGGTTACAGCGGAACGGTTAACAGCTTCACTTGTACCGGGCTGCCTGCGGAAACTACCTGCGGCTTTAGTCCCGCATCTATCACGAGCAGTGGCTCGACTCAACTGACAGTGACTACCACTGCTGCCACCAGCAGCCAGCTTCCGATGGGACAACGCGGAACTCCGATTGCTCACCCTGGTGGTGGTGCAAGAGCGCTTCAGATATTCGTAATCTTCGCGATTTTGTTCCTTGCAACGCAAGCAAGCATGCGCAGGTTACGTTGGAGCACACTAGCCGGCTTACTTGTGGTGGGTTGTTTACTAGGAATCGTTGCTTGCGGTGGCGGCGGAAGTGGAGGCGGCGGGACCAATCCCGGCACTCCCGCGACAACGAATCAGACGATAGTGGTTACGGCGACAGACGGAACGAACACGCATTCCACCTACTTTTTGCTGACGGTTCAATGAATTCAAGGTTACGCCGGTCTAGCGGACGATTAGGCCGGCGTAACCTACTACTCCATCGCGGTCTTCAGTGATATCTCCGGAAGTTGCATAGCGCACCAATTCGGCTTGCTTTGCACCTAGATCGCGCATGGCGACGAGCATCGCTACCGTCGCCGCAACGCCGCACATCGTGATGCCCTCTGACCTCACCGTATCGTGCAGGCCGCGCGGGTCGAGTTGCAGAATGCGATCGATTGCTTTGTGGTCTTTTGCGCGCGTGATTGTATCGCTTTCGTAATGATTCATGTCTGTGCTCGCAATCAGAAGAACCGCCTGGTTCTGCGCCCCGATCGCCTTCGCTACCGCATGCCCCAATGCTTCCAGTTCTCCATATCGGTGTGTGGCAAGAACTACAGGAACGAAGCGTAGATTTGAGTTGAGCTGCTGCAGGAATGGAATTTGCACTTCGAGCGAGTGCTCGCGCTGATGTGCCACGCGGTCTTCGCGTAAGAGCGGGCATGCTTGCTTCAGCTGTGCGGCCGTCTCCCTGTCGATTTGCGCGTCACCGAACGGAGTATGCCAACTCCCCTCTGAAATTATGGCCATGGTTTGACCGCCGGGGAAATGGCGCGGGCCTAGGAGGATGCAACGAGCAGGGATTTCGATCGCGGCGTAAACCGCTCCGGCAACATGCCCGGAATACATGTATCCGGCATGCGGCACCACGCAACCACGCACGATGGATCTCTTATTTTCGCGCGCGGTATATTGCTGGATTTCTAGGGCAAGTTTTTTTGGGTCTGACGGATAAAAGCGGCCGGAAACTGCGGGCGGACGAATCATAGAGTTGATCGACACCGCGGAATATTATGCAGTAAAAGCTAGGTCAGAAACAGGTTTGGACCAACTATCGGATGGCTAGATAGCTTTGGAGGGTTTGCCCTTTATGTCGAGCGCTTCGGAACCGCCGGCCATCCAGAGAACCTTGATGGCATCGCCAGTCTGATAGCCGCCTTCGTCCAAAATCTTGCTCATTTTCCTCTGCGCCTTGTCGGCGTAGGTGAACGTGTGAACGTTCATCTGATTCGCTTGCTCCCGTACCATCAGCGTGTGGTTGTCAGCGTGGATGAATTGCGCTTTGAGCCATACGGGTTTCTGCGCCTTTTTCTTTACCACCATGGGGGAGCTGCTGCTCATCTGCGCGCGCGCCACGGGTACCGCGGCTGACAAACATCCGCCAAGAACAGCCAGGGCAAATCCAGCGAGGATTTTAGAGTTCTTCATCGAATGAAATTTTCAGTGACTTCAGGAATTTAATGTCCTGTGGAGTGATTTCCACTCGCCGGGCTACGGTTTCCTCTTCCAACGTTTCGTCGTCCACGCGGATGTGCAGCGATTCCAGAAAACGGCGGTCGAGCGAAGTCATCTTGGCGTCCTGCTCGGAGCGGCGTGCAAGCCCGATGGTTGCGTCCAACTTGAGCACAATATCGAAGCCAGCGGAACGCACACTGGAAATAGCTTCAGCGATGCGATCGGAATCCGACACGCTATCGTTGATGGCGTGCCCCAGATCGCGCAGTAACTGCTTCATGCGGTCGTCGAGTTGCAAGCGCGCCTCCTGTAAAAGGCCCTTCCTACACCAATTCTAGGTCTGCTGCAATCACGAAACAAGACCCACGTGCGGTGTTGGAATCGCGAATGTTACCTGTCCGCCAGCGCAGGATGGGATCGGCAAAGCCCGCCCCCCCCGCGTGTAGACAAGATGGTATCCGATGAGCAGCGCGTCGCGGCAATCTATACTAGAATTGCATGATGGCCGCGGGCTTCTACTCCACACTGTGGAAATCCTCTAAAGTCACTTGGCGCGTCTGGTGGCGCGCTGCGCGGCAATTTTTTCATGAAGCCGTCGGCGCTCTTTTTGCCGTCTTTGCTCTTTACGGCGGGGTAGCAGTGTGGCGCCAGTGGCATACTCGAGTAGCGGCGTGGCTTCTGGGATTGGCCGTCGTTTATGCCAGCACCATGGCTGTCTTCGCTTTCACGTCCTTCCGACGAGCGCGGCGAGTTCGCTGAGTTTTCCAATGCCTGAAGACATCAAAAAACGCGCAGACATTTCAGAACGCAAGCTCGCCTCGCCCTCCGGTCTTCCGATGGAAGTCGTGATCACGCAAGAAAGTTTGAATTGTTGGAATCCTGAGCGCGACCTTGGTTATCCGGGAGAGTTCCCCTTCACGCGCGGTGTTTATCCCACCATGTATCGCGGCCGGTTGTGGACCACGCGGCAATACGCCGGCTTCGGCAGCGCGGTGGAATCGAACCATCGTTACCGCTATTTGCTTTCGCAAGGGCAGAACGGTTTGTCCGTCGCGTTCGATCTGCCCACACAAATTGGAATGGATTCCGACCATCCGTTAGCGCAGGGAGAAGTTGGCAAAGTGGGGGTAGCGATCGATTCTCTCGAAGACATGCGAACGCTTTTCAACGCCATCCCGCTGGAACGTGTTTCCACTTCCATGACCATTAATTCCACGGCTGCCATTCTGCTGGCGCTCTATGTCGCGGTCGCTAAGCAGCAGGGCGCGAACCTGAAGCGTCTGGCCGGCACGGTGCAGAACGACATTTTGAAAGAATACATTGCGCGCGGGACTTACATCTATCCGTTACGGCCGGCCATGCGTATCGTCACCGATATTTTTGCCTGGAGCCGCCGGGAAATACCCAATTGGAATCCAATTTCGATTTCCGGGTATCACATTCGCGAAGCGGGATCCACCGATGTGCAAGAGGTGGCCTTCACACTCGGAAACGGTATCGCGTATGTGCTCGCGGCTATTGAAGCAGGTCTGGCGGTGGACGAATTTGCTCCGCAGCTTTCCTTTTTCTTCAATTCGCACAACGAATTCCTGATGCAAATTGCCAAGTTTCGCGCAGCCCGGCGGTTGTGGGCGCGCACGATGCGCGAGCGATTCGGCGCGCGCGACCCACGCTCCATGATGCTTAGATTTCACGCGCAGACGGCGGGCTCCTCGTTGACCGCGCAGCAGGCCGAGAACAATATCGTTCGCGTGGCGCTGCAGAGTCTTGCGGCTGTACTGGGCGGCTGCCAATCACTGCACGCCAACGCTCTGGACGAAGCGCTAGCCCTCCCGACCGAAGGGGCGGCGTTGATTGCTTTGCGCACGCAACAGATCATTGCCCAGGAATCCGGCGTGGCCAATACGATTGATCCAGTGGCGGGATCCTTCGCGGTGGAGAAATTAACCAACGAAATCGAAACCGTCGCACAAGATTACATTTCGAAAATCGACGCGATGGGCGGGATGCTGCAGGCCATCGAAACTGGTTACGTCCAGCAGGAAATTCAGAAGTCGGCCTATGAATACCAGCGAGCGGTTGATTCGGGTGAACAGGTAGTCGTAGGCGTGAACCGGTTCCAGGCGGAAGAAGAACGTCCTATTCCCACAATGCGAATCGATCCGGAAATCGAACGTTCGCAAGTCAAGCAACTGAACAATTTGCGCGCGCGTCGCGATGCCGTGAAAGCGCAAAGCACGCTGGCAGAAGTAGAACGCCGAGCTCGCGGAACCGAGAATTTAATGCCGGCCATTTTGCTGGCGGTTGAATCGTACGCGACGGTCGGTGAAATCTCAGACGCTCTACGACGAGCTTTCGGCGAGTATCGCGAGTCCATTGTAATTTAAGAATTTGCATCGCCGGCTATTGCTGCTCGAACGTAAGATACTTTCTTGAAACTCATCCTTGCATCAGCCTCGCCTCGCCGCGCGGAAATTCTGCGAAACGCCGGAATTCGATTCGAGGTTTGCAGTACGGATGTGGATGAATCGCTCCTGGTTAATGAATCGCCCGCCGATTATGTTCGGAGACTGGCACTCGCGAAAGCGCTTGCGGCCGCCGACAAAAATCCGAATTTGGGCGCGGACGCTCTGATTATCGGTGCCGACACAATCGTGGTGGTTGATGCCAGGGTCCTGGGCAAGCCGGCGTCGAGAGATGACGCCAAACGCATGTTGCGCAGCGTGAGCGGGCGCATCCATGAAGTCCACAGCGGTCTTGCGCTACTGCAAATATCAGGGATGCAGCAGCGGGTGGTCGAAGAGATTACCAGAGTGCATTTCGCGCATCTCGGCGATCAAGAAATAGAAGAGTATCTAGTAACCGGCGAACCCTTTGACAAGGCGGGCGCGTACGCGATTCAAGGTATGGGCGGGCGATTCGTAAAGCGGATTGAAGGCTGTTACTTCAATGTTATGGGCCTGCCGCTGGCGCGGTTGTGGACTTTATTGCGCGAATTCGGATTCGAAAGTTCAGCCGAAAATCAGAGGGATGCAAAATAAAAACGGCGGCCCGAAGCCGCCCTGGTTATCTTTATCAGACTAAATAGCAGACTAAAAAATTACTTCTTGTCTTCGCCCAGAGGTGGCGGCGCCGTCGTTACGGCCGGCGGATTTGCCGGCGGAGCGGGTGGCGGCGGAGTCTGCGTATTCGCATGCATGCCTTCTTTGAAGTTGCGGATGCCTTCGCCGAGTCCGCGCATCACTTCAGGAATTTTCTTTCCTCCGAAGAGGAGGACGATGATCGCTAGAACGATCAGCCAATGGATTGGGCTAAATTCTCCCATGTTTACCTGCCTTCCCGAGGGCGCCGGTTTAACGAAAGGCGCTTTGAGAGCCCGGGTGTCAATTTAAAGTATAACACGCTCATCTCCGAACCGGCGCGTCAAGTGTTCCCGATCGAGATACTCAAGCAATGGGATGGCGTACTTCCGGGAGACCCCCGTAAGTTCTTTGAACGCGCCAATGGGGAGCCTGGGACCGCGTTCTTTGCGATACTGGGCGAGCCTCTCGCGCAACTTTGTTACGGCGAGTTTATGGAAAACCAGGTCGTCCGCTACTTTTATCAACACTTTTTCGCGCAGCAGAATCTGCAGAATTTTCTGAGCGCGGCCTGATTCCACCGGCAACTTCGCCAGAACGACGGCAAAACTGGGAACCGTCAGACCGGCCGTCGCAAATTCCTGCTCGATCAGCTCTTTGGCACGCGCCTCTTCCGGCGATAAGGCAATCTGCCGCCCGGCCCGTTGAACCAGGTCTCCTGAAATAACAATCGCTTTCGATTTCAACAGATCATCGAGCGCAGCTTCGAAAAGCTCGGCGCGCGGATTTCCTGCGCGGCCGTGCAGTTCTTGCTTCGGAATCCCCGGCAGCAGCGGATTCGCGGCATGGAAATTGTCGACAGCCTTTCGAATTGTTGTCAGTAATTCGGCAAACGCGGCCACCGAGACTATTGTGAAATCTGACGTTGCGCCGTCGCCAATAATTCGCAGGCGCTTTGAGTGCGCGAGCTTCTTTGCCGTTGCCTGCACATCGTTTTTGATCCACCCGGTCCGTGACACGATTTCAGGAAAAGTTAGTCCACGAAATGATGCCTCAGCAAACGCGAATAAAGTCTCCTCGCGGTTCCCACGTTCGAGAATTTCAAGGAAACTTTTGACGCCACTGTCACCGCGCCGGTGTCTTGCAGGGCGAGCGTCGAGCACTCGGCCGCCCCCGATGGTCGCCACTGGAGAAAGCTGCCGTAGAATAAAACGATCTCCCGGCAGGACTAATACCGGCTTGTCTATTTTTAGCTGCACGAAACTAGTTTGACCTGCAGCAAGTTCCTCATTGCGATCCAGGAAAGCCAATTCGGCCACTGCTTCGGCCGTTCCTTGATGCATATGAACGCGCGCACGATTTTTTAACGCGCGGATAGATGGCAGTAAAGTCACAATCGCGTCTATGCGCGAACTAGGCTCGTAAATTCCTGGAGTTGCCAGGACCATTCCCCGTTTCATTTCACTGGAATCGATTCCGGCTAGATTGGCAGCTGTGCGCTGGCCGGCAACCGCTCGCTCGATTTGTTTTCCACCGGAATGGAGGCCGCGCACTCGGGCTCGCTTGCGCGTGGGATAAAGTTGTATTTCCTGGCCGACATTCAAAACACCCGCTACCAGGGTGCCGGTCACGACTGTCCCAAATCCCTTCATCGCGAAAGCGCGATCGATGGGAAGCCTCAAGTGTTGTGTTTCATCCCGCAAGGGAACCGCATTCGCCGATCGCAGCAGCTCCTGCTTGAGAACTTCAATTCCGGTACCACGGAGCACGCTAACCGGCACGATTGGCGCGCCTTCCAAAAACGAATTGCGCACAAAGTCTTCGATTTCGAGGCGGACTGTATCTAGAACGTCGGCGCTGACTTTGTCGGACTTTGTGACGGCGACAATTCCGCGCGAGACACCCAGCAAGCGGCAGATATCGAAGTGTTCGCGAGTTTGCGGCTTGATCGATTCGTCGGCAGCGACGACAAACAGAACCAAATCAATCCCACCCACGCCGGCAAGCATATTGCGAACGAATTTTTCGTGACCGGGGACATCGACAAATCCGAATCGAATGCCATCGAGATTCAGAAAAGCGAAGCCCAGATCAATCGTAATGCCGCGGCGTTTTTCTTCTTCCAGGCGGTCAGGATTGGTTCCGGTAAGAGCCTCGACCAGTGAGGATTTACCGTGGTCGATATGCCCAGCGGTGCCGATGATTACGTGCTTAATGTCGTCCATGAAGAGAATGTAATTGGCATACTAATGCTAGCGAAGGCGGCGATAGCCGGTCAAATGAGTGAGCACAACAGTCCGTTCCGGCTGGCTCCAGCGAATAATTTGAGGACTATGGAGCCTTCTCCTGAAGCGGCGGCGCGGAGGTGGAACCTTTGAACCGCGGTTTGCCCAGTTTTGCGATCCAGATTCCAGTGTTGATGTCATTGTAGTAGATCAAACCATTCGCGGGCTGCGCGCCCCAGGAAAACGGTAAATTCGCGCGATAGCCGGCAGGGTCGCCGGTCCATATGCGAGCGATCTCGCGTCCTTGCTGGTAGAGATTGCCGCGCAGCTCGCCGGAAATATCGAGCACGCGTCCTCCCCCGGCATAATCACCGATGAACAACATATCGTTATCAGCCCAGAAATTATGGATGCCGCCTTCGGGCACTTCGTAAATCGCCACTTCGCGCGGATGCTCAATATCCGTAATGTCCATCACGTGGCAAATTCCGCGAACGGGGATGCGCTCTTTGCTATCGATATCGAACTGCGCGGGAAAAACTTCGTCGCCTACGAAAAGATAATTTTTGTAACGAAATGTTGTGTGCGTCCCAGCCAACCACCCGTTGCCATAAAGTTCGTAATGATTGAATTTGTATTGCGAGACAAGTTGCGGATGCTCCGGACCCCCTCCCTT
>Ga0070765_100001483_pt1 | contig 14454 bp, 13 predicted proteins | sample HubBroMetageWFT5_FD_71516 | JGI IMG/M metagenome (GOLD analysis project Ga0070765, IMG submission 71516) | Warmed and freeze-thawed soil microbial communities from the Hubbard Brook experimental Forest, New Hampshire - Hubbard Brook CCASE Soil... | ecosystem: Environmental > Terrestrial > Soil... | reverse complement strand
AATGGAGGCCGGCTGCTGGGATATAAAGGTTAGCGGCGAGAAAAACTGCGAGGCGAGGAGGCGGTCCGACAGTAGAAAAACGCAAGCAGCCAGAAGAATGCTGAAAATCAACATGCTGAGGATGGCGTTGATGAACCAGGCCCAAACGGTGAGCGGCATGCGCGGCAAGGTCATACCCTTGGCGCGAAGGTCGAGCGTGGTGACGGTGAAATTGAGCGCCGTGAGCAAAGCAGCAAGGCAGAAAAGCGCGACGCTGGCGGTCCAAAGCGTGATGCCGGCGTCGGGCCGCACAAAAAAGGCTGCGGTCATGCCAGCGAGCGAAGCGACAGTGGCCCAAAACGAAAACAGATTCATGACCGGGAACGCCATCTCGCGCGCACCGATTTGCAGAGGCAAGAAATAGTTGCCGAAGCCGGCTTGCGGTGCGGCGGTGAGTACCAGGAAAACCATCAACGAGCCGTGAAGCATAGTGAGCGCGGCGTAGCGCTCGGCAGTTCCGCCGAATCCGGAAAGAAACGGAATTTGCACGCCCGGCCAGACAAGGTGAATGCGCATCAGGAGGGAGAGAAGCATTCCAAGTAGAACACTGCCCAGGGCAAGCCAGAGGTAGCGCAGACCGATCACCTTGTGGCCGGTGTTGAAGATGGTCCGGGCGAGAAAACCTGGCGCGGGCATATCGGGAGCCGCACTGCCGCCACTGTCGTAGGTGACCATGCAGAGAGCCACTATACGCCTGCCTGTCGGATGCGGGAAGCCGCCCCGCGGGATCGGCAAGCAGTGACCGGTGACTGATGGCGAGGAGGAACGGAATGATCCTCTGGCCTGGCAGATTTGGGTGGCCTGGGACAAATCGGGCTGCGGCCAGCCAAGAGGACCGATGGGCGAAATTCTGGGTGGGGGCCCTTCCCCCGGTTTTTTCGTAAGTGCGGCTTCTAAAGGGGTTTAAGTCCTGCGTTTTGGAAGTGCGGATTCTACGGGAGTTACGGGCGCAATTAGCTGAAGTGCGGATTCTACAGGACTTATTGATCTGTGATTTGCTGACTCAGGACTGGTGGAAGGAAAAGAGCCGAGGCGGTGACTGGTGATTTGTTGATGGAGATTTGAAATCTCTGCCACGAAGAAATTGACGATGGCAGTCCCCCACCCCGGGTGTTTTGAGAAAAGACTGGGGAATCGCCTGAAAGCAAAGAGGTTGCCATTTTCGTTGTGGCAAAAGAGTGCGCAAGAGTATGAAAACAAAGGGCTGCCAAGGAAGACGATGAGTGCGCGGATAGGAGAAAAGAGAAAAGCAGATCCTTCGCTACGCTCAGGATGACACAGATTTGAATGGAACGGAGGGGAAAGCGGGGAGCGGTTCGTCGGGGAAGAGATTGGCGAGGAGAACATAGGGGGAGAGTAGCATGGGGTTAGCCAAGAGGTAAAGTATTTTACAGGGAATAGTCGAAATTGGGGGTTGAACGGCAATTTTGCGGGATTGAACGGCGACGCCGGATGAGAGGGGAATCGCGAGGTCCTATAATTCACGGCCGCTTCGGTGTAGAGTTTGCCCGTATGAACACCTACCTTGACGGTCTGGCGCGCGACTTCCGCTACGCTATCCGTAGCCTTCGCAAGGATCGCCGCGTCGCTCTGACTGCCATCTTTGCGCTAGCCCTCGGCGTCGGCGCTTCCACAATCGTCTTCAGCGTCGTTTACAACTCTATCTTCGAGGCGCTGCCTTATAAGAACTTCCAGAGGCTCGTTGTTTTTGGAATTCGTAATCTCGCGAATGCCGGCGGGTGGAAGGGGCGGAACTACTTCTTTCCTGCAGAGTTTCGCGGCTTTCGCGAACAGAATCATGTGTTCGAAGAGATGATTGCTTATGAAGGTGTGCGGCTTCAGTTTGATAATGGCAAATCGATACGTTATTGGCCGACGGGCGCTACGGTTTCCGGAAATACGTTTGAATTCCTAGATGTCGCTCCGTATCTTGGCCGCATGCTTTCGGATGAAGATACCAAGCCTGATGCGCCCTTCGTTTTCGTGATGAACTACCGTTTCTGGCAGAGCGAATTTGGCGGCAACCCGAAAATTCTCGGCACTAATTTCATTCTTGAGGGAAAACCTAGAACACTCGTTGGGATCATGCCCCGTCATTTCAATGCGTTCAATGCAGCCTTTTACGTGCCCGCGCGGCTTGGCCCTGACGGACCATCACTCGAGGGCGGGACAGCCCTCATGGGACGCCTTAAGCCGGGGTTCACCCTGAAAGCCGCCGGTGACGATCTCAATGCCATCGCGCACCGCCTTCAGAAAGAAAATCCTAAGGGAATTTTCCCGGAGAAATTTGCCATCGTTCCGCAGACGCTGCTCGACAGCTTGATCGGCGATTTCAAGAAAACGCTCTACGCTCTCCTTGGGGCCGTTCTGCTGTTGCTTTTGATTGCTTGCAGCAATGTGGCAAACCTTCTCCTGGCTCGTGCCACTTCCCGCGAGAGGGAAATCGCCATGCGCGCCGCGATGGGCGCACCGCGCGGCCGGCTGATCGGGCAGCTGCTCGTGGAGAGTTTCGTACTTGCAGCAGTGGCCTTGGGCGCCGGCTGCGCACTCGCATACTTCGGGTTGAAAATTGTCGTCTCACTTATTCCTGGCGGCACCCTCCCCGACGAAACTGTAATTCGCATGAATGCGCCCGTCCTTTTCTTGTCGCTGGGAATAACTCTTCTAACATCAATCCTTTGTGGCCTCGCGCCCGCGCTTCATGTCGTTCGTGGCGATTTACAACGGCGTCTCACCGGCAGCGGCAAAGGTGTCGGGGGAAGTTTTCGGCACGGAAAACTTCGCGCCGGGCTGGTAGTAAGCGAAGTTGCATTCTCGATCCTCTTGCTGATTGGCGCTGGACTCTTGATGCGCAGCTTTCTGATTCTCACGCGAGTGGATCTCGGATTCAATCCCAAGAATGTTCTCTATTTTCGGCTCGATCCTACAATGTATGCAAAATTTTCAGACCGCCGGATGAGGCAAGATGCGCTGACTCGCCGTCTACTTGACCGGCTGAGCGCTCTCCCGGGCGTGGTCTCCGTCTCCGAATCCGTACAGGAACCGCCTCTGAACTACGATTGGAGCGACACCATTATTCCTGGCAAGCCTCACACCGAACGATGGGAGACTAGATATGAGATATGCAGTGAAGGCTATTTCCAAACGCTTGGGCTGCCATTGCTTCGCGGTAGATTTTTCTCTGAAGACGATGTGAACGCGGCGCGATACGTGATGGTTGTAAACCAGGCCTTCGCCCGTCAATACTTTCCCGGCGAGGACCCTCTAGGCCACAACGTCAAGCTGGAGATTCTCGATCGTACTTTTCTCGACGTGCCACATAACATCTATTTCGAAATCGTTGGAATCGTGGGCGACTACAAGACCCGCGGCTCTGACTCCTGGCAGACTTTTCCAGAAGTGTTTATCCCATACAGCGTGCAGGGATTTAGCTGGCGAACGTTTATGGTCCGAACCGCGGTGGACCCGAACTCATTTTTGAAGAGCGTCGGCCTAGAAGTGCGGGCTCTCGATCCCAGCGTGCTGGTCATCAAGTCCGGCACTCTTGAAGGTTCGCTGCGAGAATTTTATCGCGGCCCGCAGTTTGAACTCGTCACTATGGGAGGCTTCGCTTCCGTCGGGTTGCTATTGGTCGTCATCGGCATATTCAGCGTGATGGCTTACACAGTTGCCTTGCAGACTCGCGAGATTGGCATTCGCCTGGCGGTGGGGGCGCAACAGAGAAATATTCTTCGGCTCGTGCTTGTCAACGGCCTGCGTCTAGTGCTGGCTGGCGTTTTCGTCGGCGTTCTCGCGAGCTATACGCTCACGCGCTTTCTCGCTAGCCAAATCCCTGGCGTCTCCGCCACCGACCCCGCCACGTTCGCTGTCGTGGTGGCCATTGTTGTGTCGGCAGGCCTGACCGCGTGCTTTCTGCCCGCCCGCCGCGCGGCTCAAACCGATCCGCTCGTCGCCCTTCGTTATGAATAACACTTCCTACCGCACCCGACCTGTTGCAAGTCGAACTTTTGGATTGGCAAGAGCGCTGGTTGCGTTTCTTTTGAGCGCGACTGTGGTTGCGGGGCAGCAGTCTTTTCCGGTTACATCGACGGTGAACGAACCTTCTATCGCCGGACGGCCCGTCGAATTGGACAGCCAGGGGAAGTTGCTGCCGTGGCCGATGCCGAACAACACAGGATACTCGTATTCGAGTTATTTTCTGTCGCAATGGACCATTGTGTGGGACCAGTACAGTCGGCAGCGCCTACCTTATTACTTTTGCTGTTTCGATTTTGACCGCACGACGTTTGAATTGATGCCGGAGTGGCATTGGGTCAATTCAACGGCTTATTTGCGCGCGATGATGCAGGGTTTTGTGGAGCGGCTTTATCCCTATACGGGCGATGCGCGGACATTGGAATTTCTCGAGAATTTTGTGGACTACGAATTGGAAAACGGGCTGACGCCGGAAGGGTACGCGTGGGCTCAGGTGCCGTACCCTTCGGCGAATCCGGGAAGCCGGCGCTATACGGGTTGGAGCGAGCACGGAGAAGACTTCGTCGAACCTCACGTGGTCGGGGAAGATGGCTACGCGTATTTGCGGCTGTATGAGATGACTGGGAATACGAAGTATTTGCGCGCGGCGATTCGATGCGCCGAGGCGCTGGTGAAAAATTTCAAGGCTGGCGATGAACTGCATTCGCCTTGGCCCTACCGGTGTTTCGCGCGCGATGGAAGCCTCGAAGGCGGCAAGGGAATGTTTCCTTACTCCGCGAATGTTGTTGAACCGATCATGCTATTGGACGAACTGATTCGGCTGGAACAAGGCGACACCGCTTCTTACAAGAGGATTCGCGAAGGCGCATGGGCTTGGCTGATGAAATATCCGATGCAAAATAATGTTTGGGTTGGATATTTCGAGGATGTGCAGGCCAGTATGGGAAACATGAACCAGGTGATTCCGCTGGAATTTGCGCGTTATGTGTTGCTGCATCCGGAAAAGGATGCGGAGTGGCGCGAGCATTCGCGAAAACTGATTGAGTGGGTAAAAACTACGCGGAAGTGGCCGAAATATATTGTGCATGGCGCGCTGGTCACAACCGAACAGGGGAATGGGAAGGAGTTCTGCTGCAACCTTCCGAATCAGTGTTGCGACAGCCACAGCGCGAGGCTTGCGGCGGTGGAGGCGCTGTACTACGCAAAAACGGGAGATGTGGTGTACAAGGCAGCGGCCTACCGGACATACAACTGGGTTACTTATTTTCAGGGGCTTCCGGGAGCGGCCCACGCTCCCTATAGCACTCAGTGGTGGTTCACGGATGAATTTGCCGATGGGCCGCGCAGGATGATGGATGCGTTTTGGGCGGTGCCGGAATGGGCTCCGGTGGATGAATCGCACTTGTTGGGCTCGCTTTCGGCGGTAACAAAAATCGCGTACGGGGCGGGCACAGTGACTTATTCGACTTTCGACGCGGAGTCAACTGACGTATTGCGTTTGGATTTTGTTCCTGACTCAGTGGCGGTCGGCGGAAGGGCCATCAGCCGGCGCAAGGACCTCGCGCAGGAGGGATACACGTTCGACGACGCGACGCACGCGCTTTCGATTCGCCATACAAGTTCGAGAGACGTGGACATTCAGGGAAAGAGCGACCGCGTTCCGCCTTCCTACATTACCTTTGACGATCCGCATCTTGCCGCCGGGACGACTTTGGTGGGCCAGTATCCTTCGGGTGTGATTGATTGGGGCAGCGATGAATGGCAGATTGGAACGCCGTACGGGAAGTTCGGCACGTTCACGCTTGCTCTGGCCGATCCGAAAACACAACACGCGGAATTTCATTTCTACACGCCACGTATTTTTGCTGGCGTGGACGTTTACAACGATGGCGACACCGATGCCACGATTACGATTCGCTCGCCAGAGATTCGCGAAGTGTCTCTTACGATCAAGCCGAAGGAGCTTCGGCGTTTGAGAACCGGTTGGCGTGACGTGAGTTCGGGCGTGTCGTTCGACATCGCAAACGGGCAGGGGCTACGGTTTGATAACCTGGCGTACGTTCGCCCTTGAATTCGGGAAGATCACGCCCGAGATGTACTCACCGGAGTTGACCGGCTCCTGAGTCTCCGCGAGAATTTGGCGAGGCAAACGAATGGTCGTTCACACCGAATACGCGGACATTGTTTTGCCGGGTTCCCCGATGCGAACCTTCGTCGCGGCACCGAAGGCCGACGGGCAATATCCCGGTATCTGGTGTTATTCCGACATTTTTCAGCTTACGCCGCCGCTGTTGCGTTTCTGTGTGCGGTTGGCTGGGTATGGATTTGTTGCAGCTGCGCCGGAGATTTATCGCCGCATCGAACCGCCGGGAACGGTGATCCCGTTTGATGACGCTGGGCGCACGCGCGGCCAGCAAGATGCTGCGAAGACTCCGGTGGCGGATTTCGATGCCGACTGCAGGTCCGGCTTGGACTGGCTTTCGAAACGTACTAAGGTGGCCCGAGGGAAAATCGGCGTCGCAGGTTTTTGCATCGGCGGTCACCTTGCGTTTCGTGCCGCGTTCCAGCCCGATGTACGCGTAACAGTGTGTTACTACGGCACGGGAATCCATGACGGGAAGCTCGGCCAGGACGCGGATGCCGGATCACTGGCGCGCACAAAAGAAATTCGCGGCGAACTTCTGATGATCTTCGGAACAAAGGATCCGCACGTGCCTGACGTGGGGCGCGAGACAATTGATCGGGCGCTGCGAGGGTCCGGAGCGCGCTATAACACGCTATTGTATTCCGCGGAGCACGCCTTCACGCGGGATGAAGGGCCGCGATTCGACCCGGAGGCGACCGACTTGGCGTTCGCGGAGATGATTCGTTTATTCCGCAAAGTTTTCCACGATTGAAAACACGTATGCAGGCAATTTTGCGGCCCGTAATTGCGTCGTCAGGGCGTCTGCGCGCCTTCGGTCCCCACGTACACGGCGTAGAGAGACTGGCTGGCGGCCATGAAGAGACGGTTTTTCTTGGCGCCGCCGAAGCAGAGGTTCGCGCAGCTCTCGGGAAGATGAATTTTGCCGAGGAGCGTTGCGTCCGGGGCGAAGACGTGCACGCCGTTGTAGCTTTCTCCCGCCCATCCTGCTGCGGACCAGACGTTACCGTCTACGTCGCAGCGAATGCCATCGGAATTGCCTGGGGACATATCCACAAACATGCGGCCATTCTTGAGACGCACACCATCGACGACGTCGTAGACACGGATCTGATGCGGATCAGTGGGACGTTTTGGCACGCCGGTGTCGACGATGTAGAGAAGTTTTTCGTCGGGAGAAAAACAGAGGCCGTTGGGTTTATCCATGTCGCTGGCAACGACGGTGACTTCGCGCGTTTTTGGGTCGAGGCGGTAAACGTTGGCGGGCAGTTCGAAGGTTGCCTTGTGGCCTTCGTAGTTCGACATGATGCCGTAGCCAGGATCGGTGAACCAGATGGCGCCGTCGGAATGCACGGCAAGATCATTCGGCGCGTTGAGTTTTTTGCCTTGATAACCGTCCATCAGCACGGTGATGGTGCCGTCGTATTCGGTGCGCGTTAGCCGGCGCGAGTCGTGCTCGCAAGTGAGCAGGCGGCCCTGACGGTCGCGAAAATTGCCGTTACTGTAGTTCGAAGGGTTGCGGAAAACGCTGACTTCTCCGGTGTCCTCGAGCCATCGCAGAATGCGGTTGTTGGGAATGTCGCTGAAGAGGAGATAATGGCCATCGCCAAACCAGACAGGGCCTTCCGCCCAGCGGGTGCCGGTGTAGAGGCGCTCGACCGCGGCGTTACCGACTTTGTATTTCGCAAAGCGCGGGTCAATGACTTCGACGGCGGGATCGGGATAGAGGACGGGAGTTTTCTGTGTGTGCTCGGCGGCACGCGCCAGTGGGTGCAACGCCAGCGCCGTTGCGGTACTGGCCGTGAGGTTCATGAACGTACGCCTCTGCATGGGTGTCCCTCCAGCGGGAAATTTGCTCCGACGCACAATATCACGAGCGATTGTGTCGTGGCGTAACCGATTCCCACAATTCTGGTTGGACGAGATTACGAATGCCTTGTTGAGTGAGGATCAGCGCTCCACAAACTTATCGAGGAGTTTCAGCAAACCACTCTTGGAGGGCGGAAACAACGCGAAAGGTTTTGGAGTTGATTTTCCACGGCATGGTGGCCCAGAAGACGGTGACGCTATTGGTAAGACTGTCGACACACATGCGGTCTTCGGCGTTCTCGGTGGGCTTCTTGAGCCACAGGACGGTTCCGTCGTCGGTTTCTTCGACGTCAACGAAGCCATTGTTACGAGCGATGTCTTGAAATGCTTTGAGTTTTTCCATAGCAATTTCAGTTTACGCTCATTCGCGAGAGTTGCTGGTTAGATTTCAAGAGTTTTTCGGACGCGCCAACACGGAAACGATACGGTAATCACGACTGTTCCGTTTTGGAATGTTCGCAGAACGACCGCGAGAAGCGTGACTCAGCGGTCGAAAGACTACACGGTTGGCACGAAGTCTAACCGCTATCAGATTGAGAGCGCGTGGCCTGCGATTCGCTCAAGGATGGCGATCGGGGACTTTTCTGGCTCGACCATTGCTTGACGCGAGACGAGGAAGGTTTGTTCGAGCGCATACTGACCCTCGAGAACCGCGTGACTGACGCAATCAGTGAAAACCATCCAACTGGAGCCGGGAGGAAAATCCCAGCGCTGTTTGGGGCAGCCTTCGCGGAAAGCGGCGTCTTCCTTCATGGCGTTATGACAGCGGTGCATAAAGTCGTCGTAGGGCGAACGGCGTGCACCAGGAAAATGAACCGCCTTGGCTAGGCCACGCAAGCCGCGGGCGAGGAGACTGTTACTTCGCGCGCGAGGCAAACCGAGGGTCTGAGCGAAATGCGGGCCGAGGGCTTCGAAAGTCTGTGACGTGGCCCAGACGCGGTTTTGGCTGGGGTTAATGTTGGAGAAGAAACGCAGGATGCGGTCGCCGTTTGTGGGTCTAGTGGGAAAGGAATCGAAGTGTGGCAGGTCGTTTCGGGCGTGCAGACGCGCGGGGCGGCCACGTTCTTCGAGAGGACGGAAGCTGGCGAAATCGAGCTTCCATTTTCCGGCATACGGCGTGAGAAGCTCGCCGAGAAAGTGCGTCGCGTGCTGCGAGTAGCTTTTCAGGATAACGCGAAGGCGCCCGGCTTCGACGCTTTCGGACTTGCCGAGCCCCGTAATGCGGTCCTCGGCGGGACGATAGGCGACATTTTTGTGGAGGGCTGAAGATGTTTGCGTCTGGCCGAGGAGGAAGTCGCGGTCGTTTTGGGGAATATCAAAAGGCTGGCGCGGGAAAAACAGAATATTGCCGGCTTCGAGCTGCGCGCAAAGCCAGCGGCCTTGCGCGGAGGGATCGGCCGACGTAACGGGAGGGATAGCACCGGCGGCCTGCACGTCGACGAGCCGGCTCATTCCTGCGGACTGATTTTGCGGAAGAACCTGAGAGGAGGCAGCAGACATTCGAGGGCTCACTTGATGACGCGCGAGATAATCATTTCATGTGCTTCCAAAAATCAAGATACAGGCGCGTACGGCAGAAAGCAATGTTCCTAGGCTGGCGCGGAATTAAGTCGTGTTGTGTGTCCAGCAATCGCCGTGTGGCGGGCGCGGGCGAGGCCCTTCCAGGGCAAACAACCCCGCCCCTGCAAACCCTGGCAGGTTTTTTAATGGTGATCGCGCCGGTAGATTGCGCCGCCCTTCATGACGAAGGTGACCTTTTGGAGGGCGCTGATATCGGCGAGAGGATCGCCGGGAACCGCGATGACGTCCGCGAAGAAGCCGGGCTTTAGGGCGCCGATTTGATCTTGCCATCCGAGAAGTTTCGCGCCATTGAGGAGATCGGCTTGGAGAGTGGCGAGCGGGGTCATGCCGTATTTAACCATCAGCACGAGCTCGCGAGCTTGGGTGCCGTGGGGGAATGGGCCGACGTCGGAGCCAACAGCCATTGGCACGCCGGCGCCAAGTTGTTTGCGGAACTCCTGGGCGTGAAAGTCTTGCATGCGGCGTTCGCGCTCGCCTTGCTCCGGAGTGGCCGCGTGATCGGCGAAATATTCCGCGATGGCGAAAGTTGGCACAGCGAAGATTTGTTTTTCGCGCATCAGGCGCATGGTTTCGTCGCTGAGTTGGTAGGCGTGGTCGATGGAGACAACGCCTGCGCGAGCGGCGTACAGAGTGCCGGGTTCACCCGTGGCGTGAACGGCAACGTGCTTGCCGGTGCGGCCGGCTTCTTCGACGGCGGCGCGGACTTCGGCTTCGGTGTACTGGAACGGCGTGGAGAAATGGCCGTCGCGAAGCGAGTCAGGGCCTGTTTCGTAGACCTTGATGAAATCGGCGCCTTCTTTTACTTGCTGGCGGATAACGGTGACGAGTTCGGCGGCGTTGTTCGCGTAGGTGGCGTTGGAGAGAACGTGCTGCTCGGGATTGTAGCGGATGGCGTCTTCATGGCCGCCGAGAATGTCGACAGCATTGCCGCTGATGCGCAGGCGAGGGCCGGGAATTGCGCCTTGATTGATGGCGTTGCGCGCAGCGGTGTCAGCCGAGCCGGCGCCTTCGGTGCCCATATCGCGCTCGGCGGTGAAGCCGGCCATCAAATCGTCGCGGGCGGCGAGGAGCGCGGAAATCGTCCGCTCGGGCACGGACTCTTCAACCGTTTGCAGATCCTCGGCCCCGGGATGCAGGAAGAGGTGGACGTGAACGTCAATGAGGCCGGGCATGAGAGTCGCGTCGCCGAGATCGATGACTTCAGCCCCCTGCGGGCGCTTGACTGCGGAACCAACTTCGACGATGCGCTCGTCCTGGACGAGCACTTCGCCGGGAGCAATCATTTTCCCAGTCTCGATGTCGAGGAGGCGCGCGGCATGCAACACAATGGCATGCTTCGATGCGGGCAGCGGAGATTGCGCGAAGAGCGCCGAGAGATAAATGCAAGCCAGGAAAACGAGAGAGAACGGTGCGAAGAGTGCGGGTTTTGATTTCATGATGCCGGGGATAATATCACTCCCGCGTTTAACTTGGGCAAGGGCACCGCAATTAATTCATCGCCAACCAGAAAAGAGCAGTCGGCGCCCGTTGTGCGTGGAACGATTTGTGAAAGCGGCGGACGCTAGAGTTTTTGGAAGAAGTGGGCGACTTTTTTGCCGGCGGATTCGGTGTAGTAGACCGTGACCTTGGCGGTCTTATCGGCGCCTTTGCCGATGTCCTTGGCAGAAACGACCGTGTCGTGGCCTATGACTTGGAAGGTGTGTTCAGTTCCATCTGCTGCTTTTACTACAACCGTCTTGCCATCTTCACTCACATGGGTGACTGTGCCATCCACAGCGTGCAGGCCGCCCTTGCCGACTTTCTCCACTTCGACGGCGGTCTCTTCCCCGCCTTTCACGGTGTAGTGAGCAACTACTTCAGAGCCTTCGGTCAGTCCGTGGAAGGAGTCTTTCGCGCCGGTGGCAATGGCCTCGGCGCCGCGGACCGTGGTCTTGGCAACGAAATGAAAGGTGTGTTCGGTGCCGTCGGCGGTCTTGACAACCATAGTTTTGGTCGCTTCATTGAGCTTGGTGACCGTGCCATGCACGGCATTGACGACGCCCTCATCCGCGCAGGCGGGCAGAAGCACGAGAGAAGCAACGGCGAGCAAACGAAGTGAGTATTTGAACATGAGAGGCCTCCACTCCAGTGTCGAGAGTAAATTTGATGAGAAAAATAATACCGCAGGCGAACGAGAAACTGTAGAGCAAACAGTGAGCAGGGCAAGGAGGGCGGAAGAAGCAGCCGCGAAACTTATCGCGGGTTGACAAGCCACCATATTTCTGCAAATATCGAAATATGGTCAGCAGTCAAACAAGAACAAGCACAGAACAAGTGACGAAGTTCGCCGACATGTTGTCGGCCATGGGTACGGAGCCGCGGCTGCGCATCATGCAACTGCTGTTATCCGCGCACCCGGAAGGACTCGTGGTAGGCAATATTCAAGAAGAGTTGGACATTCCGAATTCGACGCTCTCCCACCATTTGGACAAGTTGAAGAATGAAAATCTAGTGCAAGTAAAACGCGAGAGCACCTTCTTGCGGTACACGGCGAACACGGAAGCGCTTCAGGGGTTGATGCAGTTTCTCTATTCGGAGTGCTGCACGCGGAACAAGGCGCTGCGGCCGCGCGACATAGTTGAAATCTGCCGCTAGGAGGCCAGATGGATAACGTGAATATCGAGAACGCAGACATCAAGGAAATTGTGCGGGAGAAATATGGGCAAGCGGCTTTGCGGGCGGGGGCCGGCGGCAGCTCGTGTTGCGGAGCAACGGCGGCGACTGGCGCTACGTGCGATCCGATTACTTCGAATTTGTACGACGCGGGACAAATGGAGCAGGTTCCCGAGCGAGCGCTTCAGGCTTCGCTGGGTTGCGGCAATCCTACCGCGCTGGCGAAATTGAATGCGGGAGAAGTCGTGCTCGACCTTGGATCGGGAGGCGGGATTGACGTTTTACTTTCGGCACGGCGAGTGGGACCGACGGGCAAGGCCTATGGCCTCGATATGACCGACGAGATGCTCGCGCTGGCAAACGAGAATAAGCGTAAAGCGGGAGCTGAGAACGTAGAGTTTTTGCGCGGGGAGATCGAGCATATTCCACTTCCCGACAATTCCGTGGACGTGATCATCTCAAATTGCGTGATCAACCTTTCTGCCGACAAGGATAGCGTGTTGCGAGAGGCGTTTCGGGTTCTGAAGCCTGGCGGTCGATTTGCGGTATCGGACGTCGTCACGCGAGGCGAGATTTCTCCGCAGATTCGGCAGAGCATGTTGCTGTGGGTTGGGTGCGTCGCGGGAGCGCTGGAAGAAGAGGAATACCGCAACAAGCTTGGAGCTGCGGGGTTCGAGAAGATCGAGATCGAGCCGACACGGATTTACCGTGTTGAGGACGCGCGCGAATTCCTCTCGGAAAAAGGATTGGACGTGGACTCACTCGCGCCGCAAGTGGACGGCAAGTTTTTGAGCGCGTTCATCAGAGCCGTTAAGCCATTAGCAGCGAAAACGACGGAGACCTGCTGCGGCCCGGCGTGTTGCAAATAATGAACTAAGTTTAGGATTCGGAACCGCGAGGGTACAAGATGCAAGGCCGCTACAACGTGCTTTTTCTCTGCACAGGAAATTCGGCCCGATCCATCATGGCCGAAGCCATTCTCAACCAAAAGGGCAGGCCTAACTTCACGGCCTATAGCGCGGGAAGCCACGCTTCGGGAATTGTGCGGCCGGAAGCGCTCAAACAGCTTGAGCTAGCGCATTTGCCCACTAAGGGCCTGCGCAGCAAGAACTGGGACGAGTTCGCGAAGCCCGGAGCGCCGAAGATGAACTTCGTCTTCCCGGTTTGCGACAACGCCGCAAAGGAAGCATGTCCGATCTGGCCGGGACAACCGATGACGGCGCACTGGGGCGTTGCCGACCCGGCCGAGGTGAAAGGCACGACCGAGCAAATCGAGCGCGCTTTTCGAGATGCATTCCTGCTGCTCGACCGCAGGATCAATCTCTTGCTCTCATTACCTCTCCAAAGTCTCGACAAGCTGGCGATCCAGACGGAAGTTGACCGAATCGGGAGACAATGAAATCGAGTCTGCGCGCGCGGATCGTTGCGGAATTTCTCGGAACTGCCTTTCTTGTGGCCGCTGTCGTCGGTTCGGGAATCATGGCGGAGCGACTGGCCGGCGGGAACGTCGCTTTGGCTCTGCTGGCGAATACAATAGCCACTGGCGCGGCGCTCGTGGCCTTGATCCTAATGTTTGGACCAATATCCGGCGCGCATCTCAATCCGGTGGTTTCACTGGCGGACGCGATGGAAGCCGGTTTGGCGTGGTCCGAGACCTTTCCCTACATTGCCGCACAGATTTTGGGCGGAATTTGCGGAACGGTAACAGCGCACGCCATGTTTGGGCTTCCGCTGCTATCGTTGTCCCATCACATCCGCGGCGGACCAGCGCAATTCTTCAGCGAGTTTATCGCGACTTTCGGACTGTTGTCTGTGATTTGGGGTTGTTCAAGGTCTCGTTCCAGCATCGTTCCCTTCGCTGTCGGGAGCTACATCACCGCCGCTTATTGGTTTACGGTGTCAACCTCCTTCGCCAATCCCGCCGTAACAATCGCCAGATGCTTGAGTGACACATTCGCGGGGATCCGGCCGCTTGACGTTCCTCTTTTCGTCGTGGCCCAAGTTGCTGGAGGAATTGCGGCGACAATTTTGTTTCGCTGGCTTGTGCCAAGCTTGCCGTCGCGAGCAAGGGATGTCGTCGTGCCCCACGGCGCGGAAGTCTGATCGTCGATGCAAAATGGATAAGACGAGGCCTGCTGAGAAGACTTTCCCTTGGAAAATTTGGTGCGGTCGAGTGGATTCGAACCACCACGGTA
>Ga0070765_100001481_pt1 | contig 14460 bp, 17 predicted proteins | sample HubBroMetageWFT5_FD_71516 | JGI IMG/M metagenome (GOLD analysis project Ga0070765, IMG submission 71516) | Warmed and freeze-thawed soil microbial communities from the Hubbard Brook experimental Forest, New Hampshire - Hubbard Brook CCASE Soil... | ecosystem: Environmental > Terrestrial > Soil... | reverse complement strand
CGACCTCGCGCAGGCGGAGCGCGACGCGGAGCTGAAGGCGACGCGCCGATCGATGGTGGGCAGCGGCGACCGCAGCGAGAAGATTCGCACGTACAACTTCCCGCAGTCGCGCGTGACCGATCATCGCATCGACCTGACCATCCACCAGCTTCAGCGCGTGCTCGACGGCGATCTCGACATGCTCATCGAGCCGCTGTCCAACGAGGATCAGGCGCGTCGACTGCTCGAGGACGAGCCGGATGGTGTCTCGCCGGGGCATGACGGCTGAGGTGGCGGCCGCCGCTCCCACGCTCATCGACGTGCTCCGTCTCAGCACGACGTACCTCGGTGATCACGGCAGCACGTCGGCGCGGCTCGATTCCGAGCTGCTGTGCGCGCACGCGCTCCGACTCCGCCGCATCGACCTGTACCTGCAGTTCGACCGTCCGCTCGACGAGACCGAGCTGACCTCGATCCGTGAGCTCGTCCGGCGGCGGGGGAAGGGCGAGCCGGTGGCGTACATCACGGGAACGCGCGAGTTCTACGGGCGACCGTTCCACGTCACGTCCGACGTCCTGGTGCCGCGGCCTGACACCGAGACGCTCGTGCAGCAGGCGATCGCGTTTCTGCGCGACCGGCCGGGCGCGGAGCTGCGAGTCGCCGACCTGGGCACCGGAAGCGGTTGCATCGCCATCACACTGGCGGCAGAGGTCACGGCTGTTCGGGCGGTCGGCACCGACGTCAGTGCCGCCGCGCTCGACGTGGCCCGTGACAACGCGGAGGCGCTTGGGGTGGACGTCTCCTTTGTCGAGTGCTCGTGGGCGGATTGCATCGAGGGTGGCTTCGACCTGATCGTCAGCAACCCGCCCTACGTGACCACCCAGGAGTTCGAGACGGTGGAGCGCGATGTCCGTGACTTCGAGCCTCGCGACGCGCTCCTGGGCGGTGACGACGGCCTCGACGCCTATCGTCCCCTGCTGGTGTCGGTGCGCGATCACGCCATCGTGGCCCGGGTGATGCTCGAGGTCGACCCCCGCCATGCCGAGGCGGTCACGGCTCTCGTGAGCGCGACCTTCCCGGGCGCAACCACAGTCCCCGTGCCCGATCTCACCGGTCGGACCCGCGTGCTCGATGTGGCGATGGCGTGAGCATCGAGGACGCTGTGAGGGCGATCCGTCGCGGCGGTGTGGTCGCGATTCCCACCGACACGGTGTACGGGCTCGCGTGCGATCCCGCCAGCACGGCTGCGGTCAGCCGCATCTACGCAATCAAGCGCCGGCCCGGCGCGCTCGAGCTGACGCTCCTGGCCGCGTCGGTGGCCGACATCGAGGCCGACGTCGACCTCAGTCCGGCGGCGCGAACCCTGGCAGAACGCTACTGGCCGGGAGCGCTCTCGATCGTGAGCGCGCTCCGGAGCCGGCGCTGGGCGATCCCGCGCGAGGGCACGACACTGAGCGTCCGCATCCCGGATCACCCGATCGCGCTCGAGCTACTCCGGCGCACCGGGCCGCTCGCCACGACCAGCGCCAACCGGCACGGTGAGCCCGCCGCTGACACCGCGGCCGGAGTGGCAGCGGCGCTCGGCGCCGAGATCGACATCGTCATCGACGGTGGTCGCTCGGCCGGACTTGCCTCGACTATCATCGACTGCACGACGACGACCCCTCGCGTGCTGCGCGACGGCCCGATCAGCGCCACCGCGTTGCTCTCGCTTCTTGGGGGCTTTCCAGCAACCACAACGGAGGGGCAGAGATCGCAATGACCGGCACACATGTCGACGTCCGTCCGAGCGTCCCCACGGGCGCCGGATTCACCGACAAACCCGCCCTGCGCGCCACCGATCCCGAGATCGCGGCACTCCTCGACGAGGAGCTGGAGCGCCAGGAGGACACGCTCGAGCTCATCCCATCCGAGAACCTTGCGTCGGTGGCGGTCCTCGAGGCGCTGGGCTCGTGGCTCAACAACAAGTACGCCGAGGGAGTTCCCGGCAAGCGGTACTACGGCGGCTGCGAGGTTGTCGACAAGGTCGAGAACGTCGCCCGCGACCGTGCCAAGGCGCTGTTCGGCGCCGAGCACGCCAACGTCCAGCCCCATTCCGGCACCCAGGCGAACATGGCGGTGTACGCCAGCGTGCTCAGTCCCGGCGACAAGGTGCTCGGCATGGCACTCGACCAGGGAGGCCATCTCAGCCATGGCTCACCGGTGAGCTTCAGCGGCAAGATCTATCACTTCGAGCCCTATTTCGTCGACGAGACGACCGGCGTGCTCGACATGGACTCGGTGCGCGAACGTGCCCTCGAATACCGCCCCAAGATGATCGTCGCCGGCTACAGCTCGTACCCGCGCATCCTCGACTTCCCGGCGTTTGCCGAGATCGCCCGCGAGGTCGAGGCGTTGCTCCTGGTCGACATGGCCCACTTCGCGGGCCTGGTCGCCGGCGGCGCGCACCCGAGCCCGGTCCCGCACGCCGACTTCGTGACCTTCACCACCCACAAGACCATGCGCGGGCCGTGGGGCGGGGTGGTCCTTTGCCGCGCCGAGCACGCCGACCAGGTCGACAAGGCGGCCTGCCCGAACGTCCAGGGCGGTCCCCAGATGCACGCCATCGCCGCCAAGGCGGTGATGTTCCAGCAGTGCGCGCAGCCTGCCTTCCGCGAATACGCCCACGCGGTGGTGACCAACGCCAAGGCGCTGGCCGCCGGGCTGATGCGGCGCGGCCTGGAGCTCACCACCGGGGGCACCGACAACCACCTCATGGTCATCGACCTGCGGCCGACCGGTCTGCGCGGACGCGCCGTTCAGGCCGCCTTCGACGAGGTGGGTGTCACCGTCAATGCCAACGCCTTTCCCGGGCACGGCGGGACGCCGTACAACCCCAACGGGATCCGTCTCGGCTCCCCGTCGGTGACCTCGCGGGGGATGGGCGAGCCGGAGATGGACGAGATCGCGGGCCTCGTCGCCATCATGCTCGACGGCTTCGACGACCCGGCGGTCCGGGCTGAGGTGAGCGAGCGCAGCCGGGCGTTGTGCCGCCGCTTCCCGCTTCCCTATCGAGGCGTATCGACCGGGTGATCGCTGCCGCCTCGTCTCCCTGGCTGAGCGCCCTGCCGCCGTTCCTGGTTGCCAGCGCGGTGTGCATCGCCGCGGTGCCGGCGTCGATGTGGCTGGCGCGACGGACGGGGGCGATGGCGGAGCCGGACGAGGATCGCCACCTCCATCCCCGGCCGACGCCGCGCCTCGGCGGTATCGCCATGTTCGCCGGGTTCGCGGTGGCCATCGCGATCTTCGGTTCGAGCATCACCTACCAGTGGCAGATCCTCGCCGTGACCGGCGCCATCACCGTCGCGATGGCAGTCGACGACATCCTCGACCTCAACTGGCTCAGCAAGCTCGCCATCGAGGTGGGCATCGGTGTCTTCACGGTGCTCGTGGGCATCACCATCACCACCATCGCAATACCCGGGGGCCACACCCCGTCGGTGTGGGAGCTCGGGTTGCTCGCCGCGCCGGTGACCGTGGTCTGGCTGGTCGGGATGCAGGTGTCCGTGAACCTCCTCGACGGTGCCGACGGCGTCGCCGCCGGGGTGATCGCGATCGTCGCCGTCGTCTGCCTCCTTGCCGCCATCAACCGGATCGAGACGCCCACCGACGTGCAGAGCGGCGTGGTGATCTTGAGCGGCGCCGTGATGGGCTGCTGCCTCGGGTTTCTCATCTTCAACCTCCCGCCCGCCCGGGTCTTCATGGGCGACTCCGGCTCCCACTTTCTCGGCGTCGCGCTGGGGGTGATCACCATCCTCGGGGTTGCGAAGGTCGTCGTCGGGCTGTCTATTCTGGTGCCGCTCATCGCTCTCGGTCTGCCGATCGGGGACACCGCGTTCGCGATCGTCCGGCGCACGCTCGCCGGGCGCAACCCCGCGGCACCGGACGCCGGTCACCTCCATCACCGCCTCCGCGCGGTCGGTATGAATCCGGTCGAGACCGCGCTCACCTTCTATCTCGTTACCGGGATCCTCGGGTGCCTCGCCCTGACCATCTACGGACACCGTCGGATCATCGATGTCGCGCTCGGGCTGCTGGTGGTCGCGCTGGTCGTGCTCGTGTGGCGCAATCGACGCAGAGTCCCGCGCCTCCCTTTCGTCGTGGCTGAGGAGACCGAGGTTCAGGTCGATGGGCGGCGGGCGCTGCCGACGCACATCCATCACCGCGGCGAGGCTGACTGAGCCGCACGCCGGCGCCCCGCAAGCCGTCGGGTGCCGAACTCGCCGGCATGGGTATATCGATCGCTGTCGCGCTGATCGTGCCGCTCCTACTCGGCGTCGTCGTCGACCACTTCCTGAAGAGCAATCCGTTTGGGGTGCTGGTGGGCCTGCTTGTCGGGGTCACCGCCTCCTGCTACACCGCATTCGCCCAGTTCAGACGCTACGTCTGATAAAGCGCTGGTCCGTGTCGCGACGCCCAATTGATATCGTTGCCTTGGTTTGACAGTCCAAGTGAAGGCAGCGGGAGCAGAGGTGACCTCGGAAGGCGCTCCTCCACGTCCGAAAACCGCGGCAAATGCGTTGCGCCTCGTACGAAACGCCGCGCTTGTCTGCGCCGGTGCGGCGGTGATTGCGGCGCTGCTGGGCATCGTGCTCGGCCATCCGGCGCCAGGGGGCGCGCTCGCAACGGGTCTTGCCATCGGCTCGATCAACGGGGCGATGGCCGCCAGGTTGATCGCGCTGCCCATCCCATTTCTCGCCACGAGCCTGCTCCGTATCATGACCCTGAGCCTGATCGGCATCGCGATCGGTCTCGCCTTCGGAGTCGCCAACATCTGGCTGGTCATCCTCGGTCTCGGCGTCGCGCAGGTTGTCCTCGCCGCAGCCGCGCTGCGTGAGCAGCTACGAATCACGTGATCATCGCCGCCTCGCTCATCCCGGCTCCGGGGAACCACCCGACCGTCCAGATATGCGGGAACGCATTCTTCTGCACGTTCAACTACGACACGTTGATCTCGAGTGGCATCGCCCTGGTGGTCACGCTTGCGGTCGGTCTCGGGGTTGCGTACCGGCTCGGTCACGGCAAGCCGGGGAAACTTCAGATGGTGCTGGAACTACTCCTCAGCTACATTCGGGGACTTATCAAGGAGATGATCGGCGATGACGCCGGGTTCGTGACCCCGATCGCGGCGACCATCTTTCTCTTCGTCCTTTTCGCCAACTGGCTCGACTTCTTTCCGCTCGCCGCACCGGTTGAGCCTGCTGCCGCGGACATCAACCTGACGATCGCCATGGCGATCGCGGTGATTGTCATCGTGCAGTGGTACAGCATCCATGTCCTCGGCTTCCGTGGCTACCTGCGCCGTTTCACCAAGCCGTTCGAACTCCCGATCCTGGCGCGCATCGCCTTCACGCCGCTCAATATCATCGAGGAGATCGCGAAGCCACTCAGTCTTGCGCTCCGTTTGTTCGGCAACATTTTCGGCGGCCTGGTGATGGTGTTCCTGCTCACCCTCGGTTATGTCGCCTTTGCCGGATCGTCGGTGGTGCAGACCGCGGCGAGTCCCATCTGGGTGATCCTGCTGGTCGGTTGGAAGCTCTTCGATGTCTTCCTCATCGGCACCATCCAGGCGTTCATCTTCATGCTTCTGACGATCATCTATTTCGGCATGGCCCGTGAAGGTCTCGAAGAGGAGCATCACGGCGCCACATCACACGCAACGAGTTAGAGGAGAGAGACCACATGAACCATGCGCTGATCGTGATGGGAGCGTTGATCGCCGCCGGACTTGCACTGGGCGGTGGCGCGATCGGCGCCGCCATCGGTGACGGTCTTGCCGGTAACGCGACGATCGCCGGCACCGCGCGTCAGCCAGAGGCGCAGAGCCGGCTGCAGGTAACCATGTTCCTGATCATCGGATTGGTCGAAGGGATGTACTTCATCAACCTCGCGCTCGGCTTCTTCTTCATATACGTCATCGCCGGCGGCGCGTAAGGGTTCGTGACCATGGTCCTCGGCTCGCAACCAGCGGGTCTGCTCACGCCGAACGGGACGTTCTTCGCGGAACTGATCGCGTTCATTCTCATGATCCTGATCCTCGGGAGATGGGCGTATCCGCGCATCATCAAGGCGGCAACCGAGCGCGAGGACAAGATCGAAGCCGGCCTTCGTGCCGCAGCCGAGTCCGAGGAGCGTCTGTCCAAGGTGCAGGTGCAGGTTGAGCAGACGCTCGAGGAGGCGCGGACCCAGGCACGCGAGATCCTCAACCGCGCCCATCAGGAGGCGACCGCGGATGCCGCGGAAGTCCTCGCCAAGGCGAGGGCGGACGCGGAAGCGCTTGTCGAGCGCGCACGTACGGAGATCGGTGCAGAGCGTGACCGTGCAATCCAGGATTTGCGCGCCGAAGTGGCCAGCATGGTTGTCGCCGCGACCCAGCGCGTGCTTGGCTCGGCGATCGATGGCAAGGCGCACCAGCGCCTCATCGACGAAGCGTTGCAGAAGGTCGGCGACAACCCCGGCGCCAACGCGGGACAGAACTGACGATGGAACGCGCGAGCATCATCGCCCGACGCTACGCCGAGGCATATTTCGCGCTCGCCCAGGACGCAGATGACATCGCCGGCTGGCGTGACCAGCTTGCGGGCGTCGTGGACGTGCTCGGCGACCCGGCGGTCGGCGATGCCCTGGCGAATCCGAAGACGAGTCTCGCCGAGCGGGTTCGCCAGGGGTTGAAGCTGCTCAAAGGCGCTTCGCCCGAAGCACGCAACCTCGCGCGGCTGCTCATCGAGCGCCGTCGCATCGGGATTGTCCGTGAGGTCCTCACGCATTACGACGCACTTGCCGACAAGGCGTCGGGGGTCGTCCGCGCGGAGGTCATCACCGCGGTCCCAGTCGACAAGGCGCTCGAAAAGCACATTCGCCAGTCGCTGCGCAAGCAGCTGGGTACCGATGTCGAAACAACCGTGCGCACGGATCCATCGATCATCGGTGGACTCGTGATTCGCATCGGTGACCGGGTCATCGATGACAGCCTGCACACCCACCTGCAACAGCTCCAGGCAGCTCTTGCCTGAGCGAGAGAGGACCACTGACTAATGGCCATACGCAGCGACGAGATTGGAGAGATCCTCAAACAACGGATTGCCAGCTTCGAGGCGCCGGTGGTCGACGCCAACGAGGGCGTGATCACATCGGTGAGCGACGGCATCGCGCGCATCTATGGTCTCGAGCACGCCATGGCAGGCGAGCTGCTCGAGATGCCGGGCCCCGCCGGCACGGGCACGGTGCTCGCGCTCGCTCTCGACCTCCGCGAGGATGGCGTCGGCGCGGTCATCCTCGGCCCGTACGAACACCTCCAGGAGGGTGACGCTGTCCGCACCACAGGGCGCATCGCGGAGGTGCCGGTCGGCGACGAACTGGTCGGTCGCGTCGTCAGCGCGCTCGGCGAGCAACTCGATGATCGCGGACCCATCGAGACCGCGCAGTCACTCCCGACCGAGCGCGTGGCGCCTGGTGTCATCCAGCGCGAGAACGTCGACACACCGATGCAAACGGGGCTCAAGTCGATCGACGCGATGATCCCGATCGGCCGTGGCCAGCGCGAGCTGATCATCGGCGACCGTCAAACCGGCAAGACGGCAATCGCTGTCGACACGATCATCAACCAGAAAGGCACCGGGGTCATCTGCATCTACGTCGCGATTGGTCAGAACGCGCAGAAGGTCGCGCAGATCAAGGCGACTCTCGAGACCCACGGCGCCATGGAGCACACCATCATCGTGGCCGCGACCGCCTCCGACCCGGCGCCGCTGCAGTTTCTCGCTCCCTACGCAGGATGCGCGATGGGCGAGTACTTCATGCAGAAGGGCGGCCACGCGCTGATCATCTACGACGACCTCAGCAAGCACGCGGACGCGTACCGCGAACTCTCACTGCTGCTCCGGCGTCCGCCGTCACGAGAAGCGTACCCGGGCGACGTCTTCTACCTGCACTCGCGGTTGCTCGAGCGCGCAGCGCGCATGAGCGATGCAGAAGGTGGTGGGACACTCACCGCGCTGCCGATCATCGAGACCAAGGCGAACGACGTCTCGGCGTTCATCCCCACCAACGTCATCTCGATCACCGACGGGCAGATCTACCTCGAGACTGACCTCTTCAACGCCGGCATCCGCCCCGCGATCAACGTCGGTCTCTCGGTCTCGCGCGTTGGTGGTGACGCGCAGACCAAGGCGATGAAGCAGGTCGCCGGGCAGTTGCGGCTCGACCTCGCCCAGTACCGCGAGCTTGCGGCATTTGCGCAGTTCGCCGCCGACCTCGACAAGGGCACGCGCGACCGCCTCGACCGCGGCCAGCGCATGACCGAGCTGCTCAAGCAGCCGCAGTACGAGCCGATGCCGTTCGCCAAGCAGGTGATCAGCATCTTTGCCGGTGCGCGTGGCTTCCTGGACGATGTTCCGCTCGACCGTGTCCGCGAGTTCGAGAAGAGCCTGCTGCGCTTCATGGAGCAAACGCATCCCGACATCGAGGAAGTGATCAACACGAGCGGTCGCATCGCCGACGAGACGGAAGCGTCGCTGCGCTCGGCGGTCGAAGAATTCAAGAAGACCTTCGCCGGATGACGAGGCACGCGCTGACCGGCGCCCCGGCCCGAGTCTGCGGAGGCTGACGCTCCATGCCCAGCCTGCGCGATCTGCGCCGCCGCATCAAGGGCGTCCAGAACATGCGCAAGATCACCAAGGCGATGGAGCTCGTCGCCGCGGCGCGCATGCGCCGAGCCCAGGAGCGCGTGCTCGCCGCGCGGCCGTACAGCGACGAGATCGCCAGCGTCATGACCGAGTTGATGCGCCGCTCGCCGCAGTACGAGCACCCCTTCCTCAAGGTCAATGAGGTTCAGAAGCGGCTGATCATCCTGGTGACCGCCGACCGCGGCCTGGCCGGAGCGCTGAACAGCAACAACACGCGCCTGGCGTTGAGCGACGCAGCGAAGGCAACGATCCAGGTCTCGTACGTCACCCTCGGGCGCCGAGGACGTGACGTGCTCCGCCGTCTGCATCGCGATCTCATCGCCGACCAGAGCATGCTCGGCGATCGGCCCACCATGGGCGATGTGCTTCCGGCCGCGCGTGTCGCGATGGAGCAGTACGAGCGGGGCGAGGTGCAGCAGATCGACATTGTCTATGCGCGCTTCATCAGCGTCGGCCGCCAGCAGACCGTGTTGCAGCGCGTGATCCCGGTGGTGCCGCCGGAGGATGCGAAGGCGGTCAGCGCCGACTTCGAGTACGAGCCGGACCCGAAGGACGTCCTCGACGCGCTGCTGCCTCGCTACGTCGAGGCGCAGGTGTACCGCGCCGTGCTGGAGAACGCGGCATCCGAGCAGGCGGCGCGCATGGTTGCGATGCGCAACGCGTCCGACAACGCAAGCGAGTTCATCGAGGACCTGACTCTCACCGCCAACAAGGTGCGACAGGCATCGATCACGACAGAGTTGATGGAGATCGTCTCCGGCGCCGCGGCGCTTGAAGGCTGAGGAGAGAGAGATGGCAGTTGTGGAATTGAAATCCGGCTCCGGCGCAGTCGTGCAGGTGATCGGACCGGTCGTCGACGTCGAGTTCAGCGGCGAACGTCTGCCTGAGATCCTCGATGCGCTCGAAATCGATCGCGAGGACGGCAAACGGCTCGTGCTGGAGGTGCAGCAGAGCCTCGGCAACAGCACGGTGCGAACCATCGCCATGGACACGACTGAAGGTGTGCGTCGCGGTGATGCGGTTCGCGCAACCGGTGCGCCGATCCAGGTGCCGGTTGGTGAGGCGACGCTCGGCCGGATGTTCAACGTCATCGGCGAGACCATCGACGGCAAGGGGCCGTTCGCCGGCGAGGGACGTATGCCGATGCATCGCACCGCGCCCACCATTTCCGAGCAGTCGACGGAGACGGAGATTCTCGAAACGGGTATCAAGGTCATCGACCTCATCTGCACCTTCTCCAAGGGCTCGAAGATCGGGCTCTTCGGCGGAGCCGGCGTCGGCAAGACGGTCATCGTCATGGAGATGATCCGCAACATCGCGCGCGAGCACGCCGGGTACTCGGTGTTCGCCGGCGTTGGTGAGCGGACCCGTGAGGGCACCGCGCTCTACGGCGAGATGCAGGAATCCAAGGTGCTTGACCAGACGGCACTTGTCTACGGCCAGATGAACGAATCGCCCGGGGCGCGCGCCCGCGTCGCACTCACGGCGCTCACCATCGCCGAATGGTTCCGTGACGAAAAGGGCGCCGACACGCTCCTCTTCATCGACAACATCTTCCGGTACACGCTCGCCGGCGCCGAGGTCTCGGCGCTGCTCGGACGCATGCCGTCCGCGGTCGGCTACCAGCCGACTCTCGCCACCGAGATGGGTGACCTGCAGGAACGGATCACGTCGACCAACAAGGGCTCGATCACGTCGGTGCAGGCGATTTACGTGCCCGCGGACGACTTCACCGACCCCGCGGTCGCCACCACCTTCGGTCACCTCGGCGCGACGGTCACGCTGAGCAGGTCGATTTCGGAAGCAGGCATCTATCCCGCCGTCGATCCACTCGAGTCTTTCAGCCGCGTGCTCGACCCGAACGTGGTGGGTGAGGAGCACTATCGCGTCGCTCAGGGCGTGAAGCGTGTGCTCCAGGAGTTCAAGGAACTCCAGGACATCATCGCGATCCTTGGTCAGGAGGAGCTCACCGAGGATCAGAAGCAGACCGTGCGCCGCGCTCGTCGCGTGCGCAACTTCCTGTCCCAGCCGTTCTTCGTCGCCGAGGTGTTCACCGGGCGTGATGGCAAGTACGTCCCCCTCGAGGAGACCATCCGCGGGTTCGCCGAGATCCTCGACGGCAAGCATGACGACCTTCCGGAGGATGCGTTCTACATGGTCGGCACCATCGACGAAGCTGTACAACGCGCGGCCGCATTGAAGGGCGAGGAAGGCGGTGACGCGAAGGCTGCCGAGACTGCGCCGGCGGCGGAAAATGCTGCTCCAGCTGAGGCCAAGAACGCTACCGCCACCGAGTCGCCGGTTGAACCTGCCCCTGCGGACGATGCTGCTGCCGGCAAGTCTGCCGACACGACTGCTGCCAAGCCCGACACGCCGGCCGACGCCGCACCCGCTGCCTACGCAACAGCGGCCAAGCCCGACACGTCGGCTGATGCCGCACCCGCGCCAGATGCTGCAGCTGCCGAGACCGATGAGGACGCAAAGGCATAATCGGCATGGCCAACAAGCTCCAGGTCGAACTCGTCACACCGGAGGGTCGCGTTTTCAGCGAGGAAGCTGACTTCGTGCTCGCGCCGGGGATCGAGGGCGACCTCGGGGTTCTCCCGCAACACATCGCACTGCTCACCCCGCTGCGCAATGGGGTCGTGACCATTCGCAACGAAGCCGCCGAGCATGTGCTCGCGGTCTCGGGCGGATTCCTCGAGGTTCTCCCCGACAAGGTGACGATCCTTGCGGATGCGGCCGAGCGCGCCGAGGACATCGATGAGGCCCGTGCCGAAGAAGCGCGTAAGAAGGCGCAGGATCTCCTCTCCCAGAACGTGGAGAATGAGGAGGCGGTCATGGCTCTCGAGCGTGCCACCCTGCGACTCCAGGTCGCGGAGATCCGGCGCCGCCGTCACGGGCACTCGCCGCCTCCTCAGTGACGTCGCCCCCGGGGCTCGACCTCGAGGCGCTCGCGAAATACCTCGAACCGCGCGTCGGTGGACTCGCCGGTTCGCTGCGAGGCGAGGTGATTCCCGGCGGGCGCTCGAATCTCACGTACATCGTCGATGACGGCGAGCGGCGTTTTGTGGTGCGGCGGCCGCCGCTCGCGCACGTGCTCCCGACGGCGCACGACATGGCCCGCGAGTACACGGTGCTCTCGGCGCTGCAGGACACCGACATCCCGGTCCCCCGCGTGATCGTGCTCTGCGAGGACGAGTCGGTGATCGGGGCGCGCTTCTATGTTATGGAGTGGATCGACGGCCACGTGGTCAGGGGCGTGCTGCCTGCCGAGTTTCCCGATACCACCGAGACGAGGCGCGCGATGTCGGCGGCACTCATCGACACCCTGCTCCAGCTGCATGGCATCGAGCCGGACGCGGTCGGCCTCGGTGAGTTCGGGCACCCGGGAGGATTCCTCGCCCGCCAGGTGCGGCGCTGGTGGCAGCAGTGGGAGGCGTCGAAAACCCGCGAACTGCCGAGCATCGAGGAGTTGCGCACGCGGCTCCACGAGACGGTGCCCCCACCCTCCGCGGCCGGGATCGTGCACGGCGACTACCGCCTCGACAACGTCATGTACGCCCACGCGGATCCGTCGCGCATCGTCGCCGTGATCGACTGGGAGATGTGCACCATCGGCGATCCGCTGTGCGACGTCGGTCTGCTCTGGGTGTACTGGGCCGATGACGAGTCCGAGGCGGCGGCGCGCACCCTGCACGGCCGGGCGATCACCGTCGAGGACGGCTTCTACAAGCGGGCCGACCTGCTGCGCGACTACGCTGCGGGGACGCAGCGCGACCTGACCTCGCTCGACTGGTACATCGCGCTCGGCGCCTACAAGCTCGCAATCATCGCGGAGGGCATCACCGCCCGGTTCCTCATGGGGATGACCGTTGGCGAGGGCTTCGAGACGATGGGGGAGATGGTGCCGGCCATCGTCGACAGTGGCCTGGAGGCACTTGGCCGCTTGCGTTCCACCGAAGGAGGCTGAGCATGGATTTCGCGGAGACACCGAGGGTGCGTGAGCTCAGCGAAAAGGTCTGGCGGTTCATGGACGAGCGCATCCGCCCGGCGGAGGAGGAATACTGGCGCGGCTTCTCTGCAGAGACGATCCCGCAGCGGATCTCGCCGGTGATGGAGGAGCTGAAGACCGAGGCGCGGCGACGCGGACTCTGGAACCTCTTCCTGCCGGACAAGCGCTTCGGTCCTGGGCTCACCAACCTCGAGTACGGTGCGCTCGCGGAGATCATGGGCTGGAGCGCGATCGCGTCCGAGGCGATGAACTGTTCGGCGCCCGACACCGGCAACATGGAGGTGCTGGCCCAGTTCGGCACCCCCGACCAGCAGGAGACGTGGCTCACTCCGCTGCTCGGCGGCGAGATCCGGTCATGCATCGGCATGACCGAGCCCGAGGTGGCGAGCTCGGACCCCACCCAGCTGGCGACGCGTATCGACAGCGACGGCGATGATTACGTCATCAATGGCCATAAGTGGTTCACCAGCGGCGCCGCGCACCCCAACGCCAAGGTGATCCTGCTGATCGGCGTCACCCATCCGGATGCCGAACGCCACGCGCGCCACACCATGGTGCTGGTGCCGATCGACGCCCCCGGCGTCACCATCGTGCGTCAGCTCAAGGTCTTCGGCTTCGACGACCCCGGAAGCCACTGCGAGATCCTGCTCGAGAACGTGCGCGTGCCCCAGGCGAACCGCATCGGCGATGAGGGGACCGCGTTCATGATCGCCCAGGCACGGCTCGGCCCTGGACGCCTGCATCACTGCATGCGTCTGATCGGCGCGGCCGAACGCGCGCTCTCGTTGATGTGCGAGCGAGCCAAGTCACGCACCGCATTCGGCAAACGGCTTGCCGAACAGGGTGTCGTGCGCGAGCAGATCGCCAGGTCGCGGATCGAGATCGAGCAGGCGAGGTTGTTGTGCCAGAAGGCCGCGTGGCTGCTTGACACCCAGGGCGGTCTCGGTGCCCGGTTCGAGATCTCGGCAATCAAGGTGGTCGCCCCCAACGTCGCCCAGAGTGTGATCGACCGCGCCATCCAGGTCCACGGCGGAGCCGGTGTGTCGCAGGACCTGCCGCTCACGCAGATGTTCGCCTACGCGCGCTCGGCGCGGTTCATGGACGGTCCCGACGAGGTCCACTACTCGATCATCGGCCGCGAGGAGTTGAAGCGCGAGGAGGGGCGCGCGTAACCGGCCCGGGAATAGTTGTCCACGCCGACCACAGGAGGATCGCCAATGGACCGAGAGGCGCTGCGGAGTCTCCAGCAACCTTTGAAGGACCGGTATCGCGACGAGCCTGAGGCTGCGGTCGTCACGTTGCGCGCGGAAGGCGCCCTCGGTGAGGGCGTGACCTGTTCGGTGCAGACTGGCCGAGCGTTGGTGGAGGCCGGCCTCCACGAAGCGAGCGGGGGGACGGGCGCCTCGGTATGCTCCGGAGACATGCTGCTGCAAGCGCTCGTCGCCTGCGCGGGCGTCACGCTGAACTCGGTGGCAACGTCGATGGAAATACCGGTATCGCGCGGCACGGTCGTCGCCGAGGGGGACCTCGATTTTCGCGGCACGATGGCGGTGAGCCGCGACGCACCGGTCGGTTTCACGGCCATCCGCCTCAGCTTTCACGTTGAGTCGGAGGCGCCGCCAGAGAAGTTGGAACGCCTGCTGGAGCTCACGCAGCGGTATTGCGTCGTGTATCAGACTCTTCGGAATCCCCCGCCGACACGGGCCACACTCTCGTCATCGGAAGAGCGTTTCGGTTGAGGCT
>Ga0070765_100001480_pt1 | contig 14473 bp, 12 predicted proteins | sample HubBroMetageWFT5_FD_71516 | JGI IMG/M metagenome (GOLD analysis project Ga0070765, IMG submission 71516) | Warmed and freeze-thawed soil microbial communities from the Hubbard Brook experimental Forest, New Hampshire - Hubbard Brook CCASE Soil... | ecosystem: Environmental > Terrestrial > Soil... | reverse complement strand
TCGATGGCGACATCGACACTTTGATGGCCCGCATCGCGCACATCCGCACCTGGACCTACATCACCCATCGCGGCGATTGGGTCGAGGATACAGCGGAGTGGCAGGAGCGCGCCCGCGGCATCGAGGATCGGCTTTCGGACGCGTTGCACGAAAGCATCACACAGCGCTTTGTCGACCGGCGTTCGGCGTTCCTCGTCCGCCAACTGGCTTCCGACGGCGAGCTGATCGCCGCCGTATCCAAGGCGGGTGAGGTTCTCGTCGAGGGCGCTTATGTTGGCCGTATCGACGGTTTACGCTTTGTTCCCGATTCGGTCGATGGTGTCGAGATGCGGATGCTGATCGCAGCCGCCAGCCGTGTTCTCCGCGGCGAGATCACCGCCCGCACGCGGCTTTTAGCGACCGATGCCGACGAAGCCTTCGCGATCGGTCCTGACGGCGAGCTGCGTTGGCGCGGCGCAGTGGTCGGCCGGATGGTGGCCGGAGAAAAGCTGGTGGCGCCGCGGGCGGAGCCGGTTGCCGGCGACTTCCTCGAAGGAGAGGCCCGCGAAAAAGTGCGGCGACGCCTTCAGGAATTTCTGCGCGAGGACATCGAGCGCCGGCTGGCGCCACTTTTTGCTGCGCACGCATTGCCGCTCGGCGGTGTCGGGCGGGGGCTCGTCTATCAGCTCGTCGACGCGCTCGGATGCCTGCCTGCAGCCGACGCAGCGGACCAAGTCGCCGCACTGGCCCCGCCGGACCGGAAAGCGCTGAGCCGGCTTGGCGTCCGCTTCGGCACCGAAAGCGTCTATTTCGAGCCGCTCTTGCGCACCAATACGATACGCTTTCGGGCGCTGCTGTGGGCGATACGGCAAGGCCGACCGGCGCCGAGACTGCCGTCGGCACGCCGTCTTGCCAAGCCGATCGAAATCGACCCAGGGCTGCCGCCGTCATTTTATGCGGCTATCGGCTTGCGCGTACTGGACGGGCTCGCGCTGCGCCCCGATCGATTGGAGCGTTTCGCCGCCGCGGCCAGGCGGTTGGCGCGCCGCGGACCCTTCACGCCGGAGCCGGAGCTCGCAGCGATAGCCGGTGTCGAACAATCGAAACTGCGTGGGCTCGTCGCGACCCTCGGCTATCGTGCTGTAATCTACAATGGCAACGAGACTTTTATTGCCCGGCCGCAGCGCCAGCGAGATGCCAAAAGGACCGGCCGCCGGCGTGGACCGGTCGGGGACGGTCACCCGTTTGCCAAGCTGCGGGAGCTGAAGCTCGCTTGAAAGGCAGACGGCTCGACCAATGGCTCTGGTTCGCGCGTCTCGTCAAGAGCCGCTCTCGTGCGGCACGCCTTTGCGCAGCCGGTGCGGTCGCGGTAAACGGGATGACAGTTAAGAAGGTCAACCACATTCTACGGGCCGGCGAGAGGGTCACGGTGCAACAGGGAGCTTTCTGCCGAACCATTAGAGTACGCGGACTCGGCGAGCGTCGCGGCCCGGCGGCAGAAGCCCGCCTCTTATATGAGGAGATCGCGCCTGCGGTTCACCAGTCCGAAATGACGCCCGCTTGGACGCCGCTGCTGCTGGGCGATGATGACGGCTCGAACCTATAGCGGGATAATCCTTTGGGCAGCGATTTCTCTACTGGGTGAGACGGAGAGCGATCAACGATTTCGCTATATTGTTGAACACCGTCTGCAGGTTGCTGGGGGTCGCGGATTCGAAGAAGCCGCCATTCGCCGCGCAATTCTGCAGATCCGTGTTGCTGGCACCGTCACTTCCGAGGCCGATCGTGTAGATCACGACGCCCTGGGCGGCCATATTAGTGCATACGGTGCTCAAGCGGGTGCCAAGGTTTGTCACCGCGGTGGCCGTGCTGCTGGAGGTGCCGATTTTGCCGTCGGCGATCTGCCCGAGCCCGGTCATGTTGGCGGTCGACGGCCATTCTTCTGTGCCGTCCGTCATCAGCACGACGACTTTCTTCCAGCCAGTGGTGGTGGCGTCGGTGTAGCTCAGCGGGTGGCCGTTATTGGCGGTGAACGGCCCGTTCGACGACAGCGAACGCCAGCCCCAGATCATGCCGATATGAACTTGGGTGCCGCCAGAGTCACGCGGCCACATGCTGGCGATCTTGTTGAGCACCGTGGTCTTGCCGGTCGAGCTGGTGACGTCAGTTAGTGGCAGCAACGAAACCGGGCAGCCCTGGTTGGGCCCGTCCTGAGCGATCCAGTCCGAGACCACGTGGCCCTGGGTCTCTGTCGTGGTGTCCTGTCGCGACACGGTCCCACTCGCCCAGCTGTTCGCCGAGTCCTTCACCCAGTAGTACGGGTACCAGTTCGTCCCGCTCGTCGGGTCGGAGGTGTCCGGGTTGCCCGAGACGCTGAGCACACCGGTGCCGGAGGCATTCTCGCCCGAACTGGTCGGCTCGATCACGCAGCCGCCCCAATTTGTCGTGGTCGAGGAACCCGCCGGGCTTGCCGTGTTGTAGGCCGAATCATAGCTGAGCGGCGTGAACGCGACGAGCGTGGTGTTGCAACACGTGCCCGTCGCACTGGAGAAATTGCTCGGCGTCGTGGCGTTTTGCGAGATCGTCAGCGAGCCTGTGCCGGCCGCGTATTGAGCTGCTGTGCTCGGCGCGGCCGTTATCGTCGTGTTCGCTGGAATGCCGTTGCCGACGATCACCTGCCCGACCGTCGGTGGGGTCGAGAAGGAAACGTTGGAGACTGTCGTCGACCCAGTCGTTGTCGTTGCGCCGAGATTGGTAAGCGTTACGATGTCGGCGGTATTCGTGGACGTCGCGTTGGCTGACATCGTGAGCTGGAGTGTGGAGGTGTTGATCGAGGTGACATAGGCATTGGCAGGTATTCCGGTTCCCGAAATTCCCATGCCGACGACGATGCTGTTGAGGCTCGTGGTGGTTCCCTTCAGATTGGTGATCGTCGCGGAGCTGCTCGTCGTGTTTCCAGCCAGGCTAAAGGTCAGCGGCGCGCTGGAATGTCCCACCGTCGGGGTGGCCGACAGCGTGACCGTCGTACCTGCTATCGATGAGACCGTGGTGGCGGGCGAGGTGGGGATGCCGCTGCTGGTGCTGGTGACAACCATCCCGGCTACTACGCAGGTGTTGGCGGTGTTAGTTACCGGGTTCACCGTCTTGCTGCTGGTCGTCCAGGTGCCCGTGGTCAGGCACGTCGTCGGGTCCGTGAAAGGGGTGCTCGTGTTACCGCTGGAGGGGCCGACCGCCAGCGAGTTTCCAGTGAAGGTCAAGGTCGCGTTCGAGGAAATCGTGATCGACGAACTACCGACGCTGTTCACCGTCGCGCCGTTCGGAATGCCGTGTCCGTATATGTACATCCCCGGCTGAATGGCGGCAATATTTGCCGCCGAGATGGTGGAAATCGTGCTGCTGCCGCTAGTCGTATTCCCAGTGATCGGGGTCACCGGCATGATATTGGCGCGCAAGTCGGTAAAATTACCGCTAGTCGCAGTGATGTTGGTGCAGCTGGTCGCACCGCTGCAAAAGCTGTCACCGACATTAACCGTCGTCACATATGGCACGATGCTCAAGTAGAGCTGTTGGGACGAGGTTATGGCGCTGGTCAACGTGTTAACGAATGTTGTCGAGGCATTGATCAGGGTGCAAATGCGACTCTGATTGCTGGAATCAGTGCAGGAGGTGTCGCTCGCTACGACGTTTCCGCCGCAAGTGCCATCGGAATAATTGGGCGCCCCGTCATTGGGACCGCAGAGCATCGAGCCCGTATTGTCGAGAACGACCGCCACTTCCAGACCAACGGTCTTCTTGGTTTGGGCGGAGACCGAGACCGTGATGCTGCTAACTCCAACGAGCTGCATGAAGGTCATCGGCACGCTTGCTTGGGCTTGGAAGTTTACCGTCGATGCAGTCATATCCGCATTCGCCGGCACTGGCGCGACCGATACATTGGTGCCAAGCGCCGTTGACGGGAAGTTGGCCGTGAAATAATTATTCAGCGCTGTTGTCAACTGGGTCGAAGTCAGGTTGGTTTCCGACCCGACCGCCAATGCCGCGGCATCGAGCGCAGCGCCCAGCCGGATTTTCACCATATAGGCTCGCCCGACATCGATGGCCATGCCGGCGGCGATGACGGCGGGAATGGCACAGAGGGCGAATATGATTGCTATGGCCCCTTCGCGTCTCTCGGCGAGCTGACGCAAGGCCGTGATGACGGCCGTAATCATAAGATCCCTCGTTTCTTCTTGATCATCCCTCTGGCTCCTACGGGCATACACTGCCAGTGTTCAAGTAAGTCGGCACACAGTTCATGTAACGGGGACGGTTGAAGGCCGCTTCGGTCAACGTGTAAGACGAGCTCAGCACGTAAGTGAACGGCGAGCTGTAGCTGTATGTCAGTGTCGCGATGATTACACTGTCCGTTGAGCCGTTTGTCTGATTGCCAAGATTTGCGAGACTAACATTGTTCGGTATGGTCGCCGTCGTGATGGGAGTTGCACTGTTAACCTCGGTGTGCCAGTCGATAACTGCGCTGCCGGTGTTGTAAGTCACGCTCGCAAAGGCGATCTTCAGCAGAGTCCCGCTCGTCGGAAGAGGTGATAGAACCTGTTTGGCTGCATTTGTGATGTTGGTAAAGTCCGTGCTCTGGAGAACCGTATTAACTCTGGTCTGCGCAACCAGATCTGCCGCCGTCTCTGCCGACGCCTCGAGTTTCATATAGGCCAGGACTAGGTTGGTAGTCTCGAAACTGCCGAGGAACAGGAGCAGCATAATCGGAAGAATGATCGCGAATTCAACTGCTGCAAGGCCAGACTGATCATGCTGGAGGTTCCTGCTCCGCATTATCCAACCTGGCCGATTCACGAGAACGGTTCGTTCTGAAAGATAACAGTGCTTGTCAAGGTGATACTACCAGTGCCGGGGTTGTTCCCATTGGCGGTGCCAAGGCCGGCCCAGCAAGTGCCGCCGCTGAGACAGGCTCCGACCCAAGGGATTATAAAGGGACGTGGATAGCTGACTTGAACGCCGACAATATTACCGCCAGTCCCCGGGGAGAAAGAGCAGACCGTTCCGCTCCCGGTCTGGCTGGCGGTCTGAGTGCAAGGGGTGAATCCGACGGTGCCGAAACTGGAAAAAACCTGCACCTCAAAGACGATGTTGCTAGCGCAGTCCGATGCGCTAATAAGAGAGCTCACCTCTGAGCAGAGGAGACTCTGGAATGCGGTGATCGGGCTGCCCTGCGACTGAGCTTGGCCCGTGCGGATGAGCCGGGCCGCGTCACGTGCCGCGCCATCCAGTAACGATTGAGTGGTAAGAGTCAGGCCGAGTTCAAAAATCGCCGCCAACAGCAGCAGAAACGGCGGTCCGACAAACGCGAATTCGATTGCAGTGATGCCCTCTTGATTGCGCAGGAACGGTCGAAAGAATTTCATGGAAATACCGTGGCCGCGTTTATCAGAAGGCGCACATATTCTTGGGACGTATTTGTCCTCCAAGGTAAAGCCAACCACCGCGAGTGGCCAAGTGAAACATTTGCCTTTATGTTAAAGAGCAATCATTACTGATAAGTAAAAACCGGCAAAGTCGCGAAGGTCGAGCCGGTTTCTCCGATAAGCTTGCGAATCGCAATCAGCCAGTCACACCCGGCACACAAGCGAGATTGTGCCGATTAACGGTTCTAACCGGGCGATTCTGCTTAGTGCTCAGATTCATGCGGACGATACAGTGCAACCCGTCTGCCCTCGCCATCCCGCGGGCCTTCAGCCCACGGATTTGTTCCGTGGGGAAAGCCGGGATCCATTTCTGCCATGGGCACCGGCTCTCGCCGGTGTCACAACATTTTTGCTGCGAACATTGGTCCGCCGAGGCTTGGGAATCTTTTGTCTGTGTCTGAACACCAGCGCTCCGATCCTGAGGAGGCGAAACTTCCCCTAGGTGCGCGCCATCACCCTCGGTGAAAGGCGACGCAGCGGTAAAATTGCCACATTCGGATTCTAGCTGTGGTCCGTTACGCTCGATCTATGGCGGGCGCGTCCGGGGGAGATGGTTGCCTGTAAATCCCTTGCAAAAACAGGTGGACCGGAATTCGCTTGGGTATTTGGAATAGCCGACAAGCCGGTCGCGTTGTGCGGCTGTGGCGGGCAACCGGCTAGGCGTGGGATCCGTGACGTCCGAGCGAGGAAGAGTGGCTCGGTGGGCTGATTCGCGCCTGGATGCCTATGCTGGTACCCGGGCGATGATTACCGGCGGGTTGGGCTTGATCGGCTCGGCGATCGCTCGGAGTCTCGTCTCGTTCGGGGCCGAGGTCCTGCTCGTCGACAGCATGATCCCGGATTATGGCGGTAATCTCGCCAATATCGCCGATATCCGCGATCGGGTGACGGTCAACATTGCCGATATCCGCGGCGGATTTGCGTTGCCGCATCTGCTCGCCGGCCAGGATTTTCTCTTCAACCTGGCGGCGCAGACGAGCCATCTCGATTCGATGTCATCGCCGGAAGACGACCTCGCGATCAACTGCACGGCGCAGCTGCAGCTCTTGGAGGCATGCCGGGCGGTCAATCCCGGGATTGCAATCGTGCATGCCGGGACGCGGCAGATCTATGGCCGGCCTGAATATCTTCCGGTCGATGAACGCCATCCGCTGCGCCCGGTCGACGTGAACGGGGTCAACAAGATGGCGGGCGAGGCCTATCACCTGTTGTATCGCGATGTCTACGGCATCAAGGCTCGCTCCCTGCGGCTGACCAATGTCTACGGGCCCGGAATGCGTATCAAGGATGCCCGGCAGACCTTCCTCGGGATTTGGCTGCGCCGGGTAATCGAAGGCGAGCCGTTCGAGGTATGGGGCGGCGAGCAACGCCGCGACCTGCTCTATGTCGATGACGCTGCCGACGCATTCCTTGCCGCCGCGCTCACGACGGAGGCCGAGGGATTGGCGCTCAATGTGGGTGGCGGCGACCCGGTCAGCCTGGCCGCTCTGGCGGAAGCGATGATCGAAGCGAATGGCGGCGGGAGATACGAGATCCGGGAATTTCCGCCTGAGCGCAAGCGCATCGATGTGGGAGATTTTCTGATCGACGACCAACGTTTCCGGGTTTTGTCCGGCTGGCACCCCCGCGTCGGTATCGCCCAGGGTCTGCGCCGTTCCCTCGAATACTACCGCAGCCACCGTGCGCGCTACATCTGAGAGCCTATGGCGATCAACCGACCGGCCCTCGCTATCCCACAGACCGACCCCCGCGCCGGATACCTCGCTCAACGAACCGCTATCGACGCCGCCATCGCCCGCGTTCTCGGCGGCGGCGTCTATATCCTCGGCAGAGAGGTGGAGGTTTTCGAGGCCGCATTTGCGGATTCCATGGGAGTTGCACACGCGATCGGTGTCGCCAGCGGGACGGATGCGATAGAGATCGCATTGCGCGCATGCGGGATCGGCTCGGGGGATCTCGTCTTCACCGTGTCCCACACCGCGGTTGCGACTATTGCGGCGATCGAGCGGGCCGGGGCGACGCCGGTGCTGGTCGACGTGGAGCCGCAGACCTACACGATGGCTCCACGCGAGCTCCTGCGTGTCTTGCAGTCGCCGCCGGCCGGCCGGCCGGCGGCGGTCCTGCCGGTGCACATTTATGGCCAGCCGGCCGAATTGTCTGCCCTCACCGAGATCGCCAGGAAATCAGGCATGCGGCTGATAGAGGATTGCGCGCAGAGCCATGGCGCACTCTATCGCGGCAAGGCGGCGGGGTCGTTTGGTGACATCGCATGCTTCAGTTTTTATCCGACAAAGAACCTTGGCGCGCTCGGCGACGGCGGCATGGTCGTGACGAATGATCCCCTGCTCGGGGTGGCGCTACGCGAAATTCGGGAGTACGGTTGGCGCGAGCGTTATGTCAGTGCGCGCAGCGGCATCAATTCGCGTCTCGACCCGATCCAGGCCGCCATCCTTGGGGTGAAGCTCAGGTCGTTGCAGCCTGACAATGCCCGCCGGCAAGCTGTCGCGCACCGTTATGATACGGGTCTCACCGGGCTCCCGCTGGCGCTTCCGGCGCGCCGGCCACAAACGACACACGTCTTCCATCAGTATGTGATCCGGCTGGCCGAGCGCAATGGGTTGCGGGAGACTTTGCAGGCTGCCGGGATCGGCAGCGGAATTCATTATCCCGTCCCGGTGCACCAACAGCCAGCCTATAGCGGCCGTCTCGCCTGCGGTCCATCGGGTCTGGGTGTTACCGAGCGCGCAGCAACCCAAATTCTGAGCCTGCCGATTTATCCGCAAATTTCAGACGAGGCGGTAGATCGGGTTATCGCCGAGATTCGCAGTTTTTTCGCCTGACGCCAACTTCAGTGCTGATGGATCAGCAACACGCCGCTGCCGATCAATGCGATCCCCGCCAGCTGCGGCCAGCCTAGCGGCTCATTCCACAATATATGCGCGAGCACCGCGACCACCGCGTAGCTCGCCGAAACCGAAGGAAAGGCGATCGACACAGGGATTTTCTTGAGAGCCAGAACGTAGCAAAGCGCAGCCATGATATAGATCGCAAGACCAATTATCGTCAGCGGATTGAGAAATTGAGCAGTGATCGTCGCCGATTTTTCGGCAGCCGATTTCAGTGCGATTTGTCCGCCAATCCCAAACAATATCGCCGCCACGAGACTGGTGTAATAGACCGACATCATCTTCCTGCGGTCTCGCGTAGCCAAACCGGCGGACGCGCCTCGGCGGCGCGCGAGAATTGGCTACGCCGCACCTCCCTGATCACGGATTGAGGCTTTCCGTTCGCCGTGAGATAGAGCCGGCCGAGATATTCGCCCACGATGCCGAGTATCACCAGCTGTACGCCGGAAAGCAGCAGCACCGCCGCCATCAGCGAAGCCCAGCCGGCCGGTGGGGATGAAGTCAGCGCCTCGGCGATGACCATCGCGCCGGCCAAAGCCCCCATTCCGCTCAGGGCGAACCCGGTTATTGTGCTGACCCGCAGCGGCATCACCGAAAAGTTGACGAACATGCTCGCCCACAGCCGCATGAGTCGGCGCAAGTTATAATTGCTGCGCCCTACGGCGCGCGGCAAATGCCGCACCATCAGCCGATCGATATCATGGGTCACCTGGAGGATCAGCCCATCGACATAGGGGAAGGGCCCCTCATAGCGGGTGATCTCGCGAACGACAAAAGCGCTCATACAACGAAAGCTGGAGAGATAGAGACCCCTCGGTTTTTCGAGCACGAAATCGGCCACCCGGTTGGCAAAGCGGCTCCCCAGGTTCCGCCAGATTGGGTGCTGCTTATCGTCGTAGAAGGTATAGATGACCTCCTTTCCGCTGCCTTGAGCAAAGGCGAGCAGTCGCTCGATCTCCTCCGGAGGGTTCTGCAGGTCGTCGTCCACGGTAATTACATGCGCCCCGCTCGCATGGCGCAGCCCCGCCATAACGGCGTTGTGCTCTCCAAAGTTTCTTGCGAGTTTGATCAATGTGATAGGCACACTAGCGCGGTCGACGAGGGCGCAGCACACATCGAGGCTGTCGTCGGGACTGCCGTCATTGACGAGGATGATCTCGTGTCCGCCCTCGATCCGCAGCTCTTCCAGTGCGCGAACCAGCTCGGCGATGCTGGCGGCACCGTTGTAGACCGGAATCACGATCGAGAGCGCCAGACCTGGCTTTTTTTCAGTCACGATTGCCGCCTCCCTTAACAGCGACAGCGAGAATTGACCCGCCAAAGGGCAATCTGACCCCACGGCGCAGTATCGCGGCTTCGAGTGTCGTGGCGGCTCTGCAAAGCATTTCCGCCGAACCAGGGTACAATTTGACGTCGCTGACCACGCCACGATCTTGGGGAACAAGCTTGCGTGCGATGACCATCAGCGGGAGCAGCAGGGCGTTCCAATAGGAGATGTACACCGGGCGAAACCCGACCACTTTCAGCAAACGGCGAAGGCCCGTCGCGGTATAGCGCCGAACATTGCTCACCGCCGAGTCGTGCCGCGACAGCATCCACCGATAGGCGGGTAAATTGAGGATAAGCCAGCCGTTCTGACACAGACAGCGATGAAATTGCCGCAGTGCACGATGTTCGTCGACCCCTTCGTGGCATAAGACATCCGCGCTGAAGATGGCAGCAAGCGCATTATTGGCGAACGGCAGGTCGTTGATCGAGCCCGCGCACACCGGCCGTGCGCTCTTGACAGCCGCACGCGTACAGGCTCCGAGGTCGAGATCCAGTCCAATTACGACACTCCCGCAATATTTAGCCGCCAACCGCGAAAGAAACCCCCCGGTCCCGCAACCAGCGTCCAGAATGGGGAGATGGAGTCTATCGATCGCTGATCGTTGCGCCGCCGCGAGCAGGTTCGCATGCATCGCGGCGAACCACCACATCCGATCTTCGATCCGGTCGAGCTTGTCGTACTCGGAAGGTTTCACTCGAGATCTATTCTACGGCGATTGGAGCGAATGCAACGGCGGCGATCCGGGGATCGGCCTCGAAGGGAGTGCCGCCGAAGCGTGCTTCGCGGGCCGTCGCTCCGCAACAAGGTCGCGCCGATCAAGCACCAGAGACAGGAGCGCACCCATCCTCTCGACCCGATAAATCGGCGGGCCGGGCAGTGATCGTTCGCAGTTGTCTTTGGTGAAGGCGATAAAAAAATCAGCCCGGGCGCGGTCGCGAACGAACCGAAAATTCGGAGGGAAATAATAGTCAGCTGAGATCGGCGGCCCACAAACAGCGACGGTAAATTCGCGCTCTTCGAAATCCGCACCATACTCGGCGAGCAAATAATCTTCGAGCCCCTGCACCGCCTCGGCATAGGAATTGGCCCAATAGTCGAGCTTGAACTTGTGCTGGGCGCCCGCGACCCCGCCGACGAAGGCATTGTAATAAACGTATTGATCTGGGTGCAGCATGGCCATGATCGAAATATGCGCGCAGCCATAAAGAGCGAGCACGACCCAGATCGGCCGTCGGTACGGGAACCGCGACAACCAATCGAGACCCGTATCTGCGGCAACTGCCGCCGCAACGGCGATCAGTGGCAGCACAAAGATGAAATGGCGCATCCCGTCGAACAATACGGCCTTGATGGCTATGGCGTACGCGACTGGGAAGACGATCCCGATGCCGAGAACGAAGCTTGTGAGCGCTTGTTCTCGGCTCAAGCGGAAATTACCGCGCCAAAGCGCGACCCCGGCTGCAACCGGAACAGAAAATAACAGGACGAGAACGAGCTCCGGTAGCGCGAGGGCGATATAAGTCGGGAGATAAGTCCATGGTAGGTCGCTCGCCGGCACAAACTGGCCGTCGAACAACGTGTAAAATGGGAAAGTTTGATGCGAGAAAAAGGCAAGCGCACGCAACGGATTCTCTATCGGGTCGGTCTGCGCCCACGGCCAGAATAACAACATGACCGGATAGGCAACGCCTACGACCGGGAGCAGAACTCGCCAGAAACTGACCCAAGCGGTGCGGGCCAGCACACCGAACTGTTTGGCGGAAACGGCGCGCCAGGTTCCGTCCAGGGCCAGGAGGAGGATCAAATAGCACAGCAGTAACAGGCCGCCGATCCTCACACCCATTGTCATACCGATCGCTGCACCGAGTTTGGCCAACGTCCCCAAGCGAGGCCGGGGCAGTGTCGGTACGATTCGGATCAAGTAATAGGTGCTCCATACGATGCCGACTGCAAACGGTATGTCTTTTGGATTATTGAACATCTGCCCGTAATAATTCGGCGTCGAAATCAGCAGCACAGATGAAATAAATCCGCCGCGGGGGCCGGCCACCGCGCGGCCCAGCTTCCAGCAGCCAATCAATCCGAGGGTTCCCACCAGCCCGTTCAGCAGATGCCGGGTCTCGTAGACGCCGATCGGGGAGACGCGGTTCAGCGCCGCCGCCACCGTGTCAAACACGGCGCCGTAGTTATACAGATCCCGCCAGTGCAGCGCAGTCTTATCGCCGAAAAGAGACAAATAATAGTCGAGGACGAAATTCCCATACCAATTGTGGACATCCTCGTCCCAGGTGACGCCATAGTCGCGGAAAGTGGACAGCACAAGAGCGATGGCCACCAACACGATAACAAGCGACAGCTGATCCCACCCTGATTTCGCATTGAACTGATGGAAGCACGCCGCTTTGTCGGTGAGGCCCGTCGCGGTTACGGGCCTGGCAGCGAGTCTGGCGGTCAAAACGCCCATGTCCTGGTTTCTGGCGCGATATCGCGGTCGAGGTCGATCCGAAACGAAGTTGATAAGTGCCTCGTCAGACCCACCGTTGGCGTAAGGAGAAGCAATTCCGCCAGACTCGCCACGCGCTGGCTGCGCCTCTCCGATTTTCCACGCAGCATGTGAACGTCAGCTACCGCAGCTGTCAAGACGAGGTGTGGTCGGCTCACAACCCGCAATCCGCCATTAGCGCCTCAAGAACGCGATCTGGCGCGAAATATTCCCTGGCAAGCTCGCGCGCCGCCCGACTGTTGCCGAAGTAATCCGTAGCAACTGCGTCGATGGCGGCAAGCGCCTCCTCATGATTGGAATACTCAAACCAGCCGAACCCGGCCGGGCAAAATTTGCTGAAGCCAGTGCGCATGGTTATCACCGGCCGACCAGCCGCGAGATAGCAGACGCTGCGATCGCTGAACCATCCGCTGTTGGGCCGAACATAAATATCCTTCGCCACGGTAAGCTCGCCGCGCGAACGGGCGATGAAGTTGCGGTAGGACCGCATGTCGGCCGAAATTGGGCGCGGATCGACGAGGCCCCAGCCACCAGCGGCGACCGCGGCGCGTACCCCATCATCCGGCGGCAGCATGGCCATGCGAAAGCAGCTGTCCGGCCGGTGCGTAGGCAAGTCGAGAAATCGGAGAAAATTGACGTGCTTCGACCAAACATAGCTCGCGCCCCCGTACTCGATATTCTTGCCTTTGTTCTCCCAGGTCGCGATGGTTGTGAAGCAGCACGGCGCATCGTGCGGTTGGGGCCACAAATCGACGTCCACGGGAGGCCGGGTCGGGCGCCACGAGACACCGCACAACGGCACCGGGCAGTCCGCGGCCCCGAGATTCTCGCCGTAGGTGAAGAGATGAGTATGGGCATCCAAATAGGCGCGCGACTCTCGGTCGGCAGCCGCATATTTGAGTTGCTCGTACACGGGATCCGTATCGACCATGATGCGGACCGGACAGGCGAGATGCTCATCCCGTAATCGCGTCGCGCCGCAAAGATTGATGAGAGCATCCGCTCGCCGGTAGAGGGCGCGCACCTGGTTCCGCGACAAGCCGTAATGCCTATCGTGAATCGCGTCCCAATAGGACCAGCGCTCACCGAACCCGTGTTCTTCCATCGCCTCCTTTAGACACCGAACATTGTAGTCACACGCCATGACGATGCTGTTTGCACGCGGGTCGAAGGGGTTGGCGCCGCCGTCCTCGACGTACCAGCATCGGTATCCGAGCCGTTCGAGGCCGACCATGTAATGCATCGCCTGCCAAGCGATGCCGGCCAGCGGCATTTGACCGGCAAAATGAAGAACGATGATGTCGCCGCGTTTCGTCACGATCGCATCCGCAAGCAGTTCTGGGTACTCCGCCAAGAACGGTCGACTCGGCAGGTGATTTCCGTCTGCGCCATTGAACCTTTGAAAATATGTGGGGAAAACCCCAAATCGCATGGGGTTGCCCCGGCGCGACCCAAATGTTAGGCAGGACGATGATCGACAGCATCCGGGCGTGGATCAGCGGCAGTTGGCCGGATCCCCGCGGGGAAACGGGCAGGCGGCAGGAGGCGTTGCAGCTCGCTCTGGCGGCTCTGCTCGTTGAAGCGGCGAACAGCGACGACCGATTTGACGAGGCGGATCGCGGTGTCATCGCGCGGTTGCTGCAAAGCCGCTTCAACCTGTCCCGGTCCGATGCGGATGAGCTGCTCGCGGCCGGACAGACAGCCGCTTCCGAATCCGCCGAGCTGTTCCATTTCACCCGGATCATCAACGAGCGGCTCTTGTTCGAGGAGCGGGTGGAGATCATTGAGATGCTTTGGGAAGTTGCCTACGCGGACGGGGTGCTCGACGAGTACGAGGACAGTCTAGTGCGCCGCGTCGGGGGACTGATCTATGTGCCGGACCGCGAGCGCGGCGAAGCCCGCTTGCGTGTGCTGAAGCGGCTCGGCCTCGACCTGGCGGTCTGATCCGTCCCCGCGGAACGTGCCGGAATTTCAGGAGAAGAATCGAAGACCATGACCTATGTTGTTACCGAAGCCTGCATCCGTTGCAAATATATGGATTGCGTGGAGGTTTGCCCCGTCGACTGCTTCTACGAGGGGGAGAACATGTTGGTGATCCACCCTGACGAGTGCATCGATTGTGGGGTATGCGAGCCGGAATGCCCGGTCGAAGCGATCATACCCGATAGCGAACCGCCGGCCGAGCGATGGCTAGAGCTCAACCGCCAGTACGCAGCGAGCTGGCCGAATATTACGCGCAAGAAGCCCTTCCCGGAGGATGCCGACGATTTCAAGGAGG
>Ga0070765_100001479_pt1 | contig 14474 bp, 5 predicted proteins | sample HubBroMetageWFT5_FD_71516 | JGI IMG/M metagenome (GOLD analysis project Ga0070765, IMG submission 71516) | Warmed and freeze-thawed soil microbial communities from the Hubbard Brook experimental Forest, New Hampshire - Hubbard Brook CCASE Soil... | ecosystem: Environmental > Terrestrial > Soil... | reverse complement strand
ACGGTGGTATTTCGTGCCTACAACGAGGGCGCGGCCTACCGGTTGGAAACCGCGTTGCCGCAAGCCCAGGTGCATGTTTACAACGAAGAGGCAATCTTCCATTTCACGGCGGACGACACCGTATACTATCCATCCGAAGAGAGCTTCTTCTCGCACAATGAAAGAAAGTATCTGCCGCAGACGATCAGCCAGATTGCTCCTGCGTCACTTGCCACTCTGCCCGCCGTTGTGGACCCAGGAGACGGAGTAAAAGTGGCGATCGCGGAATCGGATTTGGAGGACTATCCGGGCCTCTGGCTGCACGGCACCAGCGGAGCCGCGCTTGCCGCTACCTTTCCGCCATACCCATTGAAACAGCAACTGGAAAAAGACCGGGACTTCAAAGTGGTGGAAAGCGCCGATTACATCGCGGTCACCCGCGGTACGCGCACTTTTCCCTGGCGGGTAATCGCGATCGCCGAAAAAGACGGAGATCTGCTTACCAACCAATTGGTGTGGTTGCTGGAAAAACCTTCTCAGGTCGAAGATACTTCGTGGATCAAGCCCGGCAAAGTGGCGTGGGATTGGTGGAATGCGAACAATGTTTACGATGTTGACTTCAAGGCCGGTATCAACACGCAAACCTACAAGTACTATATCGACTTCGCCGCGAAATACGGCATTCTCTACATCATCATTGACGAAGGCTGGTACAAGCTGGGAAACGTTCTCGACGTGGTTCCCGACATGGATATTGCCGAGATTGCCGCATATGGGAAACAAAAGAATGTGGGAGTGATTCTTTGGGTGATCTGGAAAACGCTCGACGATCAACTGATTCCGGCGCTTGATCAATACCAGAAATGGGGAGTCAAGGGAATCAAAGTTGACTTCATGCAGCGCAGCGACCAGCTACTGATCAATTACTTTCACAAAGTCAGCTCCGAGACGGCCAAGCGAAAAATGCTGGTGGACTTTCATGGTTGCCAAAAAACAGCGACGATGACACGAACCTGGCCGAACCTGATCAGCACCGAGGGTGTGCGGGGGTTGGAGTGGGACAAGTGGAGTGCGGAAACCGATCCACTCCACGATGTCACGCTTCCTTTTACTCGAATGTTCCTCGGTCCCATGGATTTCACGCCGGGGGCAATGCTCAATGCACAAAAGGTGAGCTTCGCCCCAGTCTTCAACCGTCCCATGAGCCTGGGAACGCGCTGCCATCAGCTTGCCATGTATGTGGTCTATGAGAGCCCACTGCAGATGCTCTCCGACAGTCCGTCAAATTATTTACGCGAGCCGAAGATCATGGAATTTCTCGGCCCCGTGCCTTCGGTGTGGGACGAAACCAAGGTGCTCGGCGGACGAATTGCCGAATATGTAGTGGTGGCGCGCCGGAGCGGCAAAGACTGGTACGTGGGGGCTATGACAAACTGGACGCCTCGCGAGTTGGAGATCGATTTATCTTTTTTGCCCGATGGAAACTATTCCATGACTGCCTACCAGGACGGCATCAATGCTGACCGTTACGGGAGCGATTACCAGCAGGTGAAGAATCAGGTTAACCAGACCACGAAGCTAAAACTGAAATTGGCGCCTGGGGGCGGTTGGGCGGCAAGGATTCAGCCCTAACGGCCGAATGACGCACGGCGACAGTCATCTGCATGCGCTGTGTATTCGCTACGTTATTAAGGAGAGCAGTCCTCCCAGATCTGTGGACGTTGTCGATTCCGTTCCTCTGGGCATCCCCGGGCCGATGGCGAGAGCCTCGCTGTGGTTCTCGAACCATACGAGGAAAGAGGACTGATCGGCGCCGATGAGTCTTTGCTGATTAATCCAGTTGTAGTAGGCGCCCATATCCGCATCCATCAGGGAACCGAGGGGATCGAGTTCCACCTGATCTTGTTTTTCCGCCAGCAACTCATTCATCGGTTTCTGTCGCTGCCGGGGAGCAAAGCGGACCAGCAGAGTGCAGGGTTGGGCTCGGTGTAGCGCTTCGCGCGCTGTCCATTGGGCGAATGTGGTGGCGAAAACCTGCGTTCCTGATCCCTCCGTCAGAATTTTCATCTGAAAGCGCTCGAGCACCCGATCTTCGGATTGGCTGAAACCAAGTTCGGACGGACTCATCTGCGCCAGCAGCGTTCTCAAGGCCTCTGGCCCCATGCCAGGCTTTTCGATTTCGGTACGCATCTTACGCAACAAAGCCACTCGCACGGGCTCCAGCGCGTGGTAGGAAATGCAGGTCAGGGCAGGGAACTGTTCAGCCTGCTGTCCGCCATCGATGTACCAGTGGCCGTAGGGAATGGGATGCGATCGGGCGCGCGCGGCGACCACATCGAGCAACGCTTTAAGCCCGCCCTCTGGCCTGATGCGGCGGAAGTAGGCCCCATGTGCCCGCAACTGCCGAAATAATGGTTCGTTGTAGTTGGAGACTCCCTGGCCGATCACGGCAATTCCAAGCCGCGGGACTGGCGGCGGATCTTGCGGCACTGCCGCATGCAAGCGGTTGCTGTAATCCGTTGCCGCCTTTCGGAACGCATCCAACTGGTGAGTCGCCCACAGGTGGGCAGACAGTTGCTCGACAAACTGAGCCGGCAAGTTTACCCAGTCCGTCTGTTCCAGATGTTGCGAAAGTGTAATTTTAGCGAAGGCCTGGAACCAGTCATTCCCTTGTTCCGCAGCGGAAAGTGATTGCAGATTTGCGAATTCCTTTTCCAGTGCCTTGCGTTCCGCGGGGAACTTGAAATCGTAATCCATTGCTTCGCGCAGCAAGTTTGGCACGAAGCTGAGTGGAAGGCCTTGCAGCGCCGCGAGGTGCTGAGTGATCAGCTTCCTGGCCTCGGGAGGGTAACCGTTGAAGTGCTCCGGTTTAAGTTCGCGTGGAAGCATGAGAACTAAGCCAGCTCCGAAATCGGCTTGCCTTGTGCGAGGGACGGCGAAAAATCCAGCATCGCGCCGATGGTTGGGACCAGGTCCGTGGATTCCATCGCGCGATCGAAAACCAGATTCTCCCGCACGCCCGCGCCCAGAGCCATCATCCAGGTAGTGCGGGAAAGCGCGTCTCCGGTGCGATGGTGCTGAAATCCGTTGCCGCCGGAATCGTCATCAGAGTCCCGTCCGAAATCGGGTAGGATAAAAAGAGTAGTTTTGCCGGCGTACTCTGGCTCGCTCTGGATTATCTTCCAGACGTCCGCGCATAGCCGGTCGGTGCGGCGAATGCCGTCGATGTACAGGGAGTAAGCTCCGGCGTGGGCCACGTCGATGTCGTGCATCGTGATCCACAAAAGACTCGGCGCTTCCTGCCGCATCAGCTGACGCACGACGTAGACGGAGAGCTCGTCCGGGCTCGACAGAGTTCGCGCGTGGGCTTTGAAGTCTTCGACCGAAAGGTTCAATATCCTTTCCAGTTGCTGCAGTTCAACTTCTCTGCCTCCAAGTTCCGGAGCGTAGAAGGGAGTCTCGTAATTGTCCCGCAGCAAGTGTTGGTAATCGTTGTGGCCGCTGGAGAGCGCAGCGGTCAGCAAATGCTTGGGAAGAATGACGCGGGCTCCCAGTCCGGCGCCATAGGAACGGTGGCTGCTTTCGCCGATGCGATTGAAACCGTTGCTGGGCGCGACCACCCATGCATCCGATGCAGGGCGCCTGCGATCTTTTCGGAAGTATTCGAAGACAGTGGGATGCTCCGGAGGAAGAGAGGCAAAATTGTTGATGGTCTCATAGACACCGGTAGCCAGGCTGGCGGTGGCAACATAATGTCCCAGGATCCCGCGATTCACCACCTGCGTGAAGAAACTCGACTGCGGAATCAGTTCGTTCATAAGGTGCGGAATGTTTCCCTGGCCCTCAGGCGCGAACGTTTCCTGGTCGCGAGCTCCACCGCCGAACGTGACGACGACCACTTTTCTCTTCTTTGAGGCAATCCCCGATGCAAGCGTACCGGAGCCGAGCATTGCGCTGCCTACAACAACGCCTGCTGTACTGCGCAAAAAATCACGACGGCTCGAGGCGAACCTGCGCGTGAGGTTGGGTGCTGCTGGACATTTGTAAAGGTTCGCCATCGATTTCGGACTCTGACCTCGAGTCGGTTTTCTCTCACTGCTTGGCCGACGGGCTGTCTTTCGCCGAATACACAAACTGCCGTATCTCAGCTCGCTGCTTGTCGAGATCAGCCAAGTGCCGCTCTCGAATACCTTGATAAACGTGGAACTGCTCCTGCGCAAGCTCTTTCTGGCCGGTCCGCACGTAGGCTTGCCCCAAGCGATAATAAGCGTCAGCAAGGTCCGGATTCAGCTCATGCGCCCGCACGTACTCCGGTATCGCCTCCTTGTACTTGTTCTGAGCCGAATCGAGGTTGCCCATCTGCAGGTGTGCCTCAGCGAATGTGGGGTCGATGGTAATCGACTTCTTCAGCAACGACTCGATTTGGTGGAAATCAACATCCGGGTCTTCCGCTCGCTTGCCCTTCCATAAGCTCATCGCGTAATAATAAAGAGCTTTGGCGTTGCCAGGATCGAGTTCCGCAAATCGCCGGAATCGGCGGGTCACTTCTTCCGCCTGGCTTGGCGAACTGTCGTAAGCTTTGGAAAGAAACAGATAACAGCGGGCATCGGATGGGTTCAGATCTGCACCTTTTAGTAACGCAGCGACGGCTTCGTCATAATTACCGCGCGAGTAAAGCGCGACTCCCAAGCCGATCATCAGCCGGGAAGAGGCGGGATAAAGCCCGCTAGCTTTCTGGAAGACGTCGACTGCGGGCCCTAGCGTCCGATGCAGAAGCAGTTCACTCCCCCAGTCGAATAGGTTGCTTTCGCTCGGCTCCTTGTGTGCGGCGGCCTCGAATTCATTTTCAGCCGCTACAAATTGACCGTCTTTCTCTTCCAGTTCACCCAGCAGATTGTGCAGTTCCCCAGCGTCCTTGCGCTTGAGGAGATCGTGAATCAATTGCCGCCCGTCGGAAAACTTTCCCGTCAGAATGTAGGCGAGCGACAAATCGTATCCGTTGTCATAGGAGGAGGGGTCGATTCGCTGGGCGTGTTCGAGATATTGAATGGCCTTCGGAAGTTGCCCCACGCGGACGTAAAGTTCGCCAAGGTTGTGATTGGTGTCGAAGTTCTGTGGCGCGAGTTCGACCGCCTTTTCGAATTGCTTCAGGGCGGGATTGAATTTTCCCAGCCGCACCTGGTTGGCGGCCAGGTTGGTTCTGGCCTCCGCCGAATCCGGCCTCAGGCTGACGGCCCTGTCTAGATGTTCGTTGGCTTCGGCGTCCCGCGATTGCGCCGAGTAGACCAGACCGAGAAGTTCCTGCGCTTCGAAGCTCTGTGGCACATCGCGCACCAGATTCTCGAGCTTTGCGGCAGCGGCGGCGAACTCGCCCGCATTATATTGTGCGACCGCAGCTTGAAATTCGCCGTCCAGCGCCGGGGTCCGCTCTTGGCCAACCGCGGGAAACGCCACCCACCCCAGAATCAAGAAAATATGAATTGACCAGTAATTCGGATTCACCGTCTTCGCATGTTACACCCGGTGTTGCCATCCTGCAGCGGCGCGGAAATCCTCGGTCGTAACCATGTAGATCGCTTTGGGGAGCGGGTCCCCAGAGCTTCATTTGAGTCTAGTAATACAGTTTCAAAGCGAACTGGATCTGCCGCGGATCGTAGGGAGCATCGCGTGTAGAACCGATCTCGCCAAAAGTAGAACTGGTGAAATTGCCGGAACCGGAGATCGCCACAACACCGTTTCCGCCGAAATTGGGTGCGTTGAAGTTTGGATGGTTGATTATGTTAAAGAATTCAGCGCGGAACTGCAGCATGAATCGCTCGCTCAGTCGCATGTCCTTGAACGTGGAGAAGTCCAGCCTCTTAAACGGCGGCCCGGCAATCTGGTCCGGAGGACCGCCGATTGCAGACAGCGGGCAGGGCAGAGCTGTGCAAGGCGTAGGTTGGCTGAACGCCGCGGGATTTCCAAAGAAGCTCAGCTTCCCGTTCGAATCGATATGGAGTCCTCTTTTCGGATCCTGACCGGAGACGATGAGGTCGTAGCAATTACCCGTGCTCCCTGTGGTCGTTGAAACGGTGTTGCTGGGACAATTCAGAGTAATGGGCTGCCCGCCTTCCAGAACGGCGCTAGCGTTGATGCTCCACCCCCCGAACGCCTTGCTGGCATAGCCGCTGTCGTTCAAGAAGCGTTTATTTTTTCCAAAGGGAAGCTCGTAGCCTCCGCTCAGGTGAAAGACGTTGCGAATATCGAACGGAGCCAAACCGTAGTCGTAGTGGATGCCGAGCCCTGAAACGTCGGGCACACGGTAGGCTCCGTTGCTTCCGTTATTCAGCAGATCGAAAGCATCCGTGCGCGTTTTGGAATAGGTGTACGTGGCCAGGAAGTTGAGACCGTTGGCAAAGCGCTTTTCCGCTTTAGTCTGAAGCCCGTGGTAGAAACTGTTACCAATCGTAGCTGCGAAGCTGTTGTTCCCACCAAAATCCGGGAACGGAAGCCCACCCTGGGAGGCTGGAAACGCCCCCGTTCCTGGGCTGCCAGCAAGGCCGGGAGTATTCGTGAGCTGCGTGTTAATGGGCAAGATTGCGGTTGGGTTGTTGGTTCCCGGGAATACCTCCAAGTGACGCGCCAACGACGTCACGTAGCCAACCTGGACGCTTAATGTCGGCGTTAACTCATATTGCAGAGTGAAGTTGCCGCTCATGGTATACGGGGTTTGGTAGTTGAACTGAATTCCTCGCAACGCCAGACCATTGGCGTTTACTGCGTTCGGGGTGAGCGGAGTGCACGAGAAGCCGGTCTCAAACGTTGGAGTGCCCGCGGTCGCGGCGGCCCCGGGGCAGCCACTGAAAACAAAAGGTTGGCCATCGTTCACAGGAGTGTAGTTGAAATTGAACTGGAAGGGATAGTTTTCGCCCAAGTTTGGGGAATACCCGCGGTTCTCAAAGCCGTTGTAGAACATTCCAAACCCGCCGCGAGCAACAAACTTTGGAGTGACCTGGTAGGCAAAGCCTATGCGGGGCGCAAAGTTAGCCTTCTGAGAATTGCCCAGACCTTTGCCGTACTTATTCGTGATGTCGAGCGCGATGCCGTCCGCGGCGAGCAAACTGGTGAAGCTTGAGGAAAGATCCGCGGAATTGGTTCCACCCGGAAGCAGGTAGACGGGACCAGCCAGGGGGGCGCCACTGGGAACGAAATTGGCTTGGGCACCGTGATGTTCATAGACGAGACCGAAGTAATCCCAGCGTAAACCCAGATTGAGGGTCAGCTTGGGTGTAACTTTCCAGTCATCGTTGAAATACGTGCCGTAATAGTTCTTCCCATTATCGGTGAGAGCGATGTTGGAGGCGTAAATGTTGGTGGACCCTCCAACGTCGTAAGGAACCCCGCCTGGCACCGTCGACGCAACCGGTGTCAGCAGGAATGCCGCCCGCCCCAGGTTGCCGTTGTCATTGTTTGGTATTTCGGCGAAATTGCCGTTGTAATCGAATTCTCCTCGCGACCACGATGGTTGCAGAGTGGAGAATTTGACGTGCTGCCACTCGAATCCCATCTTGAAGGTGTGCTTGCCATAAATCTTGGTGAGATCGTCGCTGACCTGCAGCGTGGAGCTGACTTCATCGGAGGGCAGGAACGAGTTGCTGCCGAGAGTCGACAGTCCGTTGATGCCAAAGGCCGGGAGCCCGCCGTTCTTGGGGACTTGGGGAATATCCGAGATGCCAAATTGGCCAGGAATATTGCTGATGTCACTGGCCTCGGGCGACACTCGCGTCGTATTCAAGTAATTGAATCCCACGCGAGCGACGTTCACCAGACTTGGGGAAAAGACATGCGTCCAGGCCAGAGCGCTCTGTTGCGCCGTTGCCGTCTGAATGCCTTGCTGGAACGCGCCGCCGTCCGCTATGCCTCCGAAAATCCCGGGAATGTACTGCGGGTCGTCTACGTAACTGAAGCGGTAGAACACCTGGTCCTTCTGAGTAAAATTGATATCCAGGCGGGCGTCAAAGGCATTGCGGTGTTCATAGAGTGCCGGCGAACTGGCGAAGTTCTCGAAAAGTGCGGAATTGGTTGGGTTGGGATATAGATTCATCAGCTTGATGGCGTTCGCATCCAAGCGACCGGCGGGCAACAGGTTGAGCCCGCAACCAGCCAAAGTAAACGCGGCGGTGCTGGCCGGGCAGGTGCCGAAGGGATCACGCGCGAAGCCCGATGCGGTCGCCTTCAATCCGGATACTGGGTCGGTCGCGCCGGCAGTGACTGCCCGAGTAGTGGCGGGATCAAGAATCGTCCCGTAAGGCATGGTCCGGCCCAGCGCGTCGGTCAACGTGCCGGAAGCGGTTTGCCCGGTGATCAGATCGGAGAGATTGGTGTAACCGCTGGCTCGTTCGGCAAGGGTAGGCACGGAACCCGTCGAGATCGTTCCCTGCACGCGTCGCAATCCTTCGTAGTCGCCGAAGAAGAAGATTTTGTTCTTGATGACCGGGCCGCCCAAAGCGACGCCGAACTGGTTCTGGCGAAGCTCACCCTTCTTAATGCCGTCGGCGTCTTCGAAGTAATCCGCAGCATCGAGCTTATCATTGCGGAAGAACTCCCACGCCGCTCCGTGGAAACTGTTGGTGCCGGACTTAATTGTGGCATTGAGAACCGCCGCTCCGGAACGGCCATACTCCGCGCTGAAGTCCGAAGTCTGCACCTTGAACTCCTGGATGGCGTCGACGGGAGGAAGCACGACATAATTCGTGCCGTTCAGAAAATCCACGGTGTCGGAATTGTTGTCGATACCGTCCAGCATGTAATTGTTCTGCGCTGGCCGATTGCCATTAGCCGTGAAAGCGCCACTCTGGGCGTTGCCTCGAGTGTCGGCTTCCGGAGTGTTCACGCCGGCTGCAAGCTGTGCCAGAAACGTGAAGTTGCGGCCATTCAAGGGAAGATTATTCACGTTGCGCTGGTCGACCACCTGGCCCACGGAAGCATCTTCGGCCTGGAGCACAGGAGCGGTCGTGTTTACCTCCACGGTTTCAGTCACCGCTCCAGGTTGGAGCTTGAAATTTATCAATACCCGGGCGCTCACATCGACAGTGGCGTGAATCTGGACTTCTTTCTTGAACCCTTGCGCGGAAACTTCCAGCTTGTAGGCCCCAATTCTTACCGGGCTAAAGTTGTAGACTCCATCGCTTGCGCTGGTGGTGGACAGGCTGGTGCCGGTGCCTTCATTGGTCAGGGTAACTTTCGCTCCGCCTACGACGGCTCCCGAAGCGTCGGTCACCGTACCGGTGATCGAACCGGTGTCCACTTGAGCGTGGAGGAAGCTGATGCCAAGGATGGCAGAAACTGCCAACGTCAAGAAGCCCCGTACCATGAGGGAAACCGCCTGTCGGTTCATAAGCTCTCCTTTGAGCCTCTTCGAGCTTGCGGCCGGGCAAGCTCTGCCCTGTCATGCGCGGACTGAGCGGTCAATCCGGGAATGTAATCGTATACATTGAGGAGCAAGAGCTCCCGCAGGCGCACCCAGATTTGAGCGCTACGAATTTGAGCGCTACGATAAGTCAGGTGCAAATTCGTTGTCAACCAAAAAGTTAATGGTTTTGTACTATTGCACAATCCGACGATGATCGCGGCCGGTTACGGTGGGCTCTCCCGTTTTTCTCGAGTCCAGACGACCTGGCCATAAATGCTAATATTCGCATCGTGGCGTTTGGGAGAGAGGACGTTTGAGGATGGCGCGGAATCCCGATGAATTCGCCGTCCTCTCGCGAAGAGCCTTTTTGAGATCCATGGGGTGGGCTCCGGCATTATTTCTTGCCGCACCTTTCCAGGTTCAGGGGCTCCCAACTGTGCGGCCTGCGGCAACAGTTGGCCATGGATCTTCTTTTTTTTTCCCTCTGGCGGATTCCCGCCTGACCCCTCACTATCCGAGCAAGGCTCCGCTGGACGATGTTTTGCGCCGGGTCACTCCTGGCTTGGATGAGTACGTCACGGAGACGTATGCGTTCGAGATCACGGAGATCTTAAGCGCATGGAGTACAGGTCTTCGAGCCACCGCGCCGGATCTTACGTCCATGGCACGATTTCTTGCGCCCTCGATCGCGGCCACTCCGCTCCATCTCAGCCAGCAAGTCAATTTGCGTTCCGGCGTTGGCATTGAAGTCTGGCGCCGGCGCTTCGTTGAAAATGCCGTTACAGGCCGGGATAGATTTCTCGAGGAAATTACCGCCTACCTCGCCCAGTTGGGAAGAATAGAAACGGCTGAGCTCCAAATCGTGGGGATCGAGGAAGGCACATCCTCCTCCCCGCCTCTTCGCGTCGATATTCGCTATGACTTGGTGGGAGTGCGGATCGACGCTAGTCGAGAGGAGCGGATCGGGATGTGGCGAACGCAGTGGCTGCGCGATGAGTCGCGCCGATGGCACGCCGTAGGCTGGGAAGCGACCGAGGAAACCGTCAGCCGGGTGCGCGAACCGTGGTTCGTCGACGTCACCGCAGCAGCGCTTGGTCAAGCGGAGTCTTCGAAAAACCAAATGCTTCGCGGCACAGATTATTGGCGCACGGTGCTCGACGGTGCCTGCGGAATCGACGTCTATGGGAACAATGGTGTGGCCGTGGGTGACCTCGATAATAACGGCTTAGACGACCTTTATGTCTGCCAGCCATCTGGCCTTCCGAATCGTCTCTATCGTAATCGCGGCGATGGCACCTTTGAAGATATAACGCAGCCATCAAGAGTGGGCCTGCTGGAGGCCACGGCCTGTGCCCTGTTCGCTGATTTCGAGAACAAAGGATTACAAGACCTGCTTGTAGTTTGCGCTGCAGGCCCGCAGCTGTTCCTGAACCAGGGCAACGGGAAATTTCAACTGAAACCCGATGCCTTCAAGTTTGTGCAGCCTGCGCAAGGAATGTTTACCCACGCTGCTGTCGCCGACTACGACGGAGACGGACGGCTCGACATCTACTTCTGCCTGTACTCCTACTATCTCGGCCTGGATCAGTATCATTATCCCGCTCCCTATTTTGACGCGCGCAACGGTCCTCCCAACTTTTTGTTCCACAACGATGGCGGAGCATCTTTTCAGGATCGGACCGAAGCCGTCGGATTGAACGTGGAGAATGATCGATATAGCTTCGCGTGCGCCTGGGGCGACTACAACTCCGACGGCCACCCAAGCCTTTACGTAGCCAATGACTTTGGCCGGAACAATCTCTATCGCAATAACGGGGACGGGACATTCTCTGCGGTTTCCAGCCAAGCGCACGTGAACGATGTCGGCGCGGGAATGAGCGCGTCGTGGCTCGACTTCGATAATGATGGCAAGCAGGACATCTACGTTGCCAATATGTGGTCCGCCGCGGGCTTGCGAGTTTCGCAGCAGCAACAATTTCATGAACGGGAAGCGGAGGATACCCGCACCCTTTATCGCCAACATACCCGCGGCAATTCGCTTTACCGGAATCTGGGAGATGGGACATTTCAAAATGTAAGTTCCCGGGCTGCCGTTGAGATGGGCCGCTGGGCCTGGTGTTCCGATGCGTGGGACTTCGATCACGACGGCTACTCGGACTTGTATATTGCCAACGGCTATATTTCAGGCTCCGACAGCGGCGATCTCGGCAGTTTCTTTTGGCGGCAGGTTGTCGCAAAATCCCCTGCCATTTCGACCCCGTCCGTGAACTACGAGCACGGATGGAACGCGATCAACGAACTGATTCGGTCTGATGTCTCCTGGAGCGGCTACGAGAGGAACGTTTTGTACCTGAATAATCACGATGGCACGTTTTCCGAAGTTTCCGGGGCAATAGGTCTGGATTTTCCTGATGACAGCCGCTCCTTCGTGCTCTCCGACCTGGACCACGACGGGCGGTTGGAACTTATTCTTAAGAACCGCAATGCGCCGCAACTCAGGGTTTTGCACAACACCAGCAAGGATATTGGGAACTCCATCGCTTTCCGCCTCCGCGGGACAAAAAGCAACCGGGATGCGATTGGAGCCGCGATTACGGTGGAAACGGGAAACCTTCGCCAAACGAAGTATCTTCAGGCGGGTTCGGGATTTCTCGCCCAGCACACCAAACAGCTTTTCTTTGGGCTGGGAAAAAATGAAACCGACATCCGGGCCACAATCCGTTGGCCGAGCGGTCTCACTCAGACTCTTGAGCGGCTTCCCGCGAATCATCGAATCGAAATGCAGGAGGGGGGTGCGGATTTTCTTGCCTGGCCTTTCGCAGCTTCTCCGGTATCATGGACGCGGCATAACGATGCTCCGACGCCGGAGCCTTTGCCTTCCTCAGTCGAGACTTGGCTTATCCAACCGCTCAGCGCTCCGGATTTTTCTCTGGCCGATCTCACTGGTAACCTGCGCGATCTACGTTCGTTTCAGGGCGGTTTTGTCTTTCTTCATTTCTGGACCACCACAGCGCCGCTCTGCATCGGCCAGCTGCGACTGCTCCATCAACGCCAGGAAATCCTGGTCGCTGCCGGCGTTCGAGTGTTAGGCGTCAACCTTGACGATCCTCTCGATCGCAACGCTGTCAAAGCATTCGCGGCCAAAGAAAAACTTAATTTTCCCAATCTGCTCGCGACGCCGGAAATGGCGGGGATTTATAATGTCCTCTACCGCTACCTGTTCGATCGCCGCAGAGATCTCCCCATTCCGTCTTCGTTCCTGATCGATCCTTCTGGACTGATAGTCAAGGTTTATCAGGGGACTGTGGATGCCAAACGAATTCAGGACGACGTGTCACGGGCGCCTCGGACCGCGGCTGATCGGATCAAACAAGCGCTTCCCTTCGAGGGAATAGCGCCGGATGCTGGGTTCCAGCGCAACGACTTCACTTATGGAGTGGCCTGGTTTCAGCGTGGCTATCTGGAGCAGGCGGCTGAGTCGTTCCGGGAAGTCATTGCCGCCCAGCCCCAGGCTCCCGAAGCCTACTATAACCTGGGCACTCTTTACCTTCGAAGAAACAACCTGCCGGAGGCCCGGCACTATCTTGAGCAGTCGGTGCAGTTACGCCCGAACTATCCTGAAGCGTGGAATAATCTTGGAATGATTGCCGCCGAGGAAGGGGAGCCGGAGGAAGCGGTCGGACATTTCAAGCAATCGTTGCAATTCCAGCCAACCTATATAGTTGCTCTACTTAATCTGGGAAATCTTTATCGAAGGCGCGGCAACTATGAGGAAGCCGAAACCCTTTTGGTCAAGGCGCTCCAGATGGAGCCAGACGATGCGGAAGCTAATTACGCTGCTGGGATGCTTTATGCGCGGCAAGAGAATTTCGCGCGTGCCTTGCAATATCTGAACAAGGCCGTGACCTTACGCCCGGACTATTCCGACGCGCTCAACAACATTGGCGTGATTTTAGTGCGGCAACAACGTTATTCCGAAGCGGAAGAAGAATTCAAGACTTGTGTCCGTGTGGCGCCGAAACTTGATCAGGGTTATCTGAATCTAGCCCGCTTGTATGTCGTCTTGAAAAACGAACCGAAAGCCAAAGAAGTATTGCACGAACTGCTGCTTCTGCAACCCGGGCATAAGATGGCTCAGCAGGCGCTGGAGATGCTACATTGACGTCCAGACCCGGTGGGTAGGCTCCGAACGCGGAGGCGTAATGCAAGGATGGCGATCCGCACTTCATTTCCGTATGGACAACCAGGGGCTAAGAACGGTCTGAGGCTGTTCCGGATCCTCCCGCTAATCCTGGGACTTGCCTTCGGCGGCACGCACTCGCTGGCCCAGAAGACCAACGTCACACCGAGCCGGTCCAGGAAGTCGGCAGCCGTTCCATCCCCGTTCGCGGAGGCTGAAACACTGCTTCGCGAAGGTTCGGTCGAACAGGCCAGGCAGAAAACTCAGGAACAGCTGGCGCTGCATCCCACCAGCGTCGCGGGCTATAACCTGCTGGGGATTGTCTACACCAAAGAAAAGGACTACGCCAGCGCCAATCAAGCATTTCAACATGCGTTGAAACTGGATCCTGATTCAACCAAAACGCACAACAATCTCGGCAACTTATACGTCGCCCAAGAAAAGAACGATCTCGCCGAGAGGGAGTTTCGGACGGTCCTGCGCTTCGAACCCGCGGATCGCGATGGGAATTACAATCTCGGTCTGCTACTGATGGCCAAAGCGTTACCCGCCGAAGCCATCCCTCATTTTCAGCGCATCCGCCCGGCAAATGCGGAGACGGAATTCAATCTTGTGCGCTGCTATTTCCAGTCCCGACAGGACGCCGCCGGCCTTAGACTTGCCGCCACCCTTTCGGCTCAAAACAAAGACGATGTCCGGTTGCATTTTTCTCTTGGAGTTTTCCTCGCCTCAGCCAAGCAGTATCACGCAGCTCAGCTGGAATTGGAGAAGGCCAATGCGCTGCAGCCTGAAACATTTGAAATTCTCTACAACCTCGGACAGGCTTATCTTCGGGCCCGCGAGTACTCGAAGGCTGAAGTTATATTGAATCGAGCTCTGAAAGCGAAACCAGATTCGCCCGAGGCCTTGTATCTGCTGGGACAG
>Ga0070765_100001478_pt1 | contig 14474 bp, 6 predicted proteins | sample HubBroMetageWFT5_FD_71516 | JGI IMG/M metagenome (GOLD analysis project Ga0070765, IMG submission 71516) | Warmed and freeze-thawed soil microbial communities from the Hubbard Brook experimental Forest, New Hampshire - Hubbard Brook CCASE Soil... | ecosystem: Environmental > Terrestrial > Soil... | reverse complement strand
CACGCATTCCTTACGCCGTACCGGAAGCCAATGACGTAGCTGCACGCCTCGATGCTGTCCTCACCGTGATCTATCTCGTCTTCAACGAGGGTTATCTGGCGACTCGCGGCGAATCCTTGGTAAGAACCGATCTTTGCTCCGAAGCAATTCGGCTGGGCCGGCTGATTGTTGCATCCATGGCGCCGCAGCCTCCCGCCGAAGCCAAAGCCCTTTTCGCGCTCATGTTGCTCCACGACGCACGACGCGACGCGCGTCTCGACGAATCCGGAGAAATTGTCACCTTAGAAGCGCAAGACCGAAGCCGTTGGAACCGCGAGCAGATCAGTGAAGCCTTACCGATGGTAGAAGAAGTGCTTCGCGGTACGCCCGGCCCGTTTGCGCTACAAGCTGCTATCGCTGCCGTGCATTGTCGCGGCGCGCGCCCGGAAGATACCAACTGGCCCCAGATCGTGAAACTTTATGATCGTTTGGAACGCGTTCAACCTTCTCCGGTCGTGTCGCTGAACCGCGCCGTGGCAGTCGCTATGGCCGAGGGTCCGCGCGCCGGCCTGGCGTTAATCGACGCACTTTCCTCGACCGACGATCTCGACAGGTATCATCTGATGCACGCCGCGCGCGCCGATTTGCTCCGCCGCGCTGGCTCCCGCGAGGAAGCGGCCCAAAGTTATCTGAGAGCGTTGGCCCTGGTCACCAATGACAGCGAGCGCCGTTACCTAGAGCGGCGTCTGCGCGAAGTCCAATCGCCAGCTTCCTAACGCTCCCCTCCCGCCTCTCGTGAATACCTGCTGCTCTTCCCGAGTGAATTGACCCCTCAGTCAGGATAGAACTCAACCTAGCAGGACGTTTCATTCAAGAATGAAATGCCGTTGACCATTCCGCGCTAGAATGCGGTTATGAATCTGACCTACCCAATTTCATCAGTAGGTGAATTGATCGGCGAGCCAGCGCGAACCACGATTCTCGTTTCTTTACTCGATGGAGGCAGCCTTCCGGCAGGAGAACTCGCCCGGCTCGCAGGCATTTCCGCACAATCGGCCAGCGCCCATCTATCCAAACTCGTCGACGGCGGATTGCTCGTACCGCAAAGCAACGGCCGTCATCGCTATTACAAGATCACCAGCCCCGAAGTGGTTCACGCGCTCGAAGCATTAGGCGCGATTGCAACTCTGCCGCGCCCAACCGCCACTCTCCGCTCCCGCGAGGACATCGACATCTCGCACGCCCGCTCATGCTACGACCACCTCGCCGGGCGCGTCGCGGTAGAACTCACGAAAGCCCTCCAAAATCTCAAAGTGATCCGCACCACGGGTTCCCGCGACTACCAACTCGGACCAAAAGGCCCAGCATGGTTTGCTGATCTGGGCATCGACGTACTCGCGCTAGCTCACCGTCGACGTACATTCGCCCGCCGCTGCCTCGACTGGACCGAGCGTCAGCCGCACCTCGCTGGCGCCCTGGGCTCAGCGCTCTTCTCCCGAATGCTCGAGGCAGGATGGATCGCGCGTCGCCACGGCACACGCGCCCTTCGCATCACTCACCGCGGCGCCCGCGAACTGCAAACCCGCTTCGGCTTCACCACATAGCCCCGCGGAAAATCCGTCGGTGTCTGAGTTTTCTTGAGGAGAATTCGCGTAGACCTTCTGAGCAATCACGCTCAACCCTAAACTCCTTAACACTATTTATTTCCTTACCTGAAGTGACTCAAGGTTGGATTTGTACCTTCGGCGGTTCAGCCGGAACCATGTAGGTCTTCCCATCGCGCAAATAAAGTTTCGACGCCTCCGCACGATTCAACGGACGCGCCCCGCGCCGTCCAAACACCGCGAGCTGGTTCCCGCTTTCATCAACAGCGCGATCACGATCGGTGCCCTTAGAAATCGCCAGCGCGGGCCCAGCCGTCCGATAGGTGCCAATTAATTTCGGAGTCGGTCGCGGACTAAATCCATACGCGTTCGGCGAGTCCTCCGGCGACAATACTTGCAGTACGCGCAGCCCATTTGCGCCGTCCGCCACAAACGCAAACGCACTTGCATCCACCATTCCAACTTTAATGTCGCGCACATCATTCATTTTTCCATCCGCCGAAAACATTTGATCGAGCCTCGGTTGCTCCGGCCGCTCGACATCCACAATCGCAATGCCCTGCTTGCCCGCAGCGACGTACGCGTAAGTTCGTGCGACATAAATATTCCGCGCATCTTCCAAGGCCACCGCCGAATTCGCCACCACGCGTGGCTGCCCTAAGTTCGTGACGTCGAGAACCTTCAACCCGCCGCGGTCCACCACAAAAGCGTAGCGAAACTGAATTGCGATTCCGCGCGGATCGTCCAACTCCGGTGCGCCAACCTCAGCCGCCACGCGCGGTTGCAAAGGCTTATCCAGATCCACCACAACCAGCCCGCGGTCACACAAAATGTAAGCGTACGTTCCAGCGATCACAATCCGCCGCGCTCCATTCAAAATCCCACCAGGATTGAACGCCAGCGCCCGTTTCAGAAAGTTATTTCGCGGATCGCCATCCAGCAGCGTGCTCACTCCCGGAGTCTTACTGTTCGGATTTGAATCGCCGATGATCACCAGCCCTTCATATTTATCCGCGACATACAAATATCCGTACATCGGATGAATCGCCTGCTCTTCGTTTTCCGGCTGGTGCGTTCGCGCGGGATCAATCGCCAGCGTTGACGGGCTTGCCACCGCCATGGCGTATTTTGTTTTCACGTAAAGTTGTTGCCCCAGAGGCGAAACCGGCGCAGTCACAGTACGTTCGGAGAAACCCTTGTTGTCGATGTTCGCCACGTCATACGCGCGAAAGCCGCCTTTGCCCAGCGCGGCATACAAATATTCTCCGCGCAGTTGCAGGTCCAGCACATTCCCCAAATGATGATAGGCTTCCTTCAACTGGCCATCTCTCGCAACATGCTCACGATAATTATCGGGATATGCCAGCCGCTGCAAATAACTGCCGATGATCGCGGGCGGCTCGTCGTGCTCCGCCACCGCCACCGCATCAAACCCCTTCGCGCCATCCGCCACATAAATGTAGCGCCCCATAAAATTCAAAAGATTGGTTCCCTGCAGCAGCACTTGCGCCATCCACGCGTTATTGTCATTGCGTTCGGACACGTGGCAGTCGTCGCAAGCTTTTGTTTCCTTCGCTCGCACCGTGTGCGGAACAAAAGTGCTGAACGCAGTCCCGCTGAGGCCCTCCGCCGAAACCGTCTGCTGCATGTAATAAAGCCACTCACGATTCTGATTCTGCGAACTCACCAGAATCGCGCACGAAGAACGCGCCGGCGCCACGCGATGTCCCGTCACCGTGCCGTCAATTCCCAGCATGAATCCGTCATCGCGCAAAACCTGGAAATCGTACGCCGTATAATTTCGCGTGGTGAGCCCCTCATTGTGCAGCATGGGCTTTCTCTGGTTCGCTGTCATCGATAAATGGCAGCCAAAACAATTCGGCGTCCACGAAGTGTGGCAGGCATAACAAGTCATGCGGGTGTTCGCGTGCGCCAGCTGCGACGTGTCGCTCGGCACATCGCCCCAAGTCTTGCCATCCATACGAATCGTCTTGGCCCAACGTGATTTTTCGCTGTAGTGAGAATTTCCCGGCGTGACCGTGTCCAACACCTGAACAACTTCCCATTCCTCGCCCGCTTCCACCATCGACCGTTGATAAAGTTTTCCGCCAACCCATTCAAACCGCCGGTTGTTCCACGGCGTTCGCAGCGCATCGAGATGGGACCCGCCAAGCGGAGCCGCCGCTCCCGAAGAAATCAGTGTCGCCCGCTTCTCCACCGTACCGTGGCAATCCGTGCAGTCCAGCTCCACGGCCGCGCGGGGCTCGGCATAAATTTTTCCGGCACCGTGATCGTCCTGCTCGAAATGGCAATCCACGCAATGCATTCCTTTTTCCAGATGGATATCTGCCAAATGAACTGCTTTCCCGAATTTGTCCGAATCATCCGCGGCCACAATTTTATTTTCGCTGTCCAGCAAATTGCCTTTTCGATCACGCTTGTACACCGCGCGAAAAATCCATCCGTGGCTGTGAAAATCAGCAAATTGTGTTTGCTTCAGGTGCTTATTGAAATCCAGGTCGCCTACATGTTCCAGAAACTTTGGGTCGGACCACAGCCCTTTGGCCGCCGCGCCTTCCGGATTTCTCAGCGCCACTTCATATTTCTGTTCCTCCGTCGGATTCCGCTGCTTTCGCGGATACATGGATTCGCCATCGGCTTCGTTGTCCCACCAGGTGTACCCAAAATAAGTCGTCTCCATGTTCGTTCCCGGGTGCACATGGCAAATCATGCATTGGCTCGACGGAATCGATCTCGTGAAGGTATGCCGTATCGGGTGTCCCGATTCATTTCTCGGAATCGTCGTGTCCGAAGACGCGCTCTCTCCCCGATTTCCGTAGCGCGCATAATTTCCCGAGTGTTCGGGCGAGCGATCGTTCGCGTAAACCACATGGCACGCCGTGCACCCGCTGCCGCGATAGTCGCCGGGTTGATCGTTCGTTCCCGGCAACGAGAGAAGTGGGTCTAACAGCCGGGTTTTTTGCAGCCCCAGAAATACAGGATCGGTCCGCAGCAGCGTGCCAAACCCCCGTTCACCCAATTTGTCGTCAGGACGTCCCGGCTCTTCTTCGCGATTCGGATTTCCGATCTCGCCTTTTTTCTCGCCGCCGCGTTCAAAAACACGCAACACATTTCCCGGCTGTGAAGTTTCCCAGCGGTCCAAAGGCGTCAACATCGGCAGCTCGCCTTTTAGACGAGTCTCTTCTGCAGTCGGAGCAGGCATCGCGCGAATCGTTTGCGGCAGTCCATCCGCGGAATAACTTTCGCCGAACATGGTGTTCTTAAAAGGTACGGAACCATTGTTGTAGAGCGCTGCTCCCCACAACATGCCACCATGCGTCATCATGCTCGTTTTTACTTTCAGAACTTCTGATGCATGGCATCCGGCGCTGCCGCAGGTTTGCGCCGCAACGCGCAAATCCCCCGGGTTCACAAAGCGAACCCGCTGGTAACTTTCGCGTAGCCATTTTGTGTAAGGGCGCACTTGATTGGCCGAACGATCCGCAAGTTCAGATTCGCGTGGCTGAATGTGTGCTTTCTTCTTTGTTTCTCCATACACGGCCGAATCTTGCGCGCTTCCCGCAGGAACACTCGCGCTGGAATCTCCTCCGTGGCAATCGGTGCAAGCCAAACGAACCGTCTGCGCCGGATGCATGGTCGGTTCATCCGTGCTCACATGGCAACTCACGCAACCAGCATTTTTCCGATCGACTTCTGCCTGCGTCTGCCTGATCAAACTGTCCTGTTGCGTTTGGGAATGCGTATTCGTTCCTGCGATTAGCCAGACGGAAAGTGCCGAAACAATACCAAGCGAGCAAACCGCCCCACGCCTCGCGGAGATGCGTCCCCGCCACTTTCTCCCGATGCCCTGGCTCACCATCAAATGCTCCGATAACTCGCCTTAAGTTTTCAGAATTGAAATCGAATATCCGTGAAAAATGAAAATAGTGTTTTTCCAGTGTAAATATCGCGCAAACCTTGTCCCGGAATCAGGGTTGCGGCCCCCGCCGTAATGGAAATATTCTCTGTCAAGGGCGGCCGGTATCGAATGCCGGCGCTCGAATCAGTCCCAATCGCGTGGTGAATGGGTGAATCAAAAAGAACCAGCTCCAGCGGCTCAGTATCCATAAACCTCAGATAATTCACGTTCACAAATCCTCGGAGTTTCGGCGTCAGGTCAAAATCAGCGCCTGCGTTTACCAGAAAAATCCCGGGATTCACAAAATTCGATTGCCCTTCATCTTTGTTTGACCGCAAATCCGGAATCAAGCTGTTGCCGGAGTTGAGCGCAACACCGGTACCGGTCAGCCGGATGCTCTCGCGATTCCACAGGCTGAAAATTCCGCCCGCGAACTCCGGAAAATCGTCGATGGAATCGAATCCGTGCGCGTGGCCGCTTTGGGGGTTCGCCGAGCCGGAAGCATAAAATGCCGACCCTTTGAATCGTATCCAATCTTTGTCCACGGAAAGTTCCAGCGCGGCCATCTGCGCGTTGATCGTTACCGGCCGTCCAGCGATTCCATTGAAACTATCGTGGCCCAGCGCTTGGTAAAAAGCGTGCGTCAGATTGATCGGACCGATGTGTCCGTCACCAGTCCATCCCAGGTACGCGGCGTGGATGCTGTGCGGGTGCAGAACGCCTTGCGAAAAGACCGCGCCGATCGGTGCGGGCCGCACCAAAAATCCGTTGTCATCGTAGTGAATCGTGGCGTCGTCTTTGTTGTAGTGAACGCTGAACTGGGCGGTGTATCCCTGAAACAAAAAATCCTGCCGGTAAACATTGCCGATAATCACCTGCTGGTTCCGCAGTGCCATCGAATTCAATCCGCTGTTGGTGTTTTTCTCGAGGAAATTGAAATAGGCAAGATTGTATTGCCAGCGATTCGATTCTAAATTTCCGAATATGCGTATCCCTGGTTGTTCTTCCACGAAAAGAAAGCCGCGAAAATCACTGTTGAATCCCTGAATTCCCGCTCGCACGGAAATGAAATCGAAATTCGGGCTTAGGTCGCGAAGCTTTACTTCGGCAAAGGCTTCTTGCAGTCCGATATGCGAATCCAATCGCGTGGTCCCTTTGCGCACGTCCACGTTCACGATGCCCAGCTCCTGCACATCCAAATAATTCAAGCTGATCGCCGGGGTAATGCGGATTCGCCAATCCACCGGACGGAACGAAGTGTCCCCATGAAATAATTCAAAGGAAAACAAAAATACTTGGTCCACAAAAGCTTGATTTCCTTTTCCGAAAAAACCGGTAGTCCCGGGTTGCGCCGTGCTTACCCCTGTAGGCGTGGGCAACCGGCGTCCGTCGAAAAACGTGTCGCTGATAGCGGTGAAACTAAAAAATGTCTGTTGCCCAAAGATTGGCACATCGCCTTTCAGCTTGTTCGTATCGAAAGGATCCCACAACTTTCCTTTCACGTAAGGATGCTCTCCGCCGGTTCCGTAGCGGTTCCACTCCGGCCTGGTGAGTAGCCAACGATCTGGCTCCACGCTGAAAACGGGCGTTGCTTGCCGCGGCGCTACCGGCGCAGCCATTCCCGGCCCGATGGTTAATGCAAGATTCTGCCTCGCCTCTGGGTAAGTAATAGAGGGTGGGGCTTCCAGCGTCGCCGGATTATTTGGAGTGACTCGCGGTGGCAGCTGCGGAAGATTTGATGGAGCGGCCGCTGCCGCCGGACCAGCCGTTAGGGTGATTTCTCGAATTAACGCGTCGCCCGCGTTCACATGAATGCCGTCTTCTACAAACTTTTCGTAACCTCCCCCTTCAATCTCCAGCTCATAAGAGCCGGGTAATACATCGATGAATCGAAACACGCCTTGGGCGTCGCTATTTTTCTTCAACTCCAATCTGCTCGCCTTATTTCGCAATAAGACGGTCGCGCCGATCACCGGATTGTTGTTCGCATCGCGAAGAATTCCTTGTATCGCTCCCTTTTTCTGTAATGTCTGCCCGGGAATTTGTTGTCGCAGCGTATTTTGCTGAAACCACGCTAAGTTTGCAGCGCGCGCTCCTCCGCACAAGCACAAACCGCATATCGATAGATACGCGAGCAGATATCGCCAACTCGATTTTCGCCAAAGCGCGTGGAATGCCCAGCGCACCTAGTATTCCTTAGTCGCAATAAGAATTTTTCTTCGAGTAAACCCCGTCGGCTCTTGCTATCACATGTGTTTCAGGCGGGGCAAGATATTTCAGCCGCGAATTCCCGGGCGGTTTCTAAACCATTTGTGCAAATTGCGAAACGCCGTGTTGAGTGCCGCGTGAAGCTGTGGTACGAATAGCGCCACGCATGCGTGCATGCTCTCATCGCGAAGTAAAACGTCTCTCGCTTCGATTCAATCTCATCGGCATCCTGTTGTTTTCTGCGAGCCTTTGCGCTTGTGGAGGAAACCCTAGCTCTACTCTCACCTCTCCCCCGCCGCCGGCAGCCGTTACCCTAACTCAGAATGATGTGTCGGCCATCGTACAAGCCGCGGCCGAAGCCGTGAACTCAGACACTATGGTCATCGCCGTCGTCGACAGACTTGGCCACATTCTCGCGGTGTACAAACAGCCGTCAGCCCCCGCATTGGTCCAGGGAAATTTCAGTCAGATGGTTCCGTCAGACGATCTCGCCGTTTCCTTGGCACGCACGGGAGCTTTCTTCAGCAACAATCAAGCTCCGCTTTCTTCACGCACCGTTCGTTTCATCAGTGGCACGCATTTCCCGCCTGAGGTGATGAACACTTCCAACGGCGCACTCTATGGCATTGAAAACACAAATCGCGGTTGCACTTTGGCTGCCGGTCTTTCTGCCACCGTCCCACCGGCAACCACAATTTCCGGTACTAGCCCCGGACTAGGAATCTCCACGGGTAAAGCTGATGTAAATGATTCGCAGCAAGCTGCCGTAAATCCCGGCGGAGTTCCCATTTTCAAAGATTCGCAAGATGCTGGAGGAATCGGCGTCACCGGCGTGCCAACTGACGTGGCGGAATATGTGGCATTTGTAGCCGCAGGAATGATTGCGGCGGGTGGCCCCAGCGCGACCACAGATCAGGTCGGCTTTCCCCAGTTCCCTTCGCCAGGTGTGGTCACCATCAACGGAATCACGCTTCCCTTCGTGAATCAAACAACACTTCCTGCTGACGCTAGCGCTCCCGGAACATTTAATGCCGCCAACTTTTCGGCCGGCCCGGTGGCCAGTCCCGGTGCTCCGCCCGACCAGAATTTAATCGCAACCACCAATGGACCACTTGGTGGTTTGACCGCAACGCAAGTAACGCAAATCATCAATGCTGCCGTTGCTACCGCAAATCAAACTCGCGCGCAGATTCGTTTGCCTCTCGGGTCCAGTGCCAGAATGGTGATCGCGGTGAGCGATCTCGATGGCACTTTGATCGGCCTTTACAGAATGCCGGACGCCACCGTGTTCAGCATCGATGTCGCCGCCACCAAAGCACGTAACGTCATTTATTTCAGCAGCACCTCGAGAATGCCGCAAGATTTAAATCAAGTGCCCATCGGCACCGCGGTCACAAATCGCACAATCGGGTTCGGTGCGCAGCCGTTTTTCCCGCCCGGCATTGACGGCTCCGCCGCAGGCCCGTTTTTTAATCTGTACACGCAAGACGTTGCTAACCCATGCACACAAGGATTCCAAGCCCCCAGCGCAGGTTGGCCTAAAGCGAATCAAAGCGGAATCGTATTTTTCCCCGGTTCCGAACCGCTTTATGTCAATGGAGTGCTAGCCGGCGGTTTAGGCGTTAGCGGCGACGGCGTAGATCAGGACGATTTCGTCACCGCCGGGGGCGCCCTAGGATTCGAAGCCCCCACCTCAATTCGCGCCGACCAAATCACCATCGACGGTGTGCGTCTTCCCTATCTAAGCTTCCCCCGAAACCCCACGCAGTAACTTCATCGTCCGATTTCAGGAATCCAAGAAAGCGCCAATGTTCGCAGGCAAAAATCAAACCGCATGCTCTAGTATTCACTTCGCCGGAGTCTTGCGCCGCCACTCGTCAATCATATTTGCAATAAGTCCCGTCCAGCCAGTCTGATGACTCGCCCCCAAACCTGCGCCCGTATCGCCGTGGAAAAATTCGTGGAACGTCAGACAATCTCGCCAGTGCGGATCCTCCTGAAATTTCTGCGCCGTACCAAACACCGGACGCTTGCCGTCGCCATCACGCCGGAAAATCCCAATCATCCGATCCGCAATCTCGCCAGCCATTTCTCGAATTTTTGCGCCTCCCTGCTCCATGAGCTTAGGATTCGCAAAGTCTGTCCCTGCCAATTGGAGGTCGCTAAAAGCCTCAGCAAACTTGACCAAAGATTCCAGGATCAGATACGACGTAGGAAACCAGACCGGGCCGCGCCAGTTCGAATTTCCGCCCTTTATTTTTGCTGTTGCATCTGCGGGCGTGTATTTGACCTCGTTATTGGCGAAGGTGAACGGCGAATGCTGGTGAAACTTGGAGAGACTGCGGATTCCGTGGGATGAGAGGAACTCTTCGGGATCGAAAAGGCGGGCTAGAATGCGCGTCAATTGCGCGCTGTCCACGATCGAAAGCACGTGGCAACGCACACCATTGCGGGTTTCCGTGTGGCAGGCGTGGCCGACGAGGTCAGAGCGGTTCTTGATGAACCATCGCAAATTCTGCATGAAGTTGGTCCAGCAGGTTGACTCATCTTCGCGGATAATTTCGACGCCTAGCATGGGAATCAGACCGACCAGGGAGCGGACACGGAATTTGTGGAATTCGCCGCTGGAGAAGCGCAGGACATCGTAGAAGAAGCCCTCTTTTTCGTCCCAAAGCTGGTAATCGCGGCCGCCCATCTTTTTCATGGCCGCGCCGATACCGGTGAAATGCTCGAAGAATTTGGTCGCAAGTCCTTCATACACAGGACGTTCTCTGGCTAGTTCCAAGGCAATGCGCATCATATGCAGGCAGAAAAATCCCATCCAGCCGGTGGCGTCGGACTGTTCCAAAACGGCACCGGCGGGGAGCTTCTGGCTGCGATCAACGACGGTGATGTTGTCGAGGCCCAGAAAACCGCCTTCGAAGACGTTGAGGCCCTGACTATCGACCTTGTTGACCCACCAGGCAAAATTGATGAGCAGCTTATGGAAACATTTTTCGAGAAATTCCTGGTCGGCCACGCCGGTGCGCTCTTTCTCCATCTGGTAAATGCGCCAGCAGGCCCAAGCTTGAACGGGCGGATTTAGATCTGAGAATTCCCATTCGTATGCGGGGATCTGGCCGTTAGGATGCTGGAACTGTTCGAATAAAAGCATCCACAAATTTTCTTTGGCTTCGCGAAGGTCTACGAGCGCCATGGTGACGCAATGAAATGCCAAATCCCAGGACGCAAACCAGGGATACTCCCATTTGTCCGGCATGAACATCACGCGCATGGAATTCAAGTGGCGCCAATGCATGTTGCGGATTTCCTTGCGATCGGCAGGTGGAGGAAAATTCGGATTGTCTCCATCGAGCCAAAGAGCTACGTCAAAGAAATAAACTTGTTTATTCCAGAGCATGCCGGAGAGAGCTTGCCTCTGAATCATGCACTCTTCAGACGTTGCGGCGTCGGGGTGAATTGCGGAGTAAAACTCGTCGGCCTCTTCCCTTCTCTCTTTGATGACCTTGTCAACTTGAAGGAAGAAAGATTTACCGCTAGCCAGTTTTTTGTCCATTAAACGCAAGGGCAGAGCGACAGATTTGCCAGCGGGAATTTTCAGCGCGTAGTGGAAGCAAGCTTTGGTCCCTACCTGTTCAGGATTCACGCAGTCTTCGCCGTCGATCACGTGGCGATGGAAAGCGTCCTTTACATATTTGTTCTGACTGGCCTGAGCGGCACCGAAAACGCGTTCGGTGTTTGTTTCGTTGTTGGTGAACAATATTTCGTTTGGAGTGGGGCCGTAAAGGCGCATCAAACCTAGGCGATAATCAAATTGCAAATTCTCGAGGGGCTTTGTGGCGGCGGAATCGGCTTCGAGAACGGCCAAATCATCCCCTGTTGCGCCTAGTCGAATCACAGGTTCGATTCCTTTCGACGCACCCCACGACCAGATGTTTCGAAACCAGAGATGGGGCAGGATGTGCAAAACGGCATCTTCCGGTCCGCGATTGAATGTCTCGATGCGAATGCAGATGTCTTCGGGACCAGCTTTGGCATATTCGACGAAGATATCGAAGTAGCGGTTCTCGTCAAAAATGCCGGTGTCGAGCAGCTCAAACTCGGGATCTTCCCCCCCTCGCCGGCGATTCTCCTGGACTAGTTGATCGTAGGGAAATCCATTCTGGGAATATTTGTAAAGCATGCGCATGTAACTGTGAGTAGGCGTATTGTCGAGATAAAAATAATATTCTTTTACATCTTCGCCGTGGTTGCCTTCAGGCGAAGTGAGTCCGAACATGCGCTCTTTCAGAATGAGATCGCGGCCATTCCAAAAAGCCAGCGCAAAAACAAGAAGCTGATAACGATCGCAGATGCCGGCGATCCCGTCTTCTCCCCAACGATAGGCTTTGCTGCGGGCCAAATCGTGAGGCAAAAAATTCCAAGGGTCCCCATTGGCGCTGTAGTCCTCGCGCACGGTTCCCCAAGCGCGTTCACTGACGTAAGGACCCCAGCGCCGCCATCGAGGCACTCCTCCCGGATCGGAATCTTCGAGGCGTTTGTGCTCGGGTGAATTCGGGCTGGATTTTTTGGGCATCGAAGATCAGCGGAGCAGAGCGTTCACTTGCTTCATCTGGCCGGCGAAGCGGGCAGGATCGTAAGCGGACGGATTTTGCAACTCTTGAAACAAGCCTTTGATTGCCTCGCGCAACTGGGCGGAATTTTGCAATTTCTCGTTTTGGTCGTAGGCGAGAAACAGAGATTGAATAGCCATAGCTGCTTGCGCGGCAGAATGTTCGCCCTGAGCGGAAATATTCTCGGCGTCCGAGGAGATTTCTTGCAACAGGTGCAGAGTGGTCGCAGGATCGTAAGCCGTGGAATTGATTTTGGACGTCAACTCATCTGCCAGGTGCGCTGAATTCGTAGCCGAAGCTGCGACAGCATCGCGGTCGGGATTCAGTTGACTCATCAGTTGCGCGAGGCGTGTTAGTTCGGTATCGAGTTTCTCGGCGTTTTCTCCATCCAACTGCTGAACCAGGTCGTGGAAAATGGTATAGCGCGAGAGATTCCATGGAGGATTTCCTGGGCGGCGTCCAGGATAGCCCCGCGCCTGCCGCCAGCTTTGCTCAGCAGGAGTGAGGCTGTGATGGCAAGCGTAACATTGCAACTCTGAATATTCCGGCCAAACTTTTCCATGCGAGCGCGAGGCCAGACGTAGAAGAGATTGCCTGAGTTGGACGGCTTGCCCAGTGCTGAGTTCGCGAACGTTGTACCAGGGGTCCGTTCCGGGCGCCTCGCCGGGCTCACCGGGGACTTTCCAGTGGCGCGGCATTACGCCGGAAAACGTATCCAGTTCGAAAAAGAGATCGGGGTGGCCGGCGGCGATCATTTCGTGGTCCACAGACTTTTCGTCGTTGCCAAGATGGCAGCTCAAACATTTTTCTGTGCGTTTTGTTAGGTCACGCGTGTCGTACATGCCCAACGCGAGGGACTTTTGGTGCGTCCAATCGCGCTCCGTGTGCGGGCCTAGCCATGCAGCGGCGGGTCCGTGGCAGCTTTCGCAGCTCACGCCTTCGCTTAATTCGAATGCGCGGCCGCGCAGGTTTGGTGGCACGTCGAGCGCATGACATGCCAAGCACTTCGGCGCGGTTTCGGCGCTGCCGAGAGAAAGAATTTTTGCCATGCGCTCGCCAATCAGGCCGGTGAGAGCGGAGTAAGCTTTCGAATGCTTGTCCTTCACGATCCAGATACTGTATTCATTTTGCAAAACACGGTTATCCGTGCGCGGAGTGATGCTCCCGTGGCAGGTGGTGGATGCGCAGGAGCCCGGACCAGTGTATTTTCCAACTGCATCGTCTGTGGTGGCTGGCGCGAGGGATAAGACAGCGTGGCTTTGTCCATAAGTTTTGAATGGGACGAACCCGAAAATAATGAATACAAGAAGGGGCAAACCATTTAGGATGCGCGAGCGCGTTGCCTGGAGTGTCGTTTTCATTTTCCGTTTGGCAGGGGGCACGCGCCGCGGAATCAGCGAAAATGCAGAAACCGAGTTTTTATACTATCGGGTTTGAGCGAAGTCAACGACATCAACGAGCGATGGTGTGACTAAGTTACGATAAACGAATTAACAGTAAAGCCGGATTTGACTTGTCAGCTAACCCGGCCCATCAGGCAAAACCTGAAATAAAAGTAGATTAGTCTTACTTTTTACACCAATATCAGGCGAGAGGATGTTGATGACTCTGGATGTTCGTTATGCGCTCCGAGTGCTTCGGAAATCTCCCGCCTTCACCATCGTAACCTTGCTCACTCTGATGCTGGGCATCGGCGCAAACGTCGTCGTTTTTGGAGTCTTGAATGCCGTCCTGCTGCAGCCTTTGGATGTGAATGACCCTCAGAACCTGTATCAGCTTCGCTACGGGCCGTGGGCCAGCGGACGGCTACTGACCACGTCGTATCCCGCGTTTGAGGACTTCCAGCGGCGAAATACCACCTTCAGCGAGATGGCCGCGATTTATGCATATTCTGATGCCGTACTGAGCTGGCGTAATGCGGCGATGAAAATCCACGGCGATGAGGTCAGCGGCAATTACTTCGATCTGCTGGGGGTGCAGCCGAAGGCAGGTCGGTTCTTCCACGCTGCAGACGAGCATGGTCCGGGTTCAGCGCCCTATCTGGTGTTGAGCGAACAGCTGTGGCGAAGCGCGTTTCACGCCGATCGGGCCGTAGTCGGGACGGTCGTGGAGTTCAACAGGCATCCTTTCACGGTGCTGGGCGTGGCGCCG